>ERZ1643249.1995-NODE-1995-length-19693-cov-42.147622_pt1 | contig 19693 bp, 16 predicted proteins | sample MGYA00579263_ERZ1643249 | MGnify/ENA primary metagenome ERZ1643249 (study PRJEB29033, sample SAMEA4952264) | chicken gut metagenome | biome: Broiler Chicken; feature: Gastrointestinal Tract; material: Caecum | place: Ireland | collected 2018 | study: Broiler... | reverse complement strand
CAAGTATCAAATCTGAATAGATATCATCAGGCTTTTGTGGGTCTATTAAAAACTTCTTCATAAATACAAATCTTTCACCGTAAGCATTTTCACAAATTACAGTGTTAAAATTGTAAAAACCGATTACTTTATAATACTCATTATCAGCGTTTTCAAAGCCTTTAATCTTTTTAAGTTTGTATTTTTTGCCTAATTCAATCATTGCTACCTCTTATCAGCAATGACATTCATCACTCTTAAAAAGTAAAATATCAAGCAAGCTCATTCAAAACGTATCATTCAGACACAAATCATTTTTTGAACACTTTTTGAACGGTATTTAAACAACTTTTAAATACCACTTAAAAATTCTTGTTGTCAGGATAATTTATAAAATAAGCGTTTACAGTATCAGAATCTCGCCTTAAATTTTCGACGATTGGTGTAAGTTTATATAGCTTCTCAATCTCTTGTTGCGTTTTGCAAAAATAATCAATAACAACAGAAGTGTTATAAATCCGCTCAGCTAATTTTTCTAACTTCCTAAAATCTTTTTGTTTAATCTTGTATTTCTTACTTTTACTCATACGACCTCCTTTTTTAGGTGTCGTATTCATCACTTAAGAAAAATAAAAAATCAAGTAAGTTCAAATTATAATATTAAATTGTACTTATTTAATTCTTTTAATATATAATTTTATAGCTCCAGAATGTTATAAACAGTATTAAAACATTAAAAGATTCTTTAAAATTATTTATTCCACTGTTCCAGCCACAAACATAAGTAAAACAAATAAATGTCATTCCAGCGATTGTCGTAAATTTTTAAGCAAGCATTTTATAACTTCTAATTATTTCCTTTAATTTTGATTCACCACCAGGATAGAAGTTAGTATTAATTACACAAATTTGTTATTACATAATCAAAGCATTTTTCCATTTTACCTTGATAGAAATAGCAAAAAAGTAAACATTCCATTTCGCTTTAATTTCGTGAACATACGTTTCTTAAAATAGTTTTACCTCTCAATAAAACATTATATATAAAATCCTACAAGTTTTTTATTAAATGCATATTACAATTCTGCTAGATTAGAACCTATACCCATTTCAATACCTGTTGCAGAATCTACTGAATTAAGTACAAATGAAATAAATAAAAAAAAACATTATTTTTCTCATAAAGTTTGGTATTCTTCAATTGAATAATCTATATTCTCGAATGAATAATTATATTATCCATTCTTATATGTTTTTATATATTTATCTAAATGCTTTTTAATGTTCATAGATTGATAATAACTAAATTTTGGAGGAAGAGCATTCCCAATCAATAGAGCTAGTGCTTGTTTGGGAATATCTAATGGAAATTTATAATTTGGTGGAAACGATTGTAATAGGGCAGCCTCTCTAGGTGTTATAACTCTATTTTGTTCAGGATGAAGAAATCTACCCTTAGATGGGTTTAAACATCCTCCAGTTATTGTTGCAGAATAATCATCCCATCTTAGTCGACCATATACATCGTTAAATCCAACATTTTTTTTCTTATGACAATCTAAAATATATTTTGGGGGTAAGTCTTTCCAGCTACCACCATCTTTAGGAGTTAATATAATTCGACGATTAACTTCTGCAGTATGCTTTGCTACGACTTTTTGCAAAGGGTCAATGGCTTTGTCTGGTTCTGGTAATTTGGCAATAACATCCCTGACTGTTACTTTTTCATTATTACCTTCTGCAATATGAATTTCATCTAATAAAGAACCTACCATTATTAATCTTTTTCTATTTTGAGGAACATTATAATTTTTTACATTTACAACTTTTACTTCTATTTTATAACCTATTTTTTCAAGTTCTCTAACAACTTGTTTAAACAAATAATAGTCTTTTAAACTTGGAACATTTTCCATCATAATTGTTAAAGGCTTTAATTCCCTAACAAATCTTAAATACTCCAAAACTAGATTATTTCTATCATCTTTGACACTTTTTTTTCGATTTAATCTTCTTATAGATGAAAAACCTTGACAAGGAGGACACCCCGCTAACATGTGAAGAGTTTTTCCTTGCAAAAGTTTTTTAATTTCTTCACAATCTACATCTCTTATATCCTTAGAAATTACTTTTGTTCGTTTATGATTTAGCTTATATGCTTTTATTGCCTCAGGAACAATTTCTATTGCTGCTACAATCTTAAAGCCGGCTTGCTTTAAACCTTCTGATAGACCACCGCAACCTGAAAATAAATCTATGCAATTATATTTACGCATCAACAGCCTTCCTTTTTATTGTATCGTTACATCTGGTTACTATATCTTTTTGAATAATTTGTGAATAATCTTCACACCCCCAACCATATAAATTATTTATTATAGTTCCAATTAGAGGATGTAAAAATTCAGAACTTATAGAACAAACTAGTTCATAATCAAATTTAGTTCCATACAAAAGGGGTTCTTTCTCTTCATATTTTTCTAGGTTTACTTGGATACATTTATGATTTTGCATATACAAAATATAATCTACATGGTTTTTATTTATATTTTTTTTATTTATATTTATATATGGCAAAAGCAGAGGTTTCCCATTTGTTTTAGAAAAGCTAGTTGTATTTGTTAATGATGTAATATTTTTTACTTTTATTTCACCTTGAATAGGTGAATTTAATGGTTTTAATTCAATAGTATTAAGTAGGCCAGCTGTTTTACTTTTGAATCTTGCTAATGAGCAATTGTCTGTTATAATCATATATAAATTATTGTAATTATCACTTCCCTTTTTTCTTATTATATCCCCGGTCCTTACAACATTGTCTGTTGGGTTATTGTATAACCTATATGCCCAAAGTTCCCGCATTAATGTTCTGGCTTCCTCGCTATTAAATTCTTCTTCAGGCCAACTTGTCTCTATGGGCAATGCTGCAGATATAATATTATTTTCAATTTTGCTACTTAAAATATTTTTTATTTCATTTATTATTTCAATATTAGACGTTAATCCTTTTATGATAACATCAACATCTTTTGATGTTTTTATATAACTAATAATTTTATCAGTAATCATGCGTTTTATTTCTTTGCTTAAATCGTTGTCTTGCTCTCCATTAAGTAATTTCAAAATATTACTAATGTCCATACAAGAAAATTTCGATAATGTTTTATCGATACCATTTAATAATATTTTACGCATATCACTTCCAAATTTGAATGCAAAATCTTTTTGAATTAAATTATTTAGGTCTGAAGTGATTTTATCCACAGAAGATTCTCCATTAGTATTTTTTTCAAGTACGGATATTCTTCGCTTATAAATATAAAATTCTTCAGAATCTATTAAATTCTTTATTTCATCTGTTTTATCACATCCAGTGTATATGTATATATATATGGGATAGTTAGATAAAATTTCTTTTAATTTATTTTCATTTTCAATAGTAGAATCAATGTAATCCCAGTCATAAATAATAATAGCAGGATTCATTGAAGAATCCTCTTCTAGTTTCTCTATAAGATGATTAGGGTGAGAAAAACCATATACCAACCAGTCTTTTAAAATTAATGAAGTACATAATTCTTTAACAATAACATCTGTCCATAATTCATCAGACATATTTGTAAAATCTAGCAACTCATTATTATAAAAGATCTTATCATTATCTTTGCCTTTTGAGAGAGCTGGACTTATAAATGCGTCATCTACAATGTAAATACGTTTTTCTCTTTTTATTATGTTACCCATAATACTCCACTGGTGTTTTTGATAAATCTATAAAGAATTGTGCTCCTTGCATATTCTCAACTCGATATTTATCATTACTTATATTATTAATAGAACCTTTCATTTCATTTACATAATATTGTGATATATATAATCCCAGACCACTACGTGGAATTTTCATACTATAACCTGGCTTGAAAAGGTGTGGTAATATAGATGAATGAATACCTGGGCCATCATCTGCAAATATTATTGTTTTGTGTTTATTATCAATTTTTATGAGGACTTTTTTGCTATTTGAATCTTTTGTATTTAACCAATATATGGCATTTGACATTAAATTAGTGAAAATTTGTATAACAGCACCATATCTCGCATAAATATCAAATCCATCGGTTTCGCCTAGTATTTCACACTGTATATTATATTTTTTTAAGTCTCTTTCCTGTACACTTAACATATAGTTTATTGGTTCTATAATATTAAATTTTCTGCGTTTCTCAGCCTTTATTGCTCTTAATGGGCCAAGTCGTTTCAGTTCGGATTTTAATGATAGTGATGCATCAGACAGACTTTCTAATTTCTGTTTATCATAACTTTCTGACTTAAGAATTTTGCTAATACCATTATAGAAATTTGATGTTATTTTATTTATTTCATGCAAAGAAGATGCAATAGCGAGTCCAAATCCAGCTTGTTCTGTTAGCATATCTTGCACCTCTTCCATTATTTCTATGCTTTCTTTTAAATCCTTTAGTGATTTTGATAAATTGACCAATCCTGTTCTCTTTTCTTCTGGAGATTTCCCCAAGACATCCAATATTTCATATGGGTCTTCTGTAACAGGGTATTTTTCTTGTATATTACTATTTACTGAAATAACTTTCTGGGTATATTCTTTTAATTGTTTTGGAGATCTGATTATTTTTTTTGTTAGATTATTGTATAAATCTCTTTTTCCAACCCATTCATTCATTAAAATTGTTTCGAGAATAATCCTTATTAAATCTCTCAAATCACAGTATGCTTTATTTTCTATTAAACCTTCTCTGTTAGTTTTGTCTGTTATATTTATATTATTATCTTGGCTTATTTCAACGTTTCCAATCATATTATAATAAGAGAATCTCCAACCCTGCTTAATGTGCGCTTTGGATAACTTTAACCAATCATTTTCAGCTCCCCATTCTGCAGGAAATATATTTATTGCATCCCTATATATAGAAATTCCACCATATTGATCTAAATACTTTAAGAAATGATTTGCATCTGGTCCACTAATCCATGGACTCTTACGATACCATAATTTTAAATGCATAAAGAAAGGTCCACAAGACGGTCTTTTACCTTGGTTCTGCCAAACTTCTGAATTTAAAAGATTATATTTTTCTTTCTTTGTATTTTCAGGAATAGGTACATCAGGATTTGACTTAAAAGTTAATTCATAATCCAATTCCCCATTCTCATCAACAATGCCTACAAACTCAAAGGTCGGATTAAAACTTGAGATAATATCTTCATTTGTTAAATCTGGGATTTGTGGAACAATCAGGTTTGCAATAAATTCTGGATGAGTAAAATGGGGATTGGGGCATGGAGAATTTAATTGAATAATAGAGTCATTTAAATCCCTTATTTTTTCTTCAGTCCAAGAATAACCTTCTCTGCCGCCATATATAATTACTTGTGTCCCGCTATTTCGAGTACCATAATCTCTTGAAGGAGTTTGTCGTTTTATATTTATACCAATAGAATCAATGTTAGTACACATGTCATTTATGCTATCAAATTTATCCCAATCAATGCTTAGAACATATTCATAATCCAACGATGCAACTTTTGTTTTTATGGTTAAATATTTACCAAGACGATGCGTTGCAAATCTTCCAACGCCTTTTTCTCCTAATGGTAATCTTCCATTATTTGCATCTTTTAGGTTTTTTATAAGAGCATTATAATTTCCTAGCGTTCCTCTTATAATTGCATCTTCTCGTTCTTTTTTGATTTTTTCTTTAATATTTGTCTTTAGAGTAGATGCAGGTCTAAGCCAACCATTTTCAATTACATCTTTTGACATTCCAGAACCATTATCTTCTATAACAATTACAGGTCCTTCATAATCTACAAATTTATATTCATTATTACCCTCTAAAGCTGGTAATGACTTAGAATTTTCTATATAGACATTACATTCTGATGCTCCAGCATCATATGCATTTTTTATTAATTCAAGTATTCCAACTTTTTCCGAACCTATTAATTGTTCTCCAAGAACTTTTATTAAATGAGCATCAACCTGAAAATTTAGCTTTATCTCCCCTTCAAGACAAATCTCATCTAAAAGTCCTTTTGGAATGCTTCTGACAGAATTCTGCGCATTATAGCTAGGATTATCGCTTTCCCAATGCTCATTTTTATTTTTCTTATATGAAACAGGTTTTGTAAACGCTTTATAACTATCAATTTTAACGAAGTATTGTCCTTCATTTTGTTTATCTTTGAAAGGAGGGTCTACAATTTTACCATAGCCAAAATACTCGCCCTTCCCACCATTCTTTGTTGGTTCATAATAGATAAACTCCAAAGGCAAGTTTTTAAATTGTTTTAAATAAGACTTATTTTCAGAACCTGGAAAATGGTATAAAATTCCGATAAGGTCATTGTAATTATTAGTTCTACTTTCCTCTCTATATTGAACTAGTACAAGGCAATTGTTCATTTATTTCCTTTATTAGTTTTTCAAATGGATACTACTACTATACACAAATAATAATTAGTGGGCAAGTATTTACATCAGTTTAAATTTTCAATATGTCAGAGTATTCTCTAATTTAATACATAGTTCCCTTATATGGAAATTATGTACAAAATTCTTAATATAATCCATACTTAATACCTTCTAAAATTAGCTTCTAAACTTTTTTGGCACTTCCAGAAAAGCTTATTAAAGGTGAATTTAAAAGTGAAAATTTATTGTTTAAAATTTTAACCCCAAAATTTACTGATAAATTTTTAACTATAAATAAAAAAAATTGTTAAAACATTTCGCAAAGTTGTAAAAATATTAAATTTAAGGTGTCGTATTCATCACTTAAAGTTCAAATAAAATCAAGTTAATTTTCTAATTCATTATCTGCCCAAAGCTCACATTGTGTCATAACTGTTTGGACAGCATCATCCATACCTTCTGGGGGATATTTATGAGCTTTTAAAAGTTTTTTAATCATCATTCGCATTTTAGCTCTTGCTGATTCTTTTTTCTGCCAATCAATTGTTTTATTTTTTCTAAGAGTGTCTGTCAATTCTTTTGTAATTGCAATTAACTCATCATTTTCATAAAAATCTTTAATTGCAGCCGGTTTTGTTAAAGCATCATAGAATGCTAATTCATCAGTAGTTAGGCCTAATTCGTTTCCTTCTTCTTTTGCGTTTGCTATTTGTTTTGCAATATTTAATAGTTCTTCAATAACTTCTTCATTAGTTATCATTCCGTTTATGTATCTATTCATTGCAGCTTTAATAATTTCACTGAATTTTTCTGATTTTACAAAATTTGTTCTTTTATAAATCGATACTTGTTCTGCAAGTAATTTTTTAAGTACTTCTACAGCAACATTTTTTTCTTTCATTTTAGAAATTTCATCTAAAAATTTGGGATCAAAAAGAGAAAACTCTTCTTTCACATCTTGGAAAAGATTAATAACTCCATCACTTTTGATACTTTGCTTAAGTAATTCATTAATTTTTTGATTCATTTCTTTTAATGAAATTTTTTTTTCGGATCCTTCATTCATATAACGGACAACAAGTACTCTTACAGCTTCGAAAAATGCTGCTTCTATTCTGTTATCTCTTGCAACTAGTGACGAGCATAAGGATAATGCTTGATGAAGAAGTAGAGCTTCTTTTATAAATCGTTCTTTAAGTTTTTCATTTTCTACTCCGATTAAGAAGTTCATACCACCACTAATTAGTCTTCCTCTTTCTAAATCAGTACCGTTATTGAATTTTGAGTAATCAAATCCATGCATAATATCGCGGCAAACTTCTAATTTTTCAAGGAATTTAGGGTAAGCAGAAGTTTCAATATTCGGATCACCATAATTTTTTCTATCTCTCACAGTATAATCATTCATTGCTTGTTTTAAAGCAGAAGCTATACCTACATAATCTACAACAAGTCCGCCTTCTTTATCCTCAAAAACTCTATTAACTCTTGCGATTGCCTGCATCAAATTATAACCTGACATTGGCTTATAAACGTACATTGTAGCTAAGGATGGAACATCAAAACCAGTAAGCCACATATCTACAACAATTACAATTTTAAACTCAGAATCGTTCTTTTTAAAATCTTTTGCTAGTTCATCTCTATGATGTTTGTTTCCGATAATTTTTCGCCACTCTTCAGGATCATTGTTACTTTCTGTCATTACAACCTTAACTTTTTCTGCCCAATCAGGTCTTAACTCAAGTATTTTATGATAAATCTTTAAAGCAATAGGTCTTGAATAAGCAACAATCATAGCTTTTCCTGTCAACTTATCGGCTCTATTTGTTTCGTAATGTTCAATAATATCCGTAACTAGAGAATTTATAGTACTTGGATTGCCTAAAATAGCTTCCATTTGTCCAAGTTCTCGTTTGCTTTTTTCGATTACTTCAGGATCAGCCTTGTGAGCCATAAGCTCATATTCTTTGTCGATAAGTCTTAATGTTGGCTCATCAAGTTGAAGTTTTACAACCCTGCTTTCATAATATACAGGACGAGTTGCACCATCTTCAACAGCTTGTGTCATATCATATACATCAATATAATCACCAAAGACTTCTCTTGTGTTTCTATCTTTTATAGAAACGGGAGTTCCGGTAAACCCTATAAATGTTGCGTTTGGAAGACAATCTCTGATAATTCTTGCTGTTCCGACTTTGATTTCACCAGTTTTAGAATCTACTTTTTCAGCTAATCCATATTGTCCTCGATGAGCTTCATCAGCCATAACAATAATATTTCTTCTTGTTGATAATGGCTCTGCTGATTCTTCAAACTTCTGCATTGTGGTAAAGATTATTCCATTAGCTTCTCTACCGTCTAAAAGTTCTTTTAAGTTTTCTCTGCTTGATGCTTGGACAGGCTCTTGTCTTAAAAAGTCCTTACATTTTGCAAATTGAGTATATAACTGATTATCTAAATCATTTCTATCCGTAATCACTACAATAGTTGGGCTATTCAATGCTTTTTGTAAAAGTTGTGCATAAAATACCATTGATAAAGATTTACCACTACCTTGTGTATGCCAGAAAACCCCACCTTTCCCGTCAGTTTCTACTGCTCTTTTTGTTGATTGAATAGCTTTTTTTACTGCGAAATATTGATGATATCCTGCAAGGATTTTGAAAATATCTAACCCGTCTTTTGAAAAACAAATAAAGTTTTTGATGATATCTAACAATCTTTCTTTTTGGAAAATTCCTTCAAAGAATGTATCAAACTGTGCATATTGTGTGTTCTCATAATCTCCATCTTTCGTTTTCCACGCCATAAAACGAGTTTCATCAGATGTAATAGTCCCGGCTTTTGATGTTAATTGGTCAGACATTACACAGATTGTGTTATAAATAAACATAGAAGGGATTTCGTGCATATAATTCTTTAATTGACGATAAGCCTCTGATGCGTCAGTTTCTTCTCTTGAAGGTGATTTCAATTCCATTATTACAACAGGTAAACCGTTTAAAAACAGAATTACATCAGGTCTTTTTTCAGAATTTTCTATAAAAGTCCACTGGTTAGCAATAATGAAAGAATTGTTTTCTACATTTTCATAATCTACAAGATAGGCGATGTCCGAATGCTCTTCTCCATCTTTCAGGTACCTAACTTCAATCCCGTTTTGCAGATAATCCATAAAAACAGCATTTTTTTGAACAAGTTCACCCATTTCAAAATTTTTGAGCTTGTATATTGCATCTTTTATTGCATCATCGCATAATTTGGGGTTAATACGATATAGAGAATCGACAAGAACCTCATCATACAAAGGGCTTGTATAATCTCTTTCAACATCAGGACCATAGATGTGAGCATAGCCCATTTCTTGAAAAAGTTCGATTATAGAATTTTCATAACTCGCTTCTGTGAATGTAATTGTCATCTATGCTTCCTCATCATAACTTGGATTAGTAAATAATTTAATAAAAAATTTTACTAAAATATATGTAATATAAATATTTACAAATAATAAAGGAATATTTATACAAGAAAGAAAAGTTAAAAAATTATTAGATTGTATAATCAAATCTTCTAGCATATAGAATACTACTAACAGTACTGAAAAATAAATATGCATCTTATAATAATGTCCAAGATCACATAAAATATTTGTCCCTTTTTTATTAGGCATTTTTGAAAAGTTTTTTCTAAAATTCGTATTATATAGTACTGAAATACTAGTTAACGTAAATCCAATCATTATTGATAAAAAAGTTATAACATTAGAATAAAAATCTGTCTTATAATCAAAATTACAAAAATAAAATAAAGGTGTTAATATTAATAATATTATTAAAATAATCAATTTATCTTTTCTATCCATTGTTTTTATATTTTCCTTATTAACTCGTTAAATACATCTTCAACATTAAATAAATGTTCTGAATTTTCTGCAACCATAATATCGAAACTTTTACTAAAAGCATTTTCTGAAAAAATTTGTTCTATTCCATTATCATCTCTTCCAACACAAGTTAAACATGAGTTTGGAGCTTGTAGCTGTTCATTTCTGAATTTTTCAATAACACGTCTAATATGTTCATCAACAGAAATTTTGTAATTTGCTTCTAATGTAAAACTTTCAGGTTCATCAATGCCAAAAATATTTTTAATTTCTTTAAAAGATTGAATATTTGAGGTAAAAATATCACGGTGTGCAATAAATTTTATTTTTTCAATGCTAGATAATGTCTTGACAAATTCGTCAATATTTTTAAAAATTCTTTTTATAATAACTTCACAAGAAGTTATTTTACTTAGGTATTTTTGAATAAAACCAATACTTTTACTATTATTTAAATATAAGATTTTTGTTTCTATGTTATACAAACAAAAAAGTTGTCGTTTTAATTCCACTTGAGTTTCACTTCTTGGGTTTGATACTTTAGACTTTGAATTTATCTCATAAACTTTATTAGGTCTAGGATTTGGTGAACCAAAATTATCATATAATAAAAAGTACTTTTCATCTTTTAATTTACATATCACATTATGTATTATATGAGTTTTGTTATCTTCAAAATCTTGGTTCCAAGCTTCATTTATATTTTCAAAATGTTTTAAATTTGCATATTCTTCATTTATTATAAGTTGATATGCTGAAAATTTTATAGATTTATATTCTGACATCTTCTACCTCCACCTTATCGACATCAATTTCACCGGACATGAGTTTTGGTAAAAGTGTGTCACGAATTTTTTGTAATTTTTGAACTTCTATAGTATTTTGTCTAATCTTTTTATCTAAATTAGACGCAATTTCTTCAAATTTATAAATTTCTTCTTTTGTAGGAATAATTACCTCTATAGAATTTAAAGAATCTTTATTTATTGCACCAAAAACGGTTCCTTCTGCATTATAAATATCAAAAGACCTTTTTAAGTTCATTAGTGTGTATAAAATAAAAGAATTAAAATTATCTCTTGAGCTTATTGAAGCCAAACCTCTACCTATACAACATTTTTCTAGTGCAACATTTATATCTCCAACAGGAGCCCTTACACTCATTAATATATCTCCAGCATTAGCCATTCTTTTAGGTTCTGTCGTATATAGACGACGGGTAGGATATCTAGAACCAAACTCAGCTCTTCCTTGATAAAAAACTTCACCATATCCATTTTCATTGTAGCTCTTGCCATCAGGAGATTGTCCCATTGTTACATTTGCTATTTCATATAAATTACCGACTTTCCACTCTTCTGGCATTTTGCCGCCAAAAGGTTCGAAATCGACAAACCAAGATTTGAAAATTGCTTGGGCTTGCTGTTCTAAATTTTGATTAATCTTATTATTCAACTCAATCTTATCATCCAAACTCGATAACACACGAGCTATCTTCTCTTGGATTGGTAAATCATATTGAGGTACGCCATATTTCATTATGGCAACCTTATCACCTCTTGGCATTTTTGTACCCTTAGATGTAGCAGTATCATATTCAAAAAATTTATCATCTGATAAAACATAATATAAAAATTTTGAACACACGTTGCTTTTAGCTCTTAATACTAATACGTCATTTGAACATCCACCATTAAAAGTTGCATACCATATTTTTTTAAAATATGGTCTTATATTAGATAAAAGAATATCTCCTTCACTAAAACATTGGGTATAATTAGTATTTGGTAAACCTGATGATTTAGTGATTCCACCCCTATCAGGCAACATATTTTCTGTTGAGATATAAGTATTATTATCGAGTTTCTTAACTAAAATTTTTTCTTGCACATAATCAGTATAATCAGATAATTTTTGTTTTTTAAAATCAGGCATTTAATAATTCCTATTTATAATATAAAATCTATATTTTCTGCGTGTATTTCTTTTTCATTAAATTGTATTGAGGTCAATTCTGGAAATTTTTCAAGTGTTTTATATATTATCTTTTTTTGTTTGTTACTTGCCTTTAAATCTATGTAAGTATATTTTTTATTAGAATTTTGTTTTGTCATAAAATTACTTACGCAAGATATCAATAAATCACTTATATTATTAAATTGTTTTATACTTTTCCCTGTTAAATCTTTAATATATTTTTTTATCTCTTTTTCTTTATCTTTATTTTCAAATTTTATTAAGTTTAATTCTATATCAACATTAATTAAACCAAGCTTAAAATTGAAACATCCTAATCTTGCATCAACAAGAACAACTTCAAAAGAGCTAGTATTAATTTCAAAGATTCTAATATATTCAAAAAATATTTCTTTAAAAGCATTCAATAAAATAACAAAATCATTGACTGGTATAATGTCTAATTGTGAGTTTATTTTTACACTAAGAATATTGTTTTGAACTAATTCATTTATATTATATGAATCGCTTTTTTGAGTAATTGTTTTTAGTTTTTTAGAAAATTCTTCCAATCCCAGTACAAATATTAAATTTAAGAGTTGCTCATGACTGATACTTTTGTATATTGTATCAGAATAATTTTGTATATCAAAATCCTTCAATGTTTTTTCATATGGATTTTTATAATAATTAAAATATGTTAAAAATTCTATAACTGATTGATATTTTTTTAATAATTCATATTCTTTCTTACTCATTACAATATCTCTTTATTTATCCTTATATTTTTCTGTACCAAAAACTTATACTTTTATTGTTTAAATTATATCTCATTTTCTGGAGCCTCCCATTTTAATTTTACTTGGTTAACTATTTCTTTTTCGATTATTTCTTTTTGTTTTCTATTTAACCCAAAATCCATAACCCAAGTGTCAAGAATTTCGTTAATATAATCTAAGTCAATTTTATATGTTTCTACTTCTTCATCCCCAAGAGGTCTTTCTGTAAACATATCACATGGATTTTTAGAATTTACTATATTTTGATATTGCTTTTTATATTCATCAAGAATTTTCTTTATTCTAATATATGAGTTACAAACTTCATTTTTTATCAAATTTTCAGATTTGTAATATCTATTTAGATAAAGATTAATATTTTGAAGTGCAACGAAAATTTTTGCTATTGCTTTGGGTATATGTACATTTATAAATAATAGATAGTTTAATATTTCATCTTGATTATTTGTTTCTAATTGTTCAAAATTCTCGTTATAGTTTAACAATAATAAGATATCATTTTGCATATATGTTAGTGCTTCATATAATTTAGGTGCTTTTTGGGCAATAAAACCGTATTCATTAATATCAATATCTACTGCATCTAATAAAATAGGGGTTTGAAACGGAGTTGTTCCTTTTGTAATGCCATTTATGCTAGATTGTATATTTTTATAATAATAACAAAAAGTTTTTGCGATAATACTTACATCATAAAAAAGTTTTAATAGTTTACCTTTTTCTTCTTCGTTTTGTTTAATATTTTCTTGCCGAATATTAGATACAAAAGCTAAAAAAGCACCAACAAATGAAGCAAATAATGTAGTCCATAAATTACCCCAATCAAATCCTTGAGAGGTTTGTTCTATATTCATAACCATATTTGCTATATCTAGGTTCATTTACTCCACCTCAAAACCTATGCTTGCAAGGTTCTTTTTGATTTCATCCTGCAAAGTATTTGATTGTGCAAACATTTCAGATAATTCTGAGGTCAAACGTTTCATTTTATCCTCAAACGGTTCGCCGTCATCCTCCTGTTCTTCTATTCCGACATAGCGGCCGGGAGTCAGGATGTAATCTTGTTTTGCTATATTTTCTGTTGAAACAATTGCACAAAAACCTTTTTTATCTTCCAATATTCCTTCTTGGAAAGCTGTAAAAGTATCTGCAAGTTTTTTGATATCTTCATCAGACAAGTTTCTGTGTTTTCTATCTTCCATATAACCCATTTTTCGAGCATCTATGAAAAGAGTTTTGCCTTTTTGTTTTTTGTTTCTTGATATAAACCACAAGGTTACAGGTATTGTTACACTATAAAATAGCTGTGTTGGCATCGCAACAATGCCTTCTATCAAATCATCTTCTATAATTCGTTTTCTGATTTCTCCTTCTCCACTTGTTTGAGTAGATAAAGCACCATTAGCTAATACCAAACCTATTTTCCCATTTGGTGCTAAGTGATAAATCATGTGTTGAATCCAGGCATAGTTAGCATTTCCACTAGGTGGTAAGCCATATTTCCATCTAGCATCATCTTGAAGTTTGTCTTGTCCCCAGTTAGAAAGGTTAAATGGTGGGTTTGCCATAATAAAATCTGCTTTTAGGCTTGGGTGCAAATCATTAAAAAATGTATCAGCTTTATATGGTCCAAAATCAGCATCAATACCACGAATTGCCATATTCATTTTTGCCATCTTCCAAGTATCCGCATTAGATTCTTGGCCATATACAGAAATTTTATTTCTATTTCCGCTATGTGCTTGCAAGAATTTTACAGACTGTACAAACATACCTCCTGAACCACAGCAAGGGTCATAAACCCTACAATTTTCATAAGGTTTTAGAATTTCAACAATCGTTCTTACAACGCTAGATGGGGTATAGAATTCACCACCTTTTGTACCTTCATAGGCTGCAAATTGTGCGATACAATATTCATAGGTTCGGCCTAACAAATCATTGTCAGTTCCTATATCTTCCATTTTTATATTGTTTGTAAATAAATCAACAACTTCACCTAAGACCCTTTTATCTAAATCCGGACTTGCATAGTTTTTAGGCAAAACATTTTTTAGAGCTTTGTTTTCAGCTTCAATAGCTCGCATTGCATCATCAATTACTTTGCCAATTTCAGGAGTATGAGCGGCAGCTGCAATAGTTGACCATCGAGCAGACTCTGGGACATAGAAAATGTTTTCCATTGTATAAGCATCTTTGTCATTTTCAAATCCATCACCTTCGGCTAAAAGTTCATTATATCTTTTTTCGAATGCTGCAGAAATATATCTTAAAAAGATTAAACCAATAATGACTTTTCTATATTCGGCTGCAGGTATGTGTCCCCAAAGTACACACGCTGCATCCCATATTTGCTTTTCAAATCCAAGTTTTACACTACCCTTGCCAGCCATAAAAACTCCTAGATTAATTAACATCATATTTATAATATCACAAATATACTTTTATAATTAGCCCCAAAGTAGAAGTTTTAAAGCTTATAAGTGGCTTCTTATAAAATTAACTTTTACTATATTTATAAATAAAAATTCATGTAACTTTCGTCTATTGTGTCTTGTTCGATGCCGATGTAGCGAAGTGTTACTGATGGCGAGGAGTGGTTAAAGATTTTTTGCAGGAGTACTATATCATTATATTTTTTATAATGATGATACCCGAATGTCTTTCTCAGCGTATGTGTTCCGATTCTTCCCTTCACACCAACGGCTTGTGCTGCCTTATTCAAAATTCTATACGCCTGTGCCCTATCCAACCTGCAATGTTTTTGAGTATAAAAAAGCGGTTGCTCACTCGGCAATCCTTCAACAAATAAATCAATCTCCTCTTTCAAAAACCTATTAAGCGGAAATTTCTTATACTTATTCGTCTTTTTCTCTCTAATTTCAATATAATCCCTGCCTTTTACATCCCCAACATCAAGCGATAATATATCTGATATTCTGAGTCCCGTATTTATCCCAAAACTAAAAAGCAGTGCATCTCTTGGCTTTTTTGCCAAATATTTTTTTATCTTTTGTATATCTTCTATCTTTTTTATAGGTTGTACTACATTCATTTTAAACTCGTCTAATCACAGACAATGTTTGCTTCTTTGGTCAAAAAAGTAAAGTCAAATGACACAAAATTAAACACTAGAGTTTGCGGAAAAATTACATTTTTCTCGCAAACTGCCGGGAACGGTTTCGCCTAAGGTCGGATTTGAAAAACTTCAAAAAATTGTCAAATTTTGGTTTTTTTCGCATCCTCATTATTTAAACAATGTTTAAACTGCGTTCAAACGGGGGTTAGAAAATTTGGCTCCCAAATTCAAAAAATACAACACAACTTCATTTTGTTGTGTTTCGGGTTGAAGAGTTTGCGCACAAATTAGATAATATATTATCTAATTATTGACTTTTTAGCAAAATAGTATAATATATTATCTATGAACAGTTTTTTCTTTAACCCTAAAACTCCTAATGAAATAGCAAAAGAATTGGTTGCAAAAATTAAGCAGCAGCGAAAAAAGCTTAAAATTTCACAAATGCAGCTTGCTTCAAAATCAGGTGTCAGCCTTGGCTCTATCAAAAGATTTGAGTCCAAATATGAAATTTCTTTGAATTCTTTTATAAAAATTCTGATTGCTCTCAATTTAGAAGGGGATTTAGAAAATTTGTTTACGCAAAAAAGCTACACTTCCATTGATGAGGTCATAAATGGACAACTATAGATATTTAAAAGTATTTTATAACGATACTTTAGTCGGCACTCTTGCAAAAACTCCCGAAAAGGTTGTTGCTTTTGAATATGATTCGGACTGGTTGAATAACGGTTTTAGCATTTCGCCCTTTAGTCTACCCCTTGTCAAGAAAGTTTTTGTCCCCAAATACGAACCATTTGGAGGGTTATTTGGCGTTTTCAATGACAGTTTACCTGACGGCTGGGGGCGATTACTGGTTGACAGATTATTTTTGAAAAACAGAATAAACCCTGTCGAAGTTGATAATCTTAACCGTCTTGCTATTGTTCAAGAAAGCGGGATGGGCGCTTTGACTTATAAGCCAGAACACAGATTTAAAACGGAAAACAAAATTTGTGATTATGACATTCTTTCTCAAGAGTGTTCAAAAATACTGGAATCACAAGATTCGGACAACTTAGATGAACTTTTTCAACTGGGCGGCTCATCCGGCGGAGCAAGACCAAAAATTTTAACTTCTATAGATAATGAAGACTGGATAATTAAATTCCCATCCTCTGTCGACCCTAAAAATATTGGCGAAAAAGAGTATCAATATTCATTATGTGCAAAAGATTGCGGAATAAATATGCCTGAAACAAGGCTTTTCCCGTCAAAAATTTGTTCGGGGTATTTTGGAGTAAAAAGATTTGACCGCAAAAACGGTAAAAAAATCCATATGGTATCGGCAAGCGGGCTATTAGAAACAAGCCACAGGCTTCCTAACCTTGATTATAATATATTGATGAAACTCACACTTGAGATTACAAGAAATTATCAGGATATTGAACAACTACTCAGGCTGATGTGTTTCAATGTCTTTGCGCACAATAGAGATGATCATTCAAAGAATTTTTCTTATCTTTATGATGACAATAAAAAAGAATGGCACCTGTCTCCTGCGTATGATCTGACTTACAGTTCTTCTTTCAATGGAGAACATGCGACAACAATCAACGGAGAAGGTAAAAATCCAAGTTTAGATGATATTTTAGCGGTTGCAAAAAACATAGGGCTTAAGGAAAAAGCTGCCAAAGATATTGCCTTAGATATTCAAGAAAAATGCAAAAATTTGTACTCAAACTAAAATTCTTTTAACAATTTAGTGCAATTTTTTTGTACTACAGATAAGATATCTTTTCCTATTTTATTGTCAAAGCTGTTTATCACATCCTCAACAATAATTGGAAGATTTTCACATTGATTTTTTATAATTTTTTTTAACTGGGTAAAACTGATATCATTTTCATTTGCCAATTTTTCAAAAGGCATTAATAAAATCTCATCATGTTTATAATGCCCGCCGATTTTCATTGCCATTTTATTTGATAATTCAGGATAAACTTGAGAGCACAAAATATCGTATGCAGGTGCAAACTTTATTTCTCCATTGTCATAATGCAGTATAGAAAAATTTTTGCCGTGTGCATCATTATTTCCTATCAAGTAATTAAAAATCATTAATTGAATAAATTGGTTAATTGCAACTGCAGGCTGAGACGTGACTCTTAAAATTTCAAAACATCTCTTGAAATCAACCCCGCCTTCGGCTTGATATTTGTATGTACTTGGAATATTTGAAGCCTGACAAAAATCTTCTTGATGAATTCTTTTTATTTTATTGACAATTATTTTTCTATCGTATCTTTGAATTAAAAAGTATTTTGTCTTATTTGCATAACCGATTTTGACATCGGGAACTTTTATCCCTAATTTTTCAGCTGTTTTTATACAAATAAATTCATTTTCAATAGTTTCATTAAAGCCATCTATTGCCGGTTTTAAGATATGGCTTGTCGGCACGTTATCTTTTGGAATTCCTATTTGCCCATCAACAACTATTACAGAAGTTTTATCCTGTGCTCCGGCTAAAGATAGCCGCATATCTTCAACTCCTGTTGCCAATGGTTTTTGGGGAAGTTCAACTATAAATTTTTCAAGTTCATTTTCTGACAATGGTGTATAGTCAATTTCATAAGTTTCTTGCAAGTATTTTGAAGGTGTTTGCTCATCATAACTATCAAAAAATGAAACAGCACCCGCACAGTCATAACCTATTGCTTGCAAAATTGAAAAATCATTTTTGGGATTAATCCCGTATTTTTTCCCGATAGCAATTCTTGTATGCTCACTTTCAGGCAGCAATCCGTTAAAAAATCCTCTGCATTGTTTATTTTCAAAAGGAGCTTTTTGAATTGGCAAACTCAAAGATAAGATTCTATCAGCATTGTTTGAATATTGAAAAATTACGCCGCCATTATCGTCTTTTTCTAATGTTCCGATATGTTTATCATTCAAAAATACGTTCAAAGAATTACTCAACATTTACCTCTTAAATTTTTTCATAAGGTGATTTTACATCTATTGTAATCCCTAAGGCACGACAAACATTTATGACTTTCCCAATTTGTGCTGTTTCTTTCCCGTTTTCCAGATCAACAAGAAACCTTACTCCGACATTAGCGGCAATCGCCAAATCCGCTTGCGTAAGATGTTGTTCCTTACGGACATTTTTAATATATGCTCCCAGTTTTTTAGTATCTGTTATGTTCATTTTTTACCTATCGGTAAAATTTTACTATATTATTATCTAAAAATCAATAATTTTTACTGAACGGTAAAAAAATAGATGCATAGAAACAAATATCACTGCAAAATTTACCGTACGGTAAATTTTAACTTTTTTAAATCAATCTCATATTCTTGTATTTTTAATCTTATAATGAGAGTTTATTTCAACTTTCTTCAACTTCTTATATGCTCGAATATTGCCCAGAAACATAGCTATTTCTTCATCATCAAGATTGCTCAACTCGGCAACAAGAGCAAGAAAAACTTTGCTTTTCTCAGGAATTTTTATTTCTTCATCAGACAACAATTCATTGTAATCAATATCAAAA
>ERZ1643249.1991-NODE-1991-length-19715-cov-5.373093_pt1 | contig 19715 bp, 11 predicted proteins | sample MGYA00579263_ERZ1643249 | MGnify/ENA primary metagenome ERZ1643249 (study PRJEB29033, sample SAMEA4952264) | chicken gut metagenome | biome: Broiler Chicken; feature: Gastrointestinal Tract; material: Caecum | place: Ireland | collected 2018 | study: Broiler... | reverse complement strand
ACATTTTTTGATTGATAAGTTGTTCAAGCATAGCGCTCTCATCTTTCAGCCATGCGGTTTCCGCCTGTCTGTCTAAAAGTTTTCCCATTGCGATCAGCGTTTTTCCGCTCAGCCACATCTGCGCGCAGGAATCGATCCACGTCATGAACCCGTGCGAACTCCAGGGATTATATCCCTCCTCCTGCCGCGGCTGGTTGTCCATGCCGCACGCATTCCCGCAGCTCCAATACCCGCCGTCCGGCCAGGAACGATTGAGTTGCAGCCACTTATGATATGCGAGCAACGGATCAAACACGCGTGCAATACGCTCCTTGTCGCCCGTCAGCAAGTAATATTCCCACTCTGCCCATGGCAATACGTTCGGACCTGTGGAGCACGGATCGTCCCGCGTCCACTGCTCGCCCGCCCGATCTTCGCAGATCTCGCGACAGATATACCCGTCTTTATGCTGATGCGAATAAAAATTGTCTAACGTTTTATGAAAATCAAATACCCGGCGGCCGTATTTCCCGAACATGACGATAAACGCGGAATCCCACATAAAGAGATATCCGTTAAACGCCGTGTCGATGAAGTCAGACACAAATCCCGCCTCTTTTTTCGCCTTGCGCAAATTCCCGAACGCGAGTTTCCACGCCTTATAGTAACAATCGATGACGCTTTCATGGTTCTCCCAAATCGGGCGGGGAAGTTTGTCTTTATTCTCCGCAAACGTCGGCAATACTCCGTCCGCCGGTTCTTTCCCGATGAACGTATTCTTTTTTACATGTTCATCTTCTGCATAATCCAAATTATCGTTTACTTGAAATAATTTCATTGGCTGATTCTTGTTTATTCTATATTTGAAAACCTATATGGTAAACCTGAAAAATTTTCAAGAGGATTATGGCATATCCGCGAACTGCCGCCAAGAATTCCATTCCATCTCCCATATATCACGATTGTTTTAGCTTAAAATTCAATCTCCAATCCGTCGTATGCGACGACATACCCTTCTCTTTCGGCAGCAGCGAGCATTTCATCATATGTCTGTCCGCCGTTATGCGAAAAATGGCTGAGCACTTTTACGGTACTTTTATCCGCCGCGCCAAGTGCACACAACCGGGCAAACACCTCTGTGATCGTTTCCAGGCTCATGTGCCCCTGCCGCCAGGCACCGTTCAAGCCGAGACATCCCGTACAGTCAAAGGAGATGAGATCCAATCTGCCGAATGTCTGCAATCCCGCAAACGTTTCATCGGGAAACATACCTGTATCGTGTGCATATAAAATCCGCCTGCCGGCCTTTCTCACCGCATAAATAACGGGTGACGACGCGGGGTCGTGATCGGCGGGAAGAGGCAAAACGCAATAGCCTCCCGCCGTGGTGAATTCTTTACCTGTTTGCACAAGCGTTACGCCCGCATGAATGCCTTTCTCTTTCGTAAACGGCAAAAGTTTTTCATATCCGTCCCTCGCCGCATAAAAGTGAATGGGTGAATGCCCGTGGCTGTACGGCTCTGCCGCGATCTCCGCATCGTCGGGATAAAGATGGTCGCAATGACTGTGCGTGATAAGACATTCGGTGATATTTTTTCCCAAATCAAGCCCATACCGCTGCATATGGCACACGGTATCCGCATTGAAATCAAAGAGTAAATCGTCGTTCAGCAGCGCCTGCTGCCGCGTCCGCAAATTTCGTCCGCCCGCCAGACGCGATCTTCTGCATACGTCGCATTGACAGAACAAAGCCGGAACTCCCTCATATGCCGCCGTGCCGAGATATCGTATTTTCATAAGCACTCTCCCTGACCGTACGGATCACACGGACTGATCCCGATACGCTGCTCCAAGATTAACCTAAACATCCGAACGACGCAGAAAAAGCCGATTGGCTTCCGCGAGCATGGCGGGAAAATCAGAAAGTTTCATCTTGCCTTCCATATCGCGGAATTCCGCCATAAACTGCAATGTCTTCGGTTCGCCCTTCATCCAGGCGATCTCGCTGCCCGTGAAAATGCCGCCGAAAACCGCATTGAACGCCTGTACCGCCTTGGGATTTTCGAACACCTCCAAAACCGTGCTCTCCGGCGTATAAGGTTCGCAATACAGCCTTTCCGAATCGCGCCGGAAAATATGTTTCCCGCCTGTGACAAGGATGGGCGATTCGTTCGGAAGCACGATCTCCGCCTCGGTTTGATCGGGAATTTCAATGATGTATTCGATTTTCCCCTCTTTTTGGCTATACTCCGATACGATTTTGCCGCGCACGCTTTCATACGCAGCGCGAAAGGAAGGAATCCCCTTTACGGGATGCGGGGCAACACATATCTTTGCAAAACCCGCCTCCGCCTCCTCGATACCCGCTATGCGGCGATAGACAAATTCCATGACGGACCCGTAAGCATAGTGATTGTAACTGTTCATACCGTCGGGATTGGGCGTGCCGTCCGGCATCAAGCTATTCCAACGCTCCCAGACAGTTGTCGCCCCCATGTCCACTTCGTACAGCCAACCGGGGAAGCCATTATTCAGAAGTACCCTGCGCGCCGTTTCAAAGTAGCCGTTGTCGGCAAGCGCGAACAAAAGGAACGGAGAGCCGATGAACCCCGTCACCATGCGATAGCCGTGCCTGATTACATTTTGGTTGAGCGCGGCGGCAAGTTTTTCGCGGAATTTTTCCGGCGCGATTTCGAAATACAGCGCGACTGCCTGCGCCGTAACGGTATCGATCGCCAGCCTCCCGCCCGCGGTAAAATACTCTTCCCGTATTCGCCCGATCAACGCTTCTCTTTTCCGTCGATACTGCCCTGCCCTATCCGTTTCCCCGAGAATACCGGCGGCATCCGCCGCAATTTTCAACGAATTTGCATGCAAAACGTCGGTTAAAAAGCAGGGCTCCGTCCTGCCGTCGCAGCCGTTGCCGAGCAGCATTTCCTTATCGAGAGCCAACCAATCCCCGAATTCATGTCCGCGCGCGATAAGCCCGTTTTCCATCGTTCTCTCCCGCGCCGCGATAAACTTCTCCATGGCGGAAAAATTCTCTTTCAGAAAGGCAATATCCCCGTACATTTTATACAGCGTCCACGGCACCATGGTAATGACGTCGCACCACATGGCGTCCGTATGGCATTCGGCAAAAATATCGGGAGCGACGTGAGGAATCTCTCCGCCCGGCGCCTGATCGTCGCGCAGCGTTTTCAGCCACTTCTTCATGAACGCGCGGATATCGTAATTATATGCCGCCGTGCGGCAGAATGCGTTGATGTCGCCCGTCCAGCCCAGCCGCTCATTGCGCTGCGGACAATCCGTGGGAATATCCAAAAAATTTCCTTTCTGCCCCCAGACGACGTTTTCGTACAATCTTTGAAAGCGCGCATTGTCCGTCTGAATATAACCTGTCCGTTTCATGTCGGTATGACGGACGAGCGCCGTTACATTTTCAGCGGGCAGCTCTCCCCCTTCCAACTTCATATAACGGAAGCCGTGAAAAGTGAACTCCGCAGACAGCGTATGCGCACCCTTGCAGGTAAAGGTGTCCGTCGCCTTCGCTCCGCGAAGATTATCTGTATAGAAATTTCCGTCCACCAAAATTTCAGCGTGCCGCAACGTGAGCGTGCCGTTAAAGCCGGCGGGCGTTCTGACTTCTACCACGCCCGCAAGGTTCTGTCCGAAGTCGTAGACAAGTTCGCCCTTCGGCGTACGGATGACCTCTTTGACGGGTATTCTTTCCACGGTACGCACATACTCGCTCATCTGCGGCACGAGCGTCTTTTTGTCAAACGGGACGGAAACGGGCGTGAGCGGTTTCCGTTCCGCCGTATAGTCCTGCATTTCCCCGTCGTAAATGCCGCTTGCCCGGATAAAACTCTCACGCGCCGTCCAGCTTTCATCGGTAGAGAAAATCACGTTCCCGTCCGCAATAAGATCGGCGCAGACGGCAGACTGTTTTCCGTATACATTTCGCTTCCCTTCCCAACCGAGCGTACCGCAATACCAGCCTTCGCCCACCGTGAACGAAAGGGTGTTTTCCCCCGCCTTTACAAGCGCCGTAATATCGTACTCCTGCACCTGCAAGGTCTTGTTATACGACGTCCAGCCGGGCGCGAGATATCCGTCCCCCACCCGCACGCCGTTAACTTCCGCAAAATACACGCCCAGCGCCGTCGCTCGCAATATCACCCGTTTTGCGGAACGCAATACAAACTTCCGCTCCGCGACAAAGACAGAAACCTTTTCCTTTACCCCGATAAATTTTCCTTTCAACATTATTCTTTCTCCGACGAAACAAAACGCCCGTGTCCCTTGATAGCTTTCCCGCATATCGACGAGCGGAATTTATGCAAAGTAAGACCGTGCCGAAAACGGAATACGGAAAACGCCGATCCCTTTTGAAAATCCCTCCCGTCTTTCGGGTACGAAAGGCTCAAAGGACGGAAACATTCCCGCCTTCGATCTTTACTTTGCCGTGCAGACGAATATCTGCCGACGACGCCCCGACGAGGATCTCGTATAAGCCGTCCTCCGTCGTCCAGCCGTCCGCAGCCGTCGACCAATATTCAAACGCCCTGCCGTCCAGCCGGACGCATACTTCGATACTGCCGCCCGCCTTCACGAAATCTTTGGAAAATCCCTTCAATTCCTTGCTCGGGCGATAGACATACGACGAGAGAGCGCGCACGTAAATCTGCGATACTTCTTTGCCGTCCCGCGCCGATCCGTTTGCGATCGTATAGCGGATCTCCACGCTTTTCCCCGCCGCTTTCAGCCGCAGACCGGAATAGGAAAAATCCGAATAACTTACTCCGTGCCCGAAGGGGAAAAGTACGGGCAGCGAATGCCTTTCATAATAGCGATACCCGACGTCGATTCCCTCTTCGTAACGGGTGACTTTGCTGTCCGCATATCCCTTTGCCGCGGGCGTATCTTCATAACAAAGAGGAAAGGTCTCGGAGAGTTTCCCGCTCGGATTTACTTTGCCCGTCAGGACGTCGGCTATCGCCTCTCCGCCCGCTTCGCCCGGAAATCCCACATAGACCACGGCAGCCACTTTGTCGATCCACGCCCGCATATCGACGGGTGCGCCCGCAAACAGCAATACCACCGTATTCGGATTGACCGCAGCCGTATCCAGAATAGTGCGCTCGGAAGATCGATTATAGAGTTTCATCGAACCTCTGTCCCCACCCTCGCTTTCAACGTATGCGCCCGTTCCCGCAAAGACGAGATTGACGTCGCTTTCCGCCGCGTTTTCCACCGCCCGTCCCGGCTCCATGAACGAGCTGTCCACGCCGTCCTCCGAAAACGCCGGCTCGTAAGCGATCTTCCCGCCCGTTTCCCGTTCCAGAATTTCCAGCATGTCGAACGCCGTCAGACGGGTCACAAATCCCGATCCGCCGCCCGCGATGAGTTGCGGGCGCATTCTCTCATAAGCGCACGGCCGCGCGAACCAACCGCACATGGAGAGCTTGTCGCCGTTCCTGAGCGGCAGAACGCCGTTGTTTTTCAGCAGCACGATCCCCTCCGCCGCCGCTTTCCGCGTAAAAGCGATCCTCTCTTCGGGCGTATGCGAACGCTTTTTTCCTTCCCTCAACGCCCTGCATCGATATACGAGTCCGAGTACGCGTTCCGCGCAGGCGTCGATTTCCGCCTCACCGATTTTTCCCGACCGATAATCGACGAAAAGTTTTTCCTGATGTTCGGGGTGAAAGGGCATATCGAGATCCAGCCCCGCTTTTGCCGCCGCAGTCCGATCTCGCACCGCATCCCAATCGGAAACGATCGCTCCGTCGAAACCGTATTCCTCTCTGAGGACGTCATATCCCTTTTTGTACTCCGAGCCATACACGCCGTTGATGCGATTATAACTGCACATCAACGCCACGGGCTTCGCCTCTGCCGCGATCTCAAACGGCTTATAATAGATCTCCCGCAAAGCCCGTTCGTCCACTTCGCTCGACTGCTGTTTACGGTTAATTTCCGAATTGTTGCAGCAAAAATGCTTGACGCACGCCCCCGCGCCTTCGTCCTGCAAAGCGGCGATATACGCCTTTGCCATCATTCCCGCCAGATAAGGATCTTCGGAAAAATATTCAAAATTCCGCCCGCACAGCGGCGAACGCTTTATGTTGACGCCGGGACCGAGGACAATATCCGCGCCCTTGTCCAGACAATCGTCCGCGACGCAGCGGGCATATTCCTCCGCCGTTTTCAGATCCCACGTGTTCGCCAGCATCTGTAAAGAAGGATATGCCACGGACGGAACAACCCCGTCCCAACTATCCGTATCGACGGGCATACGGATCCCCATGCTTGCGTCCGTCATGCGGACAGACGGGATTTTTCCGTCGAAATCGCAGGTAAACCAATAATCCTTCCCGCTGAGCAGGCGAATTTTTTCTTTGGTCGTCAGGTTTCCGATATTTACTTTTTTCATATTTCATTCTCCGTTTTGTTTGCAAAACCGCCGGGAAAGAAATTTTATCCCGGCGGCATCTGCCGAATATTCCCGCGGGAAATCTATTCTTTCCCGCCGCCGAAAGTAAGACCTTCTATGAAGAATCGCTGACAGAACAGATAGATCACGATGAGCGGCATCATCGACATCAGCGCCGTAGCACACTTGAAGCCGTAATCCCCCTCCGGAGAAGTGGAAAAATAATTGATCAGCTGTTGCAATGCGATTTGCAGCGTCCACATGGATTCCGGCTGCGTGCCCAGATACATCAGCGCACCCGAATAGTTGTTATATCCGCCGCAGAATCCGAAAATAAACTGCGCGATAAGCGCCGGTTTGGACAGCGGAATGACGATGACGAAAAAGATCTGCCAAAATCCCATCCCGTCTATTTTTGCAGCTTCGATGATCTCTCCGCCGATGCCGTCGAGGTAGGGACGGAGAAAAAACACCGTTCCCGCACTCGCCCACAGCCCGGGGACGACCAGCGGGAGATACGCCGCGGGGCCCTCCGTCCAGCCGAGATTCTGATAAAACATATACGACACGAAACCGAAGGCTCCGAGCGGAATGAACATCAACGCCACCGTCACGGTGAACAGAAAATTCTTGGCGGGAAAATCGTATTTGGAATAGCAATACGACACCAGGAGCGACTGGAAGAGGGAAGAAAACAGCGGGATCAGCGTGATCCAAAGAGTGTTGAGCAACCCGCGCAACAGCGACGGGATTCCATTTACCATAAACGGATCGTCCGTAAAAAGTTCGCGATATCCGTTCAGCGTAGGATGTTTCGGCCACCAGATATAGTGTTCGGCGTCCGCATATTCGGCATTCGTCGTGAACGACGTCACGAGGATAATGACAAACGGCGCCAGGATCCAGAGCGTATAGATCGCCAAAACGGCGTATATCGCGATTCTGCCCCGCCGGAAATGTCTTCCGACTGCGGCGGAACGTTTTACAACGGGAATCGTTGCTTCGTTTTCCATGATTCAGCCCTCCTGCGACGCCTTGTTTCTCGCCCGGACGATGGGATAGGTGATTACAAACGTGACAACGAAAAGAAACCAACTCGCCACTGCGGAGATCTCCATCTCCGAGAAGGAAATCCCTTCGTTGTAAATGTAGTAATTGATGGTGAGTCCGGCGTTATCCGGCCCCGCGACGCCCGTCCACGCCAAGGGCGCGAGAATCAGCACCTGATCGAAAATGCCCAATCCCGTGGTGATGCCGGCGAGGATCAGAAAAAGCGTAACCGCTTTTATTCCCGGCAGCGTGACGTGCAAGAATTTCTTGAAGCCGTTTGCCCCGTCGATCTCCGCCGCCTCATACAAAGAAGGGTTGACGTTTTTCAATGCGGCTTTGAACATGACGATACCGTAAGCGGGCGCCTGCCATAAAATGGTAACGTAAATCGCCGCGGTGAGCCGATAGGGATGTTCCACGTCGTTGAGCCAATCGATTTTTTGACCGAGAATGGCATTGAGGATACCCATGTCTTTGGAGAACACCCATTGCCACATGATGGAAATCGCCACCGATGAGCAAATATAGGGCATGAAATAGAGAGCCTGAAGGGCTTTCCCGCCCTTCACTTTCTGTTCGAGCAGGACGGAAATCAGAAGCGCGACCCCCAGACTGATGAACTGCGTCGTCGCCAGAATCAAGGTGACTTTCCACGATTGCCAGAACGTTCCGTCCGTAAACACCGTCCGGAAATTTTCAAAGTTGTTCCACTCCATCGTATCCAACATATTGTAATCCATCGTCACAAACATGGATATGAAGGAGAGAATGACGGGCAAACCGCTGAAAATGATAAAACTGACAATGGGGATAAGGGCAACGCCGAAACACAGCCACGCAGTGGCGCTCCATTTTTTTCTGCGGGAGAAAGCCGCCCCTTTCGGCTTTCCCTTTCCCGCTTCAGCCGCCGTCATCGTATCCCCTCGATGACGCAATACATGTTATTGATCGCGTCTTTCGCGGCATTTTCGTTATTTTTAAGAAAATCGGCAAGGCTCATCCGCCCGTAACGGACGTAGTTATTGAAATCGTTTGCCCAATCGGTGACCCATTGTCCGCTTTCAAAATATCCCCAATCGCCGCGCCCCGCATTTTCGGATGCCATCGCCACGGCGTACAGATTAAGTTCCTGTCCGTACAGTTCCGCGGAATTTCCCGCATAGTTCTCCCCGTAAGCGACATCTGCCGCCGCGGGAGCGATCGTCCTGGTTTTTGCAATATACTGCTGACCTTCCGTCGCCACCCAGCTGATGAAATCCCATGCCGCCTGGTATTTGTCCGGATCGGAACATGCCGGAATGACGAGGGACTGCGAAATACTCGCCGTCGTCGAGTTCCCGACGATAGGCGTCCCGTCCACGACTTTGAGTTCGCCCGTATATTCCTCGCCGTCATAAGTTTCGCCGATGACTTTCAGATATTCGTTTTCAAATGTCTCGGCGCCGTCGTAATATACGCTGCCGCCCTCGTATTCGCGGTAGGTTTCGGCGGGACAGATGTTGAAGTTGGCGGCGTTTTTCGATTCGAGCGTCCCCGCGATCCCGGAAGAATTGCCGCGCTTCATCGCGAGCTGTTCGGTATTGAACCAGTTGTCCACGCTGCCCATTTCGGGGGTAGCCACGCCGTAGCCCTTATAGGTAATGCCCTCGGAAACGTCCACCGTCGTATCCGGACTGACCTGCATGGACACATACTCCTTGACGGCGTCGTACTGCGACGGAATCGCATACACTCCGTCCATGGAAGCGATGTCCGCCTGATTGACGCGATCTTCGTAGCGTACGATCTCCCCCGCCGCATACGCCGTACCGTTTATGACGGTTCCGTCTTTGGTCACGATGTAATTGGGATTTTTGTCCAAAAGAGTAAAATCGTATTCTTCGCCGTCAAATCCCATGACGTCGCCGCCCACCGACCAGCCGTAGTTGAACCAATATTCGGACGCAAAACCGTAATCGGTGGTCGCCTGCTCCGGATTCCACGATTTGGTGAAGCATTTCATGATATAACGCTGTTCTTCCCAATTCATGCCGATGCGGTTGTTGAATACCTTATAGACCATTTCCCCCGCGAGATTTTCCGATTGCACCGCCCCCGAAAAAGGCGCTTCCTTGTATTCGGCATAGCCGTGCGGCTGTACGCCGGGATATTTTTCGGCAAGCGCCTCTTCCTCGCAGGAAATGATGTTGATTCCCTGAGCTTTGAACAGTTTTTCGTTATACCAGTTGAAATGCGGATTCGTCCCGTAGGGTACGGCAAGCAGCGGCTGGCCCGCGCCCACGACGTGTTTTTCCTGCCCGGCGCCCTGCTTGGCATTCGGATTATATGTCATCCGAAACCAATTCATCAAATTTTCCGGAATCGTGTTTTTCCCGAAATCTTCGTCCGCATCCGCATACGGCTGCAAATTGAGGAAATAGCCGTCCGGCGCCCGACGTGCATCCCGTTTGATTGCCAACGACTGAAAAACGTTTTGTCCGTCGTTGACCGCCACGACGTTGTTGGCATATTCCTCGCTGCGCGTAAAGACGCTTGCCGACGGAGACGACGCATTCTGGCGGATGGTAACGGTGACGTAGACATTGTCCTCTTCATAACCGGCGCCGTCGTTGTAAGCGGCGACAAGTTCTTCCCACGCCGTTTCGCTCGTGCGGTTTCCGTCGCACAAAAAGGTGATCTCCGTGCGTTCGCCCTTCTCGTGCTCGCCGAGACTCGTTCCTGTTCCGCCTCCGCCGCACCCCGCAAACGAGGTACCCATGGCTGCGGCGAAACAAATCGTAAGAAACAGTGCTCCCGTTTTTTTCATGCTCATTTTTCCGTCCTCCTTGTCGAAAAACTTTGTTTTCGTCCCGCGGAGTTCCGCGGGACGAAAACCGTTTGCCTTACGCCTCTTCGTCCCCGACGGGCAAAGCGGGCAGATCTTCGGAAATGTCGATATACCACCGGCAACCGACCGCGCTGTCATAGCAGTAGTACCCGATCTGCACTTTGTCGTCCGCATAGTCACCGAGGATCTTCGTGGTGCAGCAGAGTTTTCCGCCGAAATAGATATAGATGTTCCCTTCAAAGACCACCGCTTGCAGGACAAGCCCGTCCGCCTTTACCGCAGAAACTTCCTCATCTGTCAGAGTATATACCGTGCCGCCGCCCCATTCATCATAGGTGACGTCGAGGATGTTCTGCACGCCTCCGTTGCACCCCCATTCGTCCTTATTATACTGGATAAACCAATTCGTCCCGTTCGTGAGCGCGGTGATAAACACATACTTCCCGTCCTCAAAACGCAAAACAATCCCCTGCCTGTGCTGACTGTTTGTGCTGTTGGATTCCTTGACGAGCAGGCTTGCCGCTGCTTTTTCATAGCTGTCTTTCGTGACGACGTTCAGCGTTTTTCCCTGCGTCATGGTAATATATCCGTCCTCATCGTTGACGTGACTGAAATCGTGGCTTTCGCCGTCCCAATTCTTGAAGAGATCGAACACATCGCTTCCCAGCACGATTTCAACGAGCGCGCCGTCGTAAGAAATCTGCTGTTCGAGATATCCGTTCACAACGACGGTATATGTCCCTTCGGGGATCGCCTCGCCCGTGATCCTGCCGTCCGCGCCGACGGTATAGGTATAAGTCGTCCCCTTGAAAGACACCTGCGTCCCTTGGGGAAGGAGGGTCTGCACGCCCAGCTTGCTGCCCTTGACGATGAGGTCCACTTCGACCAATTCCGCGAACTCTGCCGTAACGATATGTTCACCGCTGACGGTAAAAGTATATGTATTGCTTTCACCGAGATTTACCTGCTTTCCGTCCACGACCAGCTTTCCGAGGACATAGCCCGCCGCGGGAGTAATGGTAAGAACGACTTCATCACCCAACGTCGCGTCCGGCTTATCGATCGTAACCGTACCGTTTTCGATATTTTCGTCGATCGTCACGCCCGCCTTGATAAATTCCGCAGTAACGGTGTATTCACCCAGAACTTCAAAAGAATATTTGCCTTCCCCGTCGACGGAAACACTCTTCCCGTTGACGATGAGCGCTTTGAGCACATAATCCTCGTCGGGAGTAACGGTAATCGTCACGACGTCGCCCGGAGCCGGCGTCGCATTATCGATCGTAACCGTACCGTTTTCGATATTTTCGTCGATCGTCACGCCGACTTTATCGATTCCCAGCGCCTCTGTGAGCGTCGCGCCGTATCTGACATTCCCATAGGTATGGGAAAGCAAGCTGCTGCCCCAATTCAGCCAGTTTCCGAAGCCGAACTTTTCGATCTTTTTCCCTGCGCCGATGCCGAAGGAAGAAATCGTCATCGCCTTTTCCATGGACATGGCGTCCATACCGATATACACTTCCACGTCGCCCGTTTCGGCGTTATAGCCGAAGGCAAACAGAACGCCCGTGCCATTCAGCATCGCCTGCGTCCTTTCGTCGCCGTTCCAGCCGAAATCGCAAACCCATTGTTCGAGATTACCGTCGTCCGTTCCGTTCCCCTTGACGTGAATGCCGACGATCTGCTGATTTGCGGTATTTTTCGCCCAGACGACGAGATGAAGCCTCACGCCGCCGACGATCATACTGAAATTGCTGCTCGCTTCGCCGCCCGCCTGCATGATCGCCGCGCTCTCTTCATCGAAGCCGAAGCGGTACGCAAAGTATCCGCCGTCCGCGTCATCCATGTCAAACCAGCCGTATTGCGCTTTGGTGGACTGCGGAAGAACTTCATAAGTGCCGTTTGCGAGATCGAAGGAGGCAAAAGCACTCGGATTTTCTTCGATCGCATTTTTCAGATCGAGAGCAGCCACGCCCGACTCGGGCAGAATCAGCTTGCCTAAACGGACGCCGGTCATGCCGCCGAATGCGGCGGTCACTTCCCATTCGCCCACATTCATATCCGAGACGGAAATTTTACCATCCTTTACGACGGCGGTTTTCACCAGATCCCCCTGCGTAAGGGTGAGGGTAAGCCCCTCCGCCGAAAAATTCGCGTTGCCCACGGAAATTTCCGCGTTCACTTTGGCGTTCGGATCCAGGAAAGAAACTTCCACGTCGTATTCCGTGCGGAACGCGGCGAGGAATGTATATTTCCCGTCCTCGACGGATGCCGTCACGTCCGCGCCGTTAATTTTCAGGCTTTCCAGCATATATCCCTCTTCGGGCGCGACGGTGAGCGTCACTTTATCGCCGATCGTATATGCCGATTTATCCGCCGTCACCGAACCGTGCTCGCCCGCAGCGGGAAGGTTGACCGTTACGTCTTCCAGGTATCCGGAAATGTCCGTTTCGATCTTATACTTGAAAATCCCCGTTTCCCCGGGATTGTTGGTCGCGTCGACCAGGTCATAGCCGTAAATGCCGACCGCCGCGGGCATTTCCGCCTTGTCTGCCGCTACGCGAACCACGTTTCCGGTATATTCGCCGTTGACGTAAATGAGGATCTTCTCGCCAGTGCGCACCAAAGTAAGAGTGAATTCGCCCGCGTCGTACAAAGCGGTTTCCTCATCGGTGAGCGCAACGCCCGCACCCGTGTTCCACTTCACGCTGCCGTCTTCGTTATACAGCCACCATGTGTTGCTGCCCGGCATATACTCTTCGATCGCATTGGTATAGCTGCCCCAAAGGCTGTCCCAGCTCGTTTCTATAGAACCGTCACGCTTGATTTTCAGTTCCACGAATTCGTTCCCGAACATCAGAAGAACGCCCTGGGCGCCCGCGCCGCCCTGCTCTTCGGGCTGAATGTTCCCTTTCTTTACTTTCAGCGTGATCGCCACGTCGCCGTATGTCACGCGGGATTGCAGGGCAAAGAAATCGGCGGTCGAAGTGACATAGGGCTCCGCGTCGTTGACGTGCGACTGGAAATCCACCCCTTTCTGCGCGTAATCGTCGTTCCACTGATTGATAACGTTGGTAAAAACGATATAGTCCATGCGGATGCCGTTCGCGCCGCCGATGACGACATGTTCGTCCTTTTCCGCCACATTGACCACGGTGCCATACGTCGTATATCCGTCCTTGGTGATGGAAAGCGCATAATCCTTCCCCACTTCCAGGTCGGAAAGAGTAAACTTTCCCGTCTCCTCGTCCAGGTCTATCGTCACGGAATCGTCCCCGAGATCGATATCGATCCCCGAAAAGTCGCCGCTGCCGCCGTTGAGGACGATGGTCCCCTCCGCACTGCCGTATTCCTTGACTTCTTCCTCTTCTTCCGTCGCGCCGCATTCGCATTCGCCCGCGACGAATACGTGAGGTTCCTTCTCCGTCCTGGCGCCGTCGCCCGCATCGCACTCCTTCCAATGCCCTTCGGCGTCATATTTCCAGACATTGTAATTGTGTACATGTTCGCTTGCGCTTCCGCCCGCCGTGCTGTCCGAAGACGTCTGAGAGTCGCTTGCGCCGGACCCGCCGCAGGCGGTCAGCATCCCCGCGGAAAGGCCGCAGGTGAGCGCCATTGCCGCGATCGGCAACAGCCATTTGAATTTCTTGTTCATACTTTTCTCCTTACCTTTTATAATTTTTTACACGTTTCCGTGTACAGAGCCAAACGGAGTTCAATTAAAATCCGCCTCGATCTTCACATCGGCGTTTACCGTCGGCAGATCGAACAAATAACTGCCGCCCGAATAGCGAAGCTGAGACAGGCAATCCTCGCCGTCCACGATAAACTTCGTCACCGCGGCGCCGTTGCGGGGTTTTACCACAATGGTATTCGCCTTGCCCGCCAGAAGGGGCAGTCCCGATTGCGTTTCCACCGAACCCGAACCGCTGCCGCCGGAGGTCAGAATGATATCATGGGAAAGAAGTCCGTCTTTACCGAACCAGAAATAGCTGTCCGGCTGCAGCCACTGCACGGGTATATAATCCTCCGCCCAATTCGACCAGAGCCGGTCGGCGTTGAGATCCGTCCCTTCATAATTAAACGAAAAGATATGCGCGGGATTGATGCCGATGATCATGTTCTCGGGATCAGACACATCCCATCCGCAAAATTCAAGAAAAGGAAAGGGGATGAACGCCTCGATGACATACCCCGTGCATTCGGGGGTATTCAATTCCCCGCCGATCAATTCCACGGCGAGCACGGGCGTTTTGTCCCAGGTCGTCATCGCGCCCACCAACCCGTTGGAATTGACGCGGTTGGAATATGTGCCGTCCGGCAGGAAATCGAATTCGAGCGTTTGCAATGTATTGTTGGGCACGCCGACGGGACCCATATACATTTCGATACAGCTGTTGACGAAAGAACGATCGGGATTGACGAAAATCGTCGTGCCGTGCTCCTCCACCCGCATCCCGAAATAGATGCCCTTTTCGCCGTAAGACGCCGTAAAGGAGATATCCGCATACTGTCTGGCATTGATGCGGTCCACCGCGACCAGCCAATTCGCCTCTTCCCAACGCCCCTCGTCCAGTTTGCCGTCAATCGTCATGTCTGCGTCCGTCTCCGCTACGGGATGTCCGGGATTGACGAAGGTATAGGGCTCGGGATCGGGGACGATTTCCGTCCGATATACGGTTTCCGTCTCTCCGCAGCCCGCAATTCCGAGAACCGCCGCCAATCCGCCGCAGAGCAGCGCTGCTGCTTTTCCGTTAAATTTTTTCATGGTTTCCTCCTTATTTGCCAAGAATTTTTATTTCGGAAATCCCGACTTCTTCCTGTCCTTCGGGTACATCTACCGTCACTTTCACGCTCGTCACGCCGATTTCGTAAAATTCGGCAAACACAGACGCTCCCGACATCACATAAGTGACTCTGTCGCCGTTTTCTCCGCCCAACGTACAATACTGTTCCACGTCGAAAAGGAAATCGCGCATCACTCGGACGCTGCCGTCCGCAAGCGTCAGCTCTATGAGGGAAACGTTGCGGAAAATGCTCCGCTCGAACGCCGAATTATATACCATAATCGCGCGGATCCTGCGTTCCGTCCCGAAATCGAAGGTAAATGTCGTCTGTTTCCCGATATACGTTTCGCGGACATAATCCATAAACTCGGGATCGGCGGTTTTGTGGACGGAGAGCAGCCCGTCGTTGACGCAGGCGATGTCCGTCGCATTCCCGTCTGCGGTGACCGCCGCTTCGGGAGCGATATTCTTATAGCCGCTCACTGCCGCGGGAAGGGGCTGCAGACTGTCCGTGGGGCCGTTGACATAAGGGACCGCCATATCTTCCCCGTTTATATCTTTCACCGTGATCCACTTCATTTCGTCGATCGCCGTATAACGCGCGTTTCCGCCCGCAAGATAATCGTTATGCCTGTGGTAAATGATAAACATCTGATCCCCGATTTGCATGAAAGAATGATGCCCCGCGCCCGAGATCGTGGAACTTTCCGTCGTGGAGGAACAAAGCAGCAATCCGCCCTCCGCCTCCGTCAGTTTGCGGAAAGGCCCCGTCGGAGACTCGGAAATCGCCGTAGCGACCTGATAATTGCTGGTCCCGTAATCGTTGACCGAGAAGGTGAGATAATACAATCCTCTGCCGGCTTCGTCTTCGTGATAGAGAACGTGCGGCCCTTCGTTGCAATCCGCGCTTTCGTAAGTGACCCCTTGGTTGACGCCGTTGCGCCAATCTTCCACCGTGTAATAATTCCCCATCGTGACGATCCCGGCATTCTCCCAGTCGGGCGTCAGCCAATCGAACATGTGAATAACCATGATCGCCGTGGGACGGGACATATTGCAATACAGATATTTTTCGCCCGTATTCGGATCTACAAAGGGATGCGGGTCGATGTTGCCGAAATACCCGGATGCCCAAACCATGCCGACGTCCTGCGCGACGCCTTCGCGATCGTTATACTTATACAATTCGTCCGGAGCAAAAAGACAATACCTGGCGTAATAGTGCGGAAATGCCGCTTCGTAATAAGTACCCCCCTCTTCGCGATAGGCGTATTTGCCCGTCAGTTCGTCCTCTTCCGTCATCGGGAGCACAATGCCCGGCTCCGTGTTATATCCGTTAAGGATCCGCCCTTTTTCCTCTCCGTCCTCCACATACGAATGGCAGTTTTCCGCTTTACTGAAATCCACCATCGTGTACGGTCCCGCAGGATTTTCGGAAGTGGCGACATACATGTTATACATATGCGAGTTGGGCACTATGCCCTCTTTGGCGGACATATCCGTATAGGCGGAATCCGCTTCCGGAGTAGCGCTGAAAAACATATAATACAGCTTCGTTTCCTCGTCGTAGATGACTTCCGGTGCCCACAGGCTGGATGCCGTCGCCCGCTTCTCGTCGTTGCTCGTAAGTTCAAGCGCAGGGCCCACATTCTCCCATACGGCAAGATCCTTGGAACGCATGGTCGCAAATCCGCCGCTCGTACCGAACAGATAGTAATAGCCGCTGCGCGCCGTATCGTCCAACACCTGCGGATCGGGATACCCCTGTTGCAGCGAATTGTCGTAAAAAAGCGTCGTGTTATACACACTTTGACCGCTTTCGTCCTTGTTGTCGCCCGAATAGCGGGAAAGCTCGTACTCCTTTACGTCGACGTACTCCGTCTTTCCGCCGCAGGCCGAAATCCCCGCCGTCGCTCCGAGCAAAAGCGCAAGGGCGACGACCGCAATCTTTGTCTTTTTCATAAATACCTCCCTGTCCTTATTATCTTTAAGCCTGTTTGGCCGAGATTTCACAGCCCGCTTCCGCCAACGCGTCCGTAAACACGGAATAGTATTCCGTCTTGGGGTGCACGCCGTCTTTCAGCATATCCGTCGTAACTTTCGACGAAGTGTCCACGCAGGTCAGCCAATCAAACTCCGCGCACCAGCTTTTCATCGCCGCATTGGTCGCGTCCACCGCTTCCGCATACGATGTATCCGCGCGCTGCGTGATCGTGAACCAATAGATTTTCGACGTCGGATAACTCGTGTGCATCATCATGAGCAGCCTTTGCAGACTCGCAATCGTATCTTCCTGCAAATCATGTGCGTCATAGAAGTTGTTCGTCCCCACGTGAACGGCGATGTTCTTCGGCGTATGGTCGCCGAGAATGTCAGAGTATGCCGCTTCCCAATGATAGCTCGTCGTCGAACTGATCCCGGCATTGAGGACATCTTTGTCCGCCCCCCATTCGCGCATATAGTCGCCGATGAATCCGTCGTCCATGAAGCTGTCCCCCAAAAGAACCGTGGTATTCTCGCCGATCCCTTTACACCGCTCCGTCCGCGTGGAAATGCTGAAACGGGAAAGATCGTACAGCGACGCAAGCGGCGCGTCCTCTCCGCTCAGGCGGATATAAGACACTTCCACCCGGAAAATCACGGAAAAATGCTCGCTTTCCGCGCGAACGTTCACCGTTTCATCCACGCGCTTGAGCGGAATGACGATCCCGTCGGATATTTCTATCGTATCCTCATCGTAAGTGTACGTCAGCTCTTCCGCCTTTTCGGGGATACTGAATACGGGACGTATCTGCGCATACGTGTAGTCGCGGTTGGAGTTGATGTACACCGTTACGTCTTCGATCGAAAGCTCCCCGAATTCGTTTTCCTGTCCTCCCGCATCGCTCTGTCCGCTCTGCCAGCTTTGTCCCTGCTGTACGCTGTCCGAGCCGGAACCACCTCCGCCGCAACCGACAAGCAGGGCAGCACACAGCAAAACCGCGAGGAAAAACGCCCGTTTTCCTGATTGTTGCATTTCGAGTTTCCTCCTATAAATATTTTCTCCCGTTCAATGCCGCCGCACAAACGGCGGCAGACGTTTGTTTCTTATTTCAATATCTTTACGGGGAAAATCTCGCGCACGATCTTGCCGTTGTAATGTTCTATCTCACGAACGATGATCTTGGCGCTTCGCCGCCCCATCTCTTCAATATTGCCTCCCACGCTCTTCACCGGTCTGCTGTACGGCAGGCAGCTCGCAATTCCGTCTTCGCCGTAGATCTCTCCTTCAAAACCGCCGCTTTCGTCGTAAGCCTTGGAAAGAAACGCCGCAATTTCATCGTTGAAACAAAAAATAAAATCGTTTCTATTCTTTTTCACCAATCGTTTGATCCCGTCCAGGCTGTCTGACTCAGTCCAATAGTTGAATTTATAAACATCGCACGGCAAACCGTGTTTTTCCAATTCATCCATAAACCCGATGTGCCTGTCTGTACTATTCAGAATCACCGCACACGGTCGCTTTGCACCCTCCGCAAGCGCTTCTCGGGCAACCAGCCTGCCGCAATAATCGTCGTCGCAATAGATCGCGCTCACATCCTCCCGTTTCGGCTTCAATCCGCACAGCAACAACGGGATTTCGTTCTTCCGGCAATACGCCAAAGCCTCGTCCGTAACGTCCGTAAACGATATTACGCCGCAAGCACCGCTTTGTACGATGCGTAAAACGACGTCCATATCGAGACTGTGACGCTCGCGCGTCACCAAAGGATGATATCCCTTGTCCGTCAAATAATCCACTATGCCTGTCAGGCAAATCATATAAAAGGGATTTTTCAGCGAAGGAATGGACACCGTGATGACATCCGATTTCCCCGTTCGAATAAAACTGGCGACTTTATTCGCGACATACCCCATTTCAGATGCCGTTTTTTTTACCCTCTCTTTCGTATCTGCCCCTATATCCGGCAAATCCCGCAATGCATGGCTGACCGTGTTTACCGAAACGCCCAGCCGCAAAGCTATGTCTTTCAGCCTGACTGCACCTCTCATCTTTTCTCCTTCCATCTTGTTTTTCAAAAATGTTTGACAAGATTTTTTATCTGTTACCGATCGGTAACAGATACGGGGCGCGCCCCGTAAAAATCGAACTTTAAGTCATTTACGATATATATTATATCATACTTCATCGATAATGTAAACGATATCTTGAAAAAAAGTAAAAAAACATTTTATTTGGCATTTTATGATGTTTTTTATCATATTTAATGTAATAATGTTTGATTTTCACACAAATATGATATATTTTTATCCATTTTTTACTATATCGATAATATAAATTTTTAAGCGTTTTTGCTGAAATCGGCATAAAACCGTCAAAAATAATGTATCCGGAAAAACAAAATCACCTATAAAACGATCGACAGATCAGATAAAAGAAGCACGCCGAAATCGTGCGTTTTGATAAGACAAAACCGCCTAAACTTTTCAAAACTCTCATTCAAAAAATACATTGATATGACAAACCGCCGAACGACATCCGTCCGGCGGTTTCTTTTCCTATGCGCCAATATATTTTCAATATCCCTACCAATAAAAAGGCCATACCATGTATGCGATTATCGAAAAAACTCCATTTTTCAAATATCTCCTTTCA
>ERZ1643249.1990-NODE-1990-length-19719-cov-5.086147_pt1 | contig 19719 bp, 18 predicted proteins | sample MGYA00579263_ERZ1643249 | MGnify/ENA primary metagenome ERZ1643249 (study PRJEB29033, sample SAMEA4952264) | chicken gut metagenome | biome: Broiler Chicken; feature: Gastrointestinal Tract; material: Caecum | place: Ireland | collected 2018 | study: Broiler... | reverse complement strand
AGGGTCTCCGGCTCTTCTTTGTGACAGATGCACGCCACCATGCGTTCCGCTGCCATCCTGCCCAGCTTTTCAACGGGATTCTTCACCGATGTAAGAGGTACGGTGCAGAATCTCGCCAGTCCTGAATCATCAATTCCCACGATGGACACATCCTGCGGTACCCGGATTCCGGCTTTTTTGAAGATGTTGACCAGTTTGTATGCGGTATCATCGTTGTAGCAGACACAGGCCGTACAGTCTTTGAGTCTTCTTAAGAGTTTGGCGCTCTCGCCTTCCATGTCCCGGAGCTCTTCTGAATCAATCCAGATGACCCGTTCTCCCCGGACTCTGATATCTTTCTCCATAAGCGCCTCTGTGTATCCCGCATACCGGAGATGACCCTGTCCATCGTCTGACTTGAAGATGCCGCCGATTCTCGTATGCCCGCATTCTATCAGATGTCTTGTGGCAAGATACCCTGCTTTGCGGTCGTTCATACTGATGTGCGGGATATCCAGCTCCTTATAGAAGCTGTTGACAAAAAGCACGGGGATCTCCTGCTTTTCCAGTTCCCGGTATAATTCCAGATTCGGGTTCGGCAGACCGCTCTTGACTGTCTCCGCAATAATACCGTGCACTGTACGCGTGCGAAGGAATTCTTTCAAAAGCATCCGCTCTTTTTCTACTGCGTTGTCTGTCACTGAGATCTGGAGAGTACAGCCTTCCTTAGAGAGCACGGACTCTATCCCTCTCACAATAGAAGGGAAAATATAAGTATCTACTGAAGTCAGCATACAGGCAACCCTGATTTCTCTGTCTGTGTACCGGCGGGTGTTCACCGACACATAAGTACCGCTCCCGCGCCGTCCCTCTACGATCCCTTTCCCGGTCAGATCTTCCAGCGCCCGGCGTACTGTCTGGCGGCTCACCTGAAACTGTTCCATCAGCTCATTTTCAGACGGAAGACGGTCGCCCTGGTTCAGGTTCCCGTTCTCGATCTCTTCCTCGATCCACGAGATAACTCTCTCATATTTCTTCTGCATCCCCCGTCCCCCTTCCGTTTTATGTATATAACTATATAGCATAACAACTTTCAATACAATTCGCAGTTTTTCTAAAGATTACTTCTGTTTTTTGGGTAAAAATAAGAAGTTGTATTGCTTTTTAGCTTTAAATCCAATACAACTTCTTATTTGCATCATATTACCATCTTTTTTCGACGCCCGGGCAGTGCCGGATCGCAGCGGCGGCACGCATTTCCACAAAACATCCGCATACCCTGCACATCCCATTCAGCAGACTTTCGCACTGTCTGCACTCATTTAACCTGCGCGCATATTCTTCAGCCGGCGTCTTCTCATCTTCCGGGATATTCGCGATATAAACATACATGTTTTTATAGAATTCTGCTTCAGGAATATCTCTGATCAGGCATTTCCTGCACGCCAGTATCTGAGCGTCTTTCATAATCAGCGCCTCACTTCCAAATGAAGGACACTGCACTTCGGGATGCAAAAGGACAGGATATCTCCGGATATCTCCACTCTGTCAAACGGCTGTATCCCAACACAGTGTGCATCCTCGAATGTATTCATATCATGCATCTCTCCGGTCACGATCTCTGCAGAAACGGAACCGATCGCCCCGCCTGCCACGGAAGCCTCGATATCATAATCCTCGGATACAGAAAGATTCGTCAGTGTCAGATGAAGCACACCGTCCGCATCCACGGAAGCAGACTCTGTCAGGTTCGGCACCTTCCACTCTTTGCCGCCGATCGTCTCGGTCTCAATATGACTTTCCACAAGATCTGCCCCCTGATGGTATTTATACATATTGAACACGTGATAGGTCGGAGTCTTGATCATTTTCTCTCCTTCTGTCAGAAGCACTGCCTGAAGCACATTGACCATCTGTGCCAGATTCGCCATTTTCACTCTGTCACTATGCTTATTGAAGATATTAAGAGTAATTCCCGCTACCAGCGCATCGCGCATCGTATTCTGCTGATAGAGGAATCCAGGATTGGTTCCCGGCTCAGCCGTAAACCATGTCCCCCACTCGTCTACGATCATGCCCACGTTTTTCTCCGGATCATATTTATCCATAATCGCTCCGTGCTTCTCAATAAGTTCTTGCATGTAAAGAGCCTTGTTCAGTGTCTTATACCATACTTCCTCATCGAAGTCTGTCGCGCTTCCTTTGATCTCCCATCCTTCCGGATGTACATAGTAGTGAAGAGCCAGACCGTCCATAAAGCCATGAAGACCTTTCGGTGTACGGCGGAAGCAGGTCTCCATCACTTTCTCTGTCCATTCATAATCATCTACATTTGCTCCGCAGCAGATTTTCTCGACATGATGATTCTTCTTATAGTCGCGGACATACGTCTGGTATCTGCGATACTCATTGGCATAGAACTCCGGGTTCATATTGCCGCCGCATCCCCAGCTCTCATTGCCCACTCCGAAATACTCCAACTGCCACGGCTTCTCCTGTCCGTTCCTGGCGCGCAGCTCTGCCATCGGGGAGACACCCTCAAAGGTCATGTACTCCACCCATTCAGACATCTCCTGCACCGTGCCGCTTCCAAGGTTGCCGTTGACATATGCTTTACATCCGAGCTGGCGGCACAGTTCGAAAAACTCGTGGGTACCGAAGCTGTTGTCTTCCACAACACCGCCCCAATGGGTGTTGACGATCTTCTTGCGCTCTTCTTTCGGACCGATCCCGTCCCTCCAGTGATATTCGTCCGCGAAGCAGCCGCCCGGCCAGCGAAGAACCGGAACCCGGATCTCTTTCAACGCCTCAACCACATCTGTGCGCATTCCGTTCTCATTCTTGATCGGTGAATCCTTCCCTACAAAGATTCCTTCATAAATACATCTTCCGAGATGCTCCGAGAAATGTCCATACACCTCTCTATTGATCCTGCTGATCTTTTTTTCCGGATTGATTGTAAGTTTTGCCATTATTTTTTGTCTCCTTATCTTGTCATATTATTCAATTGCAGAAAGGGCGCTTCCCCATATCGAAGTTCCTGTCTCGGCGCACAACGCCGTAAATGTCATAACATATTTTCTGCCGTCTTCATCCTCCTGCCTGAGAAAGACACCTTTATATGTATGTCCGTCAATCTCGATCACAGCTTCATGATCCCCCTGCAGTTCCCAGGCGCCATCGTATGCCCCGGTAATCTTTCCGCCGGATTCCAGCTTAATTTCCTCCGACTCTTTCATCTCGGCGGAGATATCTCTGCCATGGTTGATAAACTTATAGGTCCCGGTTACCGCATCCTCTGTATATGTCTCTGCTGTTTCTCCCGTATATCGGTATGGCGTGATAACCGGCCATCCGTCCTCATTGAAGAACATCTGATGTACTCTCACCTGATGCTCTTCGCCGCTGTTTTCAAAACGGGTGTGATATATGATAAAATACTTTCCTGTATCTTCCTGATACAGACAGGAATTATGCCCCGGGGAGAGATATCCTCTCCGGTCCTCCCCCTCTTCTCCTTCAGTCCAGAGGAACTTATATCCTCCCATCAGCTTTGTACCATACTGTTCTGCGGTCACGTCACTGAAAGAAGAGCCGTAAGGGCCTTTGCAGTCCTCCATCTCCTGTCCCATGGAATCCACATACGGACCGTTGGGATTCTCGGAACGGCAGACGCGGACATTATATCCGCCGTCAGAGTCTAATCCTCCGAAAGACAGGAACATATAGTAATATCCTGTTTCCTCATTATAGATAATATAAGGCGCCTCTATTCTCAGATGATTGCCTCCCAAGAGCTTCTCCCCATAACCTTCCTCAAGGGGAAGCCCTGTCTCGGTATCCATCTCTTTGATGAATATCCCACCGGAATACGATCCGTATACCATCCAAAGTCTGCCCTCTGCATCATAGAACACGTCAGGATCTACCACATTCGGGTCAGTCGTCGCCTGATAGAGATCTCCGTCCTCATCTTTCTCATCCGCATCCATGCCGGATCTGAGCATGAGTCCTTCGTTCTCATACGGACCATCCACGCTGTCTGACACTGCCGTTCCAAGACAGGATACCGGGCTGTCCCCCTGACAGTTGCAGTAATACAGATGGTATTTTCCATCTTCTAATCTGGCCACATCCGGAGCCCAGAATGTATTGCTGTGCGCCCACTCAAAGGCTTCCTTCATCTGAGAGTATACATTGGGGATCAGATCGTTATCGTTCTTTACCCCTTGATTGACATAAGTCCAATTGATCAGATCATCTGTCTTTGCCACCGCCATATGAGAACCGAAGATATAATAGCTCCCGTCCTCCCCTTCCACAACAGACGGATCATGGACTGACACTTCCGAGAATTCCGTCTCAACCGGCGTATCCGCCCTGAGTTTCTCTTCCTTTCCGGCACATGCCGTCAGCCCTGCACACAATGCCGCCAGTGTAATACATGCTGTGCTCTTCTTCATCCTGTTTCCCTTCCTTCGAGTAAAAAAGCGGCTCAGAACCGTGCCTGTGGCACGGTTATATCTGAGCCGCCTTCTGATGTTTTCATTTTTCAGTCCGGATCGCTTTGGTCATATCCCTTACATCGGGCTGTATGCAATCCGCACTTTAATATCTTGATTATAGTTTCCGAATCCGCTGCCGAAAAGCGTAATCCCTCCGACATTCTTCGCGTTTTCTTCTATCTGGAACTTGAACCGGATCGTACTCTTGTAATCAAGATTGAACTGCCGGATATTGGCATCCGATATCTTCAGTCCGTCCACGAACGTTCCCTTCTTGTTGATGACGATCATCTTCAGCAGACCGTACTGATTCCAGTTGGGAAACCACCATTCCGGAGTAAATATCCCCTGTACGTCGCCAAAATCCCCAGGACTCGTCCATGTACCGATCTTCACGTCATTTAAGAAGAACGATATATCCGACGGCCAGTCATTGTTGATCCCCGGCGCCTCTGAACTAAGCTCCAGAGAAAGCGTGATCTGATCGATCTTTGTGGCGCTCGGAAGCAGATTCGGTATGATGTATTCGATATAGCCTTTGGTAAACCAGATAATACGGGCTTTCACTCTGTCCGGATGCGCAAAGTATCTGGGATCATCCACCACTCCTACCAGAGCCTTGTCTGTAGCCAGGCCGCAGGTAGGGTACACCTCATAGTCTGAGTAGTGTCCTACACGGACTTCTGTATCATAGATGTTATTCTCATCCTCTGCTTCTTCTGTCTCTACATCGACCAGAATCTTATCAACGGCCACACGGCACAGCTTCTGATTGCCGTGCCCGCCCCTTTCTGTCAGAACATTGATCAGGCCGCTCTCCTCCAGCTTCTTGATATGGCTGGTAAGAGCTCCGTTCGTAATCCCCAGCGAAGATGCCAGCTCGTTCATGTTCATCTCATGGTTTTCCAGAAGCAGCCGGATGATATTGACCCTCAGCTCCGAGCCGAGGGCCTTGAACACCTCCAGCCCCTCATCTAAACTCTTTATATGCAACATTGCCATTCCCTGCTTTCCAGATAATCTCAATAATTTTAGATTATTCTAAACAATATTACTATACATGAATTTCCCCCAATATGCAAGCCCGGAATCGGTAAAACCCGTGACTACTGTCGCTGTTCCGCCGTTTTCAAAATCGGGGCATCTATATACAATACAATTATCCGGATAACCGGTCTTGTCGTCCGCCGTCTCCTTCCGAGCTGTCTGCATCCGATTGTCGCTTTCCTTAAGGATCACAATTTCTCTGCCCCCCTGAACCTCACACGGTGAGAGCGGCTCATACTCTTCCCCCTGATAAGGCTCCGGGCCGAGCAGCGGCCAGCCATTGATAAAAAACATCGGGCGGATCATCATATAATGAATCTTATAGCTTGCCCGATCCTCCTCCTTGTCGTACATACGGTTGATCTCCGCTCCATCTCTGAAATGATGGACAAAAAAATATCTTCCCGACACCGGATCGTGAAACGGCACTCCATGACCCGGTCCGCGTATCCCGCCCCATTTCCATCCGTTTCCATTGTCCCGGACATTCGGAGCAGACGCCTGAAACTGATAACTTCCCGCGATTTTAAGTCCCATAGCTCCTTCTTTCAGGCTGCGTCCCCGGATATCTGTGTAAGGTCCCGTCACCATGCGGCTTCGTCCGACACGGATGTCATAATCATCTCCCAGCCATCCATAAGACTGGAACAGATAATAATACCCGGTTTCAGGTACATAGATCACAGCGGCTCCTTCCGGGCCGTCAATCGGTCCCTCCGGCGCTCTTCTTGAGATACATTTCCCAAGTGTCCCTGGATCTCCGTCCGCCGGAAGCCCTGTCCGGGCGTCCAGTTCCTTGATGTAGATTCCTCCGAAGAACGAACCATATACAAGATATTCTTTTTCCTTCTCCCACACGATATGAGGATCTATGGCGTTCGGATATGTGTCGTCAGTTCCCCATGTATCCGCAACCACGCCCCTGTTCTCAAAAGGCCCTAAAGGATGGCTGGCCACAGCCAGCCAGATCTTTGACTCCGAACTGCCGAAAGCCTTTGTCGCAGAATAGTACATACGGTATTCCCCGTTCACATACTCTGTATAGGGTGCCCAGAAATTCTCCGTCTTAGGATGATCCCCATTGTCTCTCGCCTGGCAGATGGCATTCTTGGAGAGCACGATTCCCTCATACTGAAAGTGGACCAGATCCCGGGAACTTCTTACCGGTATCCCTCTTTTTGCACAAAGTCCCGACTCCGGCCGGTATACATCTGTGCTGTAAGAATAGTACTTCTTGCTCACAGGGTCCCACATCATAGACGGATCATGGGACCACGCGGCAGGATTATGATTGATATCTGTATCATTCAGTCTAAACATACTAGCCCTTTACTCCCGATACAGCCATTGATTCGATGATGTACCTCTGGAAAAAGAAGAACAAAAGCAAGGTCGGAAGTATCGCCAGCACGGATGCTGCCATGATCAGCGGATAATCACTGTTCACTGCATAGTACGCGTTGAACGAACGGATCACAACCTGCAATGTGAACCACTCCTCATTCTGGATAAAGATCGTCGGAGCAAGGTAGTCATTCCAGATTCCCATGAACCACAGGATGAGCTGTGTCATCAGCGCGCCCTTCATGAGCGGAAGGAAGATGCTGTAATACATCTTGAAATATCCGCAGCCGTCGATCTTCGCAGCCTCCACGATAGAGTCCGGCACACTGGTCAGGTTCTGTCTCAGGAAAAAGATAATGCTGACATTGCCGAAAAGTCCCGGTATGATCAGCGGAAGCAGACTGTTCGTCCAGCCGATCTTCGTGAACATTACATACTGCGGGATCATGACAACCGCAAAGGGGATCATCATTGTCGCCAGAAGCCCAAGGAAGATTCCGTTCTTTCCTTTAAAGCGCAGCTTGCTGAAAGAGAATGCCGACAGGGATGAAGTAAATCCACCCACCAAAAGCACCGGCAAAGCTACGATCAACGTATTTCTTAAACCACGCAGGAACTCCGGCTTCTGAAGCACCTCTGTGTATTTTCCGAATCTCCACGGATCGGGTATGATACTGAAATTCGCAGAAAGGATCTGGTTCTTGGTCATAAATGAACTCAATACCATGTAAATCAGCGGGAAGACCATGACTACCGCGCCGAGAAGGAGCAGGACAAATACAACGGTATCCACAACCTTCGTTTTCGTTGATTTAACCTCTGAACTTTTTTCATCAAGATTTGCCATGTCTTCACCCCCTATTCAATCGTCTTAACCCATTTATCCTGTACCCTGAAGTTGATCGCCGTAACGATAAAGATGAAGATCGCAAGGATAAATGCCATTGCAGAAGCGTAACCCATCTGGTTATTCGCAAATGCTTTGTCATACAGATAGAATACAACGGTTGCCGCGCTGTAATTAAGTCCGCCGTTCGGCACCATTACAAGCACTTCCACGAATACCTGGAATCCGCCGATCAGGCCTGTGATAAGCAGGTAGAATGTAACCGGAGATACAAGCGGTATCGTGATGTGACGGAACAGATTGAATCCGCTCGCGCCGTCAATCTTCGCCGCCTCATAATAATCTCTCGGAATGCTCTGAAGACCGGACAGATACAGGATGATCGATCCGCCAAGGCCTTTCCAGACCATGAAGATGATCAGTGATATTTTCACCCAGAACTCATCTCCCAGCCAGTTCGGACCATGCGCTCCTGATACAGCCTTAATAATGCTGTTTAACAGACCGTAATCATAGTTGAATACCCACATCCACAAGATCGCAACTGCGACAAGCGAGGATACGACCGGTACATAATACAGAGTACGAAGCACCTTAATACCTCGGATCTTGCGGTTCATGCCTACTGCGATGATAAGTGCGAGTATCATTCCTATCGGGATGCCGATCATGTAGATCACAGTATTCAGCAGCACCTTCCAGAACTTCTCATCGCCGAGAAGTTTGATATAGTTCTCAACGCCGACAAAATTAGCGAACATGTCATTCATGCCGTTCCACTTTGTGAGACTGGCGATGAAGGCAAACACGATCGGGAATGCCATAAACAGGCAAAAGCCGATAAACGGCGGGGATACGAAAGCGAGTCCCCAGCAGTGTTCCTTAAAATCGGCTCTGTTCATTTTTTTCTTTGCTGGTTTTGTACTTGAATTGCTCATACTTTTTACCTCCAAATGGTAAGCAGAGCGGCGCATGCCGCACACGCTGCATGCGCCGTATGACCGTTATCAAAGTGAACGGGTTACTCTATGCTTGCCCACGCCTCGTCAAGAGATTCCTGCATCTTAGGCGCCACCTCACTGATATACTCATCAACTGTCATGAAGCCGTTCTTTACGTTGTCCAGCCCTTCAAGGAAGATATCGCTCCACTCTGCATTCGGAGTATAAGTTGTCTCCTGGAACTTACCTTCGTACTTGTCTGTTCCGTTCAGGTAGTTAAAGAACACGTCTACGTTGGACGGGAATGCAAGTGTTCCGTCCTCGATTGCTGTAATGAACTCGCCCTCAGCCAGTGTCTTGATGTTTGGAAGCTGGATGGACTGTCCGCCTGTGATGCCGGAGAGCTCTTTCTGTCCTTCCTCATCTGTACACAGGTAGGAGATCAGCTCTGTAGCCTCTTCCTGGTTCTTGCTGTTAGCAGATACACAGAAGCCGACTGTTCCGAGCCATGTCATTGACTTTCCTGTTGACAGTGTCGGGTATGCGCACAGATCCCACTCAAACGGGAAGGTCTCCTCATCCATAAAAGCAGCTACATCCCATGTACCGCATGCGTAGAATGCTTCCTGTCCTGCAAGCCATCTCTGATATACACCAAGAGATGCATCCTGCTCAACTGTCGGAGTTACTTCATATTTAAGAGTAAGGTCAACGTATTTCTGAAGCGCTTCTTTAAACTCCGGTGTATCGACTGTTACTGTCTTGTAATCATCTGACAGATATGTAGCTCCGTTAGACCATATAAACGGCTGAAGCATGAATGCGTTCGCCATACCGCATCCCCACTGGTCAATCTCACCGTCCCCGTCTGTATCCTTTGTAAACTGCTCGCACACTTCTACGAACTCATCATATGTGTACGGGTTCTCCGGATCCGGGTACGGAATACCTTCTTTGTCGAAGAGATCCTTGTTGTAAGCGTATGCGAATACTGACGCATCTTTCGGAAGTGCGTACAGGTCGCCCGCGCCTGCCTTCTCGCCGTCATAACGGTAGCTGTCCAGCGCCTCCTGAGCTACAAGTCCGTCCGTGGAGATGCCTTTCTCGTCGAGGATCGGCTGAAGATTCGCGATGTATCCATTCTCAACGAACTGCTCTACTGACTCAGGTCCTACATAGAACACGTCCGGAAGGTCGCCTGCTGTCATCATTCCTGTCAGAGTCTTGGAGTACTCGTCCTGCGTTGTGATCTGGATGTCGATGTTTGCGATCGTATCGCTGTGATCTTCCTGGAACTGTGCAATCATGTCTTTATAGATAGCAGACTCGTGATCGTTCGCAAAGATGAACACAGACAGGTTCTTTCTGCCGTCCTCTGCAACACTGTCATCGCCGCCACCGCATCCCGTAAGGACTGTGCCTGCAAGCATTGCCGCTGTAAGTCCGACAGCAATAACTCTCTTCATTTTCATAAAAGTTCCTCCTTTTCTCGCGTCGTTCCAACGCTTTATTCTATGGTTCATATTATAGCATTTATTTTAGGTTTCACAATAGTTTTTTATTTTTTTCTAAAGAAGTAAGTCATTTTTATGAAAATCATATAATATTTTTATAAATTAATTGTGCATTATTTTGTATTTGTATTCATTTTTTAGATATAATTAAAATAGTTGATTCTATTTCAAATTTTCGTTAAGATCAAAGATCGGGAATCCCTTTTCGTCAAACTTCATCTTCATCACCATGGTATGCCTGTTCGGGTCGTAAAGCGGATTACCGATGATCTCATCATACTGGCGGGCATGATACACACACAGATCTGTGACGCCATCCTCGGCTTTGACAAAGGAGTTATGCCCCGGGCCGTATATTCCCCTCTCTTCGTCTGTCTTAAGTACAGGCTGACGCAGCTTTACCCATTTACGGGGATCAAGAAGATCTGCGTCTTCATCAATATACAACATACCCATGCAATAGCATTCGCCTGTGGCGCTGGCCGAGAAAGTCAGGAATATCCTGCCGTCGTGCTTAAGAACAGCAGGTCCTTCATTTACCCAGAATCCGATCCTCTCCCAGTCATAATCCGGTGTTGTCAGCAGCACCTGATCCGTGGACAGCTTCGTCGGGGATTCCATCCTCGCGATGTATAGATTCGAGATCTGTTTACCCACGCCGGTCTTCTCTGCCCAGATATAGTAATGTTCTCCTCTGTGTTCCAGCACAGTCGCATCCAGAGAAAAGGCATGGAAAGAGAATTCATCCTCATCTGCCGCCTGCATCATACCGGCCTCGACCCAGGCATCCTTCATTGGATCCTGGCCGGCGCATTTCAGGACATACGGACGGATCTCCCACTCGTCGTCCTTATCCCCGGCCGCGTAATAGATATACCATTCGCCCTCAAGGTAATGTATCTCCGGCGCCCAAATATGCAGGCTCTGCTCCCCGCTCTCGTGCTTATACCAAAGCGTGATCTCCGCCGCGTCCTTCAGACCTTCAATGCTGCCCGCACTGCGCAGCACAATACGGTCATACTCCGGCACTGACGCCGTAAAGTAATAAGTTCCGTCCGTATGACGGTATACATACGGATCCGCCCTCTGCTCGATCAACGGCTGGTTATACGGCGTTTTCCGGTAATTGTCTTTATTCATAATTTTCCTCCATTCCGTGCGCGGCACTGCCGCGTTCACTTATACATTGACCTCAGTCTACACTAATTCAGATCAAGAAACAACTTTTATTTTATTTTTTATTAAAATATTACAGTTTTTTCTAAATATTTTTGTCTAATATTACATCTGGTATTTCCACTGTAATAAATATAAGATTAAAATATGTTCTTGAGATTTTTAAGATTTTTCAGAACGCCAAACCGACAAAGGAGAGATCGAATCATGAACCTTTTTTCTTATGACAGCCTGTTTTCCCGTTTTCTATATTTTGTTGCCGACATTGTAGTGCTGCATGTCATGTGGGTGATTTACAGTCTTCCGGTCATAACGATCGGAGCTTCCACCACAGCGCTCTACTACAGCTCCATGAAACGAATCCGCACAGGCGAAGGGTATGCCGCCCGCAACTTCCACCGGTCATTCTGCCAGAACTTCCGCCAGTCCACCCTGATCTGGATCGGGCTTGTCATCGTCGGGCTCTTCTTTACCGCAGACTTACGGATCGGCATGGCAGTGGAAGGCATGATCGGCAAATTCATGCTCATAACCTGCTCTGTTTTCCTGATCCCATATCTCCTCCTGTCCATCTATATTTTTCCGGTCCAGGCGAAATTCGAAAATAAAATTTTTGATAATATAAAGAACGCACTGATCATGTCTTTGAGGCATTTTCCGTGTTCTCTTCTGCTCATCGCGGTCTATGCGACTTTCATCCTTCTTGCCCTGTCATTTCCTCCCTTGGTCGGACTGCTCATCTGCTGCGGGGCAGGGCTCATCGGGTATGTATCGTCTAACATCTTCGTGTTCATCTTCCGCAAATACATACCCAACGAGCTGGAGAACGACCTGGAAGCGTCAGGAGAGAAGTTCGAGTAAGCTGATATAAATCTCGTCTGCAAGCATCAGGGTTTTCTCCTCGCTTTCGTTGCGAAAGCAGATCCTGATCTTCTTCCCTCTGTATTCCTCCGGTATGGGATATATTTTTCCCTCAAACAATTCTTCCGTCACATCTCTTTCACCCGAATCTCCGGTAATACTCTGCTTTCCATGCTCTGTGTTACCGATCCACCCGCATCCGTCAAGAAAAATCGTGAATTCTCCGTCTTTCCTTACTGTTAGATGAAGGCCGCAATCCTCCTCCGGAATCTGCAGTTCATAGGAGAACCATCCGCCCGGCTTGACAATACGCGTTCTTCTCCCATTCACATTTCCGGACTCTGTGCGATGTCCCTGGATGCCGAACGCAAGCTCATACTGGTCATTTCCCAGCGGAACCACCTCCTTGTGAAGCCGGAGAACCTCCCGGCGCCTTTGCGCCTCTTTTTGATAGTTTTCGAGTTCTTCGCTTTCCTCCTCAAAGACATAGAAATAAATACCGTAACGCACGTCATTCTTCAGAAAATGGGGTGCAAAAAGAAGCTTCCCGCCATCTGCACTCGTATAGACAAACTCCGGGATGCCGTCCGTACGCCGTACACGGGACATCCTCTCCAGCAGCGTCTGCTCTCTTGTCATTCCGACCTTTCCACGGATCAAAAGATATTCCGGCACTTCCACATCCTTTGTGGGTACTGTCACATTCACCCCCGTCACATCTGTCCGCAGATCTTCTCTTCCAAGGTCCGCACTCAGCACAAATGGACCGTAACAGAAAGCCGCCGCCCGTTCATTGTCCGAAAGCCCTTTCACCCGGAGCTCCATCGGCAACGCCAGAGTAACGATATCTCCCGGTTCCCATTTCCCGTGGAATATGAGATAGCCGTCCTCCGCACTCTTTCCGATGCGTCGGCTGATTCCCTCTTCACTTCCGTCCTCTGCCGCCAGCTCCGCCTTCGGCTGCGCAGCCATCCAGTCTGGGATACGGATTGCCAGACGCATCGCTGTTCCCGGCTCATCCATATCGCCGATATAAATCCTAACAGGCTCCTCATGCAGAAGATCCGCCTCCAGCCTAAGTGTCACGCCCTTTTGCGGATGCCGGATATCCACAGAAACAAAACGGTTAATGCATAGTCCATCCTCGTCTGCATAGCAGATGTTCTCGCATTGCTTTGTAAAATTCTCCATTCCTGTCCCCGTGCAGCACCAGAAGTTGTCATAGGGTCTGGAATACACTTTGAAATACCCGGTTCCCATAGGCTGAAAATATGTGGTCATTCCTGTCTCATGATTCTGCGAAGACAGGATCGCATTGATATAGGTCTTCTCGTCATAATCCGCGTATTTCTTCTTACCTGTGTTCCTGAAAAGCAGGGATGAGAGCTTCAGCATGTTATAGGTATTGCATGTCTCACAGTTACATGCCGTACGCTCACAGTCCAGAATATCCGGCTTTCCGAAATGCTCCCACTCGCTGTTGCCGCCCGTGATATAAGTGTGGTGCTTTGTGACTATATCCCAGAAATTTTCCGCCATCTTCAGATAAAAAGGTTCTTCACCGCCCAGAACCTCATAGCGCTTCAGACCGCCCAGTATCTTCGGTATCGTCGTATTCGCATGCAGTCCGTCAAGGATATCTTCCCCTCGTTCCATAGCCGCAAAAAGCGGAAGCTCGTCAAACTGATGAGCAGCCTGCGCATGGCGCGGATTTCCCGTGATACGGTACACCTCGTAGAGACAATCATTCATGCCGCCGTACTCTACTGCAAGCACAGTCTTTTTTGTCTCTTCTGTCCAGGAGAGCGCCCGCTCTGCTGCCCAGTCCGCCAGCCTTTCCATGATCCTGCGTGCACTTTCATTCCCTGTATGGATATATACCGCCGTAATACCCGCAATGATCTTGTGCATCGTATACCACGGTACCCACGCCGGCTCTTTGCGTTCCACACGGTCAAACAGCTCCTCCGAAAACGCCGAGAGATACCCATCTTCTCTCTGGCACTTTGCAAGTTCTTCCGTGACATACTCAAGCCGCTCTCTTACTTTCGGTTCATGCTCGGATGCCCAGAGCTGAGACATCGCTGCCAGATAATGGCCCATTGTATGGCCCCGGATCTCTGTGCTCTCCCATCCCGGATAGCGTATCGCCACAGATTTCAGGCCTGCTGTCTGCCGGAATCCCGCAAGCAGACGGTCCGCGTCTAGAGAAAGCAGATACTCTCTCTCCAGGAGCATGCTGTTCCGAAGAAACGAATCCCTGATTTTCACCTGTCCGTAAGACAGGGGAGTCCATTCTTTTTTCAACATAGAAAAAGCCTCCTGATGATAAATTTTTCCTTACTATAACTCATCAGAATTTATTTTTCAATACTATAAATTATTTTATATTTTATTAAATATCTCACCTGCTGTATCATGGCACTATTTCCTACGTCCGTTTCGCCAGGGACTGTCCTGCAAAAAACTTATATTACTCGTATCAGCACCTGCCCGCACACTTCCGGACAACCTGCTATCCAAAGATTGACAAAATATCTTTTTCCCTTTATACTTTGTTCCAACTTACACACTATTTTTAAGGGGGGATTTTTTTGAATACCAGACTCGTACAACTAAAAAAATATGGCATTATATGCACCTTCCTGCTGCTTTTGAGCCTCTGTGTCTACTTTTTTATCCTTGTGGCTACAAACCGCAGCATTCCTGTTGTAGTGCTTGCTCTGCTCTGCCTTCTTCTAATCGGGATTCTGCCCGCCAGCTTTTTGTATCTTATTTTCCGTCCCGACACGACGCAGTGGGACGAAGAGCAGACTAAGCTGGAAGATTCCATCCAGCAAGTCTTGTCCGATACGGCTAAGGATTCTCTTCAAGAACAGGGAATCCTGAATCTCATGCTCTCTAATACGCGGGAGCTGCGGCATTTTTACCTTATCAGCCGAAAACAGGCGCGCGGCTCTTTCGCCCTTGCTATCGTTATGTGCATTATCGGCGCCTTGATCCTGCTCCTTTCCATAGCAGCGCTCCTTTTTTTAGAAAATTACCGAGAAACCCTGACCATCGGGGCGATCGGCGGTGTACTGACAGAATTTGTAGCTGCTACCGCACTCTTTATCTACCGGAAAACCCTCGACCAGTTCAACCATTATTACCGTTCTTTACATGAAAACGAACGGTTTTTGTCCATCCTGAACTTGACTGCCCGGCTCTGCCCCTCTAAGCAGGATGAAGTCTATATTCGGATTATTGATTCACAGCTCTCCTATATCAACCAGGAAAACTGGATGAATATGGATCGCAGCGGCCCTGCTCCTTCAAAAAAATAGCCGCTGCTTACATAAAAAGCGGAACCTCTTGTCAGACTGACAATAGGTTCCGCTTTTTTGTTTCTGTGCTTTTCCTGCCTTCGTCCTTTTATTTCCTCTGCCCTATGCATTCCTTTCTCCTTCAATTTCCATAGACCGCATTTCTTCTTCTGTCACATGGTACTTTCCCCCGTAGCGTATCCAATATTTTTTTGACGCTCCAAGAAACATCTTTTTCGTCAGCGGCATGGAAACTGTAAGGATTCCGCTCTTTCCGCTGCGGATCATGCCCGCTAACTTCTTCACTTTCCTTTTGACCAAAAAAGCAAAGGGTGTTGTCAGGATTGCCTCGCCTGACGCAATCCGTAAGGCCGTTCCCATAGAAAATCCATTCTCTCTACAATAATACCGGAAAATCTCAAGCGCAGTGTCGTTCTGCTCCGGCTCAAAAAAACCGCAGTTAACCAGTACATGTATCCTTGCGTTTTCTGAAAGTTTCGCCTTCTCAAATACTTTCATAAAATTCATCAGCACCGCCGGGATCGCATCCACATAGAGCGGAAACACAAATAAGACGTGATCGCATTCCCCCGCCTGTCTGACCGCCTCTTCATGCTTTCCTGTAACAACCGAGTACTCTGCTGTTTCCCCATCCCAGACATCTTTTACAAGCCTGGCATATTTTTTCGAATTGGATTTCGGTGCTCTCGGACTTCCGTTGATGATCAGTAGTTTTCCCATGCTCTCACCTCCTGGCCTATCCGCTCATGTATTTCTTCTTCCCGGATGAAATCAATCCTCCACTCTGTAAATAACATGTTCTTTGCGTTCCTTTTCACCAGCTTTCCGAAAATTTCTTGTTCTTCCCGTGAATCTGCCCCATACGCAAGGATGACCGCCTTTTTTTCTTCCACATCCCTCTGCACATGATGCGTTTCATTATCATGAAGTCTTAAAAACGCCTGCTGTATCGGGATTGCCCTCTCCAGCATGTGTTTCATCGGCTCATCGTAAGAGCCGCAGTACAGACGACTGACGTAAAGCAACTTTCTGCTCTTGGCGATCAGCGGGTAGATTTCCACCGCATCATCCCGGATCACACATCTTCCGGGCGTCTTTACCCAACATCCGAAACAGCCCATACAGCTTTTAATCTTTTTCTGCGACAGGTCAATATAACGGTTTTCCCTCTGTTTTGGAAGCTTCGTAGGGATGGAAAAGTCTGATAATAATAGATTCATTTCCTTCTCTTCTCTCCTTTGTTTGATTTGCCTCATTATAGCGGAATGTATCTTGTCACGCAAGCGCTATTCTTTTTTGGCCATGTTGGGTACTCCTTTATGCACACTGGGTAGAGTTTTTATTTTTCTGAACTTTCTGTTTTTCACTCACGCTGCCAAACGAATAATACCGCACTGCAATATGTCTTTTACAACAACACCTGTTCCGAGTATCTTCTTGATAATTCAGACGATATATATTGCCATGATGACACAATGTGCCGCCCTTATTCCACGCTTTTATGTTCTTGTAAATCGAAGCGGAAATGAAATGCACATACTACCTCTATTTTTAAAAGAATACAGTTCACAATTCTATGAATGTCCGTCTGACTTTTTCCATATAATTTCCCCACAATGAGGACATTTTTGTGGAATAAGTAAATTGCTTTTTTGGTATTGAAATAAAGGTGTTTTCTTATCTTTGCAATCACAAATATCTTTGACTGATTTATTTATTAGGCTATTTCCTTCCTCTCCTAAATATCCCAAAGTTGTTTTATACCATGAAAACTTTCCTTTACATATAGGACATTTCCATAGAAACAGAAAAATATATTCAAGAAGAAAAGACAAGAAAAACATCAAACAACTTAAACAAAATATAACTAAAGAAACAGGTCTGACATAAGCCGGCATCTTCCCCTTTAATAAAATATCAATTATTCCTATAACAAGCGAAAAACAACAAATGTATGGTGAGATACGAAATATCTTTTTGATTAGTATGCTTATCTTAATCAAAAAGCGGGTGTTTTTATGTGTAAATTCCACTTCCAACTTTTGCATATCTATACTCCTAAATATATAACTTCTAAGTTATCTATTTATTTTATAATATCATATTTTCCAACATCTAACTCCCGTTATTTTCAAAAAAGAGGATATATCACTTTCGCAATATACCCTCAACATTCACAGCGTTCCCTTTCCATTTTTAAACAACAAGCAAATCCCTCGTTAAGAGGTTGGGTATTTTCTTTACCCAATACCCTACCCAATCTATATCCAAAATAGCACGATATTTTGTAAGATTTTACAGTAGTTTATAACACTTGTCAAAATAGCTGGAAACCGCTTAAATACGCTATTTAATTAGCTTTTTATCAGTCTTACGATTGATAAATTAGTTTCCCATCTGCTTTGCGACTTCCTCTGCAAAGTTCTCCTGCTTCTTCTCAATGCCTTCGCCTGTCTCAAAACGGATGAATTTTTTAACTGTCATGTTCGCACCGTTCTCTTTTGCTACCTTATCAACGTATTTAGCTACTGTAAGGTCGCTGTCCTGAACATATATCTGATCCAGCAGACAGATCTCTTTCATCTCTTTGTTGAGACGTCCGATGATCATCTTCTCGATAATGTTCTCCGGTTTCTCCGGGTTCTCTTTCTTAGCCTGTGCAAGAAGGATGTCTTTCTCGTGATCCATGTACTCCTGTGATACTTCGTCGCGGGATACATATTTCGGAGACATAGCCGCAACCTGCATAGCTACGTTCTTTAAGCATGTCTTGATCTCATCGTTCACAACATCTGTATCAGCCACTACAAGGACACCGATACGTCCGCCGCCGTGAATGTAAGATACAACACATCCGTTCTCAGCGCTTACCTTCTCGAATCTTCTGATGTTGAGGTTCTCACCGATCACTGCGATCTTCTCTACGAGAGCGTCCTTTACTGTCTTGGATGTGTCTGCTGCCCAGGCCTCAGCCATGAAAGCGTCCATGTCTGCCGCGTCAGATGAAACAACCTGCTCTACAACATTCTCTACGAATTCCTGGAAGTCCTCATTCTTTGCAACGAAATCTGTCTCAGAGTTTACTTCAACAATCGCTGCGGTCTTGTCATCTTTAACAAGAGTCTTAACGATACCTTCTGCCGCGATTCTTCCGGCCTTCTTCTCAGCCTTTGCCTGTCCGTTCTTTCTCAGGAACTCAACAGCTGCGTCCATATCGCCGTTTGTCTCTGTAAGAGCTTTCTTGCAGTCCATCATGCCTGCGCCTGTCATTTCTCTTAATTCTTTTACCATTCCTGCTGTGATTGCCATGATAAATTCCTCCATTAAAATAAATATTGATAGTTTCTTATAATGAAGCAAAAGCCCCAGCCTGACAATCAGGCTGAAGCTTTTCTATTTCTTACTCTTCTACAGCCTCTTCAGCTTCTGCTGCCTCTACCTCATCAGCAGCATCCTCATAATAATAATCTTCTTCACCTGTCGCCCCCTGGTTTGCCTCGATCACAGCGTCTGCCATCTTGGAAACAATCAGCTTAACCGCACGGATAGCGTCATCATTACCCGGAATCACGTAATCCAGCTCTTCCGGATCGCAGTTTGTATCACAGATGCCGATCAGCGGGATTCCAAGTGTGTGAGCCTCCTGAACGCAGATTCTCTCTTTCTTCGGGTCAACGATGAAAATTGCGTCCGGCAGTCTCTTCATGTCCTTGATACCGCCAAGGTTCTTCTCAAGCTTCGCCCACTCTTTCTTAAGAGCAATGACTTCCTTCTTCGGAAGTACGTCGAATGTTCCGTCCTCTGACATTGCCTCAATCTCTTTGAGACGCTTTACACGGCTTTGGATTGTCTTGAAGTTTGTGAGCATACCGCCCAGCCATCTCTCGTTTACATAGAACATGCCGCAGCGCTCTGCCTCTGTCTTGATCGCATCCTGAGCCTGCTTCTTTGTTCCTACGAAGAGAATCGTGCCGCCCTCTGACGCGATGTCAGAAACGGCGTTGTATGCGTCATCCACCATTCCTACGGACTTCTGCAGGTCAATGATGTAGATACCGTTTCTCTCTGTGTAGATGTACGGAGCCATCTTAGGGTTCCATCTTCTTGTCTGATGTCCGAAATGAACACCTGCTTCTAAAAGCTGTTTCATTGAAATAACACTCATGTTTCTTTCCTCCA
>ERZ1643249.1985-NODE-1985-length-19737-cov-14.229347_pt1 | contig 19737 bp, 17 predicted proteins | sample MGYA00579263_ERZ1643249 | MGnify/ENA primary metagenome ERZ1643249 (study PRJEB29033, sample SAMEA4952264) | chicken gut metagenome | biome: Broiler Chicken; feature: Gastrointestinal Tract; material: Caecum | place: Ireland | collected 2018 | study: Broiler... | reverse complement strand
CTAAAAGATAACGGAGGCGCCCAAAGGTTCCCTCAGAATGGTTGGAAATCATTCGAAGAGTGTAAAGGCAGAAGGGAGCTTAACTGTGAGACAGACATGTCGAACAGATGCGAAAGCAGGGCTTAGTGATCAGGCGGTAGAGAATGGAATTGCCGTCGCTTAACGGATAAAAGTTACCTCGGGGATAACAGGCTTATCTCCCCCAAGAGTTCACATCGACGGGGAGGTTTGGCACCTCGATGTCGGCTCGTCACATCCTGGGGCTGAAGCAGGTCCCAAGGGTTCGGCTGTTCGCCGATTAAAGTGGCACGCGAGCTGGGTTCAGAACGTCGTGAGACAGTTCGGTCCCTATCCATCGTGGGCGCAGGATATTTGAGAGGCTTTGTCCTTAGTACGAGAGGACCGGGATGAACGCACCTATTGTGCACCTGTTGTCGCGCCAGCGGCACGGCAGGGTAGCGAAGTGCGGATGAGATAAACGCTGAAAGCATCTAAGCGTGAAACTCACCTCAAGATAAGATATCCCATATCGTAAGGTAGTAAGACCCCTTGAAGACGACAAGGTTGATAGGTCGGAGGTGGAAGCGCAGTAATGCGTGCAGCTGACCGATACTAATAGGTCGAGGGCTTGATCTCAACGAAGTTGAGAGAGCAAGCGGATACGAATCCTTATACGAAGCAAGGAAGAAAAGACTATAATTTCAACGAGCGGCCTTTGCGTACGAAACTTTTTCCGGATTTTATGCAGTTGTCAGTCTTCCGAGGGGAGGGAAATCCCCGGGAAAGACGGAGTGATTTTTTCTTTTGGATAAGGGGAAGAAATCATTTGTATATAATGCCGCGTCGCGGTTTATATAGCCATTGCGGTGACGATAGCAGAGAGGTCCCACCTGTTCTCATACCGAACACAGAAGTTAAGCTCTCTTACGCCGAAAGTACTTGAGGATCACCCTCCGGGAGGATAGGTAGTTGCCGCATCCAAACAAAAAGACATCCGTTTTCGGGTGTCTTTTCTTTTGCCGAAAAATCGGACGTCTTTTCTTTTTCTGAAAAATAAGGCTCGCCCCTTTGCAAAATTCCTTTTGCGAAAGGGCGGGCGTTTTCCTTGTCTTTAAAAAACAGGCAAGAACACCTTGCTTAAAAGCTCCATACTGAAAAGCGGCCGAAAGGTCAGAGCAGGCGGATGCGCGGCAGGGCAGGCGGATGCAGATGCAAAAAACGCAAAACGTTCGAAAGAAATTGCGCCGCGACCGCAAAAGAAACTGCCGAAAATGGAAAAATGCGGCGCGCATAAACGCCGTTAAAACCGCCTGAAACGGGCAAAATTTATGGCCTTGCCGAGGTGTCGGAGAAGTCGAAGGCGCGGCAGGCAGATGCAAAAAACGCAAAACGTTCGAAGAAAATTGCGTCCATCCGGCAAAAACAGTTGCAGACAAAAGATAAAGAGCGCGCATAAACGCCGTTAAAACCGCCCGAGAAGAGCAAAATCTATCGCCTTGCCGAGGTGTCGGAAAGGCGTGTGAGGGGGCGTATGATGCGAAAAGAAGCTCAGCAGAAGCGGTTAGATGTCTCGTCGTAGCGGTATCCGATGGAGGCGAGGGTGTCGCGGATCTCCTCCTCGTCTGCGCCGAGGTCCTCGCACAGTTCTGCGAGGGTTTTGTAGTTGTTGCGCAGTTTCATGTTCACGAAGCTCAAGAGCATTGCGGGGTCTTTCGGGATCATTTCTTTTCTCCTTTTTTCAAAGTATAGCGCATTTTCGGCGAAAAATCAACCGCGCGGCAAAAATTTCTGCCGAAAAAATGACCTGACTTTTTGCAGACGGTCATTTTCGGATTTGCCGAGGAAGAATGTTCTTTTGCCACGGCAAACAGCAGAAGGACGGCTCGCTTTTCTAAATGAGAATATATATAAAAAAAGACGTCTGCGGCAGGGCAGAACAAGCCCTTTGGCCGTTGTCTGTGTCGTGGATGCGCTCAATTGCATTTTGTTTGTTCCTTGCATGCGCGTCCTCGGATGTTCAGACATCGCGCACTCTTTCCGATCGTTTGGCGGATTTTTTACAGATTCCCCCCAAATAAAGATTTGGAGGACAAACTCTTTGCAGAACGGATGCCCGTGCAAAAGTTTTTGCACAGGCATCCGTTGTTCGGAAAAAAGTCGGAAAAAGGGGGAAAATTTGCGAACGGCGCGCGAAAATCGTTGACGGGCGCGCGCGCATGAGTATAATAATACAGGAAACAAAATCGCGGAGAAAGAGATGAAAAAAGAGGAATTTGCCGATCGGGAAAAAGATCGGAATAAGGCGGTCCCCGCGCCGTCCGAAGGGGAGCTTTTGCCCGAGCTCGGCAACTCGGAAGGCAAAAAAATATCCCCTTCGCAGGCGGACGTGCCTGCGGAAACTGCGTCAAAGGTGAGCGTTTTTCGCGCGGACGTGCCTGCGGAAACTGCGTCAGAGGAGAGTGCTTTTCGCGCGGACGTGCCTGCGGAAACTGCGTCAGAGGAGAGCGTTTTTCGCGCGGACGTGCCTGCAGAATCCGTGTCAGAGGGGAGTTCTTTTCGTGCGAACGGAGCGGCGGAAACGGTGTCAAAGGAGAGCGCTTTTCGCGCGGACGTGCCTGCGGAAACGGCGTCAGAGGGAAGCGCTTTTCGCGCAGATATGCCTGCGGAAATTGCGTCAGAGAGAAGCGCGGTACAGCTGCTCAGCCGCGGGAGAAGGTTTTTGTTTGCGCTTGGAAGGGTCGCGCGCGGCAACGCCGTCCTGCTGATCGCGCTTCTCGCGGCGGCGATCACCTGTTTTTTCGTGCCGATCGACGCGCAATATGCCGATTACTTCGATCTCCGCACGCTGTCCTGCCTGTTCTGCACGCTCGCGGTCGTCGCGGCGCTGCGCAGCATCCGCTTTTTCGTTTGGCTCGCCGACGTGATCGTGCGGCGCTTTTGCAACATGCGCAACATCGTGCTTGCGCTCGTGTTCGTCACCTATTTCGGGTCGATGATCATGGCAAACGACATGGCGCTCGTCACCTTTTTGCCGCTCGGCTGGCTGGTGCTCGAATCGTGCGGCAACAAAAAGCTGGTCGCCTTCACCTTTATCATGCAGAACATCGCCGCCAACCTCGGCGGCATGCTGACTCCCTTCGGAAATCCTCAGAATCTGTACCTGTATTCCTATTTTCAGATCCCTACGGGCGAATTTTTTGCGATCATGGCGCTCCCGTTTGCGGTCGCGTTCGTGCTTATCCTCGCCGTCTGCCTGTTCGTAAAGCCCGAGCCTGCCTGCGTCTCCTCGCGCCCGAAAAACCCGCCCGTGCTGTGGCGTTCCGTTGTCTATCTCGCGCTGTTCGTGCTCTCTGTGCTCATCGTCTTCCGCGTCTTTCCCTATTATTGGGGGCTTCTTGCGGTCGTTCTGGCGCTTCTCGTGCTCGACATCCGCTCTTTCGCGCATGTTGACTACTCGCTTTTGCTCACGTTCTGTGCCTTTTTCGTGTTTTCGGGCAACCTCGCGCGCATTCCCGCCGTTGCGGAGGCGCTGGGAAAGCTGGTCTCGCTCGACCCGCTCGCCTTCGGCGCGCTGTCCTGTCAGGTGATCTCCAACGTTCCCTCGGCGGTGCTCCTTTCTAAGTTCACCGAAAACTATCCCGCCCTGCTCATCGCGGTCAACATCGGCGGGCTGGGCACGCCCATTGCGTCGCTCGCCTCGCTGATCACGCTCAACACCTATCGCCGCGTCTGCCCGGGCGAAACAAAAAAATACCTCGTAAAATTTCTTGCGCTGAATTTTTCCTTCCTCGCCGTGCTCTTCGGCGCGGGGTATCTCACGCTCTGGCTGTTCTTTTAAGAGAAACGCATCTTTTGCCGCCCCGACGGGGCGGCTTGTTTTTTAGTCTTGCCGAAAAAACGCATCTTTTTGGCTGAAAAACAGAAGAGGGGCGGAAAAACAAAGCACTTTTTCCCGCCGCAAAAGCGGATTCTGTCCGACAATGGGCGGGGAAAAAGGAGCGCTCTGTTTATAGCTATGTCAGCACAGAGCCGAGTCGGAGAGAGCCCAGCCCTCGACCACGCGCACGCCGCGCGCGTCTTGGTTGTCCTTGAATTGCACGAATTCCATCGTGTGCTGCGTGATCGACTCGCCCGTGTGCACGTTTGTCACCTTTACGGTGTAGCGGATCGCGCACCAGTTGTCTTTGATGATCATGTTGTCGAACTCGCCGAGCTCCATCGTAAAATGCTGAAAGAGCTGTCCCATCATCGCCTTGTATTCTTCCAGGGTACAGCGCTTCTGCGAGCCCTTGAACGGGATATTGTAGTGTGCGTCCGGTTCGTAAAGCGTGTTGCACCATTCCAGCCATCCGTCGTAGCCGCCGTTCCGGTTTTTGAACCCCGTTTCCAGGCGATCGCGGATGGCTTTTTCAAGTTCGGAGTTTGTCTGCATCGTGTTTTTGATCATGATTTTTTTACCTCGCCTTTTGATCGGACGGCTTTTTTGCCGTTGCGAGAAAAAGTATAGGGGATCTTTGTAAACGAAATATATATTTTTTGTAGCGGTTGCGTTAATCCTTTGTTTAAAAAATGTTTTCCTTTCCGCGCCCTTTCTGTCTAACAGATTTTTGCGGCGCGAGCGCGCTCTACGGCGGACAGCAATACAAAACAGAGGGTTGATCACTTCGAAAAACGCGCGCCGTCGAAAAAAGGGGCGGCGTGCCACAAAAAAACTCTAAACGCCGCAAAAAGAGACGGTGCGCTCCGAAAGTACGGCGTGCCTCGAAAAGTCAAAAAGCCGCGCAGAGAACGCCTCGCGGGAAAAAGAGAGCGGCGGCGCGCCGAGGGCGCGCCGCCGAGAAGAGCGCCCAAGCGCAGGCGCCGCCGAAAAAAGGACGAAAAAAAAGACCCTTTCGGGTCTTTTTTTGACTTTTTACTCTCCGCGGAAGGGGAGGAGCGCAACGATGCGCGCCTTTTTGATCGCGTTGGAGAGAGCCCTCTGGTGCATCGCGCACACACCGCTCATGCGGCGGGGAAGGATCTTGCCTCCCTCGGTGATGTATTTTTTCAGACGGTTGACGTCTTTATAGTCGATGTATTCGACCTTTTCCTGGCAGAAAGCGCAAACTTTCCTGCGGGAAGGTCTCTTCATAGGTCTCTTTGCGGGTTTTTCTTCCATGATCATTCTCCTTTAAAAATTTTTTTCTCCGATCAGAACGGAATGTCGGAATCGTCGTCGAACGCTTCGAGCGCGGGCTTTTTGCGCGGCGCGGGAGCGGCCTGGTAATCGTCGTCCGAAGAGGAATTTTTCGGGGTCAGGAACTCAACGTCGTCGGCGACGATGTCGACGAAGGTGCGCTTCTGTCCGGAGTTGTCCTCAAAGTTGCGGATCTGGATACTTCCGGTCACGGCGACTTTGTTTCCCTTTTTGGTGTACTTTGCGACCGTCTCTGCCAGGGCGCGCCACGCCGTGACGTTGAAGAAGTCGGTCTGTCTTTCCGCATCCTGCGACGAGAATCTGCGGTTGACTGCGATGGCGAAACGGCACACGCTCACGCCGCTGTTCGTCTCGGACAGCTCGGGATCGCGTGTAAGATTACCGATCAAAAATACTTTGTTCATGTTCTCTCTCCGTTCAGCCGTTGGCTTTGGTGATCATTCTTCTCATTACGCCGTCCGTAATGCCGGCAATGCGGTCGAGTTCTTTGACGGTCGCGCCTTCGGCTTCGAACGTCATGAGAACATAGAAAGCGTCGCTCTTGTAGTTGATGGGATAAGCGAGCTTCTTTACGCCCCATTTGTCGGTTGAAAGTACCGTGCCACCCAGGTTCTTGACGACGTCTTCGAACTTGGCAATCAACGCGTCTCTCGCCTCTTCGGCGATCGAGGAGTCGATCAGATAAAGCATCTCGTATTTCATTGATTTTTACCTCCCGGTCTTATTCGGCGTACCGTGTTTTGTGCGGCACGCAAGGTCGCGCCTTTTCAGCGCATATGTCATTATACCGCAAACGCACGGCAAAGTCAATCTTTTTTCGCTTTGCCCGCAAAAAAACTCCCCCGCAGAGGCGCGGAGGAGCATTTTTTCTTGTTTTCAGCCGCCGAACGAAGGCAGGTCGTCGAGGAAGGCGAGCATGCGCAGCGTGAGATTGAGAAGGCTGTTCAGGCTCAGTTCGCCCATCGTGACGGCGCCGGAGAACACACTCTCCTTTTCCTCGTCGGAGATGCCGAGCACGTCGTAGGGGATCTTTCTGTCAAGGATCGAAGGATCGGAGATCTCCACGATGCCGTCTGCATACAGCTCTGCGATCGTCAACGCGTTCAGGTTTTGTGTCACGTTCGCGACGAGCGTATTCATCTTCTCGATCGTGCAGCGCACCTCGGCGCCGTCCTGCGTCAGAAGGTATTTCCACACGCCCGCGATCTGTCCGTAGGTGTACAGCGCGCCTTCCGCGTCCGTCTTATACCCCGCAAGCGAACCGTCCGCGCCGCGCACCGCTTCCGTCTCGACGCTCACCCAGGTGTCTGCGGCGATGTCAAAGGCGAACAGATTGCCCTCGGCATACGTCCCGTCCGCGTTCTTCGTCGCGGGGCGCAGGCGGGTGAAGAGCTCTTTGTCCTCGTATTCGGGCAGGACGCCGTAGGATGCGGGCGTCAGGCTGACGCGGCGCATCTTCTCCGTCGCGGCGTCCCAGACGTACAGCGTTTCTGCGGGATAGTTCCCCGCGTCGTCCGCGGCGGCGGGCTGTGTGCCCTCGATGTCGAGATAGTAGGTCGCGGCGGCGTCCGCCGTCTCGGGAAGTTTATAGGAGAGAACGCCCGTCGCGAGCACGAACGAACCCTCTTCCAACGCGTACAGCGGCACGTTCGCGTAGTTTGCAAGATCGGAAGCCGTGATCGCAAAGTAGGGGCTGTACAGCTTCTCGGTCGGGTCTGCTTCGGTCACGCCCGCCTTGTAGAGCACATAGCTCCCGCGCTCGTACAGGTACAGATCGCCGTACCTTGCGGAAAGCGCGGCATGGTCCGCGACCGTGCCCACTTCGTTGTAGGCGTAGATGCTGTCCGCAAACAGTCCCTGCACGGTGAGCGCGGAGATGTCGTCGGAGAGCGTTTCCAGCGTCGAGTTTTTGAGCGAGGCGAGCAGGCTGTTGCTCTTCATGTCCTCGATCACGTCTTTGAGCTTCACGGAGTTGATCGCCTCTGACATCTCGCCGATGGGCACGTCGGCAAGGGCGGCGAGGATGCTCGAGCCTTCCACCGAATCGCCGAGCACGTCCCGAAGCGAAAGCGAGTTGATCTTTTCCGCGTCGGAAAAGTCCTTGAGCGACCATCCCGCGATCGCCTCGAGCAGAGAATTTCCCTCTCCCGTCCCGATCGCGTCGCCGACGGTGATCTCGTCGATGCAGGAGAAGAGCTCTCCGACCGTCCTGCGCTCGAGCACGACGAGCGTGTCGCCCTCGATGCGGTAGCCGACGCCCTCCGCGCCGTAGGCGAGGAAGAGCAGGATGCGCGAGGAATCGGCGTTCAGCGTGAGCACGCTGTCGACGGGCAGGTTGTTCAGCTCCGCCGAGAGCCCCGTCGAGAGCACGGACAGGGGCGCGTATCTTATCGTGTCCAGCAGTTCCGCCTCCACGCCGACGCCGAAGTATTCGCCCACCTTTTCGAGCGTGAGCGCCTCCGCGTTGAGGATGCCCGTCAGCGCGTTGACCGCAAAGACGACGGGCAGGTCCGCGATGCCGTCCGTGCGCACATAGAGTTCGCCTTGCGCCGTTTCGGCGGGGGTGTAGGTGTATTCGATGCGGAAGAGCTCGCTCTCCCGATATTCTTCGAGGATGGCATAGCCGCCGTTCGCCTCATCGACGACGTAGTTCCCGTTTTCGTCCGTCTGCGTCGCGAGGACGTAGCCGTCCGCCGTCTTGGCATACAGCGGAAAGTAGCGGTAGGGCGCGGCGATCGTCGCCGTCGTCTCCGTGCCCGCAGGCAGTGCCGCGATCGGCTCAAACTCGTCGGGCGCGGTGCGAAGGCACAGGCTCTCGCCCTCATACAGGAGCACGGAATAGTCTCCCTCTCCGCCGCGCAGGCGCGCGGAGCTCTCCGCGATGCGCGCATGGCCGCCCTCCGCCGACGCGAGATAGACTGTCGCGCCGCCGATCGTGAGATAGCCGCCGCCGATCTGCGCCCCCGCGACGGCGTACACCTGCGCGGTCTCGAAGGTCACGAGCGGGCGCTCGCTGCCCTCGTCGACGTAGCTGTTGCGGTAGTTTTCGGTGCGGGTGAGGTACACCCACTCGGTGTCGGACATGGAAAACGCCCTGTCGATCGTGCCCGTCTCGTCGGTGACGAGGGTGTACACGTCGAGGGGTTCCGACTCCCCTCTGCCCGTTATATAGGGCATGGCGGGCAGGGAAATGCCCGCAAAGGATGCGACTTCTTCGAGGGAAGCGGTGAACACGACGAGATCGGTCACCGAGGTGCTGAACGCGCTCAGCGGCGTGGTCTCGAGCTTTTCGCGGTCAAACTTGAACAGTCCCGAAGCCTCTGCGTTGGTGAGCGCATTGTCGATGATCTCGCCCGCATACGGCGAGATCTCGCGCACGTCGGCAAGGGAGAGATCGCCGCTGTTGAGCGTAGCGGAGACTTTCCGGATAAATTCGAGGATGGTCCCGTCGTAGCTTTCGCCGATGAACTGTTCTCCGCCGGGGATAAGCCCCGCGATGGTGCGCACCTTGACCTGCGTGACCACGGCGACGAGTGCGCCCGCGATGCACGCGACGAAGATGACGATGGTGAGCAGGATGAGCAGGAGTTTTCCGCCCAGGCTCAGATTGGATCTTACCATATTTTTACCTCAATTTTAAATTTTATTGCGCAGGACCACGAAGGTGCACTTTCCGTTCACCTCGTATTCTCCCGCCTGTGCGACGCGGAAAGCGTCTCCCGCCGCAAAATCCGTCTCGCCGCGCGCCCATTTGAAATGCCCGTTCCCTTCGAGAAAGTGCACCTCGTCCACCCCTTCCGAAAAGAGCTTGAACCGCCTCTGCGAGCACACGAACAGGTCGTCGCCCCGTTTTCCGAGCCGCGCGCCCTGTACCGTCTTGTCCGAAAACACAAAATCTTCCTGCGCGAACGCCGCCGCGCTTCCCGTTTTTCTCAGTTCCATGCGTCTATTATAATATAAAATTCCCCGCTTGGCAAGGTGTTGCGCGCAGGGAATTTTTTACAGGGCAAAATTTTTCAGTTTTCGCTCTCGTCGTCGCCGCCGAGCAGAAAGTCTGCCCGCTCGTCGGTGATCTCGGACACGTTTTTGAGCTTTTTGTCGATGGTGCGCGTCTTTTTCGCGGCGTTTTCGATGGTGTCCTGCGCCTCCTGCAGCTTCTTCTGCGCCTTTTCGAGGATGAGCACGAAGTTCTTGAACTCGTGGCGGAATGCGGAGAGCAATTCCCAAAGCTCGCCCGACCGCTTTTCGATGGCGGCGGTCTTGTAGCCGATCTGCAGGGTGGTCAGAAGCGCGCCGAGGTTGGTCGGCCCGCAGGCGAGGATGTGCCTGCCCGCGAGGTATTCGGACAGCCCCGGCATTTTGATGCTCTCGGCATACAGCCCCTCGAGCGGCAGGAACATGATCGCAAAGTCCGCCGTGAGCGGCGGTGCGATGTACTTTTTCGCGATGGTATCCGCCTGCAGCTTGAAGGCGCGCTCGAGGTTCTTCTGTGCGCGCTCGGCGGCGGCCTTGTCCATCGTGTCGCCCGCGTCCAGCAGGCGGCGGTATTCCTCGATCGGGAACTTCGAGTCGATGGGCAGGTACACCTGTTCCCCGTCCTTGGAGGGGAGCAGGATGGCAAACTCGACGACGGCGTTCTCCATGGGATTTACGCGCACGTTGGCGCGGTACTGCGCGGGGGAGAGCATCTGTTCGAGCAGGGCGGAGAGCTGCACTTCTCCCCACGTCCCGCGCAATTTTACGTTGGTGAACACCTTTTTGATGTCCGCCACGCTCCCCGCGAGCTGCTGCACCTCGCCGATGCCCTTGTACACCGCTTCCAGCCGTTCGTTGATCAGCGAATAGCTCTTGTTCAGCCTGTTTTCCAGCGTCTCGCTCAGCTTTTCGTCCACCGTGCGGCGGATGATCTCGAGGTTCTGCGCGTTGGTTTCGGACATGTATTTGAGTTCGCCCGTCATCACGCGCTGGATCTCGCCCAGCCTGCGCTCGGTGGACTGGTTGAGCGCATCCAGCTTCTCCGCCATGCCGCGCAGGTTCCCGCTCTGCTGTTTGGAGAGAAAGTCGAGGTAGTCCTGCACGGTGCGCGCCGTCTGCTCGCTCAGGTAGGCGACGCGCCTGAGCGTCTCGTCCTCCTCCCGTCCGCGCGCGGGCGCGCCCGATTTCTGATTTTTGAGTATGAAAGCGCACAGAATAAGGGTGAAAGCGGCGCATGCCGCCGCGATCGCCGCAAAGATCTCAGCCATTTTTTTCCTCCTCCGCGAGCCGTGCCGCCTCTCTGCGCAGAGCGCTCTCCTCGTTGCGCCGCCCGTCGATCGCGCACCAGCGCAAGAGCTTTTTGAGCACCGCGCCGCGCAGACGCGGCTCCACTTCGGGCAGGTCGCCGCGGATCGCGAGCGCGCGCAGGGTGAAGGGCACGCCCTCTTCGTTCATCTTTTTTTCGATCGCGCGCCATTTGACGATGGTGGGGCAGACGGACAGGTCATCCTTGCACCCCGAGTAGTCCGCCTGTTTGAGAAGGTACAGCTCTTCTTTCACGTCATAATTTTCGACGAGGAAGGCGCGTATCTTGTTCTCCCGCGCGCCGCCGTCCAGGTCGTACATGTGCAGGCGCGTCAGCCGCGCGGCGAGCTCCCGCGTCTTTGCGGGCGCCTTGAGCCGCGTCAGGATCTCGCGCACGGCGGGCTCTCCCGCGACGTCGTGGCCGTGGAATTTCCCCGTCTGCGCGTAGACGATCGGCTTTCCGACGTCGTGCAGCAGTGCGGACAGGCGCACGCGGGTGTCGGCGTACTTGCAGGCGCGCAGGGAGTGTTCGAGCACGTCGTGCGCGTGGAAATCGGCGCGCTGCGCCATGCTCCGCCCCGCCGCGAGTTCGGGCAGGATGTAGTCGAGCACCTGCGTCGAATCGAGCACTTTGAGCCCCTCGTAGTGCGCGTACTGCCGCCCGTATTTCTCGTCCGCGTGCAAAAGGAGCAGAAGCTCCGCATAGATGCGCTCGGGCGTGATGCGCGCGATGCGCGCGGCGTTGAACTTCGCGCCGAAGATGCAGGCGAGCGAAGGGGTGAACCCGAGCTGTGCCGCCTGCCGCGCCAGCCGCATCAGGCGCAGACCGTCTTCCGAGAACACCTCGTCCGCGTCCCGCGTCGTCTCGAGAACGCGCGCGTCTATGTCCGCGACGCCCCCGAGCGGGTCGGCGATCTCTCCGCGCGCGATGTCATAGTAGACGGCGTTGCAGCGAAAATCCCTGCGCCGCGCGTCCTCTTCGATGCTGTCGGTGAAGGAGACCTGCGCGGGCGCGTGTTCGCCGCCGCGGTACACGTCTTTGCGGAAACGGGTGAACTCCATCTTGCGCTCGCCGTCGGTGAGGTTGACGGTGCCCGTGTTTTTATATGTCCCCGCGACGTGCAGGCCGCATTCTTCGGCAAGCGCGGAAAAGACGTCCGCATCGGCGGGCGCGCACAGGTCCCAGTCCTGCGAGCAGGGCAGTCCCGCGAGCGCGTCGCGCACCGCCCCGCCCACGACGTAGAGCGGAAAGGGCGCCCGCCGCGCAAGGCGCATGAGTTTTTCGGGTACGTTCAGCTGCATGGCATCTCCTCGCCGCAAGGCGGCTTTTTCCCGTCTGTAATGCTGTAGGGGAAGAACAGGGCCCCGACAAAAGGCGGGCGGACCCTCAGCAAAGTCCATGACAGTCGCCGCCCCGCCCGAAGGAAAGGCGCGCCCTTTCATTGCCTTCAAAATCGGGTCCTTATCGTTCCCTTACAGTATAACAAGTTTGCGGAGAAATTGCAAGAATGTTGCTTTTATTAAATTGCAATCGTTCCCGATTTATTATATAATAAAAACGGGCAGCTTTTTTGTTTGAATGTGCAAAAATCGGTAAACGAAGGATTTTCGCAAGCGCCACGGTGTGCCGCAAAACGATACGGACCTGCTTTCGGCGCTTGTTTGCCCTGTTGTTCATCGTCTTTGCAAAGCGTGTGTATTGCGGCATTTTGTCGAGGGCAGGGCCTTGCGAGATGTGCGCCCCGAAAGTCCCGAAAAGGCGTTTTCTTGCCTATCGATTTATAGCTGTGTCTGAAGAAGACAAAAATTTCAGGATATATATTATAATTCGTTATATTTATTGCAATATAATGCGCGTATTGCATATACAAAATGAATATTTTGCGCCAAACGGGATTGGATTTTAAGAATAGATTTGCAAAATTTGTGATTTAAGGCGCGGATTTTTCAAAGAGTGGGTCGTTTAGGGGCTAACGTTGTAGGCAAAAAGAATTTGCAGGTCAAAATTCTTTCCGTGCGCGGCAAATCGAGTTTTTTCCTGAGCGTTTTCAATTAGCCGCAACACTTTTGCGGAAAGAGAATTTGTATGTGCCGCAGAAAGTGAGAGTTTTTGTTTCATAAAGTTCATCATTTTTCCTCGCGCAGGTTTAAAAAATTTATACCGGCATAGTATCGCAATAAACATGTAATATTCTCAATACAGAATAGGCGCAATAATATCAGATCGCATATCAGATAATGTTATATGTTTTGCAGATAAATGTGGGTTTATCATATATGTTATAAAAATTTTGCGCAGAACAAAAAAAGTTAATTATAATTGAAGTGTAATTTTGGTGAGTCATATTTTTTGCAATGTCTTGCCGATAATGTGTTTCAAAAAAAGGTTTTCGGGTCCGGTTTTTCCATTTATGGCTCATGCGACATCGCTTTCGCGAAAAACGCACGAAGAAAATTTTATTTTGTTTGAAAAAGTCAAAATCACATTTTTGACTTATTCACGCAATTTGCCGCGAGGCTCATGCGGAAAGAGTGAATTTGCGCGCGTCTGATAATAAGAGACCCCTTAGAGGGGCGCAAAGAGAGAAAACAGGCGGTCAGCTCGCGGTTTTTTTTTAAAACTCAAGCGTTTCGCAGTATCTCTTTTACGAGAAACGCGCGAAGTATTTTGCGCGAAGCTTTAATTCTATTCCGCGCGAGCAAAACCACGCTTTTGCGCTGCGCACCCACATTTGCGCGCGAGCGCCTCAGCGGGTGAATGCGCGCGATTTCAACAACGGTGTGCCCCTATTTCATCGCGCGCAGAGGGCAGGGCCCTTTTCCTCACGGCGTTTCGCAGGCGTCAGCTCGCCGAGAAACGCGTGAACTTTTTTTGAAAAAGCAAAAACCACGCTTTTTGCTTTTTCCCTATGCGCGGGAGCGTAAGCAGGAAAGGTGAAGCCGCGGCATTCCGATAACGGTGTGCCCTTAAAGATGCCGCGGCGAGGAAAACTCCATGCGCAGAGCCGCCAAAAAGCGGCGAACGCAGGGGTTGTCCTCAAACTCACGAAATTTTCTTTTGTCAGCTCAAAAGAAAATTTGTGAATTTAAAGGAGTCAAAGTGTTCAACGTCATCGTAAACCCCCGATCGGGGGAAGGTAAAAAGAAAAAGATCACCGAGCGCGCGCTCGCTCGTTTCGCCGCGCGCGGCGAGAAAGTGCGCGTGCTCGAGACCGCGGGCGCGGGGGATGCAAAGCGTCTCTCCGCGCAGGTGTGCGCGGAGGGTGCGGGCGATCTCGTCGTCATCGGCGGGGACGGTACCCTGCACGAGGCGTTGTGCGGCATGTCTGACTTTGAAAATACCGCGCTCGGTCTCGTGCCCGCGGGCACGGGCAACGACTTTGCCGCGGCGGCGAACATCCCGTCGTCGCCCGAGGCGGCGGTCGATCTCATCCTGGACACCCGCCCGCAATACACCGACTTTTTACAGCTCCCGAACGGCGTCCGCGGCATCAATGCCGCGGGCACGGGCATCGACGTGGAGATACTCAAGCGCTGCCGCGCCTCAAAGATCCTGCGCGGCAAGTTCCAGTATGTAATCAGCCTCGTGATCTCCCTGTTGAAATTCAAGAACTACGATCTCACCGCGCGCTTTAACGGAAAAGAGGAGCGCTATTCAGCGCTCATCGCCTGCGTCGGGAACGGGCACCGCATCGGCGGCGGCATCCCGATGTGCCCGAAGGCGAACGCATGGGACGGCCTTGCAGATCTCGTCGTCGTGGACGACGTCAAAAAATCCCGCATTCCGGCGGCGTTCGTGGGACTCATGAAGGGCCGCATCCTCGAGGAGAAGTTCACCCGATTCGAGCGCTGCACGCACGTCGAGGTCGTGCCCGATCGCCCGCTCACCGTGCAGGTGGACGGCGAGCTGTACGACGATCTGCCCTTTGTCGTCGACCTGGTGGCGGGAAAACTCAGAATGTGGAGGGGATGAGTGGATTACGTCTGGCTTCTGTTGCTCATCGGCGCGGTGCTCGCGCTGTGCATCTTTGTCAATCGCATCACGGATAAACTGAAGATCCCGTCCCTGCTCCTGTTCATCGGGCTGGGGATGGCGTTCGGCGCCCTCTTCCGCCTCGCGGGGCTGGGGAACTTCACCGACTATTCCTTGGGCAGCGTGATCTGTTCCGTCTGCCTCGTCTTTGTCATCTTTTACGGCGGTTTCGGCACCAACTTCCGCGAGGCAAAGCCCGTCGCGGGCCGCGCCGTCCTCCTTTCGATGGCGGGCACCGCGCTCACCGCGGGCCTGCTCGGCGCGTTCGTCTATCTCTTCTCCCGCTTTTTGCCCTTCTTTTCGGGTTTCGGCTGGGCGGAGAGCCTGCTCGTCGGTTCGGTGCTCAGCTCCACCGACGCCGCATCCGTCTTCAATATCCTGCGCTCCCGCAGGCTCAACCTGCGCTACGGGACCTCTTCCCTCCTCGAAATGGAGAGCGGCTCCAACGACCCGATGTCCTACATGCTCACCGTGCTGTTTGCGGGCATCCTCGCCACGGGCGAGATCTCCGCGGGCGAGATCGCCGTCAGCGTGTTAGCGCAGATCGGCTTCGGCGTGCTCTTCGGCGCGCTGTTCGGCGCAGGCGGCGCCTTCGTGCTCAAAAAATTCTCCTTCAACATGGGGCAGGGCGGCACCATCTTTCTCGTCGCGCTCGCGCTCATCGCCTATGCGGTGCCGTCGGTGTTCCCCGGCATGTTCGCGGGCAACGGGTATCTCGCCGTGTACATCGCGGGCCTCGTGATCGGGAACGCGCGCATCCCCCAAAAGCGTGACGGCGTCCGCTTCTTCGATGCGCTCACGGGCGTCGCGCAGATGATGATCTTTTTCCTTCTCGGCCTGCTCGCCACCCCCGAATGGCTTGTGCGCCCGCAGGTGCTCCTGCCCGCGCTCCTCGTGTTCGCGGCGCTCACCCTCGTCGCGCGCCCCGTCGCCGTCACCGCGCTGCTCGCGCCCTTCCGCGCACGTCCCAACCAGATCTTTCTCGTCAGTTGGGCGGGGCTTCGCGGCGTCGCGTCCGTCGTGTTCGCCGCCTTCGCCATCGCAAAGATCGGCGAGGAAAACCTCCCCTTTGACCTTTTCAGCATCGTCTTTGTCGTCGTCATCCTCTCCATGCTCGTGCAGGGCTCCCTGCTCCCCATGCTCTCCGGGCGGGTGGGCATGCTCGGCTCGGGCGACGACGTCCTGCGCACCTTCAACGACTACACCGACGAGACGGACGTCAGCTTCGTCAAGATCGTGGTGGGGGAGAATCACCCGTGGTCGGGCAGACAGCTCTGCGAATGCGTGATGCCGCGCGAGTTTCTCGTCGTGCTCATCCTGCGCGGGGAGGAGGTGATCGTCCCCGACGGTAAGACGCGCATCGGCGCGGGCGACGTGCTCGTGACCGCCGCGCCCGCCTTCGAGAACCGCGAGAACTTCGGCATGTACGAGGAATACGTCGGAGAAGGCCACCCGTGGTCGGGCATGTACGTGCGCGAGCGCTCTCTGCCCAAGGGCACGCTGATCGCGATGATCAAGCGCAAGGGCGGCACCGTCATTCCCTACGGCGCAACGCAGATCAATGAGGGCGATTCCCTCGTCTGCGTCCGCATCGCGCCCGCGCGCGACGCGGAAGGTCCCGCCGAAGACGCAAAAGCATAGAAATTCCCGCCCCGACAGGGGCGGTTTTTTCTCGGAAAGCCGAACGCGCGTCCGCGCAATAATATTGCGCGGGCGCGCGTCGTTTGGAAAAACCGCGCGGGCAGGGGGGAGCTCGTCGGGTGCGAGAACAGCGGCGGGCGCGCGTCGTTTTTTTTGCGGAAAAACCGCACGGGCAGGGGGCTCGGCGGGTGGAGAGCAGGGAGCAAAACGCATGGCGCCCGCCGCCCTGCGAGAAAGGAGCGGGCAAAATGCGTCAAAAAGAGAAAGGGCAGGTCGATGGACCCGTCCTTTCCCTTCGGTTCGGTTTACTATCTTGTCAGCCTGCGTGGCAGGCTGTGGTGATCAGCTCTCGTCCACGCCGTCGGGCGTGAACAGGTAGATGTCCTTTTCCAGCTTCGCGATGCCGCCGTCCAGCGCGTAGATGGCGCTGCTGAGCATGTCGAGCACGCGCGTCGCGGTGCCGTCGCTCAGTTCGTTGAGGTAGACGATGACGGTCAGTTTGTCCTTGAGCCTGTCGATGATCTCCTCGACGTCCGCAAAGGAGTGGGGGTGACGCAGCTGCATGGGCTTTCCTTCCGCGTCCGTGCGGTAGACGCGCCGCTGCGGAAGTTCGGTTCCCGTTTTGCGCCTGTCCGCGTCTTTTGCGCGGGAATTGAAAAATCCCATGCTTGTTCCCCCTTTTTTATTCTGTCTGCGGGAGCCTGCGCGCGCCGAACAGCGTCGTGCCGAGGCGGATCATGTTGCTTCCGCATTGCGTGCACAGTTCCCAGTCGCCGCTCATGCCCATGGAGAGATGGCATATGTTCTCGTCCCGCACCTTTATTGTATCATAAATTTCGCGCATAGACAAGCATAATGAGCGCAAAAAATCGCGATCGTCGGAAAGAGGGAGCATCGCCATCAGTCCGCGGACGCGGATGTTGGGATATTTTTTCATCGCCTCGTATGCAAACAGCGCGTTTTCTCGCGAAAAGCCGCTCTTGGACAGCTCGCAGCCGATGTTGACCTCGATGAGGCAGTCCTGCACGACGCCCGCGCGCTCTGCGCGCTTTTGTATCTCCTCGGCGAGCTCCTCGCGGTCGAGCGAGTGCAGAAGATGCGTCTTTCCGATCAGGTATTTGACCTTGTTTGTCTGCAAATGCCCGATGAAATGCCTGTTCGCGCCCTTGACGAAGTCGTATTTTGCGGTAAATTCCTGTACCCTGTTTTCGCCGACGTCGCACACTCCCGCCGCGATCGCCTCGTTGATCTCCTCGGGCGTGCGCGTCTTGGTCGCCGCGACCAGCGTGATCTTTTCGCCGTAACAGTTCCCGCCCGCGATCTTTTCGAGGACGGCGCGCACATTCTCCGCGATCATGTTTCCCTCCGAAAAAAAGAGTACCGCACCTTTCGGATGCGGTATCATTATACCCCTTTCGCGGCGGGATGTCAACAAACTCGACATTGTTGCCCGAAAAGTCGTTTTTTGCGGCAGAGAATAAGCATGCAAAAGCCGCCGATTTTCGGGCGGCGGCATTTGTCTCAAGAGGAAACCGCGAAAAAAAACGGAGCGCGCAATGTGCGCGCTCCGAAAAGAGCGTCAGATCCTTTCGACGATGAGTTTTGTCATCTCGCTTCCCTTGACCTGCGTCTTGCCCTCGCTCATGATGTCGGCGGTGCGATAGCCCTCGTCCAGCACCTGATTGACGGCGTTTTCGATCGCCTTCGCCTCTTCGGTGAGGTCGAAAGAATCGCGCAGCATCATCGCCGCGGAGAGGATGGTCGCGATCGGGTTTGCGATGTCCTTGCCCGCGATGTCGGGCGCGGAGCCGTGGATGGGCTCGTACAGCCCGCGCTTGGTCGCGCCGAGCGAGGAGGATGCGAGCATGCCGATGGAGCCCGTGATCATCGCCGCCTCGTCGGAGAGGATGTCGCCGAAGATGTTGGAGGTGAGCACGACGTCGAACTGCGCGGGGTTCTTCACGAGCTGCATCGCGGTGTTGTCGACGAGCATGTCCGAAAGCTCCACGTCGGGGTAGTCCTTTGCGACCTCGTGCACGACCTCTCTCCACAGGCGGGAGGATTCGAGCACGTTCGCCTTGTCGATGGAGGTGACGTGATGCCTTCTCTTTCTCGCGAGCTCGAAGGCGATCTTCGCGATGCGTCTGACCTCTTCGACGCTGTATTTCTCGGTGTCATAGGCGAACTCGCCGCCCTCGCCCATGCCTCTGCCGCGCTCGCCGAAGTAGATGCCGCCGATCAGCTCGCGCACGACGACGAGGTCGATGCCCTTCTCGGCGATGTCCTTGCGCAGGGGGCAGGCTCCCGCAAGCGCGGGGAACAGCTTAGCGGGGCGCAGGTTGGAGTACAACCCGAGCGCCGCGCGGATCTTCAGAAGTCCCGCCTCGGGGCGCAGATGCCCGGGCAGGTTGTTGATGCGGGGATCGCCGACCGCGCCGCCGACCGCGCCCAAAAGCACGCTGTCGGAAGCGAGGCAGCGGTCGATGGTGTACTGCGGGAGCGGCTCGCCCGTCTTTTCGATGGCGCACACGCCCATCAGCAGCTGTTCGAATTCAAACTCGTGGCCGAATTTTTCGCCCACCTTGTTGAGAACGGCGATCGCGCCGTCCGTGATCTCGGGGCCGATGCCGTCGCCCGCGAGTACTGCGATATGTTTTTTCATTTCCGATTGACCTCTCTTTAAATTCAGAAAATTTTTATATTTTTTCGGACCGCGCGCCTTCTTTCCACGCCGTTCGGATGCGGTCCCATTCTTCCGCCTTGTCGTAGACGATCAGCTTGCTGCCGCAGGGGGCCTGCGGCGCCGCGTCCCTGCCGAACAGTGCCGCAAAGGACTCCTTATCGCAAAAGATCCGCTTTTCGTGCAGGAAATTCAGATCGAATGGGATAAATTCCCGATAGCGGTACGCCTTTCCGATCTCGTCTTCGAGTTCGAGATACCTCTCCGCGATGCGCTCGCGTTCCTCTTCCCGCAGGGAAAGATCTTCTGAAAACAACGGATCGTTGTCCTCTGCGGCGAGAAAGGCGCGCAGTTTCGCTTCGTCCGTGCACTTGTAAAACGCGAGCAGGTACACCCTGCCGTTTCGCGTCTGTTCGGCGCGTACCGCGGCGCAGGGGAAAGCCGCGTCTTTGCCCAGCCGATAAAAGCGTCGGGTGCGGAAAAAGAGGAGCAGGGCGGACGCGGCGAAGGCGGCGCCCGCGAGCGCCGTGAGCACGATGCTTGTCACCTTCGCGCTTTGGTCGTACGAGGGAAAGCGCACGATCGTCAGCGCGAGAAAGAGCGCAAAGACCAGAAAAAGGGGAAGCAGCAGCACGGCGCAGCGGCTGCCCCTTTTTTGCCGCGGACGGCGGTCGAAGATGCGCATTTTTTCAGTTCCTCGCTTTGATGGAGGCGATCAGCCCGCCCGCATCGATGATGTTCTGGATAAATTCGGGGAAGGGTTCCGCTTGGAATTTCTGCCCCGTGGTCTCGTTGACGATCTCGCCCTTTGCGAGGTCGCAGGAGACGACGTCGCCCGCCTTGATGTTCTTGACCGCTTCGGGGCATTCGAGGATGGGCAGCCCGATGTTGATGGAGTTGCGGTAG
>ERZ1643249.1984-NODE-1984-length-19741-cov-4.840242_pt1 | contig 19741 bp, 17 predicted proteins | sample MGYA00579263_ERZ1643249 | MGnify/ENA primary metagenome ERZ1643249 (study PRJEB29033, sample SAMEA4952264) | chicken gut metagenome | biome: Broiler Chicken; feature: Gastrointestinal Tract; material: Caecum | place: Ireland | collected 2018 | study: Broiler... | reverse complement strand
GGAGAAGTTCAAGGAAGTGCAGGAGGCTTATGATACGATTATGCGCGAGCGCTCTTCGGGAAGTTCGGGCGGTTATTCTTATGGCGGCGCCGGAAGTTCGGGCGGCTATGGGAGTTCATCAGGATACGGCGGCTATCAGAGCGGGGAGATTGATCCCCGGCTTCAGGCGGCGGCCAACTATATTAACAGCAGACGCTACCGGGAAGCGTTGAATACTCTGGATCAGGTAACGGAGAGATCTGCGCTCTGGTACTATTTAAGCGGATGCGCCAATGCAGGAACGGGGAATAATATACTTGCCAGAGACCATGCGGCGCAGGCAGTCAATATGGAACCGAACAATCTGCAGTACCGTCAGCTTTTGAATCAGTTGGAGTTCAGCAGCAGGAGATATCAGAATAGTCCGTACGGAAGCGGTTACGGTATGGGAGGATCATCCTGCGGAACAGGAAATATGTGCTGTGATCTGTTTATCGCGGATCAGCTCTGTGAATGTATGGGAGGAGATCTGTGTTCATGCATGTAAAAGCAAAGACACTGGCATTCGGCGGTCTGCTTCTTGCGCTCACCGTCGTATTTATGGCTCTGGGGAGCGTGATTGAGACAAGCACCTTGTTTTTATTGGCGGCGGCATCTTTCTTCGTAGGGATCGTCATCCGAGAATTCGGGCTGCGCATCGGCGCCGTATTCTATATAGCGGCTGTCCTGCTCGGTCTTATCACCGCGCCAAACAAGTTTTATGTATTTACATTTGCAGCGATGGGATTCTACATCTGGGGGATTGAGGCCGTGTGGAGATGGCTGGAAAAGCGCCCGCATTATGAGAATCGTAAAGCGTTCTTCTGGATATCAAAATATGTGATTTTTAATATTGTATATATTCCGGCCGTGTTCCTTTTTCGCGGTCTGCTCTTTGGGAGGACGATATCGGACGCAGTTCTGATCGGGGTGCTGGCGGGCGGCCAGATCGGTCTCTTCATATATGACAGGGCATATGAATATGTCCAAGCTCATATGTGGGGAAAGCTGCGGGGCAGGATGATAGGATGAACGACAAATAATAGAACAAATATATGACTTGCGCCGTGTACCCCATAAGAGGTACACGGTTTTTCTATAAATATACGCTTGCTTTTTCGAACAAAAAGGATGAGCCACATTCAATGTGGCTCAAAGGGGGAAAAAGTTTATGAAAAAGTGTTCTTCTTTAAGAACAGTTATAGTATAAAAAATAGTTGTGTAAAAAATGTGATGAACTTTTGAATGGATTATGAACAATCTTTAAAACAATTTTTTGTGTGATCGTAACTTCTGTGGATATGCGTTATGCAAGTCGAACGGTATTGAGGTGTAATCGGCTATAAAAAAATTTCTTGAAATCTCTCTTTTAAAGAGTTATATTAATATCTGTAAAAGGAATAAATCTTCGGGGTCGGGTGCAAGTCCCAACCGGCGGTATAGTCCGCGACCCGCTTTTATAAGCGGCTGAACCGGTGACTTTCTCATATGGGATAGAATTCCGGTACCGACAGTATAGTCTGGATGAGAGAAGAGATTCGTTCTTGTCAGATTGGAAGATCGGATAAGAATACCGTAAAAATTAAGGAACAGTACCCCGGATATTTCATCCGGGGTTTTTCTATGTGCGCGGTCGGGATCTTTTTTATCGCGGCATAGGTGTATTTTTATGGCAGGATTTCCGTGAAGATTGCCTTTTCAAAATAAAGCGTGCGCACAGCGCAGAAGAAAAGGAGAGAAAAACTATGGAAGCAAAAACAACAGTACAGACAATCCGGAAAAGCAGGGTAAAGGTGATCGTGCAGACAGGGATGCTGGCAGCAATCTCCATCATCCTGATGCTCTTCGAGTTTCCCCTGCCGTTTGCCCCTTCATTTTATGAGATTGATCTGAGCGAAGTGCCTGTGATGGTTGGATGCTTTGCTCTGGGCCCGGTTGCGGGAGCGGCAATAGAATTGGTAAAGATACTTTTGAATTTTGTAGTTACGGGGACAGACACCGCGGGAGTTGGAGAGCTGGCGAATTTCATCATCGGATGCGCTCTCTGTGTTCCGGCAGGGATCATCTACAAAAGAAACAGAACAAGAAAGAGTGCTCTTATTGGAATGATAGCAGGCGTGCTGGTGATGACGGCAGCGGGGTGTATTATCAATGCGTTCGTGCTCCTGCCAGTGTATTCTACTGCTTTCGGAATGCCCATCGACGCGTTGGTGGGGATGGGAACAGCAGTAAATCCGGCTATCAACAGCTTAACGACATTTGTTATATTTGCGGTGGCTCCTTTTAATCTGCTGAAGGGTGCTATTGTGTCAGCCGTTGTGTTTCTGATCTATAAAAAGATTAGTCCAATATTCCGTATGCATTGATATTTTCTGATGACTGACAGTTTATGATATGGAGGAGAAAGGCTGCCGGCCAAAGGGCTAAAATTATTTTGTAAATCAAATAGTTGACAATATTCGGTTCATATACTACAATACTTTTTGTAACATTTTTGTAATATCTGTAATATATATGAAAATATAAGCATATATTTTAAATATATCTGTAAAGATGTTGCAATAAAATGTTTATAGGAGGAGTATATGAAACATGATCAGAAGAGACGTATTCTGCTCACGGCGTATGCAGCCGCGGCGGGCACTGTACTGATGACAGGATTTACGAGCATGGCGGCAGAAGTCAGGGCAGATACGGCCAAAACAAATATTGAAATACAATCTTTTGGATGGAATTTTTCCGTAAACGCAGACGGAATCTGCGGGGAAGTGTTTGGAGATACAAAGGAAACAGTAGAAGAAGCGTATGAGGCGTACCTCGTTAAAGTCGAGGAAGAGAAAAAAGCTGCGGAAGAAGCAAAGAGACTGGCTGAGGAGCAGGCGGCGGAGGCTGCTGCACAGCAAGAGGCGCAGGCCGTTTCCTATAATGTCCCGGCGGCAGATCAGGAGCTTCTGGCGGCGCTCATCTTCTGCGAAGCAGGGAACCAGCCCTATGAGGGACAGGTAGCTGTAGGAGCTGTGGTCATGAACCGTGTGCGCAGCGGCTCTTATCCGAATTCTATCAGGGAAGTCATCTACCAGTCTGGGCAGTTTACTCCTGCGATGACAGGATGGCTTGATTCTGTGCTCTCCAGCGGAGAGTATACCGATTCTGCGAGACAGGCTGCGCAGGATGCCCTGGCAGGCAGTAATCCGGTGGGGGACTGCCTCTATTTCAGCACCGGAGGATACGGGATGCAGATCGGGGATCATTATTTTCATTGAGAAAGCCCGGAGGCATGAGTAAATGAGCCTGACGTGGACTGGCCTGAAGGATGTCAGAGCCTTTGACAATCTGTTTTGCGGTCAGATATTATGGAAGCCTTTTCCGATAATCTCGCTTGTGTTTGAGATCAGGATGAAGGCTTCTTTGTCGTTTTCGCGGATAAAGTTACGAAGCCGTACAGCCTGTACCCGGTTGAGGGCAGTGAAAATGATATACTTATCCTTGCCTGAATAAGCGCCCTTGGCATGGCATACGCTGGCGCTGCGGTTAAGGGTGTGGACAATGAAATCACAGATTGGTTCCGGGTGATCGCACACGACATTGAAATATTTGGACAGGTTAAATCCTTCAATAAAGGTGTCGATCATAAAAGAACGGATCGCCAGACCAAGAAGGGAATAGAGGCCTGTCTCTATATCAAAAATAAAGAAGCCCGCGCCCGTGATCAGGGCGTCTGATATGAGCAGCGCTCGTCCGATGTCAAAGCTGGAATATTTTTTGAGGATCATGGCAACGATATCCGTGCCGCCGCTGGAAGCGCCGATGTTAAAGAGGATGGCCGAACCCAGGGCGGGAAGAGCGATGGCAAAGCATAGTTCCAGCATAGGCTGGTCTGTGAAAGGACTGCTCATTGGATAGATCCTCTCTAAAGCAGAGAGCGCGAATGAGAGAAGGATGCTGCAGTATGCGGTTTTTGCTGCGAATTTCTTCCCCAGCACAAAAAGACCGATCACGAGAAGGAGCATGCTCATGATCAGGTTGAAATCTCCGGCGGAGATAACCCCGGCCTTTGCGACAAGGACCGCAAGGCCTGTGATGCCCCCGAATGTAAAGTTATTGGTAAATTTGAAAAAATAAGTTCCGAATGCAATGAGAAGAGTGCTGAATGTCAGCATAAAAAAATACTGAAAGCGGTTTTTCATAAGTGCCCCCTGTGTTTTCTTTTGTTTCGTCGGAAAACATAAAGTGTAATTAATATCTAAATCGAATTGTAATCTCTGGAATATGAAAAGTCAACGCATTAAGAATGTATTGTCAGGAAAAACTAAGGCTTAGAGTTACTGTTTGCGAGAACGACATTCGTGGAGGATATCAGTTATGTAGAGACATTTACCAATCACAGATATATATGCGAGAGAGATCCTTGATTCACGGGGAAATCCAACCATTGAGGCGGAAGTGCTGGCAGGAGAGGATATCGTCGGCAGGGCTGCGGTTCCGTCAGGGGCTTCTACGGGGAAATACGAGGCGGTGGAGCTGCGCGACAAGGAACTCCGTTATGCTGGCAAAGGAGTGGAGCAGGCAGTGGAAAATGTGAACAGCCGTCTCGCCCAGGCAGTTATTGGAAAGAATGTTTTTGATCAGGAGGAGATCGACCAGGCTCTGATCAGGGCAGACGGAACCGAAGACAAAAGCGCTCTTGGCGCGAACGCATTGCTGGGAGTGTCCATGGCGGCGGCAAGGGCAGCGTCTGCGGCCCTGAAAGTGCCGCTTTACCGTTATCTGGGCGGCGTCAGGGGGAAGACAATGCCTGTTCCTATGATGAATATACTAAACGGGGGAGCCCATGCAGACAACGCGCTGGACATTCAGGAATTTATGATCGTTCCGGTAAGGGAGACCACCTTCCGGGAGCGTCTGCGCATGTGCGCGGAAGTTTATCACTCTTTAAAGTCTGTGCTAAAAGGGCGGGGAATGTATACAGGTGTGGGAGATGAGGGCGGCTTTGCCCCGGATCTTAAGGACGCAAGGGAAGCCCTTCGTATAATAAGAGACGCGGCGGAGCATGCCGGCTACCATATGGGGAGAGACATTATGATCGCTCTGGATGTGGCGGCATCAGAGCTCTATGACGCAGAGCGAAAGGGTTACTTTTTCCCCGGCGAGAGCAGAGGACAGGGCGGTGAGATCATAAGGACTACACAGGATATGATAGCTTTTTACGAGGAACTGATGTCAGAATTTCCGATTTGTTCTATCGAAGATCCTCTTGATGAGGAAGACTGGGACGGCTGGAAGCTTCTGACAGAGCGGATCGGCAGCAGAGTCCAGCTTGTCGGTGACGATCTTTTTGTGACAAATACAAAGAGGCTGATAAGAGGGATCAAAATGGGAGCGGCGAACGCAGTGCTCATCAAAGTCAATCAGATCGGTACGCTGACGGAGGCGTTTGAGACGATCAGGACGGCGCAGGAGGCCGGATACCGCACGATCATCTCTCACAGGTCAGGGGATACCGAAGATCCGTTCATAGCAGATATTGCCGTGGCATTTGGCACAGGACAGATAAAGACGGGAGCACCCTGCCGTTCCGAGCGCGTGGCCAAGTATAATCAGCTTCTGCGGATAGAGGAGCACCTTGAGAAATAAAATGACCGTGCAAAGAGAGCAAAAGACAGGACGGCGGCGGGTTGCGCTTTCGCCGTCCTGCTGATATACTTGTAGACAGTATCCAACAGTATACAGTGAGGCACTAAGGAAGTCAGAGCGGAATGCTGTGTGGAGCAGGACAGAGAGGAGAAAACAGAAATGAATACAAAAGCAGAGAAAGCATTAGTATGTGCGCAGGCAGTAGATTGTTCCTTCTGTGAAGAGGCCGGAGTGGACGAGGAAACCATGTTCCGCATTGCAGAGGGATTTGGCCTGGGAATGGGTATGACGGACATGTGCGGCGCCATGTCAGGTGGGCTCATGGACATCGGCATGGAGAACAGCGTCGGAAAACTGACTAAAGCGGATACATATAAGAATACGAGAGAGTATGCGGCGAAGTTCAAAAAGAAGAACAATACCTGCGACTGCAGTGAACTGAAAGGAGTTGGAAGTGGAGCGCCGATCGTAAGCTGGGATCAGTGTATATTGGATGCAGTGGCGTTTACAAGAATATCTGGCTCAGAAGTAATGGAGGAAAACGTATGATGTATGAAAAATTGTCAAAGCGGGCGTTGTGTTCTATGTACGTGGCAGGAATCATAACAGGGGCGATTGTTTTGGCTGTTCTGGGGGCAGCAGGAATCTTTTGGATCTTTCCGCAGGATATCACTGTCGGAAAATGGATATTGCTCATCCTTGCGGCGCTGACACTGGCGGATGTGCTGATCAGTCCTTATTTCCGCTATCACCGTTACAGGTATTGTATCAATGACGAATGTATTGATGTGATCGAGGGATATCTGTTTGTGAAACGTAACATCGTTCCTATCGAGAGATTACATAAGCTCCAGACTAAAAAAGGTCCCATTGACCAGATATTCAAGGTGGCAAAGATGGTAGTAACGACAGGCGGCGGCGACGTGACACTTTCTTTCCTTGAAGAGGAGAAGGCCGAACAGCTTGCACAGAGCCTTCGAAAGAGGATTAACGAGATCGTGGCAGAACAGAGAGAAGAACAGAGGGCACATTATGGAAGAGAATAAAAGGTTTCGTAATCATATATCGATCGTTGTGGAGCGGACAGGCGGCATACTGATCGCACTTTTGATCATCTTAGTGCCCCAGCTTCTGGAGAATATGGGAGATATCAGGAACATTACAGAGATCGGCATGCAGCTTCTAAGCGGAAACGTCATGCTGATCAATCTGGGAATCTTCCTGGTTCTGTTTGTGCTGGTCGGATGGCAGGTGTTTGTATGGGCAAAGACATATATATCTATTCAGGAAAATGCTATCGTCATAGAGCGGGAAACACTGAACAGGAAGAAGGATACGATCGGGATCCGCAATATATCCAATATCAATGTAGAGCAAAATCTTTTTGAGATGCTTATCGGGACATGTAAACTGAAATTAGATACAAACAGCCGCTCCACTGCTGACAGTACGGACGTAAAGATCGTATTGAAGAAGGAGACCGCCCTGTGTTTTAAGCAGGAGATCATGAGGCAGATGCAGGAAATGTCCGGGGAACGGCAGGCCGGCGCGAAAGCAGGGGCGGTATCTGCGGCCGGGACATCTCCTATCCATGGACATTTCCAGGACGATGGCAGGACAGCAGCATCAGCGTCATCACCGGCAGCGGAGGGATATTCCGCCGAAATACAGGGAGAGGAATTTGATATCCATGCGGATTTTGGAGAAATATTACAGCACGGGTTCTTCTCTATCAATATTATTTCCCTGGCTATCCTGCTTATTGGTATCGTGGGAACTGTTACCACCGTTATAGGTATCTTGAACAAACCAGATCTGATGCAGTCGCTTCTGGGCGCTGCGACAGGTATCATCGCCGCAGTTGTCATCGTATTCTCTGCCCTGTGGGATACGGTAAAGGATTTTGTAAGGTATTATGATTTCCGAACAAAACGGGTGGGGGATAAACTTCATATCAAGTATGGTTTGTTCAAAAAAATCGAATACATGGTTCCGGTTGACAAGATACAGGGATTAAAGATCAGACAGTCCTTCATCGCGAGAATGGGGAAACGCTACATGGCAGAGATCGTTAATGTGGGAATGGGTGACGACAAGGCGGAAAAGGACTCGTTCCTTATCCTGTATGGAACGGAAGACAAACTGAAAGAACGTCTGTATATTCTGCTCCCGGAATTTGCCGGCGCGGCGGAACTAAAGACGGATCGTCTTCCGGCGTCTGTGTGGGCGGCGTGGGCGGTTCCGGGCGTAGTATATACATTGTGCGTCATTGCCTCGGCAGCGGCGGCATACGCGCTCTTCGACGAGGACTATACGATATGGGTATTGATTGCCGCGTCGGTTATGGAACTGTTCTTTTTAGCGGGAATGATATTAAAATACAGGACAGACGGCACAGGAACGGGAGAGGAATTCCTCAAAGTGTCGCGGGGATATTTCGGGAGAAATTATCTGGCAGTCAGATATCAGAATATTCAGTATGTAAAGTTCTCCCAGAATCCGGTGGCAAGAGCTTTCGGTCTGAAAAAGGGAGAGGTACATCTTCTGGCGGCTTCAACGAATTCCATACACACAATACCATATTTTAAAAATGATACGGATGAGAAAATAAAAAGCGGAATGCTTTCCTTTCCCGCGCGTGTGGTATAATAACATAAAAATTACAGATAAGGAGACTAGATATGAGTATACATGATATTACAGCATATGAAGTGATACAGGAGAAAGAACTCCCGGACTTAAAATCCCAAGGTGTTCTCCTGCGGCATAAAAAGACAGGAGCAAGGGTGCTTCTTATGGAAAATAATGATGAGAACAAAGTATTTGCCATCGGATTTCGCACCCCGCCCTCAGACAGCACGGGAGTACCGCATATCATGGAACATTCTGTGCTTTGCGGTTCACGGGAATTCCCGGTGAAGGATCCTTTTGTGGAACTGATTAAGGGCTCTCTCAACACATTTTTAAATGCGATGACATATCCGGATAAGACTGTGTACCCTGTGGCGAGCTGTAATGACAAGGACTTTCAGAACCTGATGCACGTCTACATGGACGCAGTATTTTATCCGAACATCTATCAGCATGACAAGATATTCCGTCAGGAGGGATGGAGCTATAAGCTGGACGCGCCGGACGGGGAGCTGACACTCTCCGGAGTTGTATATAATGAAATGAAAGGCGCGTTCTCATCCCCGGAGGGAGTGCTGGACCGCGTGATCTTGAATTCTCTGTTCCCGGATACATCCTATGCAAATGAGTCCGGCGGAGATCCGGAGGTTATCCCTGAGCTGACATATCAGCAGTTTCTGGATTTCCACAGGAAATATTATCATCCGTCCAACAGCTACATCTATCTGTACGGTGACATGAATATGGAAGAGAAGCTGAGATGGCTGGATGAAAAATATCTCTCAGATTTTGATAAGATCGAGGTGGACTCTGCCATCAAATATCAGGAGCCGTTCTCTGAGATGAAGGAGATCGTACAGGAATATTCTATAGCGAGCGATGAAAATGAAGCTGATAATACCTATCTTTCTTACAATAAGGTGATTGGTACTTCACTGGATGAGAAGGTTTATCTTGCATTCCAGATACTGGATTATGCGCTTTTGTCAGCGCCGGGCGCGCCTCTTAAGAAAGCGCTTCTTGACGCGGGCATAGGAAAAGATATCATGGGTTCCTATGATAACGGCATATGTCAGCCTATTTTCTCTGTGATTTCTAAAAATGCGAACATGGAGCAGAAAGAGGAATTTATCCGTGTGATCGAGGGTACGCTTGCTGATATCGCCAAAAACGGTGTGGATAAGAAAGCGCTTCGTGCAGGGCTCAACTACCATGAATTCCGTTTCCGGGAGGCGGACTTCGGAAACTATCCGAGAGGGCTGATGTACGGACTCCAGATGTTGGACAGCTGGCTCTATGACGAAGAGCGGCCATTTATCCATATGGAAGCCATTCCTACATTTGAGTTTTTAAAAAGCCAGGTAGAGACAGGGTATTTTGAGGAGTTGATCCGTAAATATCTGCTGGACAATACCCATGGAACGATTGTTATCATCAGGCCGGATCGGGGACGCACCGCAAGGATGGACAGAGAGATGTCAGAGAAACTGAAAGCTTACAAAGAAAGTCTCTCTGCCAGGGAGATCGAGGAGCTTATCCGTTCCACAAAAGAACTGGAAGAATACCAGGAGGAAGAATCCTCTCCTGAGGATCTGGCAAAAATCCCTGTGTTAAAGAGAGAAGATATCTCCCGCGAGACCGCGCCCATCTATAATGAAGAGATGGATGTGGACGGTGTGAAGCTGGTGCATCACAATGTGGATACAAACGGCATCGGCTACGCAACGCTTATGTTCGATCTGTCCGGAATCCGCGAGGAACTGCTTCCTTATGTGGGAATTCTGCAGAGTGTCCTCGGTATTATTGACACGACGAACTATGAATACGGGGAATTGTTCAATGAGATCAATGTTCATACAGGGGGGATCAGCACATCTTTAGAGCTTTACGCTGATGTGACGAAAGTGAAGGAAAAGGAGTTCCGCGCTACATTTGAGATGAAGGGAAAAGCGCTCTATCCGAAGATGGACGTGCTTTTTGCCATGATGCGCGAGATCCTTATGGAGTCGAAGCTGGATGACGAGAAACGTTTAAAGGAGATTCTTGCCATGCTCCGTTCGCGTCTCCAGATGTCTTTTCTTTCTTCGGGACATACGACAGCAGCGCTCCGGGCATTGTCCTACACCTCGCCGATCGCCAAGTTCAAGGATGACACAGATGGAATTGGATTCTATGAGGTGGTCAAAGCTATCGAGGAAGATTTTGAAGGACACAAGAAAGAACTGATCCGCAATCTGAAACTGATCGCGAAGAAGATCTTCCGCGCTGATAACCTGATGATAAGCTACACATCGTCAGAGGAAGGGCTTGCGCCCATGAAAGCGGCATTTGGCGTTGTGCGAAACGGACTCAATGACATAGGGGCGGCCGACGGAAATTCCGATGCAGACAAAGCAGGGCATGATGTGCAGACGGTGAGAGAGGATATGCCGGAAGATGCGTGCATCATCCACTGTACGAAACGCAACGAAGGATTTAAGACCTCTTCTAAAGTTCAGTATGTGGCAAGAGTGGGGAACTTCATTGACGGCGGTGCGGATTACACAGGAGCGCTCCAGATCTTGAAGGTCATCTTAAGCTATGATTATCTGTGGCAGAATGTACGCGTGAAAGGCGGCGCTTACGGCTGTATGAGCAATTTTAACCGTATCGGAGAAGGGTATTTTATCTCTTACCGCGATCCAAACCTTGAGAAAACCATAGAGGTGTATGAGGGCGTTGTAGATTATCTGGAGAATTTTGATGTGGATGACCGGGACATGAACAAGTTCATCATCGGAACAATCAGCAATATCGACCGTCCTATGACCCCGGCGGCCAAGGGAAGCCGTTCCATGAACCTGTATATGAACCATGTATCAGAAGAAATGATACGAAGAGAAAGAGAAGAAATCTTAGATGCGGATCAGAGCAATATCCGCGCGCTTGCGAAAGTTGTGCGTGCGGTGCTGGACGCGGAGCTTTTATGCGTGATCGGAAGCGAGGAGAAGATCCGGGAGCAGGGAGCGCTGTTCATGGAAGTAAAGACATTGAGCTGATGGCACATTCGGAGCTTAAATAAAGTCAAATGAGGAAGAATATATGAGGGAAGATTTTAAATCCGGGTTTGCCACGTTGATCGGCAGACCGAACGTGGGAAAGTCCACGCTGATGAATCATTTGATCGGACAGAAGATCGCGATCACGTCTAACAAGCCGCAGACTACGAGAAACCGTATCCAGACTGTTCTTACATCGGAAGAAGGACAGATCGTGTTCGTGGACACACCGGGTATCCACAAGGCGAAGAATAAGCTGGGCGAATATATGGTAAATATCGCGGAGCGTTCACTAAATGAGGTAGACGTAGTACTCTGGCTTGTGGAGCCGTCTACATTCATCGGTGCGGGTGAGCGGCACATTATCGGTCAGCTAAAGAAGGTGAAGACTCCGGTGATCCTCGTCATCAATAAGATTGACATGGTGAAAAAGGAAGCCCTGCTTCCGGCGATTGATCTGTATCGAAAGGAATATGATTTTGCGGAGATCGTGCCAGTATCCGCTCGAAGCGGTGATAATACGGATGAGCTTGTGAAAGTGATACTGAAATATCTGCCTTATGGTCCCCGGTTCTATGACGAGGAGACAGTGACAGACCAGCCGGAGCGCCAGATCGTAGCGGAACTGGTCCGCGAGAAAGCGCTGCACAGTCTGAATGAGGAGATCCCTCATGGAATTGCTGTTGCCATTGACCGCATGAAGATGGAGAAAAAAGTCATGCATATTGACGCGACCATCATTTGCGAGAGAGATTCCCACAAAGGAATTATTATCGGAAAACAGGGGGCAATGCTCAAGAAGATCGGCAGTACGGCGCGCTATGAGATCGAGCGGCTGCTGGACTGTAAAGTGAACTTAAAGCTGTGGGTCAAAGTGCAGAAGAACTGGAGGGACAGTGATTATCTGATGAAGAACTTCGGGTACAGGGAAGACGAGGCGTAAAATCGGGATGTCAAGGTATGTCGCTGCAAAAGTCCATGGTATTTTTTATACAGTATAGTCATTTCAGAAACCGGGGAACCTAACATATATCAAAAGGAACTGTCTGCGGCAGATTTCAGCTGCTGCTCATAAACGGCACGGCATGTGCCGTGTGGCGCAGGATGACGCGGACAGTCCCAAACACATATGAAGAGGTGGACCGATGAGCGAAATGTACTGGGAGCAGTTTATGACAACAGGAAGCGTGGCGGATTATCTTACCTATAAGATGGAACAGAGCAGCGCCGCGCGGGGAAATGGAATGAGCGGCCGTACTCAGGCCGGTCAGGCAGGGAGAAAGGAAGAACGTGAATCAGATCGTACTGACGGGCATGGTGCTCTCCACGATGCCGGTAGGAGAATATGACCGGCGTGTGGTCATACTTACAAAAGAACATGGTAAGATATCAGCTTTTGCGAAGGGTTCCAGGCGTCCCAACAGTCCTCTGGGGGGCGCAGTGAACCCATTTTCCTTCGGTGAATTTACGATGTACGAGGGGCGGACTTCCTACACGATACAGTCTGCCAGCATCTCTAATTATTTTGCGGAGCTGAGGGAGGATATGATCGGAGCCTACTATGGATTTTATTTTCTGGAGTTTGCCGATTATTATACGAAAGAATTTAACGACGAGCGGGAAATGTTAAAACTTCTTTATCAGACTCTGCGGGCGCTGATCAATCCTCATATACCGAATCAGCTCATCCGCTACATATTCGAACTGAAAGCGCTGGCCATCAACGGACAGGCGCCTCAGGTCTTTCAATGTACCGCGTGCGGGAACAAGGACAGGCCGGCTGTGTTCAGCGCGGCAAGAGGCGGGCTTGTATGCAGTGAGTGCAGCGGCGGAGTGATCGACGGCATGATACTGGACAACTCGACATTATATGGCATGCAATATATAGAATCCAGCAGTATTGAGAAGTTATATACATTTAATGTAACGGAAAAAGTACTCGGAGAGCTGGGGAATGTTATGGGGCGGCTCATGGAGGCGTATGTGGGCAGGAAGTTCAAATCTCTGGAGATACTGGAGACACTGCTGTAAATCCCTTGAAAAATATGGTTACAGCCGTTATAATAAGTACCAATTGAGTAAAAGAATGTGAGGAACATATATTATGGTTGAAAAAACAATGGATAAGATCGTAGCTCTCGCCAAATCAAGAGGATTCGTGTATCCGGGTTCCGAGATCTACGGCGGACTTGCGAACACATGGGATTACGGCAATCTCGGCGTGGAGTTAAAGAACAATGTAAAAAAAGCATGGTGGAAGAAATTCGTGCAGGAGAACCCGTATAATGTCGGTGTTGACTGTGCGATTCTGATGAACCCGCAGACATGGGTCGCCTCCGGGCATCTCGGCGGATTCAGCGATCCGCTCATGGACTGTAAGGAGTGTCACGAGCGTTTCCGCGCAGATAAGATTATCGAAGACTACTGTGAGGAGAAGGGCATCACGCCGGAAGGTTCGGTGGACGGATGGTCTCAGGAACAGATGAGCGCGTTCATTGAAGAACACCAGATTCCCTGTCCAACCTGCGGAAAACATAATTTTACAGATATCCGTCAGTTCAACCTGATGTTCAAAACCTTCCAGGGCGTGACCGAGGATGCGAAGAATACAGTATATCTCCGTCCGGAGACTGCACAGGGTATCTTCGTGAACTTCAAGAACGTGCAGCGTACATCAAGAAAGAAGCTTCCGTTTGGTATCGCACAGATCGGAAAATCATTCCGTAATGAGATCACACCGGGTAACTTTACATTCCGTACAAGAGAGTTCGAGCAGATGGAACTGGAGTTCTTCTGCAAGCCGGACACCGACCTCGAGTGGTTCGACTACTGGAAGAGTTTCTGCTTAAACTGGCTGTCCTCTCTGGGACTTAAGGACGACGAAGTCCGCTACCGGGACCATGACAAAGAGGAGCTGTCCTTCTACAGTAAAGCCACCACAGACGTGGAATTCCTCTTCCCGTTCGGATGGGGCGAGCTGTGGGGCATTGCGGACCGTACAGATTATGACCTGACACAGCATCAGAATGTATCCGGTCAGGATCTGACATATTTTGATGATGAGGCAAAAGAAAAATATATTCCGTACGTAATCGAGCCTTCGCTCGGCGCGGACCGCATGGTGCTCGCATTCCTTTGCAGCGCGTATGATGAGGAGAACATCGGTACAGAGGAGAAGCCGGATATGCGTACTGTGCTTCATTTCCACCCGGCGCTGGCTCCGGTCAAGATCGGCGTGCTGCCGCTCTCAAAGAAGCTGAATGAAGGCGCGGAGAAGATATTTGCGGAGCTGAGCAAGTATTACAACTGCGAGTTTGATGACCGTGGAAATATCGGCAAGCGCTACCGCCGTCAGGATGAGATCGGCACGCCGTTTTGCGTGACATATGATTTTGAGTCAGGGGAGGACGGAGCCGTGACTGTGCGTGACCGTGACACCATGGAGCAGGAGAGGATCAAGATCGAGGATCTGAAGGCATACTTCGAGAACAAATTTGAGTGGTAAAACAAGAGGTATAAGATATGAACAGGGGAAATGTTTCGGAAGGGATATTTTCCCTTTCTGTATCCGCACGCTGGAAGAACAGCGGGGACGGATGAGCGGTTGGCGGCAGGGCGTATGCTTTCCGGCGGTATGCGGATATACTATAAAGAAATGAAAAGAAAAAGAAAAAATAAACAGAAAGGAACAACGATTATGGAGCGAAAAAACATATGGACAACTTACAGCGAACAGCAGTTACAGGAGCTTGACAGCATTAATGAGAAATATAAAGCATGCCTTGATGCCGGGAAAACGGAGCGTGAATGCGTGGAGATAAGCATCCGCATGGCAGAGAAGGCCGGATACCGCAATTTAAAGGATGTGCAGGCGGCAGGGGAGAGCTTAAAAGCGGGAGATAAGGTGTATGCAGTGAACATGGATAAGATGATTGCCCTGTTCCGCATCGGTTCGGAGCCGGTCTCAGCGGGCATGAACATTCTCGGCGCGCACATTGATTCCCCACGCATTGATGTGAAACAGAATCCTCTTTATGAGAACGAAGGATTTTCCTATCTTGATACTCATTATTACGGAGGCATTAAGAAATACCAGTGGGTAGCACAGCCGCTTGCCCTGCACGGGGTCATCGTGAAAAAGGACGGCACAGTGGAGAAGGTGTGTATCGGAGAGGACGCGTCTGATCCGGTGTTCGTCATCACAGATCTGCTCGTTCATCTGGCGCAGGAACAGCTTGAGAAGAAGGCGTCTAAGGTGATCGAGGGAGAAAAGCTTGACTTGCTCATCGGGAACTGCCCTCTTGCCGATATGGCAGAGGATAAGAAGGATACCGTAAAGGCAAATGTCCTTCGTCTCCTAAAAGAGAAATACAATATGGATGAGGAAGATTTCTACTCTGCGGAGCTGGAGATCGTTCCCGCAGGGAAAGCCCGGGACTGCGGAATTGACCGCAGCATGATCCTTTCCTATGGGCAGGATGACAGAGTGTGCGCGTTCACTTCTCTGTTCGCCATGCTTGATGTAGAAGAGGCGAAAAAGACCGGATGCTGTCTCCTGGTAGATAAAGAAGAGATCGGAAGCGTGGGCGCCACGGGGATGCACTCCCGATTCTTTGAGAATACGGTGGCAGAGCTGATCGCCATGACAGAAGGAGAGTCTGAACTTAAAGTCCGCCGTGCGCTTGCCGGATCAAAGATGCTTTCCTCTGACGTGAGCGCAGCGTATGATCCCATGTTCGCGGAAGCGTTTGAAAAGCGGAGTTCCGCTTTCTTCGCCAATGGAATCACGTTTAATAAGTTTACAGGAAGCCGGGGGAAATCTGGTTCCAACGACGCGAACGCCGAGTATATTGCGGCTCTTCGCAAGGCGATGGACGACGCAGAAGTGGCGTACCAGTTCGCGGAGCTTGGCAGAGTGGATCTTGGCGGCGGCGGAACCATCGCTTACATCATGGCGAACTACGGAATGGAAGTTATTGACAGCGGTGTGGCAGTGCTGAATATGCATGCACCCTACGAAGTATCCAGTAAAGCGGATGTGTATGAGGCGGTAAAAGGATATCGCGCGTTTTTGAAAATGTAGATATTTTTAATACAACTGGGAAAAGCAATAAAAAAACTCCTAAAATTTTGTGCATTTTTACAAGTGCGGGCGAAAGATATAAAGTTGACAAAAAATATCTAGATTGATATAATTTTAACAAATCAGGTGATAATATGTTGTTTACAAGAGAAAGTGATTATGCAATACGAATCGTCCGTGCTCTGAAAAACGGAGAAAAGAAAAGTATTCGCCAGATATGTGCGATCGAGAAAATACCGGAGGCATTCTGTTACAAGATCGTCAAGAAATTAGATCGTGCCGGGGTGGTTGAGATTGTCCGCGGCGCGGGCGGCGGCTGCCGTTTGAAGAAGCAGTTGTCAGAGTTTACTCTATATGATGCGGTGACTGCGATTGAGCCGGATTTTGCAGTGATGGATTGTGTGCACCATTTTTGCAGCCGTAATACTGACGGAGATAAATGCAGGATACACAAGGAACTGCTGTCGATTCAGCATGCGGTGGAAGAGCTTTTAAAAGAAAAGACATTTTGTGATATTTTAAGCGATTGACACAAAAAATGCCCGTTTTAGACCTGGGTCTGCGGGCAGTCTTTTTAAAAGAAAACTGGATCATATTTATCCACTTTCAAACGAAGAATGTATTATCACTGAAGGATCAATTTAGAGAAAGACAAGAGGAGGTATTACAAATGAATCAGTGTTATGGATGTACCACATGTGAAAGCGCGGATAAACCGCTGGAGGGATTTATCAGGGAGCTTCCCTTTGAGACATCCCACCACAGGGTCGAAGGACAAAGCACAAAATGTGCGTTTGGCCTTCAAGGGGTCTGCTGCCGGTTATGTTCAAACGGACCTTGCCGCATTACACCCGAGGCGCCGAGAGGTATATGCGGTGCCACGGCAGATACGATCGTGGCAAGAAACTTCCTGCGTGCGGTATCCGCCGGGTCAGGATGTTATATCCACGTGGTGGAGAACACTGCCCGCAATGTAAAGGATGTGGCGCAGAAAAGAGGCGAGATCAAGGGAGTGAACGCGCTGAACCGTCTGGCAGATATTTTTGGGATCTGCGAAGAGGACGTGCATAAACGTGCGGAGATGGTGGCAGACGCGGTGCTTGAAGATCTGTATCTGCCTGAATATGAGAAAATGAAACTGGTCAAAAAGATGGCATATGCGCCCAGATACGAAAACTGGGAGAAACTGGGGATTCTTCCGGGAGGGGCAAAATCGGAGGTCTGTCATGGAGTGGTAAAATGTTCTACAAACTTGAACTCTGATCCTGTAGATATGCTCAAAGACTGCCTGAAACTTGGCATCTCGACAGGTATTTACGGACTAACCCTGACAAACCTGCTGAATGATATTGTGCTTGGCGAGCCTCAGCTTCGGATGGCTCCGGTAGGGATGAGAGTGATCGATCCAGAGTATATTAACATTATGATTACGGGACACCAGCACTCTATGTTTACATATCTCCAAAAACGCCTTATAGAGGAGGATGTAGTGGAGCGTGCAAAGAAAGCCGGCGCAAAAGGATTCAAGCTTGTGGGATGTACCTGCGTAGGACAGGATTTGCAGCTCCGCGGAAAGCACTATGAGGAGGTGTTTGACGGACATGCGGGAAATAATTACACCAGCGAGGCGATCTTAGCCACGGGCGCTATAGACGCGGTGATATCTGAGTTTAACTGTACGCTTCCGGGGATTGAACCAATTTGTGATGAGCTGCATATTAAACAGTTTTGCATTGACAGTGTGGCGAAAAAAGCAAACGCAGAGTTGAAAGAGTTTGACTTTGAGAACCGCACCCAGGTAACAGAAGAGATTATCGAAAAAGTGATCGACGCTTATAAAGAAAGAAGATCCATTGTAAAGCTGAATCTTAAAGAAGACCACGGGAACGATAGCACGCTTACCGGGGTGAGCGAAGGATCTTTAAAAGAGTTTCTCGGTGGGAACTGGAAACCTCTGATCGACTTGATCGTATCCGGAGATATTAAAGGTGTGGCAGGCGTTGTGGGCTGTTCAAACCTGACGGCGGGCGGACACGATGTCCTTACTGTGGAACTGACAAAAGAACTGATCGCCAGGGATATCATTGTACTCACGGCAGGATGTTCATCGGGAGGAATCGAGAACTGCGGTCTGATGACCCCGGAGGCGGCAGAACTGGCCGGACCGAAGCTTCGCGCTGTCTGCAAGAAACTGGGAATCCCGCCTGTGCTGAACTTCGGCCCCTGCCTGGCTATCGGGCGTCTTGAGATCGTAGCGACAGAGCTTGCAGAGGAGATCGGCGTGGATCTTCCCCAGCTTCCACTTGTGCTGTCAGCGGCTCAGTGGCTGGAGGAGCAGGCCCTGGCAGACGGATGCTTCGGGCTTGCCCTGGGACTTCCTCTCCATCTGGGACTTCCGCCATTTGTAACAGGAAGCGGCGTGGCTGTCAAGCTCCTCACTGAGGATATGAAAGCTCTGACCGGTGGACAGGTTATCATTAACCCGGATGCAAAAGAATCCGCAGACATCCTGGAAAAGATCATTCTGGAAAAGCGCTCCGAGCTTCATATATAAGGAGGGCATGCAGATGAGAAGAATTATAGTAGAATACGAAAAGTGTGACGGATGCCGGAATTGTTCTGTGGCGTGTATGCAGGCTCATCGAAAGACGCCCGGCAGCATATACGATCTGGATTTGACTGATCCGGCCAATGAAAGCAGAAACTTTATCTATCAGACAGAGGACGGCACATACAAACCTATTTTTTGCAGACACTGTGATGATCCCGAATGCGTCATGTCGTGTATGAGCGGCGCATTGAAAAAAGATCTCGAGAGCGGACTTGTGACATATGATGAAGAGCGGTGCGGCTCCTGCTTTATGTGTGTGATGAATTGTCCCTTCGGTGTATTAAAGCCTGACCGTGTCTCAAGGACGAAAGTGATCAAGTGTGATTTCTGTGCGCAGGACGGCAGTGAGCCCAACTGTGTGAAATCATGTCCAAAAGGCGCGATCCATGTGGAGGAGGTGTGACAGATGAGATATGTGATCATAGGTACGGGGGCTGCGGGGATTACAGCGGCAGATGAGATCAGAAGGCAGAAAGAGGATGCGGAAATCCTCATGATATCAGCGGACGCACAGGTACATTCACGCTGTATGCTCCACAAATATCTGTCCCATGAGAGGACTGCCAAGGAGCTGGATTTTACAGAAGAGGGCTTTTTTGAGAAAAAAAGGATTGATGTCGTCAACGGAAAGGCGGCGTCGGTCAATACAGAGGATAAAACCGTGATTCTCGAATCAGGAGAGCAGATCTCCTATCATAAGCTTTTGATTGCTTCCGGGGCGCAGAG
>ERZ1643249.1983-NODE-1983-length-19746-cov-6.644812_pt1 | contig 19746 bp, 18 predicted proteins | sample MGYA00579263_ERZ1643249 | MGnify/ENA primary metagenome ERZ1643249 (study PRJEB29033, sample SAMEA4952264) | chicken gut metagenome | biome: Broiler Chicken; feature: Gastrointestinal Tract; material: Caecum | place: Ireland | collected 2018 | study: Broiler... | reverse complement strand
TTAAAATAGTAGTTGAAAGGGGAAAAGGACAGATGAGAAAGAGCGGTCTGTTAAAAAGAATACTTCAGATCGTGATTGTGCTGTTCGGAATCAGCTTTCTGACCTTCGGACTGACCTATATGGCGCCCGGAGATCCGGTGCGGGCCATGTACGCGGCCAGCGGCACGATTCCGAGCGAGGAAATACTGGATCAGACCCGGGAAGCGCTGGGGCTGAATGAGCCCTTTCTGACTCAGTACCTGAACTGGCTGACGGACTGCCTCCATGGTGATTTCGGCACCTCCTACTCCCTGAACAGACCGGTGGCGGAGCTTCTGCTTGCAAGGCTTGGACCTACGCTGAAGCTGTCGTTTGCTTCCCTGATTCTGATGCTGCTGGTATCCGTCCCCCTGGGGATTCTCTCAGCAGTCCATAAAGGAGGCGTCATCGATTATATTGTGCGGGGGCTGACGTTCCTCGGGGTGTCTCTGCCGAATTTCTGGGTGGGTCTGCTCCTCCTGTATGTGTTTGGCGTGAAGCTGGGCGTGGTGCCTGTGGTGTCGTCCGGCCAGGGCTTTGACCGGCTGATTCTGCCTGCGGTTACACTGGCTTTTGCCATGATGGGAAAATACACGCGGCAGGTGCGGACGGCGTTTCTGGAGGAATTGAACCAGGACTATGTGACCGGAGCCCGCTGCAGAGGGATTAAGGAGAGCGCGATTCTCTGGCGGCATGTGCTGCCCAATTCTGTACTTCCTCTAATCACGATGCTGGGTCTCTCCCTGGGATCTCTGCTTGGAGGAACGGCTGTGGTGGAAGTAATTTTTTCCTATCCGGGCCTTGGAAGCCTGGCTGTGGACGCGATCACTTCCATGGATTACTCCCTGATCCAGGGCTATGTGCTGTGGATTGCCCTGATCTATATGGTGCTGAATCTGCTGGTGGATCTGTCCTATGGTCTTCTGGACCCCAGAATCAAGAAAGGGGGCAGATAAACGGTGGAAAAGCTGAAGAATTTTGTCCGGAAGAATCCGGCGTTTACGGTATTTTTTCTTCTGACCCTTGGGGTGATTGCCATAGCGGTGTTTGCGCCGGTACTGGCGACTCACGATCCTTACGAGGCAGTGCTTGCCGACGCGGTTCAGCCTCCCGGCCCGGAGCACTGGTTTGGCACGGACCGGATGGGACGGGATCTTTATTCCCGTGTGATTTACGGAGCCAGAACTTCTCTGGCGGCTTCCCTGGCTCTTGTATGCATTATTATGACTGCGGGAACCCTTCTGGGAATTCTGGCCGGATGGTTCGGCGGGATTCTGGACGCGGTGATTATGCGGATTTCGGATATGATGATTTCTTTCCCGGGCATGGTGCTGGCGCTGGCTGTGGCGGGAATTCTGGGGGCGAGCATGACCAACGCAGTGATTGCGATAGCGGTTGTGAGCTGGACTAAATATGCCCGGCTGGTCCGCAGCCTGGTGCTGAAGATCCGGGAACGGGATTATATAGCGGCGGCCCGGGTGACGGGCTCGACGTCTTCCCATATTCTCTGGAAGTATCTGCTGCCGAACGTTCTCCCTACAATTCTGATCACGGGGGCGACGGATATCGGAAGCATGATTATGGAGATCGCGGCCCTTTCGTTTCTGGGATTTGGAGCAAAGGCGCCCACAGCGGAATGGGGGCTGATGCTGAACGAGGGCAGAGCCTATCTGACGGCGGCTCCCTGGCTGATGATTTTTCCGGGACTTGCCATCTTTATTACCGTAGTGGTATTTAATCTTTTGGGAGACAGCCTGCGGGGTGTGCTGGACCCAAGGGATGGGCAGGGAAACGGTTTTGGACGAAAGGAGAACGAATGAGATACAGGAGAAAAATTACGGCGGTTTTGATGGCGGGAGTCCTGGCGGCGGGGCTGGCAGCCTGCGGAGGAAACGGAACGCAAGATTCCGGAAGCGGTGCTTCTTCCGAAAATGGGGGAACGCATCTGAATTTCAGCTGCTACAGCTATTCCAATTCCATGGACCCGATCACGAATGTGAATTCCAGCTGGTGCTTTCTGCGTTACGGAGTGGGAGAGTGTCTGTTCCGTTTTGATGAAAATGTGGAGGTGGAGAATGCGCTCTGCGATTCCTATGAGACGGAGGATTATACGACCTGGGTGCTGCATATCCGGGAGGGCGTGAAATTTTCCAATGGAAATGAGCTGACGCCCACGGTGGTAAAAGAATCTCTGGAGCGGCTTTACAGAGCGGAGGCTGACGGGACAGGCAATTCCACGCCTTCCCAGTATGTGTCCTTTTCTTCCATAGAAGCGGACGACGCGGCAGGGACCGTGACGCTGGTGTGCAGCAGCCGGACGGCAGCGCTTCCCGGAATCCTGGCCTATCCCTGGTATGGAATTGTGGATACCAGCGTGATTGACAGCCAGGTCATTGGAACCGGCCCTTATCAGGTGGCTTCCCTGGAAGAGAATTCTGCGATTGAGCTGGTGAAGAATGAATATTACTGGGATGGGGAAGTGCCCTATGATTCCATCACGGTTTATCTGACAGAGGACAGCTCCACAAAAGCCATGGCTTTAAAGAGCGGAGATGTGGATTTGGTGGAAAATATCACGACGCCCAGCGATCTGGCAGAGCTGGAGGCGGATTCGGATTATTATGTATCTGCGACGGCAGGCGTCCGTCTCGGGAATTCCTATTTCAATTTTCACGGTGTTCTGGGAAATGACGCTCTCCGGCAGGCCATTCTCTGCGCGGTGGACGATGAGACCATGTGCAATGTGACAGTGGGAGGCATGTATACGCCGGGCTGTTCTGTGCTGCCCTCTTCCCTGTCCTATGGGTATGAGCAGCTCACGGATTCCTATTCCTATGATTTGGAAAGAGCGGTTCAGATTCTGGATGAGGCGGGAATCACAGATACGGACGGAGACGGATACCGGGAGCTTGACGGACAGAATATCCATCTGAATTATCTGGCCTACAGCAGCCGGAATCTGGATGAGTTTGCCCAGGCGGTGGCGATTTCCCTGGAAGCCATCGGCATCGGCTGCGCGGTGACGGTGCAGGATTATGACACGGCTCTGGCAAACCAGAGCGCGGGCAGCTTTGATTTGATTACTTCCAATGCCATTGTGGTTCCTACAGGAGACCCTTCGGGCTTTCTGGGGAATTTTTATTCCGGAAATTCCGGCACCTATGGATATTATGAGAATGAGGAATATGACGCCCTTTATGAGCGGCTTCTGGCATCCGTGGACGAGCAGGAACGGCTGGAACTGATCATAGAGATGCAGCAGCTTTTGATCGATGACGCGGCGACGCTGGTGCATGGTTATTATAACAGTACCTTCGCGAGCCGGGCAGACAAGGTGGCGGGGGCGGACATTACGCCGATGGATTATTACTGGATTACCACGGATATCAGACCGGCAGAGTAAAAGACAGAACGGCGGAACAGAGGTCAGGCAGGAGGAAAAAGCAGATGCTGAGCGTGCGGGAAATTTCAATTACATATGGAGAAAATCCGGTTCCGGCGGTGGCAGATTTCAGCCTTGAAATGAAGCGGAGCGAGATTGTCAGCATCGTAGGGGAGAGCGGCAGCGGAAAGACTTCCCTGGTCCGTGCCATCCTGGGCTGTCTGCCGGGCGGCGGCCGTGTGAGCCAGGGGGAGATCCTGTTTGAAGGAAGGGCCCTGTCAGGTCTGGGACCGGAAGAGTGGAGAAATCTGCGTGGAACGGAAATTTCCATGATTTTTCAGGATTCCGGAGCCATGCTCAATCCGGTGCGGCGGATAGGCTCCCAGTATGTGGAGTATATCCGCACCCATGAGCGGGTTTCCAGAAGAGAGGCATGGGAAAAAGGGAAAGAGATGCTGGAACAGATGCGCCTTCCGGCAGGGGAACATATTATGCGCAGCTATCCCTTTCAGCTCTCCGGCGGCCAGCGGCAGCGTGTCGGCATCGCCATGGCCATGACCTTTCAGCCGAAGCTTCTGCTGGCGGATGAACCCACCAGCGCTCTGGACGTGACCACCCAGGCGCAGATTGTCCGGCAGATGCTGAAGCTGCGGGACGAATACCACACGGGAATTATTGTGGTGACTCATAATCTGGGAGTGGCGGCTTATATGGCTGACAGGATTGTGGTTATGAAGGAGGGACGCATTGTGGACGCGGGTACAAGGGATCAGATTCTGAACCATCCCTCCAGCCCTTACACAAAGAATCTGCTGGACAGTGTTCCTGCGATGGGAGGTTATCGATTTGTCTGAGACACGGGAGCTGATTCTGGAAGCGAAGCATGTCACAAAACGGTATCCGGCATCCGGAGACCGTATGCTGACTGCCTGCCAGGATGTAAGCCTGAAATTTTATAAAGGGAAAACCCTGGGAATTGTGGGGGAGAGCGGCTGCGGCAAAAGCACATTCATGCGGATGGTGGTATCTCTGGAACAGCCGGACGAGGGGGAAATCCTTTTTCATGGCCGGGATATCTCCAGACTGAAGGGCAGGGAGCTCCGTCAGCACAGGCAGAAGATTCAGATGGTATTCCAGGACCCGGCGGAAGCCTTCAGTCCGAAAATGAAGGTGATGGATATTATCTGCGAGCCCCTGCTGAACTTTAAGCGTATTCGGAAAAGCGAAAAGGAAGCTGTGGCCCGGAAATATCTGGAGATGGTGGAGCTTCCGGGAGATTTCGCCCTCCGCTATCCCCACAGTATGAGCGGCGGCCAGCGGCAGCGGGTGGGGATTGCCCGGGCTCTTGTACTGGAGCCGGAGCTTATTGTATATGACGAGGCCACATCGGCGCTGGACGTGTCAGTCCAGAAAACTATTGTAGAGCTCCTGGTGAAGCTTCAGAAGGAAAAGGATATAGCCTATGGCTTTATCTGCCATGATATGGCGCTGGTTCAGTCTCTGTCCCACCAGGTGGCGGTCATGTATCTGGGCAGCATTATGGAGGTGCTTCCGGGCGAAAAAGTGGCGTCCGGCTGCCTGCATCCTTATACAAAGGCCATGATTGACGCGGTGTTTGATCTGCGGATGGATTTTGATAAACCCATCAAGAGTATTGAAAGCGAAGCTCCCAGCCCCCTGGACCTGCCGGCGGGATGCCCGTTCCAGAACCGGTGTCCCAGGTGCATGGAGATCTGCAGGAGGGAAAAGCCGGCACTGAGGCAGATAGAAGAGGACCATCAGATAGCCTGCCATCTGTATGGGCAGCAGGGAGAACAGCGATGAGACAGAAATTGTGGGAAATACAGCCCGGGGAAAAGAAAACCGGCTTTCTGAAGGCTGGAGACAGCGGGTATGAGCTGCCCGTGACAGTGATTTGCGGAGGAGAGGGAAAGACGGTCCTTGTCACCGCCGGAATCCATAACGCGGAGTATGTGGGAATTCAGGCAGCCATGGAGCTGGCCCGGGAGCTGCAGCCGGAAATGCTTCAGGGAACGGTGGTGATCGTTCCCCTGGTAAATGTAAGCGGTTTTTCCAGACGGACCATGAGCATGGTCTATGAAGACGGCAAAAATCTGAACCGGGAATTTCCGGGCAGGGCCGACGGGACAGCCGCGGAGCAGATCTGCCATGCTGTGTCCGCAGAGCTTTTAGAGAGGGCAGATTATTATATCGATCTTCATTCCGGCGACGGCTATGAGGAGATGCACCCTTATGCCTATTATGTGGGGCCTGTGGAAGCCCAGGTGAGGGAGCTTTCCTTTCAGATGGCCCGCCGTGTCCGGGTAAACTATCTGGTGGAATCCCAGTGCACCACAAAGGGAGCCTACAATTATGCCAGCGCTTCCGGAATTCCCAGCGTACTCATTGAACGGGGCGGACTGGGAGTATGGAGCCGGGAGGAAGTGGATCTGGATAAGGAGGATGTCAGAAGGATTCTCGCGTTTCTGGAAATTCTGAAGGAAAAGCCGGAGGAGCCGCAGGCGGCGGGAGAACAGCTGGTGTTCCGCCAGGTGATTTATGAGCATGCCCCGGAGACCGGATGCTGGTATCCGGCCTGCCATGCGGGCGATTTTTTCAGAAAAGGAGAAATTCTCGGAGAAATCCGGGATTATTTCGGAAACACGGTTTACAGCTGCAAAGCCCTGGCAGACGGCATGATTCTCTATCAGACCGCCAGCCTGGCAGTTTTGAAGGACGGCCCCATGACAGCCTACGGAGTTCTGCCGGAACAGAAGAAAACGGAAGGAGAGACTTTGCCGGAATAGAACCGGGGCTTCGGAATTATATCCCCCAGGGAGGCTTGTAAACGTTCCGGTGGTTATGCTATACTCCCTCTGGATTTGAAAGAAAACAGACAGATGGAGTGATGATATGGGCAGAATACTGGGACGCATACAGACATACTGGACGAACAGGGCAGAGGGGTATTCAAAGGTAAATCAGGAGGAGCTGGCAGGCGAGCAGAAAAGCCGCTGGCTGCGTGTCCTGGAAGAGGAATTTCCGAAAAAGGCTCCCTCAGAGATTCAGGTTCTGGATATCGGCACGGGTCCCGGTTTTTTTGCCATTATTCTGGCGAGGGCCGGTTACCGGGTGACAGCGGTGGACTATACGGAAGAGATGCTCCGGAAGGCCCGGGAAAATGCGGGACCTTACGCGGACCGGATCTGCTGGATGCGTATGGACGCTCAGGAGCTGGAGCTTCCGGACAACCGGTTTGACGTGGTGGTATCCAGAAATCTGACCTGGAACCTTGAGGCGCCCGGCAGGGCCTATGAAGAGTGGCGCAGAGTTTTGAAAAAGGGAGGACTTCTTCTGAATTTTGACGCCAACTGGTATGCGCATCTGTTTGACGAGGAAAAGCGCCGGGGCTATGAGGAAGACCGCAGAAATGTGGAAAATCTTCATCTGGAAGATCATTATACAGGCACTGATATTGATGAAATGGAACGGATCGCCAGGGAGGTTCCTTTAAGTCCCGTATCCCGCCCGGCCTGGGATGTGCGGGCGCTGAAAAACGCCGGCTTCCGCAGCGTCTATACGGATGAATCTGTGTGGAAACGGGTCTGGAGCGATGTGGAAAAGGTGAATTACGCCTCTACGCCGATGTTTCTGGTCAAGGCAGTAAAATAGCGGCAGAATATGAAATGACAGGAGACAAAAGGACGGAAAGACATGGAAGCGATAAAGGAAAGAGTTTCTTCATACTGGACAAAACGAAGCGGGGATTTCGCAAAACTCCGGGAAGAGGAGCTGGAGAGCGAGATGGCTGGCCTCTGGCTTTCGGAGATTGAACCGCAGCTTCCAGGCCGGGAGAGCCTGCGGATTCTGGACGTGGGAACAGGAAGCGGATTTTTTGCGGTCCTGCTCGCGGAAAAGGGCCATCATGTGACCGGCATCGATCTGACGCCGGCCATGATCGAGGAAGCGGGCAGGCTTGCGGCAGAGCGCCAGGTGGAGGTGGATTTTCGGGTGATGGACGCGGAAAAACTGGAGTTTGAGGACGGACAGTTTGACGCGGTGGTATCCAGAAATCTCACATGGACGCTGCCTCATCCGGAGCAGGCGTACAGAGAATGGCTGAGGGTCTTAAGGCCGGGAGGGGTTCTTCTGAATTTTGACGCGGATTACGGAATGGAACGGTTTGCTGTGGAGGACTGCCTTCCGGAAAACCATGCCCACCGGCAGATGAGCTGCAGCCAGCTGGAGGAATGCGACGCGATCAAGGACGAACTGGCAATCAGCAGGATGCGGCGGCCCCTGTGGGATGTGGAGACCCTTGGAAAGCTGAACTGCCGTCAGACAGAAACGGATACAGGAGTATCAGAGCGTATTTACAGAAAAGAGAGTCCTTTTTATAATCCGACTCCTCTTTTCCGGATAAAGGCTGTGAAATCAGATTCCCCGTCAGCTCGCTGCCTGCAGGAATAAAATATGAAAAGAACGGAACGGGAATTCGGACTGACAGAAGGACCTGTGGGAAGACAGCTCCTTCTGTTTGCGCTTCCGCTTTTGGGAGCAAGTTTTATCCAGCAGCTTTACAATATGGTGGATCTGCTGTTTGTGGGGAATATTCTTGGAAAAGAGGCCACGGCGGCGGTGGGGGCAAGCTCCCTTCTGACCAGCTGCATCGTAGGTTTTTTTACCGGCCTTTCCATCGGAATGGGCGTGGTGATTTCTCTGGCGGCGGGCCAGGGGAACAGAGAGAAGATTCAGAAGGGGATTCATACGGCTATAGGACTTTCCCTGACCGGGGGCGTGGTTTTGACAGCGGCAGGACTTCTCCTTTCCCGGCGGCTTCTTCTGTGGATGAATACGCCGGAGAATATCCTGGAGCAGGCCCTCGTCTATATCCGTATCTATCTTTTGAGTATGCTGCCGCTGTTTCTCTATAATATGAATGCCGGTATTATCCGGGCCAGAGGCGATTCCAGAACACCCATGCTGTTTCAGCTTCTGGGCGCGGTTACCAATATTGTCTTTGACTGGCTGACGATGGGACGCTGGGGGATGGATGTGGATGGAGCGGCCTGGGCGACCTTCGGCTCCCAGCTTCTGGCGGCCCTCTGTTCGGTCCTGTATCTGGCAGGCAGAAAGGACGAATACCGCCTGGACCTGAGAAAAGTGCGGATTTCCGGCGCGATTCTTAAGGAGGTGCTCCGGATCGGCGTCCCGGCAGGACTTCAGAACCTGGTCATTACGATTTCCAATATTTTTGTGCAGACGGCGATCAACGGACTCGGCGTGGATGTGATAGCGGCGTTTACGGCGTATTTCAAGGTGGAGCTGGTGCTGTATCTGCCTATCGTGGCCTTTGGACAGGCGGCTACGACTTTTGTAGGACAGAACCTGGGGGCGGGAAAGTTCGGGCGTGTGCAGAAGGGTGTCAGAAGCTGCATCGGCATGGGAATTCTATACGCTGCCGCGGCGGCTGTGCTGCTGCTTCTGTTTGGCCGGTACGCCTTCGGGCTGTTTTCCAGAGATGCCGCGGTGATTGAGACGGGAATGCGTATCATCCGTGTAACATTTCCATTCTACTGGCTGTATGTGATTCTGGAGGTTCATGCGGACGCCCTCCGGGGCAGCGGCAATTCCGTGCAGCCCATGATTATCATACTTGTTTGCATGTGCGTGCTCCGCACAGCGCTTCTTGCTGTTTTTACCGGTATCTGGGACAGCCTGGAGGCGGTGGCGGCGGTCTATCCCTCCGCCTGGCTGGCGGCAGCGGTGTGTCTGACTCTCTGGTGGAGACGCTTCAGGCTGTCCACGGGAGAAACGGCGGGAGAAAAGCTTCGGACGGGCTCTTAAGCGGCGCCTGAAACAGAGCGGAAAAGAAAAAGACTTGCAAACAGTGACAAAATTCGGTATGATAAATAGCAAATGTGACAGCATGGCAGCCTGCCCGTTTTGGGCAGGCTGTTGTCGGTTCAGAGAGGAGATGGAAAAGTGGCAAAGGAAGTCATTCATACGGACAAGGCGCCGGCGGCGGTAGGACCCTATATCCAGGCAGCGAAGACGGGCGGTATGGTATACTGTTCCGGTCAGCTGGGCCTGATTCCTGAGACGGGCGTTCTCCCGGAAGGCGTGGAGGCGCAGGCGCATCAGGCTATGAAGAATATGGGAGCTGTGCTGGAGGCGGCGGGCTCCGGATATGACAGAATCGTAAAGACCACGATTTTTCTGGCAGATATCAACGATTTTGCGGCAGTCAATAAGATTTATGAATCTTATTTCGCAGGAAGCTTTCCGGCAAGATCCTGTGTGGAGGTGTCCAATCTGCCCAAGGGCGGCCTGGTGGAAGTGGAGTGTATCGCCGAGGCTTAAATAAAATAATCAGAATAATGGAGGAATGTGTGTTATGAAGAAGTTTATAAAAAAGCTGGCAGCTTTTACGGCCTGCCTTACCGCGGCAGCGGCTCTTACAGCCTGCGGCGGCGGAAGCGGGGAGATTCAGATTGGCGTGCCCAATGATACCACCAATGAGGCACGGGCTCTGCTGCTTCTGCAGGAGCTGGGGTATCTGACCCTTACAGAAGATGCGGGAATTACGGCGACGGTTTCCGACATTGCAGAGAATCCCTATAACATTACCTTTAAAGAGGTAGAGGCCGCGCAGCTGCCCAACGTGCTGCAGGATATGGATTACGCGGTTATCAATTCCAATTACGCCATTGACGCGGGCCTGAACCCTATGGAGGACGCTCTGGCGCTGGAAGGCTCCTTCTCTGCCTACAGCAATGTGCTTGTGGTAAAGGAAGGCAATGAGAACAATGACAATATCAAAGCTCTGAAGGCAGCTCTGGAGAGTCAGCAGGTAGCTGATTTTATCACAGAGGAATATGGCGGGGCCGTTGTGAGCACCGTGGAGAATCCGACAGACGGTTTTGACGCTTCTGTGGATTATGACGCTCTGGCGGGAACGACCATTACGGTAGCGGCGTCTCCGGCTCCCCATGCGGAGATTCTTCAGGTGGCAAAGGAGATTCTGGCAGAGAGAGAGATTACTCTGGATATCATGGAGTTTACAGATTACATTCAGCCCAACAATGTGGTGGAATCCGGAGAAGTGGATGCCAACTACTTCCAGCATCAGCCCTATCTGGATGATTTCAACGCGGAGAATGGAACCCATCTGGTATCTGTGTCAGCTGTCCATGTGGAGCCCATGGGAATCTACGGAGGAAAGCAGACCTCTCTGGATGCAATTACCGGGAATAACTAGACAGAAGACAGGAGAGGCGCCGGGAATCTGCTCCGGCGCCTCTTCCGTCCGGAGGAAGCTATGATAGAGATAAAAAATTTGTCCAAGGAATTTCAGACAGCGGACGGAACCGTGGAAGCTCTGAAAAATGTAAATCTGACCATTCGGGATGGCGATATCTACGGAATCATCGGTATGAGCGGAGCGGGAAAGAGTACGCTGGTCCGCTGTATCAACATGCTGGAGAGGCCCACGGAAGGCCAGGTCCTCATAGACGGCCAGGATATCGGTGCCCTTTCCACAGCGGAGCTTCGAAAGGTGCGCAGGGAAATCACCATGATTTTTCAGGGTTTTAACCTGCTGATGCAGCGAACCTGTCTGAAAAATATCTGTTTCCCGCTGGAGCTTGCGGGAGTAAATAAAGCAGACGCGAAAAAAAGAGCCATGGAGCTTCTGGAGGTAGTAGGACTGCCAGACAAGGCAAATGCTTATCCAGCCCAGCTTTCCGGCGGCCAGCAGCAGAGAATTGCCATTGCCAGGGCTCTGGCCACTGATCCGAAGGTTCTGCTCTGTGACGAGGCCACCAGCGCCCTGGACCCGAAGACGACCCATTCCATCCTGGAGCTGATCCGGGATATCAATCAGAGACTCGGCATTTCCGTGATCATCATTACCCATCAGATGAGCGTGGTAGAAGAGATCTGCAGCCGCGTGGCGATTCTGGATGAGGGCCATGTGGTGGAGGAAGGCCTGGTCAGCGAGATTTTTTCCAGTCCCAAGTCCAGGGCAGCCAAGCGCCTGGTATTTCCGGAGGGAGCAGAGGAAATCCTGCTGGAGACAAAGGGAGAACGGCGGATTCGCGTGGTATTTGGCGGCGCTGTGGCTTCCCGGGAGCCTCTGATCGCCAGAATGGCCATGGAGGAGCATATCGCCGCGAGTATTCTTGGCGCGTCCACCAGGAGTATCGGGGACAAGGCCTATGGAAATATGCTGCTTGGAATCAACGGAGATGACGATACGGTGCGGCGTGCCATGAATTACCTGCGCAGCATCCCTGATGTACTGGTAGAGGAGGTGACGGACAATGTTTGATAAGCTGCTGTCTCCGGAGACGATTGAGGAGACTCTGCGTATTGTACAGAATGAATTTCTGCTGGGGATCTGGGAGACCCTGTATGTGACTGTGATCGCCACAGCTCTGGCTATCGTGATCGGACTGCCGCTGGGCGTGCTTCTGGTGGCCGGAGAAAAGAACGGCGTGCTGCCCCTTCCCAGGCCTGTTATGCAGGTGCTGAATGTAGTGATCAATCTGCTGCGTTCCGTGCCCTTCCTGATCCTGATGATTATGGCATTTCCGCTGGCAAGGCTGATTGTGGGCACAGCGGTGGGCACCGTGGCATCGATTGTTCCCCTTGTGATCGCGGCCTTTCCCTTTGTGGCGCGGCTGGTGGAAAGCAGCCTCAGGGAAGTGAACCCGAATATCATTGAGATGGCCCAGAGTATGGGGGCTTCTCCGTTTCAGATTATTATGAAGGTGATGATTCCGGAGAGCGTGCCGTCTCTGCTTTCCAATTTTACGATTGCGGTTACGACAATTCTTGGTTATTCTGCCATGGGCGGCATTATCGGCGGAGGCGGACTGGGAAAGATCGCCATCAATTACGGATATTACCGTTATATGTACCTGGTGATGTATCTGGCAGTGATTCTGCTGATTATTCTGGTGCAGATTTTCCAGAGTGTGGGCACCCGGCTTTCTGTGAAATCCGATAAGCGCCTGAAGGGGAAATAAGCCGGCTGCCAGACGGCATGAGAAAAAAAAGGAGAGCTGCGCTGAAATTTGAGTTGACAAATACCGGAAAAGGCAGTAGGATAAAGAAAATATAAAGATTTTGCAATGATGAGGAAGAGTAGCTGAAGGGGAGTGCGCAGCGAGCTGCCGGCGGTGTAAGGGCAGTGATGAAGCTTCAGTGAAAATCACCTCGGAGCTTCCGGATTGAGAGGACCGTGTCTGCGTAGGTTCGGACGGTTAACAGCCGTTATTCTGTTTCTCACTGACAGGTGAGAGTAGAGGGGCCGCAGTATGCGGCAATCAGAGTGGTACCGCAGAGGTTTTCAGCCTTTGTCTCTGTTCAAGAGACAAAGGCTTTTTTAATGGGTGGAAAACTTCGTTTCTGTGTACGGTTCCGGACGCTCCGGCAGAATCAGGCATCTGCTCAGGCAGGAGAAAACTCCCGCCGAAGCAGAAATAAACACAGCGAAGGAGAAAAGAGAATGAAGGTACTGAAGATCCTGAAAAAAATCACAGCATTTGTCAGCCGCTATATGGCAGCCATTGTAATTCTGGTAGCGGCCCTGGCGCTTTTTGCGCCGTCGTCGGTCAGCTTCCTTAAGACCAGCTATGTAAATCCGCTGCTTGGCATCGTTATGTTCGGTATGGGACTGACGCTGAAGCCCGGTGACTTTAAGGTCGTGTTCAGCCGCCCGAAGGATGTCATTATCGGCTGTATTGCGCAGTTTACCGTTATGCCCCTTCTGGCGTTTCTTCTGACAAAGGTATTTAATCTGAGTCCGGAACTGGCCATCGGAGTCATCCTGGTGGGAACCTGTCCCGGAGGAACCTCTTCCAATGTAATGACCTATCTGTCCAAGGGCGATGTGGCTCTTTCCGTAGGCATGACAGCCTGTTCCACCATTCTGGCTCCGATTCTCACGCCGGCGCTGACTTATGTTTACGCGGGCCAGACGGTAGATGTAAATGTATGGAGTATGTTCCTTTCCATTGTTCAGGTGGTAATCCTGCCTATCATCCTTGGATTTTTGATCAACCATTTCTTTAAGAAGTTTACAGAAGCCGTCGTGGAGATTCTGCCGCTGATTTCGACCCTGGCGATTGTAGCGATTGTGGCCGCGGTTGTATCGGCAAACTCCGCAAACCTTATGACCTCCGGCGCTTTGATTATTATAGTGGTAATTCTGCATAATGTGCTGGGATATCTGCTGGGTTATGTGATCGGCAAGGTGCTGAAGCTGGATGAGACCAAGTGCCGCGCCATTTCCATCGAGGTAGGTATGCAGAATTCCGGTCTTGCCACCTCTCTTGCCAATGCGCATTTTGCACAGTATCCGCTGGCTACGATTCCGGGAGCCGTGTTCAGCGTGTGGCATAATGTGTCCGGAGCAATTCTGGCGAATTTCTTTGCAAGGACAGCGGATAAAAAATAGACTCGGGAAATGAAGCGCTGCTGTGGGAAAAGAAAACAGCAGTGAAAAAGTTTACAAATGTAACGGCGGTTACTGGTTGACGGTAGCCGCCGTTTGGTGTTAATATAAAGATTGCGGGCATGGTATCCGGCCAGTTCGGGAAAAACCGGAATGCGGTGTCTAATTTATGCGAAAAAAGGATGTGAAGAGTCCGTGGACGGGCGAGGTCGAAGTTGCAGCTTAAGACAGAATAGAATAGATGCAGGCATGGACTCTTCTGAATGGAGATCTGCTTTACAGAGGCGGGATCTCAGAAGATAGAATTGTCATGCCTGTTCCCGACGTGAGGAGGAGATTGGCATGGCAATGGGAAATTTTGATCGGGAGGAACTGGACTCTCTTCTGGAGAGCCGTCAGTTCCGGAAGCTCCGTGAGACAATGGCCGATATGAATGAGGTGGACATCGCGGAGTTTGTGGAAGAGCAGGAGCCGGAAAAGAAGGTTCTTGTGTTTCGGATGCTGCCAAAAGAGCTGGCGGCAGATGTATTTTCGTTCCTGGAGGTGGAAGATCAGGAACATATTATCAACAGCATTACAGATTATGAGCTGGGAAAAATCATCGAAGACCTTTATGTGGACGATGCGGTAGATATGCTGGAGGAGCTGCCGGCTATCGTCGTCAAGCGTGTGCTTCAGAATGCCACGCCGGAGACAAGAAATCTGATCAACCAGTTTCTTCAGTATCCGGAAAACAGCGCGGGAAGCATCATGACAGCCGAGTATATCGGTCTGAAGCGGAATATGACCGTGGAGCAGGCCTTTGCTTATATAAGGGAAAACGGCGTAGACAAAGAGACCATCTATACCTGCTTTGTGACGGACAGCAAGCGCCGCCTGCAGGGAGTAGTCACCGTGAAGGATCTGCTGATGAGTCCCTACAATACGGTCATCAAGGATATCATGGATGAAAATGTCATCTATGCGGTTACTACAGAGGACCGGGAAGATGTGGTAGAGACTTTCAATAAATATGATCTGCTCTGCCTTCCGGTGGTGGATCACGAGGACCGTCTGGTCGGCATCGTCACGGTAGATGACGCGGTGGAAGTTATGGAGCAGGAGGCTACCGAGGACTTTGAGAAAATGGCGGCTATGTTTCCGTCCGAAAAGCCCTATCTGAAGACCGGGGTGCTGGAGCTGACGAAAAACCGTCTTCCCTGGCTGCTGCTTCTGATGTTTGCTTCCGTTCTCACAGGAAGCATTCTGATGAACTACGAAGACGCCATTCAGGTACTGCCGCTGCTTCTGAGCTTTATTCCCATGGTGATGGATACCAGTGGAAACTGCGGCAACCAGAGCAGTACTATGGTGATCCGCGGTATGGCGGTGGGAGATATCGAGCTGAAGGATGTGTTCCGGGTATTGTGGAAGGAATTCAGGGTAGGCATACTCTGCGGACTTGTGCTGGCAGGAGCCAATTTTGTGCGGCTGATCCTGCAGTTTCCCGGCAGACCTCTCTTAAGTCTTTCCGTGGTGCTTTCCCTTCTGCTGGCAGTGGTGCTGGCCAAGATTATCGGCTGCCTTCTGCCCATGCTGGCTGAGAAGATGAAGATGGACCCTGCCATTATGGCGGCGCCCCTGATTACGACGATTGTGGATGCCTGCAGTCTGCTGATCTTTTTTAAAGTGGCCTGCGGCTTGCTGAATATATAGGAGGAAAAAGAAAATGATAGGTGATAAGAAGGTTCTGTTCAGCGGAATGCAGGCGACAGGAAACCTGACACTGGGAAATTATCTGGGAGCCCTGAAAAACTGGGTGACTTTAAGTGATGAGTATGAATGCTTTTACAGCGTGGTGGATATGCATTCCATTACTGTTCGCCAGGACCCGGCGGTGCTGCGTAAGAGGGCGCGGGCGCTTCTGACCCTGTATATCGCGGCGGGGCTTGATCCGGAGAAGAACTGCATTTACTATCAGTCCCATGTATCAGGCCATGCGGAGCTGGCCTGGATTCTGGACTGCTTTACTTATATGGGAGAGCTGAACCGCATGACCCAGTTCAAGGATAAGGCGGCCAAGCATGCGGATAATATCAATGCGGGGCTCTTTACTTATCCGGTTCTGATGGCGGCGGATATTCTGCTGTATCAGGCGGATGTGGTTCCGGTGGGAATTGATCAGATGCAGCATCTGGAGCTGACCCGTGATATCGCCCAGCGTTTCAATGGAATATACGGAGACGTCTTTACGATTCCGGAGGCTTATATCGGTAAAGTGGGCGCCAAGATCATGAGCCTGCAGGACCCGTCCAAGAAAATGTCCAAATCCGACGAAAATCCGAACGGAAGCATCTATCTGATGGATGATCCGGATACGATTATGCGCAAGTTCAAGCGCGCGGTCACAGATTCGGAGGGACAGATTCTCTACCGTGACGAGCAGCCGGGCATCAAGAACCTGATCAATATTTACTGTGCCTGCACGGGAAAGGCTCCCGATGAAGTGGTGCGTGAGTTTGATGGAAAAGGCTATGCCGAGTTCAAGCCTGCGGTAGGAGAGGCTGTTGTGGCTGTTCTGAAGCCTCTGCAGGACCGGGTGGCGGAGCTTTCCAAGGATAAGGACTACATTGATTCCGTGATTAAGAATAATGCCGAGAAGGCGCAGTATTTTGCGAACAAGACGCTGCGTAAGGTGCAGAAGAAAATAGGTTTTCCGGAGAGAATCCGGTAAGACAGGACTGGCGTGAGAAGGCCCTGATACAGACGAGGGCCTGTGGAAAGGATAGAGAAGCATGAAAGTGATAAAACCGGAAGAACTGAACAAAAATGTATTTTCCATGATAGGGAAGGAATGGCTTCTGGTTACAGCCGAGAAGGAAGGAAAGGTCAATACGATGACGGCTTCCTGGGGCGGACTGGGAGTCATGTGGGGAAAAGACGTGGCCTTTATCGTGCTGCGTCCCCAGCGGTATACAAAAGAATTCGTAGACGCGGGTGAGACCTTCTCCCTGTCCGTACTGGACGGAGAGCGCCGGAAGACGCTGAACTATCTTGGAACCGTATCCGGAAGGGACGAGGATAAGGTGGCCAAATCCGGCCTGACTGTGGAGCGCGAAGACGGCACTCCTTATTTCGGGGAGGCTGATACGGTGCTCATCTGCCGCAAGCTGTATGCCCAGCCTTACGACCCTTCCTGCTTTATCGACAAGTCCTGCGATGAGAGATGGTATCCGGATAAGGATTATCATACCCTGTATATTGCGGAGATTGAGAAGGTTCTGGTGCGCTGAAAAAACGCAGAGACTGCGGACTGCCGGAGAAGCGAAAGGCGCGCAAACACGGAAACGCTGCCGGCCGGCAGGCAGAATAGACGGCGAAACCTGACTGTATTTCGTGAGAAATATGGTCAGGTTTTTTGGTGCGCCCGGCGGATATTTGCCGCAGAGAGTTCTATTGCGGGATAGGGCGCGCTTATAGTAGTAACAGGTATAACTCCCGGCGGATGCGGGAAAATAACAGAAAACCGGCCCTGAAGGGCGGCAAAGGAGTGTTGGGACCCATGAGCAGAGCGGACAGAACAGAAGTGTTTGAGCATATGCCCATTCCACGGGCGGTAGGCAGGCAGATTATACCGGCCATAGCCAGCCAGATGATTGCCCTTGTCTATAATCTGGCAGACACTTATTTTGTGGGCATGCTGGATGATCCGAAGGAGACGGCAGCCATCACGGTGGTATATTCCTCCTTTGTGATGCTTACGGCCATCTCCAACCTGTTCGGCGTAGGAGGAGCCAGCGCTCTGTCCAGAGCCCTGGGGAAGAAGGATACGGAAGCCGCAAAAGGCATCGCAGCCCTGTCCTTTTGGGGAGGGCTTGGATGCGCAGTTCTGTTCTCTCTTCTGTTCCTGCTCTTTGCCCGTCCCATCCTGATGCTCTGCGGGGCAGGGCCGGAGATTTTTGACACCGCGTACCGCTATGCATTGTGGGTGGTGGTCATAGGAGGCCCGGGAACCATTCTGAATACGCTTTTATCCAACCTTGTGCGGGCGGAGGGAAAGGCGGCCGCTGCCGCGGCGGGCGTATCCATGGGCGGGCTTCTGAATATCGTTCTGGACCCCTTCTTTGTGCTGCCCCGGTTTCTGGGACTGGGAGCGGCCGGGGCGGGCATCGCCACGGCCCTTTCCAACCTGGCCGCAGCCCTGTTTTTCCTGGCTTTTATTGCCTGGAACCGGAAAAAGACAGTGGTCAATATCAGTCTGTCCAGGCTGCGGTGCGCGGACCGGTATATCAGAGCCATTCTCGTCAGCGGCTTTCCTTCGGCTGTGCAGTACGCGCTTACCGTGGTGGCGATTGCGGCCCAGTCCAGATCCGTCTCACAGTATACGACAGAGGCGGTGGCGGCTCTGGGAATCGTGAAGAAGCTCGACCAGCTTCCGCTGTATTTTTCCATCGGTGTGTCGAATGGACTTCTGCCGCTCCTGGCCTACAATTATTCTTCCGGAAACCAGGAGAGAAGGAGAGGCATCTTCCGATTGGGCTGCGCAGTGTCTCTTGGATTTTCCCTGCTCTGCCTGGCGGTTTATGAATTTTTTGCGCCGCAGCTTGTCTCACTTTTTATCAGCGATTCTGTCACAATCGGATACGGCGCGGGATTTTTAAGGTGTATGGTGACAGCCATGCCTATGATGTCGGTATGCTATCCCATGATTATCCAGTTCCAGGCGATGGGAAAATTTAAGGCGTCTATGGTCTGCTCCGTGCTCCGCAAAGGTGTTCTGGATATCCCGCTGCTGTTTCTGATGAACGGCCTGTTCGGCCTCTACGGCTGCATGTGGGTACAGCCGGTTGTGGATACGGTGTCGCTGGCCGCGGCAGGCGGCTTTTACCGAAGGATGAGGAGGATGGAGGGACTCTGAAAAAAACGGATACCCGGAAAATAGAAACAGATATTTCTATAAACAGACCTTTTATGGAAACAGAGCAGAGCCTTATAAAAAATTCTGCTCTGTTTTTATTTTCCTGTGACATTTTTCCCTGTTCGCCGGTATTATAGGTACAGGCCTGTAAGGAGGAACGATTCATGCCAAATGGATTCATACCAAATGAAAGACAGCGGCAGATAGAAGCCCTGATAGAAAAATATGAGAAAACCGTGTACAAGCTGGCTTATTCCTATCTGCGCAATAAGCAGGACGCCGATGATATCTACCAGGAGGTTTTTCTGCGCTATTTCCGGAAAAAACCGGAGTTTGCAGACGGGGAGCACGAAAAAGCCTGGTTTATCCGGACCACCATCAACTGCTGTAAGAATCTCTGCGCCTCTTCCTGGTTCCGGAGGACGGCTCCCCTGGAGGAAAATACGCTGGGAGATGAGGCCGTCTATGTGCCTCAGGAGCAAAGTGAGCTGTTTGCGGCAGTCATGGCTCTTCCGGCCAAATATCGGACTGTGATTCACCTGTTTTATTACGAGGGGTATTCGGTCCGGGAAATCGCGGAGCTGACAGGAGAGAAGGCGACGACGGTCACGACCAGGCTGAACCGGGCGCGGGCGAAGCTGAGGGACGCGCTGACTGAGATGGAGACGGTCTGCGCCAGGCTGTAGGAAACAGCGGATGGCAGCAAAAGCTGCAGGAAACAGGAGGAGCATACATGAGTATAAAGGAATATAAGAAAGCATTTTCAGGAATCGAACCGGACCAGCAGACGCGTGACGCGCTGATTGCACAGATTTTGAAAGAGGAAGAGCAGAAAAGAAGAACGGGAAAAAGAACCCTGCGGCCGGGAATTCTGGCAGCCTGCATAGCCGCTATGGTACTCTGTCTTTCCGTGACGGCCGCGGCTGCTTTTGATCTCAACGATATCTTTCAGGGGTTTTTCCGGCGCCAGGCGGTTTCCGGCGAAGG
>ERZ1643249.1979-NODE-1979-length-19762-cov-7.680926_pt1 | contig 19762 bp, 17 predicted proteins | sample MGYA00579263_ERZ1643249 | MGnify/ENA primary metagenome ERZ1643249 (study PRJEB29033, sample SAMEA4952264) | chicken gut metagenome | biome: Broiler Chicken; feature: Gastrointestinal Tract; material: Caecum | place: Ireland | collected 2018 | study: Broiler... | reverse complement strand
CAGGGGGTCACAGGTTCGAGTCCTGTATCGTCCACCATAAAAACCGCTGTTTTCGCAAGAAAACAGCGGTTTTTTTATTTTTCGTCTCTCGCGGGGCGAGTTCTGACCACAGTTTAGTCACAGACAGGCCCAAAGCAGCCCTCCGGAAATCTTCCGGAGGGCTGCTTTCTTCTTTTAGACGGCTGGTTTCTTAGCTCTGAGGAGGGCCAGTTCCTGTTTCATCTCTGCGATTAGCGTTGCCAGCTTCTCTTCACACTCCGCCTCCGTGGGAGCGTAGATGTTTCGGGCCATCCGCTTGCCGTTGACCTTGGGGGAGTACCGTCCCTCCCAGAGGTAGTCGTTGATCTGGCTCACACAGCCGGTGCCCGGCTTTCGGTATTTGCCCTTCACCGCCTGGAAGGGGATGGCTGTGGCTGGCCTGTTGGGCTTGGGATTGGGGGGCGGCTCCACCCCGGCAATGCCCCGGTCGATGCGGTCTGCGGCTCTCTGACGCATTTCATCGCTGACATGAGCGTAGACGTATTGCAACTACATCAAGGTAAATTTCTTTTTCGTCTGTCGGCACCACACTTGCCACGTCGGGAGATAACGGTTACAATGGTGGTAAAGAAAGGGGGCTTGTGTATGGCAACAATCCGATGTCCGCACTGCGGCAGTCCTGTCATGGTGCGGGGAAACCGCTGGGAGTGTGGCTGGTGTGGGGATTTTGGGAACATTTCCTCTCTGTTTCCATCTGAACAGGCCAAGCTGGCCCCCAAAAAAAGTACACCCAAAATTACGTTGAGTTTCACCGTCTCTGTGGAGGACAGCACGCCTCCGCCACGCCATTTTACCCGCACAGAATTGGTGGATATGGTGCGCCGCTGGGACTTCTCCGAAAACGAGTGGGCCTGCCGGGATCTGCTGATTGCGGACTTCCCCGATGCTGTCCGGCGATGGACGGCGGAGGAGCTGGAGGATATGGACACCCAGGATCTCCTATGTGAAGTCGGTGACAGCGACCCCCAGACCGCAGTTCAGATGATGAAGCTGCTGTTGGACACAGCAGGAAGCCACCTCCAGGAACCGGAGGTGGCCGAGCAGCTGTTGAGATGGGATATGTGCGATCTGTGCCGAAATCAGTTTGTTCAGGTTCCTCTTTTGAAACAACTGAAACATGATGACCGTCTGGCCCGCCAGCTATTTCAGAGCGCCTATGTAGGGGATATTCAGGAAGATTTGTTGGATGCGTGTGACTGGTTTGGGGAAGCAGAGCTGAAAAAACATCTCTATTCTCTTTTGACTCAAAATCGCTATTTCGAAGGATTTGACTAAATGGAATAACCCGGCCTGTGTCAATTCACGGGCCGGGCCTTCCTGCTTTTTGCGAGGTTTTCTTATCTTTGATAACAGTGTACTAAAATCGTTCTGTAAACGGCGATAAGGTACAACTCTGCCGATATGCACGAACTGCGCCCATCCGGGCAAAGCCGCTGAATCAGTTCCTCCAACCGTCTTATTCCATGATTCCCTCACCGTGCTCCAGCATGAAGCGGTCAAAATCACTGGTATAGAGCTGGTCCTGCACAATGCGGTATTTTTCAAACTCTGTTTCTGCGTGGATTTTCGCCATTTCCGCCGAGATTTTCCCGGCATCCTGCAACACGTCCCGATCCCACATGGTCAAAAACCCGTTCAAACGCTGCTCCCAGTCCGCCATGGTCATGGGGATTTTCCGTTCTGCTTGCATTTCTGCCAAATCCAAATAAGCGGATACCAGTCGTGACAGCTGGTGCAGCTCTTGCTCCGTCAGGTAGTTTTTTGCCACTACCACATCGGATTTATGAATTTTTCCATCTGGGTATCCGTCCCAGTTTGTCAGCCCCATATGCTCTTTCTCGGCGTCCGCACGGTTGTAGACCACCTCTGCCGCTGTCTGCCCATGGACACTGTAATGCAGCTTGTTTTGTACCGCTGCAAAAAACCTGCGGGTGGCCTTGGCGCTTGGGTCATAATCCAGTGCGGTGGCATAAATGTCGGTGATTTTTTGATAAAACTTCCGCTCAGAAAGGCGGATTTCCCGGATTTTCTCCAGCTGTTTCTCAAAGTATTTCTCTGTCAGAACGGTTCCACCGTTTTTCAGGCGCTCCTCATCCATCACCCAGCCCTGGATGGTGTAATCCTTGACGATTCCATTTGCCCATTTGCGGAATTGTACGGCTCTTTCATTACTGACCTTGAACCCCACCGCAATGATCATCTGCAAATTATAGTGGGTCAGCTCACGGGAAACCTGCCTGGTTCCCTCGGTTTGAACTGTTCGGAATTTCCGAATAGTTGCCTGCTCCGTCAACTCGCCATCTTCGTAGATTTTTTTGATGTGTTCGTTGACGGTGGGGATGGTCACATCATATAGTGTCGCCATCATCTTTTGCGTCAGCCAGATGTTTTCGTCCTCGTACCGCATTTCAAAGCTCTGCTGTGTATCACCGGTGGCGGCTACAAAGGTCAGGTACTCTGCAGCAGAAGATCGTATTAGTTTATTTTCTTTCTCTTGCATGGGCTTACACCTCGATTTCTGTAATCATCTTGTCAATCTCCGTCCGCAACACTTCTTTCTGGGCCACGATCTCTCCCTCTGTTGATGTAATTGCCAAGTTTATAGCGGTAGAGCATGGTTCCCAGCACATAGTTCATAAAGCCCTAGCCTTCCAAAGAGTTCCACAGTTCGTCGGAAATGGCTCGGATGGCGCGGTGCAGTTCATCCCGTTCATATCTGCCACAGTCATTTCCTCCCCATCTCTTGCTTATCACAGTAGGGGAGTGGATTCTTGCCATATCCCCACATCCAGTTTCAGGATTTCTATAATTTATCATTATATTATGTGATCTGGTGATGCACAAGGGGCAGTTTGGTGATCGTAATAGTTCCATAAATGGGGCTGATGAAGCGGGGGAATGTCTTGTAGTATGGGCAGACAAGAGATCGGTAACAACAAACACAGTGCAGCCGGCCCGAAACTGCGGGCCGGGCTGGAATTCTTATTAGGATGAAGTTTTCATCTTTGGATGACAGTGTCTAGAAATTGTTTTGTTGAAGGCAGCTAGGGGAAAGGTGCCTGATATGCATTGTAGTTTACACGGAGGCATCTGATGATTTTCTGAACGTTTGAAAATATCGATTTGCGTCGAAGCATTGTTTTTGTAAAACACATATACTACAATAAATTGACAGATGAAGGATTGCTGAAATCGGTGCGCTGGTGCTACCAGGTGACTGTAGCTGTACGTATAGGAGCTAAACAGTGCGGAGTTATATCGTATGTAAGCTTGACTACATAGAAAGGGGTTTATAATGAACAATCAAGAACTACTTGAATATATTGGCCTTTTCAGAGAAAAAGCTGAACAAGGGAAGTTAGTTGTTTTTGTTGGTGCGGGAGTGTCCTGTAATGTTGAAGGAATGCCAGACTGGAATAGTTTGATTCGAAATATGGCAAAGACAATTGGCTACTCAAGATGCACTTTTTGCAGGAATCGCAGTGGAACTTGTCAAGAGAACTGTATGCTTAAAGATGATTATTCTACTGATGAATTTTTGAAAATACCGCAATATCTATATAACATGAGCGAAGCATTGTACTATCAAATTTTGACAGAAAGCATCTCTGTATCGGTTACAGACGCACCGTTATCATCTGCTATTTTTGATATAAATCCGGCTCATATAATAACTACGAATTATGATCAATTGCTTGAATCATCGAAAAATGTGTTTCGGGAGCAATACCAGGTTATTGTACGTGACAAGGATCTATTGACGACGGACAAAAGTAAATATATCATTAAAATGCATGGGGATATATCTATAAAAGAGAGTATAGTTTTAAAGGAACAAGACTATCTGAATTATTCTCAAACCCATCTACTAATAGAGCTTTTCATTAAATCCCTATTGACTGACCATATCGTTCTATTTCTGGGATATTCCCTAAATGACTATAACATCAAGCTGATTATTAGTTGGCTTAATTATATGCGTTCTCAGAATGAGGCACTAGAAGAAAAACGCAAGGTTGGATATATTGTTTTGGATCAATCCGAAATTCAAGAAACACAATATACTTATTTTAACTCCAACAATATTGGAGTGATAAATATTGCTTCTATGCCGCAAACTCAAGATATTCCAGAGTCTTTATCCAACGAAAAGGGAAAGCGGCTCTATAGTTTCCTGCGCGTAATAGCGAATCCAGCGTTGGAAGAAAGTATGTCTTCCATTGAAAAAACGGTTCAGTTTATGTCTCAGTATACTTTTATAAGCTATGAAAAAATACTAGAATTGCTCTATGTAAAAAAGTTCGATGTCACAGACGGGCAGCTACGCCTATTTTCTAAAAATGATTATTCTCGATTAATAGCATTTATGGAAGCAAATACGAAGGAGTCGGATAAACTCAAACAAATATTTATAAATGCTGGTATAGTGTCAGTAATATATTCTGACCTAGGGGATACTAAACGATTTTCTATTGGAGAATTTTCAAGAAACTCTTTACTCCAAGACAGTCTATATAATCTCTACCTTTTGAATCGGTATGATGAAATTAAACAGCTATTAGAGAATGATTCTGAAACCTGCAATATAAACAAACGATACTTTTACCAAAGCATTGTTTGTGGATATGGTGAAGCTTTGGACAAATATAGTGAGATAGACACTTCACAGCTAAATATAGAACAAACGGTAGCCTGTTTACATAATTCTGCTGTGGTTGATGCACTTAAAACATTTTGCTTTGATACAAATAAAGTAAAACACTTCATCCAGAATATTTTCACTATCAGGGAACGTGATTTATTCTCTGGATATCTCGATATTTACAGTGGCAATACTAAAAAACTTCTGGCAATGCAAACGGCACTGGAAAAGTTAAAAAAGGATGTGTGTGATAGGCACACGATCTACTTGGGAGGTACATCATGCGCCAAGATTTATGAAATAAAGAGAATTGCCCTGACGCAGTATTTTTTCTACTACAATAACCACATTCTATACCAGGGTTTCTGTGATCTAAACGATTTTTTTCGGCCATACATAGAGGCTATTATATGCTCAAATTGTGATGCTGCAGAGAAGGATAGCCATTGGGGAGATATTGAGTTCGTAAATACAAAGTATCCTATAGGCTATATTGATCTTGACATTATCACAAAATTCATTTCGGCGAAGGATCTTAATGCATTCATAGAGACTTACAACGTTATGAAACTGAACATTGGCGAAGATGAAGTTAAGTTTCTGACAGAGAGTTTGAAAAATCTTTGTAACTCTATGATTGCTGCGCAAACATATGGGTTTAGGCAATCGTCGTTTTCCACACTTACCAATTTAATCCTACTGATCAATTTGGTGGACTTGGGTGAGGAGAGCAAGAGAACTCTTGAAAAAACAATTGAAAGTTTAGTGGGCGATAAAACTATTGCGCAAATTCTATTTTCCATACGCTGGCCCGATTTTAGGATTGCCTTGCGAGCGCTTTCGAAACTTTGCAAGTCATTGACATTGTCTTGCGATTTTGAAATCGTACACAGCATTGTAACCCGTAAAGAGTTTTTTGAGTATGCTGTGAATGTAAACTTTGGAAGTTTACGACAGCTTATTACCGCCTTGTTGCCAAACGATATCCCATCCAAGATACAAACCACTATAGATACGACTGGTGATTTCAACCAGAAAATTATATTATTACGTTTGTTTTACCCATGCATAGTAGATGTGGATGTAAAAAGGGCTTATCAGGACTTTTTGTCAGTGAATTTTTTACAGCTATCCACAAATGCTATATATGACTTTATTTTTTCAGGATGGCTTACCTTAACTTCTGAAACAGCAGATGCGTTTCTAAAGGGAATATTGGAAATGAATACACGCCAAACTCGTGGTGTAAGATCATTCCCAGATCCAGTTGAAACAAAATTGGAGTGCGCCTACCTATTATATATCAGCAATATAATAACTGACATCGGTATTTTGAAAGAGCTAACCGAAGGACGTCCACATTTGCAGTTTTTGCTGTGCCCCGAAAATTTTGATTATACTCAAGTTGATTTTTCAAATTATATGTGGGAGAATTTTGCTCGTCAAGAAAAATATATGAAACATTTTATTGCCCATAAGGACTCAATTATTCCACAGATTAAGGAGAGAATTGAAAAGAACGAAGCAAGTGAGGAAGAAAAACGAATTTTGTATGGATTTTTGCTCGATGGAGACGACGTGTGGAAAATATAAGCGATTCAGAGCGAAGGGGAATTATTACATAAAGTCCTTTTGGCGAAGGCGACTCCAGGATTAAAATGTCATGCTTTTATTTTCTCATTAGGTTCAATTGCATTAACCCTACTATGTAATCAGCTGTCCGGTTCTCTTTGTTAATAACGTACTAAAACCACGGAGAGGTGAAAAAAGCATTGCACCCACTTCTGGGATAGCCGAAGAAATTGACCACACAACCAGTCACAGACAGCCCCTGAACACGTGGAAACCCAGTGAGCGGAAAGTGCTAAAAAACAAGTGGAATGGAACTAAAACCAAGAGAAACAAGCAAAAAATATTAGAAAAAAGCACCTATGACGCTTGACGTGCAGGGGGTCACAGGTTCGAGTCCTGTATCGTCCACCATAAAAACCGCTGTTTTCGAGAGAAAACAGCGGTTTTTTCTTTTGCTGTCATATTGTCTTTCACCATAGTTCAGACACCGTGAGACCAAGTGCCGCCCTCCAGAAGTGTTCCTTCGGAGGGCGGCTTTTGGCCTTTTAGACGGCTTCTGAACCGTAGCCTTCGCCCTAGCCTAAGTTTCAGTCACTCCGAAACGGCGCATCTTTATACCATCTTAATATACGGCTTTACATGTTAACACTCTCTTTAGACCGGATGTGGATAATGAGAGTATAAAGCAAAAATAAAGACGTATTAAGACAAAGAAAGAGAGGAGACTTATGTGGCGGCGGTTGCATAAAAACAATAAGTCCCCGTTCCGGGTTATTATTTTTGGATTTTTTCTGGTAATTTTGGCGGGAAGCCTCCTTCTTATGCTTCCCATTTCCTCGCAACAGGGGGTGGTGACCCCGTTTTTGGACGCTCTGTTTACCTCCACATCTGCGGTGTGTGTCACGGGATTGGTCATCCATGATACTGCCACCTACTGGTCCCAGTTCGGGCAGGTGATCATTATCCTGCTGATTCAAATTGGAGGGCTGGGTGTGGTCACCGTGGCGGGGGCCTTTGCCATTCTCTCGGGGCGAAAAATCGGTCTGATGCAGCGCAGCACTATGCAGGAGGCCATTGCAGCGCCCAATGTGGGCGGTATTGTCCGCCTGACCGGATTTATTTTGCGGACGGCGTTTGCCGTGGAGCTTTTGGGAGCCGCGCTGTTGTATTTGGTGTTCAGCCGGGAATTTGGCCTACTCCAAGGAGCGTGGTACGCCCTGTTTCACTCCATCTCGGCGTTCTGCAATGCCGGATTTGACCTGATGGGGGTAAAGGCCCCGTATTCTTCTTTGATGGACTATGCAGGCCAGCCAGTGGTGTCCTTGGTGATTGCCCTGCTGATTGTGGTGGGCGGCATCGGCTTTTTGACGTGGGAGGACATCCGCACCAACCGCTGGCATGTTCATAAGTATCGGATGCAGAGCAAAGTGATCTTGACGGTGACCGGAATGCTGATTTTGCTCCCCACCGTTTACTTTTTCTTCTTTGAATTTGCCGGAAAGCCGCTGGGCGAGCGGGTGCTCTTGTCGGTGTTCCAGGCCATCACCCCCAGGACTGCCGGATTCAACACCGCCGATCTGACCGCCATGAGCGAGACAGGTCAGTCCATGATTACCATGCTCATGCTGATCGGAGGTTCCCCCGGGTCCACCGCAGGCGGCATGAAGACTACGACACTGGCGGTATTGTTGGCCGGTGCCATTGCTGTGTTTCGGCGCAGGGAGAATCCCCACTTTTTCAACCGGCGTGTGTCCCAGGAAACCGTGGTGCAGGCGTCCACGATTTTGATGATGTACCTGACCTTATTTTTGACCGGAGGGCTCATCATCAGCAGGATGGAGGGCTTGCCCATCCTCACCTGTCTGTTTGAGACAGCGTCCGCCATTGGAACGGTGGGGCTCTCTTTGGGCATTACGCCGCAACTGAGCTGGGTGTCCCATCTAATTCTCATTGCGCTGATGTTTTTTGGACGGGTGGGCGGACTGACCCTGATTTTCGCCGCCCTGTCCCGGACCCAGGGGAACGTGGCCCGACTGCCCCAGGAACGAATTACCATAGGATAAAGAGATGAGGGAGAACATATGAAAACCGTTTTGTTAATTGGATTAGGCCGTTTTGGACGGCACATTGCCATGAAGCTCAACGAACTGAACCAGCAAGTGATGGCGGTGGACAAGGACGAAGAAAGGGTCAACGCCATACTCCCATTTGTGACCAACGCCCAGATTGGAGACAGCACCAGCGAAGACTTCCTGATCTCCCTTGGGGTGCGAAACTATGACCTGTGCATTGTAGCCATCGGCGACAATTTTCAAAGTTCTCTGGAAACGGCGTCCCTGCTCAAGGAGCTGGGGGCGAAAAAAGTGGTGGCCCGAGCAGGCCGGGACATCCAGGCCAAGTTCTTGCTGCGCAATGGCGCCGATGAGGTGGTGTATCCAGAGAAGCAGATGGCAAATTGGACCGCCATTCGGTATACCTCCGATCACATTGCCGATTACATCGCCCTGGGGGATGACCACGCTATTTTCGAAGTGGAAGTGCCCAATAGCTGGGTGGGGAAGACCATCGGCCAATTGGATGTGAGAAAACGCTACCATGTGAATATCATGGCCATCAAACAAAATGGAAAGTTCTCCATGACCGTCATCACACCGGATATCAGCCTGCCTGTCAACAGTACCATTTTGGTTTTGGGGACTCAGCGGGATATCCAGAAGTGCTTTCACATTTAAGGGAAGAGCCCTGAGATGAGAGAAGAGGAGAGGAGAAGATGAAAGAACTGCTTTTATTGGGTGTCATCCTTCTTTTTTGTGTGGGTGTGTATTTTGCCATTGATGGATTGTACAAGTTCCTGGACAAAGTCCGTAAGGATAAGATCAACCGCATGGAGTAACTGCCCTCCACAACTTTGCCCACAACCTCAAGGGATTTGTGCTATAATACACCTGTTTGAGAGGAGGGAATGCCATGGATGCGGTTGCATCGGCGGGGCAGGCCACCGGAAGAAAACAGGGGAAACTCACGATTTTTGCCAGCTATTTCTCCGGCGCTGGGAAGAGCTATGCCATGCTGGAATCTGCCAGAGAGGCCAAACAGGCAGGGCTGGACGTGGCCATTGGCATACGCTCCGATACCCAGTGGCCTAAGACTACGGCATTGGCAGAGACATTTGAGGTATTGCCATGTAAAAAAGTGGCCAGGGATGGGCACATAGCGGATGAAATCGACTTGGATGCCTGCCTCCAACGGCACCCCCAGTTGATTGTGATTGAGGATCTGTCCCACTGGAATGCGGATGCCTGCCGCCATATGAAGCGCTATCAGGACATTGAGGAGCTGCGGAAGGCGGGAATTGACGTCTATACGACCTTAGACATTTACCACATTGAGAGTATTCAGGACACGGTTTTTTCCATTCTGGGCACTTCGGTGCCTGAGCGCATTCCAGACCGGGTATTTGACCAGGCAGACCAGGTGGAGTTTATCGACCTGGAGCCCCAGCGGCTCCGACAGCGGCTGATGGATGGACACAAGGAGGCGCTTCTGGAAGGCTGCTCCCTGTCACAGCTCAGCGCCCTGCGAGAGGTGGGCCTGCGCCGCTGTGCGGATCGGGCGGCTCTGTACATCCATGAGAAGATGCAAACGGAGTATCGTACCCATGAGCACATTCTGGTGTGCCTGTCTTCCGCCCCCTCCAATGAGAAAATCATACGCACGGCGGCCCGGATGGCAGGGGCGTTTCGGTGTGGATTTACCGCGTTGTTTGTGGAGACCAAGGCATTTCAGTGGATGAATGCACGGGATAAGCAGCGCCTTCAGGGCAATATGCGTCTGGCACAGCAATTGGGGGCCTCCATTGAGACGGTGTATGGCGATGATGTGGCCTATCAAATTGCGGAGTTTTCCCGCCTGTCTGGTGTGACGAAAATTGTGCTGGGCCGTAGTGGGATACCCCATCGGCTGTTGCTGAGAAAACCATCGCTGACGGAACGGCTCATTGAGCTGACACCAGAACTGGACATCCATATCATTCCGGACAATGGAGTGAATCGCCTGCTGGATACCAAACACCGGGAAGTGATGCATATGCCATCCATTTCCGTGCTGGACCTGTTGAAAAGTGCAGGAATTCTCGTTCTTGTCACACTCATTGGCCTGTTATTTTATAACTTCGGCTTTACAGAGGCCAATATCATTACGCTTTATATCCTGGGCGTCATGTTGATCTCAGTTTACACCAGAAGCTCCATTTGTAGCTTCGTTGCCTCCATTGCCAGTGTCCTGACCTTCAATTTCCTGTTCACGGTGCCCAGATTTACCCTGCAAGCCTACGACAGCGAATACCCCATCACCTTTCTCGTGATGTTTCTGGCCTCTCTGCTCACCGGCTCGCTGGCATCCAAGCTAAAGTCCCATGCCAAACGGTCGGCTCAAGTGGCGTGGAGGACCAAATTGCTATTTGAGACCAGCCAAAATCTGCAACGAGCCCACACCCAAGAAGAAATCATTTCCGTGACCGCCAAACAGCTGTTAAAAATCTTTCAGAGGGATATTGTGGTCTATTCTATAGATGAGAAAGGGCTGCTGGAGCCGGAAATCTTTCTGGTGGATGAGGCAGCATCTCCCCAGCGCTACACCACCGCCAAGGAGCGGGAGGTGGCCCAGTGGGTGCTGTCCAACAACAAGCGGGCGGGAGCTGGGACAGAAACCCTTCCCGATGCCCGGTGTACCTATCTCTCCATCCGCACCGGGGAGCGGGTGTACGGCGTGGTAGGCATTGCCGCCTCGGATAAGCCGCTGGATTCCTTTGAGTCCAGTATTCTCCTCTCGGTGTTGGGAGAATGTGCCTTGGCCTTGGAAAACCAAAAGAACGTGGAGGAGAAAGAAGCCGCTGCCGTGCTGGCCAAGAATGAGCAGCTGCGAGCCAATCTGCTCCGCTCCATTTCTCACGATTTGCGTACTCCTCTGACCTCCATTTCTGGAAATGCCAGCAATCTGCTCTCCAATGGACCGCTGTTTGATGCAAAGACCAAGGAGCAGATGTATGCCGATATCTATGACGATGCCATGTGGCTGATCAATCTGGTGGAAAATCTGCTCTCGGTCAGCCGACTGGAGCAGGGGCGGATGAACCTGCACCCGACCACCGAGCTCATCGACGAGGTGGTAGCAGAGGCGCTTCGGCACATCAATCGGAAGCGTGCGGAATACCACTTTCATGTGCAGAGCAGTGACGATTATCTCCTGGCACAAATAGATGCAAAGCTGATTGTCCAGGTCCTCATCAATATCCTTGACAATGCCATGAAGTACACCCCGCCCGGGTCGGACATTGAAATTGGATGGAAGCAAGAGGGGAAGTTTATTTACATCTCGGTGGCAGACAATGGCCCGGGAATTCCCGACCAGGCAAAGCCCCATATTTTTGACATGTTTTACAGTGCATCCAATCAGATTGCCGACAGCCGCCGCAGTATGGGATTGGGTCTGGCGCTGTGCAAATCCATCGTGAATGCACATGGAGGAGAAATCGTGGTGAGCGATCATAAGCCCCATGGCTCCATCTTTACATTTTCGGTACCAGCCGGGGAGGTAGAACTACATGAATAAACCATTGATTCTGGTGGTGGAGGACGATACGCCGGTGCGCAACCTCATCACTACCACCTTGAGAGCCCATGACTATCGCTTTCTCACGGCATCCAACGGAGAGACAGCGATTTTGGAGGCATCCTCCCACAACCCGGAGATCATCCTGTTGGATTTGGGCCTGCCCGACATCGACGGGGTGGAGGTCATTCACAGAATTCGTACCTGGTCCAACGTGCCCATCATCGTCATCAGCGCCCGCAGTGAGGATACCGATAAAATTGATGCCCTGGATGCTGGTGCAGACGATTACCTGACCAAACCCTTTTCGGTGGAGGAACTGCTGGCCCGCCTGCGGGTGACGCAGCGACGGCTGGCTGCGTTGCAGCTGGGGAACGTGAGTACCGAGGCGGTGTTCACCAACGGAAAGTTAAAAGTGGACTATGCCGCGGGCTGTGCGTTTCTGGATGGCCAGGAGCTGCATTTGACCCCCAGCGAGTACAAGCTTTTGTGTTTGCTGTGTAAAAACGTGGGCAAGGTGCTGACCCACACCTTTATCACCCAGCAAATTTGGGGGAGAAGCTGGGACAACGACGTGGCTTCCCTGCGGGTGTTTATGGCCACCCTGCGCAAGAAGTTGGAAAAAGAGCCTGGTTCGCCCCAGTATATTCAAACCCACATTGGCGTGGGGTATCGCATGATGAAAGTGGAATAGTTGGTGCAGAAAGCCGCCCTCCAGAAGTGTCCTTCCGGAGGGCGGCTTGTTTGCTTGTCCTGAGGATTAATCGTTTCTGCGCCGGTTGCCCACGGTGAGCAGCAGCCGGAACAGCTGGGCCAGGGACACGGCCAGGGCGGCCACATAGGTCATAGCCGCAGCCCACAGGGTCTTGCGGGCGCCCACCATCTCGTCTTCGCTCAGCAGATGGCCTTGCTCCAGGGCGGCCAGGGCCCGGTGGCTGGCGTTGAACTCCGTGGGCAGGGTCACCAGCTGGAACACCGTAGACAGGCCGAAGCAGGCAATGCCCGCATAGGCCAGCTGTACCCCCAGGTCGCCGGAGACAAACAGCAGGCCAATGAGGATGAGCGGCATGGCCAGCTTGGAGCCGATGTTGGTAATGGGGATGATGGCGGCCCGCAGCTTGATGGGCAGGTAGTGGGTGGCATACTGAATGGCGTGGCCCGCCTCGTGGGCGGCCACACCGATGGCGGCGGTGGAGGCGTTGTCGTACACCGAATCGGACAGGCGGATGACATTGGTGCGTGGGTCATAGTGATCGGTGAGATTGCCCGCCACCCGTTCGATACGGACCTGGTGCAGGCCGTTGGCATCCAACACCATGCGGGCGGCATCTGCCCCGGTGAGGCGGCGCATGGAGAGCTGTTGGGAATACTTGCGGAAGGTCCGGTTGACCCGATTGCTGGCCCACATGGCCAATATCACAGCGGGCAGCACCAGGACCAGATAATAGACATCGAAAAACATGACAACCACTCTTTCTGTGTTGTAATATGGCTATTGTACCCCAACATTATGAACAAATCCACCGTTGCTGGGCATCTTTTCAAGAGAAATCCCCGAGGCGATTGCCTCGGGGATATGTCTTTATTCTTCCACCAAAAATCCTGCGTCCCGCAGCGCCTCCACCAGGCGCTGGAACGCCTGCTCATCCCGACACTGTAAGGTGTGCAGGTGAATGCCGTCGGTGAGTTCAGACAGGGGGCGCATGTCATGGGCCTGGGCCTTCTGGATGAACTGGGACACATCGTAGCGGGAGGACAGATTCAGCTGTCCCACCAGCTGGCCATACACCGGGTGTTCCACCACCACCGACTCCACAGTGCAGCCGTGGTCCACCATCAGGTTCAGCTCCTGCTCCATCTCACTCTCGCTGTGGCGGCAGGCCACCGTGTAGGTGCGGCCGGGGGCGGGATGGTCCAGCACATATCCCCGGGGGGTGGCGGTGATGTTGGCCCCCGAGGCCCGCAGCAGGGCCACGTCCCCCACAATGATCTGGCGGCTGACCTGGAGGGTGTGGGCCAGAGCGGTGGCGGACAGGGGGCCGTCGGCCTGGGCGAGATATTCTAAGATGTGGGTGCGGCGCAGTTGGCTGTTCATGGGAAATCCTCCTGTCAGGAATTGGCGCGGAGAAAGTGAGGGGTGACCCGGCCCGAGGACACCGGATGGGTGAAACCCTGTTGGTCGGTGACCTCCAGGGAGAAGTCGGGGAGAATGGCCTGGGCCATGGCCTGATAGGTCTCTTTGCCGGTCTCCACCTCCACAGGCTGGTGGAGGGTGAGACAGTGGGAGCGGTACTGGTGCAGGTATTCCTCGTGGTGGCTGGGGAAGTGCTGGGCCATGGTGTGGAGCTCTTGGAGCAGAGTGAGGGCCATGTGGTTGGGCTCCACCTCGTACCCCTCCAGGGCCAGGGAGGTGGCGATGCCGTCCAGCCCCAAGTCGTGGAAGGTCTGGGCGGTCTGGCTGAGGTTTAGCCCTACCCCAATGACCACATAGTCCGGCTCGCTGCTCTCTCCCAGCAGGGACAGCTCGGTGAGGATGCCGCACAGCTTGCGGTTATTTAAGTAGATGTCGTTGAGCCACTTGATGCGGGCGGGCGCGCCGCAGGCGGTCTCCACCGCCTGGCGCACCGCCACCGCCACCCATCCCGTGAGGGAAAACAGCTCCGACAGCTGAACCTGGGGGCGCAGCAGCAGGGACAGGTACAGCCCGCCGGGGGGAGAGGCGAAGGTGCGGCCTCGGGTGCCCCGGCCGGAGGTCTGCTCCAGAGCGGCCACCACGGTGCCGTGGGGCGCTCCCTGGGCGGCCATGGCCTTGAGCTGGGTGTTGGTGGAGTCCAGCCGATCAAAGACGTGAATGTGGCCCGAGGAGATGGTGCCGGACAGCCGCCCCTCCAGATAGGGGGCGGAGAGCTGAGGGGGGGGGCCGTCCAGGCGGTAGCCCAAACGGGTGGAGGAGGAGATGGGCCAGCCCTGCTCCCGCAGTTGGGACAGCTCCTTCCAGATGGCGCCCCGGGTGACCCCCAGCGTCTGGCTCATCTCCTGGCCGGAGACATAGCCGGGGCTCTGGGCCAGCAGGGCAATGAGTTGATCTTGATTCATGATTTGGCCTCCCGTCAGGTGAGACGGTCGTAGAGGGTGATGGAAATGGAGAGGACACCGCCGTCCCGCAGCACGGACAGCTCCACCTGGTTGCCCACCCCGGTGTCATTGAGCACCCGGGTCAGGGCGTAGAGGGTGGGGGTGTCCACCCCGTTGGCGGCGAGAATCACGTCGCCCTCCAGCAGCGCCTCATGGGCGGGGGTGTCAGCGGTGGTGCTCACCACGTACACACCGGAGGTGTCGTCCATCTGGACCTCCTGGCACAGGATGCCCAGAGAGGGGCGGAAGCTCTGTCCGGTGTGAATCATCTGATTGAGGAAGGGGATGGTGTCGTTGATGGGGATGACCAGGCCCAAGCCTTCGATGACGGTGTCATTTTCCACGCCGGTGATCTTGGCGGAGGTGATGCCCACCACCTGTCCATAGGCGTTGGTCAGAGCGCCGCCGGAGTTTCCGGAGTTGAGGGCGGCGCTGGTCTGGAGAAGGTTCATGTCCTTGCCGTCCACCTGGATGGTGCGGGTGGGGGAGGAGATGATGCCCTCGGTCATGGTGCCGTGGAGGTAGCCCATGGGGTTGCCGATGGCGTACACCGAGTCGCCCACCAACAGCTGGTCCGAGCTGCCCAGGCGGGCAGGGACGAGGCCCTGGGCCTCGATTTTCAGTACCGCCAAGTCCAGCTCCTCGTCGTAGCCCACCAGCTTGGCGTCATAATTGGCCGTGCTGGAGAGCAGGCCCACATTCAGGGACACGCCGCCCTGGATGATGTGGAAGTTGGTGACGATGTACCCCGACTGGGTGAGCACCACCCCGGAGCCCACGCTGGCCGAGCCGTTGCCTTGGTCGGCGGTGACGCACACCACCGAGGGGAGCACCTGGTCATAGATCTGGTTGCTGGTCAGGACCTGGGTGTCCTGGTCGTGTACGAAGATGGACACGTTGGGGTCGGGCTGGGCCCAGGGCAGGTCGGCGGGGTCCCAGTTGGCGTTGACCTCCACATGGCTGGAGGGGCGGGGAGCAAAGGAGCCCCGCTGGGCATCCGCCAGGGAGTTGGCCAGGTGGACCATGCCCAGGTATCCGCCGAACACCAGGGCCGCTGCGGCCACCAGGCACAGGGACACCACCAGCAGCGCCTTACCCAGGCGGCGGGGGCGACGGTCTGAGGTGTAGTGGTAGTGGATGGGGCGGGGTTCCCCTTGGGGCCAGCGATGGGAAAGATGGTTGGACACGGCAAACGCCTCCTGAATCAGATTCATGCCCGGGGCAGACTGAAGGTAAAGGTGGTCAGACCGTCCTGACTGGTGCAGGTGATGGTCTCTTTGTGGCTGTTGAGAATGGTTTTGACGATATACAGACCCAGTCCCACGCCGTCCCGATTTTCACTGCGGGAGTGGTCGGCCTTGTGGAAGCGGTCGAAGATGAGGTCCAGTTCCTCCGGAGGGATGGTCTTGCCCTGGTTGCTCACCGACACTGTGGCCTTGGAGCCCTTGGGGACGATGGACAGGGACAGGGTGCCCTCCTCCTGGGAGAACTTGATGGCGTTGTCCAGCAGGTTGTAGCACACCTGGGTGATGGCATCCTGGTCGCCCCACACCATCACCGGCTCTTCCGGCAGGTTGGTGGCCACCTCCAGATGCTTCTGGTTGATCTTGCCCTCCAGACTCACCAGGGTGCGCAGCATGGTCTCGCCCAGGTCAAACTGCTGCTGGGGGGCCCGCTCGTCGGACTGGAGCCGGGACAGGTCCAGCATGGACCGCACCAGCCGGGACAGCCGCCGGGTCTCCGAGGAGATGATGCTCAGGTACTCCCGCTCCCGGTCGTGGGGAATGGTGCCGTCCAGAATGCCGTCGGCAAAGCCAGCAATGGTGGTCATGGGGGTTTTCAGCTCGTGGGAGACGTTGGCGATGAACTCGCTGCGCCGCTGTTCGCTCTTGGACAGGGACTCGGCCATGGCGTTGAAGGCCTCCGCCAGCTCGCCAATCTCGTCCCGGCGGTTGCCCACGTCCACCCGCACGTCCAGCTTGCCCAGTCCGAACTGACGGGCAGCGGCGGCAATCTCCTTCATGGGCTTGGACTGGTGCATACTGGTGACTGAGCTGAGAATGGCGGCCACCAGGATGACCGCGCAGGCCACCACCACGAAGATGGCGGACAGGTCCCGCCACATGGCGGTGATGTCCGAGGTGTTGGTGGAGAAGAACACCAGCCCTTGCAGGTATCCGCTGGAACTGGAGACGGGCAAGCCCACCATGAACCGGGCGCTGGAGTACAATCCATTTAGGGTGGTCATACCCTCATAGACCTTGTCGTTGATGACAGCGTTGACGATGTCATTGGGCATGTTCCGGGAGGTCATGTTATACAGCACATGTTTGCCGTCGGTGGCAAAGAGAATGGTGCCGTCGTTGGTGGCCACGATGATGTGGGAGTCGGCCACCTGGGCCACCGTGGAGATGTATTGCTGAAACTCGTCGGTGGTCCACACGGTGCTGCCGTTGTTGTTGGCGGCGTAGGACGTATATTCTGCAATGTACTTGGCATTGCGCATGAGGGTGTCCTGCTTTTCCTGGAGGGTGTACTGGTAGCTCAGGGCGGCGAAGGATGCGCCCAACAGGAGAAAGGACAGCAGGACCATTCCGGCCATGGTGGCAAATTGCCGTCCATACATGGATTTCATGGATGAGGCACCTCCTGCTCTGTGGGGTTAGCTGTTGGACTCAAACTTGTAGCCCACGCCCCACACGGTTTTCAGGCTCCACTTGTCGCTGACGCCCTCCAGCTTTTCCCGCAGACGTTTGATGTGCACGTCCACGGTGCGGCTGTCGCCGAAGTAGTCAAAGCCCCACACCTCGTCCAGCAGCTGGTTGCGGGTGAAGACCCGGTTGGGGGAGGAGGCCAGATGGTAGAGAAGTTCCAGCTCTTTGGGCGGGGTGTCCACCCGCTTGCCATCCACCAGCAGCTCGTAGGAGTCTAGGTTGATGACCAGCTTGTCAAACACCAGCTTTTTCTCCTTCTGCTCCTCTTCGCCGTACCGGCGCAGCACGGCGTGGACCCGGGCCAGCACTTCCTTCATCTCAAAGGGCTTGGTGATATAGTCGTCGGCGCCCAGCTCCAGGCCGTTGACCTTGTCCTCCAGCTCACCCTTGGCGGTGAGCATGATGATGGGCACTTTGGAGGTCTCCCGGATTTTGCGGCAGATGGACCAGCCGTCCATGCCGGGCAGCATGATGTCCAGCATCACCAGGTCGGGCTGGAACTGCTGGAACTTCTCCAAACCCACCAGTCCATCGTTGGCCACCTGACAGTCCATGGACTCCTTTTCCAGATACAGACGCATCAGGTCGGCAATGTTCTTGTCATCTTCCACGATCAATACCTTACGGGGCATACGTGTCACCCTTTCTTTTTCTGCGGAGAGGGGCTCTCCCTAAATTTTTTATGATACCAGTATTATATCCTGCTTTTTTGGCGAAGTGGAGAAGTTTTTGTAAATTCACACCACGTAAGAGCGATCAATGTGAATGATCGCGTGATAATTGGGGTTTTCCGCCTGCAATGCCTGGACCAGGGCGTCCTTCACCTGGGCCGGGGGCATGGTGACGCTATAGGGAACCACCAGATCAAAAATCAGATTGGTGTACATAGGCCCCATGGTCATGCGGAAGTCATGGATGGACAGGTCGGGGTGGATATCCCGGGCCAGCTGAGCGGTGCGGGCCCGCAGCTGCTCCACCTGGGGGTTGCCGGTCTGAATGGGGTCCATGTGGATGACGGCCTCGATCTGGAACCGCTCGCCCAGCTCCCGCTCGATGTGGTCGATGATATCGTGGGCCTCCATCACGTCGGTCTGATCGGACACCTCGGCGTGGACGCTCATCATCCGCCGCCCGGGGCCGTAGTCGTGGATGATGAGGTCATGAATGCCCACCACCTGGGGGTGTTCCATGATGACAGACTGGATATCCTTCACCATTTCCGGGTCGGGGTTGGTGCCCAGCAGGGGGTCGATGGTGTCTTTGGCGGCGGACCAGCCGGCCTTGAGGATGAACGCTGCCACCAGCAGACCCAGCCAGCCGTCCAGCTGCAAGCTGGTGACGTGGGTGATGCCCAGGCCCAGCAGCACGGTGGAGGTGGCCAGGGCGTCGGAGCGGGAGTCGATGGCGGTGGCCCGGAGGGTCTCGGACTGGATGCGGTTGCCCAGCTTGCTGTTAAACCAGCCCATCCACAGCTTCACCAGAATGGAGATCACCAGAATGGTGCCGCTGAGGGCGGTGAGCTGGGTGGCCTCGGGATGTAAAATCTTCTCAATGGAGCTCTTGCCCAGCTCCACACCCACCAGGAGGATGAGCAGGGACACCAAAAGCCCGGAGAGGTACTCCATGCGGCCATGGCCGAAGGGGTGGTCGGCGTCCGGCTTCTGACCCGCCAGACGGAAGCCCACCAGAGTGACCACAGAGGAGGCGGCATCGGAGAGGTTGTTGAAGGCGTCGGCGGTGACGGAGATGGCGCCGGTGATGAGTCCGGCGGTGAGTTTTCCCGCAAAGAGCAGCAGGTTTAAGAGAATTCCCACTCCGCCGGCGAAGACGCCGTATTGACGCCGCACCTCGGGGTCACGGGTCTGGGTGTAGTTGGGAATGAAACGACGAAGGACGATGTCCAACAATGGTAAGGACCTCCCTTATGAAATAGTTAGCATTTTATTATACACAAATATGGCAGGGAAGGCAACGCAAACCAGGGACGCTCCGCTGGGGGTCTATTTCTCAGCGATGAGAAATAGACGAAAGAATCGCCAAAGGCGGGGCC
>ERZ1643249.1978-NODE-1978-length-19770-cov-9.553436_pt1 | contig 19770 bp, 22 predicted proteins | sample MGYA00579263_ERZ1643249 | MGnify/ENA primary metagenome ERZ1643249 (study PRJEB29033, sample SAMEA4952264) | chicken gut metagenome | biome: Broiler Chicken; feature: Gastrointestinal Tract; material: Caecum | place: Ireland | collected 2018 | study: Broiler... | reverse complement strand
AAAAAACAAAAAATAATAAAAATTATTTATTTAAAATAAAAAAATATAAAAAATTATAAATATATTTTTAATAAAAAAAAATAATAATTTAATTTATTTAATAAATAAAAATATATTATTATAAAAAATAATACAATAAAAATAAAATTTATTTTTTTATTATTTTTTTTATTGTACAAGCTTTATTTAAATTATACAAAAAACAATTTACTTCACGCAATGATTTAATTACACATTGCTTTTTTTCTGTAAAATTAAATTTTTTCTTGTTTTTTCCACGAGAATCCATTTTTACTCCTTGAATTTTTCTGAATTTATTATATAATATTCTAGAATAAAAAATATGTTAATGGAGGCAAAATGGAGATTCAACTAAAAGAAAATGAAAGAATTGATGATTTACAGATAAATAATTTAAAAATTATACAAAACAAGAATTGGTTTTGTTTTGGAATTGATAGTGTATTATTATCTGATTTTACAAAAAATATAAAAAATAATTCGAAGATAATTGATTTAGGAACAGGAACAGGTATTATTTCTATTTTATTAACTGCAAAAACAAATCCAGAAAGTATTATAGGAGTAGAAATACAGCCAGAAGTAGCAGATATGGCAAAAAGGAGTATCTATTTAAATAAATTAGAAAATAAGATAAATATAATTAATGAAGATATAAGGATTTTAGATAAAAAATTACCTTTGGCCCAATATGATGTTATTGTTACAAACCCACCATACATGAAAGAAAATACAGGATTAAAAAATGAGGATAATACCAAACTAATTTCTAGGCATGAAATAAAATGTACATTAGAAGATATAGCAAATATATCTTCTAAATTACTGAAAAATCATGGTGAAATATATATGGTTCACAGACCAGATAGGCTAGTGGATATAATGGAGATATTTAGAAAATATAAATTAGAGATTAAAGAAATGAGATTAGTTTTTCCAAAGGAAAAAGAGCAAGCTAATTTAATTTTGATAAAAGCAGTAAAAAATGGAAAACCTTTTTTGAAAATCAGTAAACCATTATATGTATATAAAGAAACAGGAGATTATACAGATGAGATATTAAAAATATATAATAAAATATAAATAAAAAAGGAGACAAAACTATGGCAGGAAATTTATATTTGGTAGCTACACCCATTGGAAATTTAGAAGATATCACTTTAAGAGCAATTAATACATTGAAGGAAGTAGATTTAATAGCAGCAGAAGATACTAGACATACAATGAAATTATTAAATCATTTAAAAATAAAAAAAACATTAATTAGTTATTATAAAGAAACAGAAAAAATAAAATCAGATATATTAATAGAAAAAATAATAAATGGAAAAAATATTGCATTAGTGTCAGATGCAGGGACTCCAGCTATATCGGATCCAGGAGAAGAAATCATAAAAAAAGCTATAGAAAATAATATAAATATTATACCAATTCCAGGAGCATGTGCTTTTGTAAATGCATTAATATGCTCTGGATTTAGCACAAAAGAATTTATTTTTATAGGATTTTTATCAAAAAATGCAAAAGATAAGAAGAAGAAATTAGAAGAGTTAAAAAATGAAAATAAAACACTTATTTTTTATGAATCACCGCATAAAATAAAATCCACATTAGAGAATATTTTAGAAATACTAGGCAATAGAAAAATAGTTCTGGCTAGAGAATTAACAAAAATACATGAGGAATTTATAAGAGGACGTATATTAGATATTTTAGAAAAAGAACAAGAATTAAGAGGAGAATTTGTTATTATAGTAGAAGGAACTGAAAAAAAGGAAGAAGAAAAGGAATTTCTAAATAGCTTAACATTAGAAGAACATTACAAATATTATTTAAATAAAAATTTAGACAAAAAAGAGATTATAAAAAAAATTGCTAAAGATAGAAATAAAAATAAGAATGAGATATATCAATATTTTATTAATAAATAAAAGTGGAAGATATTTTCTATCTCCACTTTTTCTTAAATTCAATATAGAAAGTTTCTATTCTTCGTTGATTTTACTTATATTACTTGCGCATTTCTTGCAAATCAATTTACCTTCAAAGTCAAGTAACTTTTTAGATCCCCCACAAAAAATACAATTTGGTTGATACTTTTTTAAAATTATAGAATTACCTTCTACATATATTTCCATAGGATCTTTTTCAGAAATTGAAAATTGAGTTCTTATTTCGATAGGAATAACAACTCTACCAAGTTCATCGACCCTTCGTATTATTCCAGTAGATTTCATAAATTTCCTCCTTATTCTACATTTTTCGACACAAATAAGACATTCTTATAATACCACAAAAACTAAAGCAGGTCAATAAAAAAAAAAAAAATTCCTTTATTTGGGAATGATATTTTATAATTAGAATAAAATCAAATAAGAATAATAATAGAAAGGAACAAAATGTTAAATTATATTTGGCCAATATTACTAATGATTTCTTTTAGTTATGGAATATGTTTTGGAGATATAGCTGAAACAAATGCATCAATTTTTGAATCTGCAACTAGTGCAGTAAACTTAAGTATAGAACTCCTAGGAACTATTTGTTTATGGAATGGCATAATGAAAATTATAGAGAAAACAAGTTTAATAGAGAAATTAAAAAAACTACTCAAACCAGTACTAAAATTACTTTTTCCACGAATTCATGAAGATGAGGAAGCCTATAATGAGATTTCCATGAATGTTGTTGCAAATGTTATGGGACTTCGGGAATGCCGCTACTCCCGTAGGATTAAAAGCGATGAAATCACTGCAAAAAAGAAATAAAGAAAAGAAAAAGCTAAGTAATGAAATGGCAATATTTATTGTTTTGAATACTGCATCTATACAAATTATACCTACTACAGTAATTGCCATAAGAAATTCGTTAGGATCCGAAAATCCAACAGCAATATTATTTCCTGTGTGGATAGCGACCATATGTGCAGCATGTTCAGCAATTTGTGCTATTAAAATTATAATGAAGAGATGGTGAAATGGAGTATATTAATTTTTTATCAAATGCAATAATTCCAATTATTATTACATTAATAGTTGTTTATGCAATAATTGAAAAAGTTAAAGTATTTGATTCATTCATTGAAGGAGCAAAGGAAGGAGCCAATATAGTAGTTGGGTTATTTCCAACATTAATAGGATTATTTGTTGCCATAGGGGCATTAAGAAGTTCCGGGATAATTAATTTTTTGGTAAATATGCTATCACCAATTACAAACTGGATTGGTATACCAAAAGAAATAATGCCATTAGCTCTTTTAAGACCTATATCTCGGGAGTGCTTCTATTGCAATTGGAACAGACATAATGCAACAATATGGTGTAGATAGCAAAATAGGAATGATAGTTTCTACAATTATGGGGTCTACAGAAACCACTTTATATACGATAGCAATATATACGAGTGTAATAAAAATTAAGAAAACAAGGGGAGTTTTAATAGCGGCATTAATTGGAGATATTGTTGGAATGTTGATTTCTGTAGCGATTTGTCGATTTTTGTCGTAAAAAAATTGTTGACATTTGAAATAAAATGTAGTATTATAATGGCAGAAAATTCTTTCGGAGAAATAATATGTATATTAAGTTCTTATTATTTATTTCTATAATTTTTATTATCAGAAAAATAACAATTAAAATCTTAGCTATAAGAATTCTAAAAAAAATATCAGAAACAAATAATTAAATATAAATTATAAAGAATGGATAAAAGCAATGTGTTTTTATACTATAACTTTTAAGTCATTAATCTTGTAAAAAACATGCTTAAAACATTTGCAGTAGTCCTAAAAAACAAAGCATATTTTTTACAAATTTTATATCTCCCTTATTTTTTATCTATACATTTTTTTATTTTCTTAAGTAAGAGCTATCTTAGTCGCCATACTTTTTTCTCTAAGATGGCTCTACACTTTAAACTACTTTAAATAAATTGCTAGGTAAATCTCTAGGGGCGACATTCAAGGAAATACTATTTTCCAAATAATTTTGCTTTTGCAATTCTTCAACTACAGTTCTATATGCTAATTCCGGAAAATTATTTTCCTTGCTAAGATGTATTAACAAAGCATTTTCTAATCCGCTATTTATTAAATGTGCAATAGTTTTACCAGTAGTACAATTTTCAAGATGACCATTAGGTCCAGCAATTCTTTTCTTTAATAAATATGGATAAGAAGAGTATTTTAATACATCGGAATCATAATTTGATTCAAGCATAACAAAAGAACTATTTTCTAAACAGTTTAAGATATCTTTAGAAATATGTCCTAAATCTGTAGCGATACTAATTTTCTTTTGATCTTTAAAAATATTAAATCCACAAGGATCAACGGCATCATGAGGAGTAGAAAATGGAAATATTTTTAAATCATTAAGTTCAAACATTTTATTATTATTAAAAAAAGTAATATTACTGTTTGCAAGCTTAGAATTATTAGATAATAAAGCATTCCAAGTCTTTAGATTAGCATAAATAGGAATATTATATTTACAAGATAATACACCTATACCTTTTGTATGATCAACATGCTCATGAGTTATTAAAATTGCATCTATATCTTTTGGAGAAAGATTAAAAGAATCAAGAGCAGTCTCAATTTTTTTACAACTTACACCAGCATCTATTAATAATTTAGTATCTTCAGTTTGAACAAAGAAACTATTCCCAGTGCTACCACTATATAAACTACAGCAATTTAACATATGTTTCCCTTCCTATTTTTCAACAACGCGTTCAATTTTTGCACCTAAACTTGCAAATTTTTTCTCAATGTTTTCGTAACCTCTATCAATATGTTTTAAATTAAATATTTCAGTAGTCCCTTCTGCTACTATTCCAGCAATAACTAGGGCAGCACCTGCTCTTAAATCTGTTGCAAAAACAGGAGCACCATATAATTTCTCAACACCTTCAAAAATTGCAGATTTGCCTTGAGCCGTAATATTAGCACCCATTTTATTAAGCTCTGCCGTATACTGAAAACGTGAATCCCAAATTGACTCATTAATAATACTAGTACCATTTGCCATTGATAAAACGACTCCTATTTGTGGCTGTAAATCTGTTGGAAAACCAGGATATGGAAGAGTTTTTACTACTGTTTTATTAACTCTATTTTTACACCAAACATGAATTGTATCAGCACATATTTCTACATTACCACCAATTTCAAGTATTTTTGAAGTTAGCGGATCTAAGTGTTCTGGAATACAATTTTTAATAAGTATATCTCCTTTAGACGCAATAGCAGCTAGCATAAATGTACCTGCTTCAATTTGGTCAGGAACAATTGAGTATGTAACACTATTTCTTAATTCTTGGACGCCATTAACTTTTATTAAGTCAGTACCAGCACCCCTTATATCTGCACCAAGTGCATTTAAAAAATTGGCTACATCAACTATATGAGGTTCTTTCGCCGCATTATCTATAGTAGTAGTTCCTTCAGCAAATACACTGGCGAGCAGTGCATTAATTGTAGCACCAACAGAAACAACATCCATATAAATATTTGAACCAATTAGCTTATTTGTACTAACATTTATTTTACCTTGAGAGCAATTAGCAGTAGCACCCAAAGCTTCAAAAGCTTTTATATGTTGGTCGATAGGACGAGCACCTAAGTTACAACCACCAGGTAATCCTACTTCAATTTCTTTACAACGACTAAGCATAGCACCAATTAAATAATAAGAAGCCCTAAATTTACTAGTTAAATCAAGAGGAGCATGTGTGTTATATATATTTGTATTATCTATGGTTAAACTGTTGGGACCTACCCAAGTGATTTTAGAGCCTAATTGTTCTAAAATTTGACAAGACAAATTTACATCAATTATATTAGGAACATTATTAAGTGTACAAATCCCTTTACATAGTAACGTTGCTGGAAGTATAGCAATAGCAGAATTCTTTGCTCCCATTATAGATACTTCTCCTGTTAAGGTCGTACCACCAGTTATAACTAATTTCTCCATATTTACTTCAATCCTTTCTAGGTGTATGCAAGTTGATTTTTATATACATAGAAAATAGAGTGATAATACACTCTACTCACTACATAAATATACCACTAATAGTAAAATTTTGCAATACTTCTACAATTTTAAATTTAATTTCTACATCTGTACCATTACCAGAAATTAAATCATATTCTTCTTCAGAAAGATTATTTTTCATTACTTCTTTAGATTCATCTGGTACGACACCAGAAGTTACATCAACAAAACAAAGAGGAGGGAACATTACACACCACCAATTCTGACCAGCAGCTTCGCCAATCTCTATTTTTAAGGCATCATAGTATCCAGGAGGAAGAGTTATATCTCCATATTTTTTACTAGGGAAAGCGAAGTTTCCAATGCTTACCTTTACAGGATAATTATAACCATTATCTTTAATAGTTTGTAGAGCAATATTTTCTATTTCAGATAAATGTTCTTGAGCAATTAGTATAACTTCATCTTTAGAAGAAGCATTATTACTAATTTCGTTAATATACTCTATAACACTATCACGAACAATATATTTTAAGTTTTGATCTTCGGCAGAATCGCTATTTGCAATAACATGCAATCTAAATATACTTTCCTGTATATCTGAGCATACAGCATTTGTATAAGATATAGCAGATACAAGAATATATAATATTAATAATAAAGTTAATAATATAAAACGTTTAATTTTAGAATTTAATAAATTTTTTGCAATAAATTTCATTATAAACCTCCATTTGAAATTAAATATAAATTTGTCAAAAAATTTCTTTAAATAAATTATTAACCATATTTAAAAATATATACATGAAAAAATATAAAAAAAATAATAGCAAAAATATGTTGAAATGTCCGAAACCGTAGACTTTGTCGAATTAAGACGCACGATTTTTATTGACAATTATAAAAATAAATGGTAAAATTTACCAGTAGAAAAACTTAGGGAGGAACTAGTATGAAAGAAAATAGTAGTACACAAAAAGTGTGTAGTTTTTATGTAAGCAATATGCATTTTGCTACAATGATTTTACCTTTTGTAAATAAACAAGAGGAGGAAAAAAGAAAAATTGTAACATTTTTTGAAAACGACTTTACTACAAATATAGAACTAGTTTTATCAAGAATAATAATATCAGAGGAAAGAAAAAAAGAACTTTTAAATATTAATTGGAAAAATACGGATATAATAAAGTATATAAATATTGAAAAAATATTAAAAACACAATTAAATAAAAATAATGAAAATATAATTATTGTAAATGGAAACACAGATTATATAAATAATGTAAATGAATGTATAGAAAGGTATTTAGAGAAAAACAGCAAAAAAATAGATGTAAAAAATATAAAAATAATAAATTTTTACGAAGTTGGGAGTTTCAATGAAAACATAAAAGAAATATTAGATAAACATGATTTAATATTTAATACATCAGGAGAACATAGAATAGAAGATATTTTTGATGGTTATAAAAAAATGGAAAAAAGGGTAAATGCGTAAATAAAAATCCTAGTTAGTTATATACTAATTAGGATTTTTTTCATATCTAGTGTTAAATTTCACAGTAAAATCTACTAATAGCACAAACTAGCCCAACGCAGGAGTTTTATATTTAGAATAAATTGAGGACCCCCGAAAAGCTTCGTAGGCGTCTCCGTCGTGGGCTCAATTTATTATAAATATAAAATCTCCGACGAGATTGGGCGGACTTTACATCAGAAAATTTAAAGAGCATTTATCTAAATTAATGCATTAAAATTACTATTGACTAATTAATTTTTTTGATATATATTAGTCTATATTATTAAAGGAGGGATTTTTTTGGATAATTTTAATAAGGCACAAGAAATTGTGAAAAAGTATCATCAAGAGCATTTACTAAAATTTTATGATAAATTGGAGGAAGATAAGAAAAATCAACTTTTAGAACAAATTTTAAAAACTGATTTTGAATTGTTGAATAAAATATATGAGGATGTAAATAAAGAAAAAAGTACAGAAGATAAAATCACACCAATATCTTATACAGATAAATCAAAATTAACAGAAGAACAATTAGAACAATATAGAAAAAAAGGAGAAGAAGCAATACGAGCAAATAAGTATGCTATAGTTACAATGGCAGGAGGCCAAGGCACAAGATTAGGACATAATGGACCAAAAGGAACATTTGTATTAAAGGTTAATCCTGAAAAATCACTATTCGAAATTTTCTGTGATAAATTAAAAGAAGTAAAAGAAAAGTACAATGTAGTTATACCATGGTATCTAATGACTAGTACAGAAAATAATGATGCAACAATAGAATTTTTTGAAAAAAATAATTATTTTGATTATCCAAAAGAAGCAGTAAAATTCTTTATACAAGATGAGATACCAATGTTAGATAAAAATGGAAAAATTCTTTTAACAGAAGAAGGACTTATTAAACAAGGCCCTAATGGACATGGTGGAATTTTTGAAGCAATGTTTAACAATGGTATTGTAGAAGATATGAAAAAACGAGGAATAGAATGGGTATTTATAGGGCCAGTTGATAATCCAATAGTGCAAATGGTAGATGAAGTGATGATAGGATACGCAATTGATAAAAAAGTACTAGCAGTAGGAAAATCAATAGTAAAAGCAAACCCATCTGAAAAAGTAGGTGTTTTCTGCAAAAGAAATGGAAGACCAAGTGTTGTGGAATATACTGAAATAAGCAAAGAAATGTCTGAAGAAACAGATGAAAATGGAGAATTAGTATTTGGAGAATCACATATAAATTGTAATTTATTTAATATTAAAGCTATTGAAAAAATAGGTGTAGATAAATTACCTTACCATAAGGCTATAAAAAAAGCCACATATATGGATGAAAATGGAAAAATTGTAACATCACAAGAACCAGATTGCTATAAATTTGAAACATTTATTTTTGACAGTTTTGGAAAACTTGATAATATGGAAATTTTAAGAGGCAAAAGGGAAGAAGAATTTGCACCAGTAAAAAACAAAGAAGGTGTAGATAGCCCAGAAACAGCAATAGCGTTATATAAAGCATATTATAATATAATATAAAATAAAGGAGAAAGAAGAGATGGAAAAATATCAAGAAAAATATGAAGAATGGTGTAATAATCCAATCTTTGATGAAGAAACTAAAAAAGAATTATTAGCAATGAAAAATGATGATACAGAAAAAAAAGACAGTTTCTATAAAGACTTAGAATTTGGAACAGCAGGTTTAAGAGGAATAGTAGGTGTAGGAACAAATAGAATGAATAAATATACAGTAGGAAAAGCTACACAAGGTTTAGCACAATACATAGTAAAAAAAGGAAAACAGGATAGAGGAGTCGCTATAGCATATGATTCAAGACATATGTCTACAGAATTTAGTAAGCAAGCTGCTTTAATCTTAAATGCAAATGGAGTTAAAACATATATTTTCGAATCTTTAAGACCAACACCAGAGTTATCATTTGCAGTAAGAAAATTGGGATGCATATCAGGAATAGTAGTTACAGCGAGTCATAACCCACCAAAATATAATGGATACAAAGTATATTGGGAAGACGGTTCTCAAATAACAGAACCAATTGATAATGAAATCATTGCAGAAGTAAACAGTATAAATGATTTTTCAAAAATAAAAGCAATCACTAAAGAAGAAGCAATAGAAAAAGGTTTATATAATATAATAAGCCTAGAACTAGATGATATGTATTTGGACGAATTACAAAAAAATACATTAAATCCAGAAGATATAAAAAAAGCTGCAGATGATTTAAAAATTGTATATACACCATTACATGGAACAGGTGGAAAGTTAGTAAAGAAGCTATTAGAAAGACAAGGATATAAAAATGTTTATATAGTTAAAGAACAAGAAGAGCCAAATGGGGATTTCCCAACAGTAAGTTATCCAAACCCAGAAGATCCAAAAGCATTTGAATATGCAATAAAATTAGCTAAAGAAGTGGGAGCAGACATAGTACTTGCAAATGATCCAGATGCAGATAGAATAGGTTTACAGGTAAAAGATTCAAAAACAGGAGAATATGTAGTATTTAATGGTAATATGATAGGTTTAACAATAGCAGAATATCTTATATCACAGAAAAAAGAAAAAGGAATGTTACCAAAAAATCCAGCATTAATAAAAACAATTGTATCATCTAATATGACAGATAGAATATGTGAATATTACGGAGTAGAGCTATTCCTTGCACTAACAGGTTTTAAAAATATAGCAGCAAGAATAAGACAATTTGAAGCAAGCAACAGTAATACATATATAATGGGATATGAAGAAAGCTATGGTTGCTTAATAGGAACACATGCAAGAGATAAAGATGGATTAATTGCTGTAATGATGCTTTGTGAAATAGCTGCATATTATAAAAATAGAGGACTAACATTATGGGATGTAATACAGAAGATGTATGAAAAATATGGTTATTACAAAGAAGACCAAATTTCCGTAGTACTAGAAGGAGCAGATGGTGCAGTAAAAATACAGGAAATGATGAAAAATATGAGAAATAATCCACCAGAAAAATTAGGAAAATACAAAGTATTAAAAATAATGGATTGTAGTTCTGGAATAGAGAAAGATATAATGACAGGAGAAGAAACGAAAATAGACTTACCAAAATCAAATGTTTTAAGATACACATTAGAAAATGATTGCTGGTGTGCTGTAAGACCATCAGGAACAGAACCAAAAATAAAATTCTACATGGGAGTAAGAGGAGACAGTTTAGAAGGTGCAGAAAAAGATTTGAAAGATTTAATAGAAGCAATGAGGGAATATACAAAATAAATTGCAGAGACAAAAAGAAAAATGGATGTGGTTTTATTTTACGGCATTCATTTTTCTTTTTTATTTAAAAGTTAATTCTTATTCCAACCTTTGATGTTACTTCGTTTTATGGCTCCATAAATATTAGTTTTAACAGTAGGTATATTTTTTTGCAAATCATGTATTAAATCTTTAATATCTTCTCTTTTTGAATGTCCATCCATAGGACAACATTTTGGCATAGTTTCAATATTATTCTTTTTTATAAATGTTTTTATAGATTTTTCAGGGGCGTATATTAATGGTCTAATTAAAGTTATTCCAGATCTATCCATGTAACTGCATGGTGCAAAAGTTCCTATTGAACCACCATATAATAAGTTTAAGAAAAAAGTTTCCAGAACATCATCTTCATTATGCCCTAAAGCAATTTTATTACAATTTTCACGAATGGCAACACTATTTAAAATACCTCTTCTTAAGTTAGCACAAAGTGAACATGGATTTTTTTCTTTTCTAATATCAAAAACTATTTCTTTAATATGAGTTTTTTCTTCAATATATTCTACACCAATATTTTTACAAATATTATATAAAAAATCACTGTTAAAAAAATCAAAACCAGGATTAATACTAATAGCAATTAAATCAAATTTTTTATCATAAAATCTTTGTAAAGCTTTAAGCCCCATAAGTAAGGTTATAGAATCTTTCCCTCCTGATAAACCGTACTGCAATTTTATCGCCATCATTAATCATATTATAATCATCAACTGCTTTACGTATATAACTTAACATTCTTTGCATGTAAATTCACCTTCAATTATTTTTTATATAATAAAAATATATAATAAAAAAGGTAATTTGTAAATAGGTACACATATTTACAAAATTTTAACAAAAATACGAACAAACTATTTAAAAAATCACAAAAATGTTATAAAATATATATGCTAAAAGTACATATAATAAATAATAAAGGTATTGGTGATTTATATTGGAAATAACAATAGACAATAAAAAGATATATTATGAAGTAGAAGGGGAAGGAAAACCACTTATTTTATTACATGGTTGGCTTGCATCTAGTGAAACAATGAAGCCTTTGCAACAACATTTATCAAGAAATTTTAAAGTATATAATGTAGATATAATAGGATTTGGGAAAAGTGAATTACCAGATAAACCAATGAATACTAACGATTTTGGTGATTTTTTAGCAAAGTTTATCAAACAATTAAATATAGAAAATCCAATACTTATAGGCCATTCACATGGTGGAAGAACTGTTATTAATTATGCGGGAAGAAAATTAGGAAAAATAAATAAAATAGTATTAATTGATAGTGCAGGAATTAAACCAAAAAGGAGTATTAATTATTATATTAAAATTTATACATATAAAATTGTGAAAAAAATATTAAAACTATTTCCTAAAAACTTAGAGAGAATTAGAAAAAAAGTATTAAATAAATTTGGTTCAGCGGATTATAAAGCATCTCCAGAAATTTTAAGGAAAACTATGAATATAATAATAAATGAAAATCAAAAGGAAATAATGAAAAATATTAATGTACCAACTTTAATGATATGGGGAGATAAGGATACTGCCACTCCTTTAAATGATGCAAAACAAATGGAAAAACTTATACCAAATAGCGGAATTGCAGTACTAGAGGGAACTGGACATTTTTCATATTTAGAAAAATTACCTCAATGTTGCATAATATTAGATGAATTTTTAAAAAATGATATAAAAAGATAGGAGAAAAAATGATTGATTATATATTATTAAATTTATTCTTTATAGTAGCATTAATATATATATCGTATAAATGTAGGCACGGATATCATATGTTACAATTAGAATCGTATAAAAATAAAAGATTTCTTAAATGGATGAAAAATAATAAAACAATACTTTATAGAGAAATTATTTTATTAATTTTTATGATAATAAGTATTTTTTATAAGAACATAGGCTTAATATTAAGTATAATTTGGATATTAATATTAATCGCATTTAGAGCTAAATATACAGAAAAAAAACCTCTAGTAATTACTGCTAGAATAAAAAGAATGTATTTTACAGAAAAGCTTATATTACTTATTGTTATAATATTAGCTAATATACTTAAAAATATATATTTAACAATATTTTTTGATATAGTGATAGTATTTACATACATATATGTATTATTTATTAATATAATTAATTCACCAATAGAGAAAATAATACAATATAAATTCTATAATAAAGCAAAGAAAAAATTAAGAGAAAATAGTAACTTAAAAGTAATAGGAATTACTGGCAGCTATGGAAAAACAAGCACAAAATACATATTAGGAACTATATTATCACAAAAATATAATACACTAATAACACCAGAAAGTTATAATACAACTATGGGGGTAGTAAGAACAATTAATGAAAAACTAAATAACACACATGAAATATTTGTATGCGAGATGGGAGCTAAAAACATTGGAGACATAAAGGAAATATGTGATTTAGTAAAACCTACTTATGGAGTTTTAACAGCAATAGGACCACAACATTTAGAAACATTTAAAACAATTGAAAATGTTAAAAAAACGAAATTAGAACTAATAGATAGCCTACCAGAGGATGGAATTGCATTTGTAAATAATGAAGATGAAAATATAAAAACAATTAAATTTAATGGAAAAAATATAAAATTTGGAAAAGATAAAATATGTGATTATTATGCTGATAACATAGAAATTAATGAATTCGGCTCTAATTTTGATGTAAACATAAAAAGAAATAAAATAATACATGTAAAAACAAAATTATTAGGAATACATAATATAATTAACATAGTTGGAGCTGTAGCAGTCGCACATGAACTAGGACTAAATGAAGAAGAAATAGTAAGAGGTATAAGACTTTTAAAACCAGTTACACATAGATTAGAATTAAAAAGAAATCCTAATGGTGCAATAATAATTGATGATGCATATAACTCAAATGTAAAAGGTGCAAAAACTGCACTAGAAGTACTAAAAACATTCAAAGATAAACAGAAAATATTAATTACACCAGGGATAGTAGATTTAGGAGAAAAAGCGGAAGAGTATAATAAAATATTAGGTAAGCAAGCTGCAAAAAGTTGTAATTATATTATCTTAGTTGGAGAAAAACAGGCAGTACCTATATTACAAGGTATAAAAGAAGAAAAATATGATGAAAATAATATATATGTAGCAAAAGATTTAAATGATGCCATAAAAAAAATGAACAGCATTATGAATAATAATACAGTTGTACTATTCGAAAACGATTTACCAGATAATTATTTATAAAAATATTAACATTATTTAATATAGAAAATATTATATAAGAGTAAAAATCGGATACTACATAACAAATAAGAAAGGATTTGATGTTATGAAAATAAAAATTGGAGTTATTTTTGGAGGCAAAACAGTAGAACACGAAATTTCTATTATTACAGCTAATCAAGCAATTACTAGTTTAAATAAGGAAAAATATGAAATAGTGCCTATATATATAAGCAAAAATGGAAAGATGTATACAGGTGAACAATTATTGGAATTAAAGAATTTTAAAAATTTAGATAACTTGATACAACAATGTGAAGAAATAGTATTAGTAAATAATGGAACAAAAGCAAACTTAGTAAGAGTAAAGAATAAAAAGTTTTCGAATAACATAATAAATACTATTGATTTAGCTTTCCCAATAATGCATGGAACAAATGGTGAAGATGGTGCAATACAAGGATTTTTAGAAATTTTAGGCATACCTTATGTAGGACCAGATGTATTATCATCTAGCATAGGAATGGATAAAATAATGATGAGAAGAATATTAAAAGAACAAAACATTCAATCATTAGACTATGTTGCATTTTATTCATTAAATTATATAAACGATGAAGAAAAATATATAAATGAAATTGAAACAAAAATAGGATATCCAGTTATAGTAAAACCAGGAAATCTAGGTTCAAGTATAGGAATAAAAAAAGCAAAAAACAGAGAAGCACTAATAGAAGCAATAGAATTTTCTATGGAATTCTCTGATAGAATAATGGTAGAAAAGGCAATAGAAAATTTAAAAGAAATTAATTGCTCTGTAGTTGGAGATATGATAAATGCAACAGCTTCAATATGTGAAGAGCCAATTGGCAGTGATGAAATATTAAGTTATACTGATAAATATGTGGGAAAAAGTAAAACAAAAGGAGGAGCAAAAAACCAAGGAATGGCTACATTACAAAGAAAAGTGCCTGCTGAAATATCAGAAGAAACAGCAAAAACAATACAAGAAATTGCAGTGAAAACATTTAAAATATTAGGATGCAATGGAGTTTCTAGAATAGATTTCATGATTGATTTAGATGATAATAATATCTATGTAAATGAAATTAACACAATTCCAGGGGCTTTATCATATTATTTATGGGAAGCAACAGGCAAAACTTTTGAACAAGAATTAGATGAATTAATAGGATTAGCTTTCAAAAGAGATAGAGAAAGACAAAGCAGAACATATTCATATGAGCAAAACATATTAGCTTTAGGAAATGGCTCAAAAGGAATAAAAAAATAGAAAGTTAATTATAAAAAGAGGAGTTAACATGGAATTAGCAGATATACAAAAAATAGTAAAAGAAAGATTATCTGAACGAAGATATAATCATAGTAAATGTGTTATGGAAAGATGTGAAGAACTTGCTAAAAAATATGGAATAGATATAGAAACTGCAAAAAAAGTAGGTATAGCACATGATATAGCAAAAGAAATTGATAATGACGAAAAAATAAAACTAGCAGAAAAAAACAATATTGAAATAGATGAAACAGAGCACGAAAATCCTACTTTGTTACATGCAAAGTTAGGAGAATATATAGCATTAACAGAGTTGGACTTTACTCCAGAAATGGGACATGCAATAAGAGCGCATACTACGGGATTACCTAATATGAGCATGTTAGATAAAATACTATTTATAGCAGATAGAACAAGTAAAGAAAGAGGATTCTCAGATATAGATTATTTAAATAATTTATTAGAACAAAGTATAGATAAAGCAGTATTATATATAATGAATAAAAAAATCATGTTACAAATTGAAAAAAATGCAACTATGCACATAAATAGTATAATTGCAAGAAATTATTTATTAAAAAATGGAAACCTATAATTAGGAGGAATAAAATGAGATTTATACATATGGCAGATATGCATTTTGATAGTCCATTTACAGTATTAAGTAGTAAAGAAGAATTAGGGGATTTAAGAAGACTAGAACAAAGAAAAATATTTAAAAAAATTATTGATAAAATAAAATATGAAAAAATACCATATCTATTTATAAGTGGCGATTTATATGAACATCAATATATAAGAAAAACAACAATTGAATATATAAATAATTTATTCAAAGAAATACCAGAAACAAAAATATTTATAGCACCAGGTAATCATGACCCAATTTTTAAAAATTCATATTATGATAATTTTAATTGGGAAAGCAATGTATATATATTTAATTCGGAAATAAAAAAATATAGTTTTCAAGATTGTGACATATATGGATTTGGTTTTGACGATTTTTATTGTACAAATTCAAAAATAGAAGAAATTAAAATAGAAAATAAAAATAAATTAAATATTTTAATTACACATGGTGATTTAAATGCTAGCAAAACTTTAGACATGCAATATAATCCAATAAATGAAAATAAAATAAAAGAAATAGGATTTGATTATGTTGCTCTAGGGCATATACACAAAAAAATAGTTAATGAAAACATAGTCTACCCAGGGTCTACTATAGCTTTTGGATTTGATGAATTAGGGGAACATGGAATATTAGATGTAAATTTAGAAAAAAATAAATTAGAAATTAATTTTGAAAAATTAGATGAAACAGAATTTAAAGAAATAAATTTAGATATTTCAGATATATATTCTGAAGAAGAATTAATCGAAAAAATAAATGAAATAAAATTAGAAAAAAATAATTATTATAAAATAATATTAGAAGGAAATAAAAATATCGAAATAAATACAAATAAAATACTAAAAATAATTAACAAAAAAAATATATTAAAAATGAAAGATTTTACAAAATTAAATTTTAATTTAGAAGAAATAAAAAAAGAAAATAATTTAAAAAGTTATTTTATAAAAGAAATAGAAAAAATAAAAGAAGAAAATAATTGTTCAGATGAAGAAATTAAAAGTGCTATAGAAATTGGTTTACAAGCATTACAAAATTAATAATAGCAAAAGAACAATAGAGGTGGTTTTTTGAAAATAAATAATTTAAAAATAAATGGATTTGGAAAAATAGAAGATAAAGAAATTAATTTAAATAATAGAATAAATTTAATTTATGGAGAAAATGAAGCGGGAAAAACAACTTTGCTTAAATTTATTTCAGGAATGTTTTATGGAGTTTCAAAGAATAAAAATAAAAAAGAATTTTCAGATTTCGAAAAATACAAACCTTGGCAAGCAGAAGAATTTTCAGGTAAAATAGAATATACTTTAGATAATAATAATACATATGAAGTATATAGAGATTTTACGAAAAAAAATCCAAAAATATATTTTAATAGTGAAGATATTTCTAAAAACTTTACAATAGATAAAAATAGAGGGAATCAATTTTTTTATGAACAAACAGGAATAGATGAAACAAGCTTTATTACAACAACTTTAATTGAACAAAAAAGTGTTGTATTAGATAGTTCGGAACAATCTATGTTAACACAAAAAATTGCAAATATATTATCAACAGGAGAAGAAAATATATCGTATAAAAAAACAATAGAAAAATTAAATAAAAAAATAATAGAAGAAGTCGGAACAGAAAGAACAGTTGGAAGACCTTTGAATTTAATAAGCGAAAAAATAAATAAAATAAATAAAGAAAAAAATAATTTAGAAGAAACAATTTTAAATATAGATGAACTAGAAAAAAAAGAAAAAAATATAAAAAATAAAATAAAAGAAAAAGAAATTAAAATTAATTTATTAAAAGAAATAAAAAAAATAAAAGAAAAAAATAATTTAGAAGAAGAAAAAATAAAAATAAATAATAATTTAAAAGAAGAAGAAAGAGTAAAAATAAATAATTTAGAAAAAAAATTAAATGGAAATAAAATAAAAAAAGAGAATAAAAATTTAATTAATATAATTATTTTTACATTATTATTTATTTTAAATATAATATTATTTATATTTAAAATAAATAAAATAATTAATATTATATTATTTGCCATAACACTTATATTTGGTGTATTTACTGTTTTGAAAATAATTAAAAATAATAATAAAATAAAAGAAAAAAATAAAGAGCAAAAAAGATATTTAACAGAAATAGAAATAATCCAAAATAATATAAATAAAATTCAAAAAAATATAGACAAAAAAAATGAAGAAAATATTCAAAAAAATAAAATAGAAAAAAATAAAATAAAAAATACATATAAAAATGAGATTGATGAAAATGAAATAAATTATTTATTAGAAGAAAATATTAATGAAATAAATAATATTTTAGAAAATTTAAATAATGAAATATCATCATTAAAATTACAATTACATACAAATGAAATTGATTATAATAATATAATCAAAAAATCAGAAGAAAAAGCAAAATTAGAAGAACAACTTGAAGGTAGTTTAGAAGAAAAAGAAGAAATCCTAAAACTAGCTAATTCTATAAATATAGCAAAAACAGCTCTGGAAAATGCATATAATAAAATGAAAGAAGAAATAACACCTAAATTTACAAAAAATCTTTCAAACATAGTAGGTAAAATATCAAGTAAAAAATATAACAAAATAAGGTTTATAGATGGACAAGGACTAATAGTAGAACTAGATAATGGAGAATACATAAATGCAAATAAGCTAAGTATTGGAACAATAGATCAGTTATATCTATCATTAAGATTATCTGCAATGCAAGAAATAACACAAGAGAAAATGCCAGTAATTTTAGATGAAGTTTTCGCTTATTATGATAATGAGAGATTAGAAAATATATTAAAATATTTAAATGAAAATTATAAAGAAAATCAGATTATAATATTTACTTGTTCAAATAGGGAAAAAGAAATACTAGATAAAAATGAAATTAAATATAATTATATAAATTTATAAATATTAGTATAGTTATTTCATTTTATTCTGAATAGCAAATATAATTTGTTAGCATTCAGAAATAGAAATATACAATCCGCCAAAAGCAGAAATTATATTCCAAGAATGTCATTGGAAATGCAACAAAAAATTTTGTAAAAACAATTGACGACGGAGCCAAAAAAGGTTATAATAAAAATGTAGATTATTCAAGAAATAAAACGCAAAAAAGCATATTGAAAACTAAATAGAACTTACAAAAAGCCATACTGCTTAAGTTGTTGCTACATGTGCTTTAATGCGTAAAAAAATGAATAATTTCGAAAAACAAGAAACAAAAGAAAGGACTGATAGAAAAAAATGAAAATAGAAAAAAACAATAAGAACAGAAATAAAAGCGAAGAAGGCATAACACTAATAGCCCTAATAATCACAATAATAATAATGCTAATCTTAGTAGCAGTAACAATCGACGTAGTAGTAGACGGCAAATTATTCGACACAGCCAAAGACGCAGTAGGACAAACAAATAATAAGGTAGGAGAAGAGCAAAACAGAGTAGACGAATTAATGGGAGAACTAGAAAATGTATACACCGAACCAGACGACGGAGAAGACCCACCCCCACCTCCAGAAACAATGCAACCAGGAGACAAAGCAGAAGAAACAGAAGAATACGAAGACACAAACGGAGACACAGCAGTAATTCCAGGAGGTTTCACAGTATCAGGTGTGCCTGAAGAAAGTACAATCGAAGATGGCCTAGTAATATACCTAATCCCAGAGGGAGAAACAGTAGACTGGACAAATCCAACAG
>ERZ1643249.1975-NODE-1975-length-19794-cov-32.417346_pt1 | contig 19794 bp, 44 predicted proteins | sample MGYA00579263_ERZ1643249 | MGnify/ENA primary metagenome ERZ1643249 (study PRJEB29033, sample SAMEA4952264) | chicken gut metagenome | biome: Broiler Chicken; feature: Gastrointestinal Tract; material: Caecum | place: Ireland | collected 2018 | study: Broiler... | reverse complement strand
GAACCCGGAATATGCACAGGTTGAGGAAATCACCAAGGGGCACAGTGTTGAAGATACTCTGAAACAGCTTCGAAAGAACCTGAACACACAGAAGAAATCTGCTGATAAGGCAAGGACGGAACTTTCCTACGAGAAGTCCAGAGAGCCGGAGAAAGGCGAGACGGAGATTGCAGAGCTGCAGAAATCCGTTGATGAATATAACGAGCAGATTGCTGAACTGAACGAGCGGGAAAAGGCATTGAACGATGTTTCATCTGCTTATGATGAAAAGTCCAGAGAGATTGTTGAACTGCGGAATAAGCAGAGCCAGATACGCATGGAGCGGAACAGTGTTCTTTTGGGGAACAGGCAGTCTATTCAGAGTGAGATTGCGGAGTTACAGTCGCAGAAGAAAGAGAAATCAAATGAATTGTCTCTTGGTGAAATGGACTTGAGACATGCCAATATGGGGATTGAGCGGCATACGGCAGAGGTTAAGAAAGCACAGGAAGATTATTCAAGATGGATTTCGCAGGAATTTGATGATTCGGAAATTGCGGTTATTGAATCAGAAGTTTTAAATGAAGATTCTCTGATTTGTCCGACTTGTGGACAAGCATTTCCAAAAGAAAGGGCAGAAAAAATCCGGGAAGATTTTGAGAAGAACAAGGCACTTCGGATTGAAGGAGTTAAGTCTGCCGGACGGAACTATGAAGAAATGAAGGACAGAGAAATCCAGAGAGTCACCGAGTCTGGCAACAAAGCAGCCACAGACTTAAAAGAAGCCAAAAAAGCGCAGGAAGAAGCGGAGCATAAGATTGCGGAAATCAAGAAATCTATCTCCGATTTAGCCTTAAAGATTGCAGAAAAAGAGAAAGAATTATCCGCACTTCCGACAGAGGTTGACTTGTCCGGCGATGCCGAATATAGAGCCATTTCTGCACAGATTGAGGTGGCGCAGAAGTCTCTTGAAACCATGGACAACGGCTCATCCGCAAGAGCAGAAATCACCGAACAGCGAAACGCATACATCCGCGAGTCTGCGAAGTTAGCGGCTGAAATCAATAAAATCCAGTCTGATAAGGCAGAACATGATCGCAGAGTTGAGAATCTGGAAGAAAAACTGAAAGCGGAGGGTCAGAAATGCGCTGACATTGAAAAGAATATTGATACTTTGCTGAACTTTTCTATTGAGAAGAATAAGGCACTGGCAGATATGGTAAATCCGTATTTTAAGCATTTCCAGTTTGTGTTTTACGATTTTACGCAAGAGGGCGGAATCTATGAAACCTTAAAGATTATGTGCGATGGAACCGACTTCTTTTCTGGATTAAACCGCTCAGACCAGATTTTGTGTGAGATTGACCTTGTGTGCGGTTTACAGAAATTGAATAATCTGAATTTACCTGTTTGGGTGGACAATTCCGAAGCGGTAAATGCGGAACGCTTACCAGAAGTCGAACAGCAGATGATTGTTCTGGAAGTGTCGGGCGGAGATTTGAAAGTGGAGGCAATGTAAATGTACATCAAAGTAAAATTCCTCAAAAACGGCGAACCGCACGGCAGAGAATACACATACAAAGCTACATTTCCGGTTGAAGTCGGACAGGAAGTCATTCTTCTGGGCGGTGGAAATGGTGTTGTGGCAGAAATCAATGTGCCAGAGGGAAGCGTGGCGGCGTTTGCGGATAAGGTGAAAGAGATTGAGGATGTGGTGAAGGAAAGCAAGCAATGAAACAAAACCCATGTAGATACTGCGCTTTATCCACGAAAACCAGATATGGACACAAGCCGTCACATGACAACGAATGTGTTGACTGCGAAAATCTGAAAAAGCATGTGGCGTATCTGGACGAGCACAGGAAATTCGTTGAGGGCGAACCGATTACCGATTTAACCGAATTATTACAGCAGGAATGGGTAATGTGGTATCACCAGACGAAGCATATTGAGGTTATCAAGTCTACGCAGTTGCGGAGAGTCCTTCGGTGGCTTGAGATTGGAGCATTCAGGAAAGCGATTAGAAAAGAAAGCGAGGAAAAGTAAATGGCAGAGAACAAAAACACACAGGTAGCAACACAGGAAAACGCACAGGTAAGTAGAAACAAGGTAACGGATTTCAGCCTTGGGATTTTTGGAACTTCTGATAATTTCATTATGGCTAACCAGATGGCAAAGGCACTGAGTTCTTCCACGATTGTTCCGAGAGAATATCAGGGTAATGTATCAAACTGCCTTGTGGCGATTGAGCAGGCAAACAGATTAAAGGTAAGCCCTCTGATGGTAATGCAGAATTTATATGTTATTCAGGGAAGACCGTCATGGAGTTCAAAGTTCTTGATTGCCGCAATCAACGGAAGCGGAAAATTTGACATGGAATTACAGTATGAGGAAACAAAAGATAAGGATGGCAAACCATATTCCTGCCTTGCTTGGACTACAAAGAATGGTCGCAGAGTTGAGGGTATGACCGTTGATATGCAGATGGCGAAAGATGAGGGGTGGCTGACAAAGAACGGAAGTAAGTGGAAAACGATGCCGGCACTAATGCTGAGATACAGGGCGGCAAGTTTCTTCTCTAGTCTGAATTGCCCGGAACTTACTCTTGGGCTTTACACAAAGGAAGAGGCAGAGACTATTGACGATTATGATGCGATTGACGTAGAAGCACAGGTTCGGCATGATATTGAAACTCACGCAAATCAGCAGGAGTTTATTGTCGAGGAACCTTCGCAGATTGAGGAAAAACCTGCTCCGAAAACTGTAGATGATGTGACCGCCGGAGCGAAAGAGAAAGAGACGGTGAAAACGGAGAAGAAACAGGATATTCCAGCGTTTATGAAGATGGAAAATATGGAGTAAAGATATGGTTTATTTGAAATTATTCTTGTGGATGGCATGGGTGGTGGCATTCATTGCATGGATAGTATTTACGATTTTAAATGCTAAGGACAGAGATAAATCAAATCACATGCTTATATGCTCAACGATTATGTCAGTTATAGCAATTGCAAATCTTTTGATTTAACATCCCCGGCGGCTGAAAGTTTGGAGTAAAGGAGAAAGGGAACGGATATTTGATAATTGACAGGTGCGGACGTGAGCCTGAAGCGGTATCTTATGAACAAAGCCCGTAATTCACTTTGCATACAGAAATAAATCACAGGTACGGCTTAAAGTACACCATGATGTCAGGGATTTGTCGTGAGGAAAAAGCAGAAATGCGCTCAACCCTATAACACGGTTTTATAGTAACAAAGGATTTTCCGACTGTATGTACTCTATAATATTAAGTTTACAGCTTCAATTATCAGGTAAACGTTGTCGAGTAACCGGAGTAGCCAATAAGTGAACGTGCTTTAGATATGGTTCTGCCGGGATTGAAGGGAGAGAGTAAATGAATGAAGATTTAATTTGCCCTTATTGTGGGGCAATACAGGAAACACATGAATCAGACCAGATAAGCGCATATATGTGCTGGACAGAATGTGAGAGCTGCGGAAAGCATTTCTGGTATTCCGTTGATGTAACAAGAGATTATGAAAGTTGGGAGGAAACAGAGGAATGAGCGAAATACCGGAAGCAAAATCTCTCCGTTGGCTTTGCAATCAGTTTCCTATTACAATTCCTCCTCAGGACGATGGAGATAAGATTTGCAATGCTATTCATGTGTATTGTGAAGCCGGAGCGAAGAAAATTGAGGAATTACAGGCAGAGGTTGAGAGATTAAAAAAGGAAAATATAGACTATGGAATCGAAAAAGATTTACAGGATTGAACTCACCGAAGAACAAGCCGAAATCATCAAGATTGCACTGGAAGAATACTTCCGGTTGCGGATGAATCAGACATGGGATTTTGCGGATAGCATTTGTTTTGAGACGTTCGATTATACAAATCATACGGAAGAAGATTTCAATGAGCGAATTAAATGCAGAGATGCGTTTAGAACAGAGTTAGATAAACTGCTGAACGCGGTGCACCCATTACATTTTAAAGGTGGAAAATTCAGAGAACAGACAATTGAAATGCGACGAGCGCAGGACGTGTGGCAGGTGATTCGCCATCAATTATGGAATGACCGATATGGAAATAAAAATGATTGGTGCGTTGATTCAAGAAAGCCAATGAGCATGACGGGAGAAGCGTTGCCGAAAATGGAGAGAGCTGAAGATGAAGTATGACGAACTTGAAAAGCTTAAACCTTATAGAATCGCAAAACGAAGTACGGACAAAATATTCGTGGTTGGAGATGTAATATGGATTTCTCCAAATGGAGACATAAATAGTGTTGGATCGGGATGGATTACTCCGCGAGAAGAGGAAAAGGCGACCTATGATTTTGAGGCAGAAGAGGCGCACGATTGGGAAGTGATCTCGGTTTCCGGACATGAATATTGCCGGAAATTAGAGCAAAAGAAAATGACGAACTTTGAAAAACTCGGATATTCAAAAGATGAGACTGCGGACGAGATTGCTGTTGGCATGCTTCTTGAGCGTATCAGAGATGATGTTGAGAAAAATCGTTTTGACGCAGTATTTGCGCAATATGTAGGGCTGTACAAATCCATGAAAGAGTGGTTAGAGAGTGAGGCGGAAGAATGATCGGTACAATCGAACAGATGATAAATGACATGGAGCAAGGGGTCTATGACTTCACAAAGGATGGGAAGTGCAGTCAGTGCGGGGCGTGTTGCAGTAATATGCTTTGGCTCTCGGATAGCGAGATTTCCAGAATTAAGAGATACATCAAGAAACATAACATTAAAGAACAGAAACATGTTGCTCCTTCGGTTCTTGCAGAACAGCCAAAATTCGATTTAACCTGTCCGTTTTTGAACGAGAACAGGAAGGACAAGAAATGTACTATCTACCCTGTTAAACCGCTTATTTGTTCGTGCTTTATCTGCTCTGACCCGGATGGTGCAAAGAACCACAAGGAACTTTATGAGGAACAGAGAAATCTTGTCAGTATGAGAGATACATTTTTCGGAAAGTAATTTTATGCGAAGTATCGTGTGGTGGATATGAAAGAAGAAATTTGGGAGGAATAAAAATTGAAGAAAAGAGTTATTTCGATAATCACTATTGTAGTCATGCTGTTTTCGCTTTCCGGCTGTTCCATGCTGGAGTCGAAAATCAATGATTTAAAAGGAAACCTTGTTGGAAATGGATATGACATTTATACATACGACAATTACGGTGAAAAGGTTCTGGAGACAAGCGGCGACAAAATCAGTATTACCGGAAATAAAACAGAGACTACAAGCTACGACAGTGAAGGATCAAAGATTACAGGGTATGATCTTTCATCTGTTATTACTATTACGATTGATGGAGACGAAATTCAAAGCTGCGGTGACACCTGCATCTTCGAGCAGGATGGGCTTGACGCAGAAGTAGATTTTACACAGGAAGTGATTAACAGTCAGACGGACGGATCTTTTGATGAAAATACGGCGGTTGCCCGGTTTGTGAACCAGTATAAGAACATGTTTGGCAAGTCAAGAGTGGTAGTAATTAAATCGCAACTTGGACAGCCTATCACAGCATATTCCGGAGATGATGTGTACTGGGAGATTCCGGATGATTTACCGAAGATGACAAAACTTATGATTGATGGAAAGGCGTTGTATATACACAGAGCAAATTTTCAGATTATTGATAAGACGTTGCTGGATTAGGGAGGATTTATGAAGATTTTAAGAAATATCAAAGTTCCTACGGGAAATATTCTCATTATTTCTGGGGAAAAAGGAAAACTGGAATGTTTATCCATTGGAGACTATGGAAAAGAAGCGAATTTAAAGGCGGACTTTATGGGATTAACAAGGGAAATCGAGCATGTTGATCACCAGAAAATGCTTCCCCTGACAGAAAAATGGGTTATCACCATCAGTACGCAATACGGTTGTTCAATGGGATGTAAGTTTTGCGATGTTCCGAAAGTTGGAAAAGGAATAAATGCTACATATAATGATTTGAAAAAACAGATCATCACGGGATTATCTTTACATCCAGAAGTCACGAGGACGAAGCGACTGAATGTGCATTATGCCAGAATGGGAGAACCAACATGGAATAGTGATGTTCTGGATTTTACAATAAATATGGGAAAAGAACTTTATCCATATATTGGAGATAGTCTCATTCATCCGGTGGTATCAACCATGTTGCCGAAAGCAAATAAAAGGCTGAAAGAGTATCTGGAAAATTGGATGGATATTAAAAATAATATTTTTAATGGAGACGCAGGATTACAGTTTTCTATTAATTCTACTTCTGATAAAGAAAGAGATAATATGTTCAGCGGAAGTTCGTTGAGCATTGAGGAAATAGCAGAGATTGGTAGAACACTGGAAATGCCAAAGGGCAGAAAAATCACTTTGAATTTTGCGGTGGCTGGATATGAAGTGAACGCTGAAAAACTTAGAGATTTGTTTGACCCAGATAAATTTGTAGTAAAACTCACACCTATGCACAAGACTCATGCAGCGTTAGAAAACGGGATTAAAACAGATGGGGATTATACGACAATGTATCCATATCGGCATATCGAGGAAGATTTGAAGAAATGCGGATTTGATGTACTTGTATTTATTGCAAGTGAATATGAGGATTTAGGGAGAATTACATGTGGAAACGCTATCTTAAGCGGCACACTGCCAGATTGTCCGTATGAGGAGGAATAGAATTGAACGCAGTTGAATCAGACGTAGAAAAATTAGTCCAGAAAGAACTGGAATCCGCAAACCAGAAATTCCCGATGTTCCGGTCAGACCATGAGGGTGCGGCGGTGATTTTTGAGGAAATCGAAGAAGCAGAGCATGAACTTAATGAAGTGCGCTTTGAATTTAAAGAAATGTGGCGGTCAGTAAAGCTGAACATCGGAGGCATACCATTTTGTGAGGCGGTTTTAAAACGTTCATTAAACCTCGCTTGCGAAGCAATCCAAGTAGCAGCTATGGCGCAGAAGTTTATTGACAGCCAGAAAGAGAGGGAGAAGAGTGAGGATAATTAGCCAAGAAGGATTTTGTTATCGGGATATACCGTATGAGTATAGTGCTTTTTATATGAGCACATCTGGAACTCATATTTATGCGAATTGCAATGGGGTTGTATATTCTTTGGCTGAATACAGCACGGCGGATAAAGCCGAGAAAGCCATGCAAAAACTTCATGAAGCATATGCGCCAGAGCCATTGTTTATACATAAAGACGTATCACCTGATGAAAGAGCTGCGGCAGGAGAAATAAGCTGGGCGCAAGCGCTTGATGAAATGCATACTGGAATGTTTGTTCGTCCTATTCCTGATAGTTCCATAGAACAGGTATATACAGGAAATATTGTTTTCAGATTTCCGCAGGAGGATGAGATATGAGTTACTACAAGCCACTTACACCGCAATTCAGAAGTGACATTCTGGACGGTATCAATTCACAGGTCAGTGAGCTGAATACCTGCCAAGAAAACGCTTTTGTATTAGCGCAGAAAGTTGGACTGGACGCATTACAGAATTTAATCAAGGCATTGCCGGACGGTTATCCAATACCGCTCAAAGAGGGCGATAAGTGATGGAACTGCGGTCAACAGGAAATCCAGACACTAGCAATCCGGTAACAATGTCGATGTTAGAATATCTGAGTAGGAAAGGACGAGAAACTATGAAAATGACAAATGGAGAACGTATCAGAGTAATGAACGATGAAGATCTTGCAAAGTTTCTTTCAGAATTTAGTGCATGTAAAGTTTGCGAACATTACAACAAAGAAGCCGATAGGTGCTACGCAGATAGTGGTTTTGTTTGCGTGAAAGAGTACGCTCAAGCAATTATAGGAGATTGGCTCAAACAGCCGGTGGAGGATCGAGATGGGAAACGTAACAGTATCAGATTTAATCAAACTCTTAGATAAAGAGGGAAATAGGCGTGGTGGTGCTACTGGAAAAGAGAGGATCCTATCTATACAGGTTAATGGAGAGTTTATTGGGTATATCACATCTGCAAAGCTCGATGGATGGGGTGACGGACTTATTACAGATGTTTGCTTGGAGGTTGAGACTGAATGAAAGTATGCAAGGTTTATCCGACTAAATCACATTGCAGTATGTGTGTTGATACATGGGAGTCGTACAGTGGTGACGTTTCCCAAATGCCAGACTGCAAAGAATGTGAGTTTAATACACGAGAGTATAAAATAATTGATTTTGTGAACGGGTTGTTTTGCACATATGCGTTGCTGGAATGTGACGGGAAATTAGAAAAGGTTCTGATAAGCCGATTGCATGATATACGGGAGGTGGAATAGTTGCGTGATGTTTTGATTTCAATTCCGACATTAGCATATAAGGATTGGAGAATCTTCTTTAACTTTGGCGATGAAGATGAGGAAGATAGGGCAGTGCGTAATTTGCGCAGAGAATTTCCGTATCGTGATGATGTTGAAAAGGTAAAGAGATAAATGTTTGTTGCGAAAGGCAGGTGATATAAAAATGCTCTTGAAAATCATAAGTACAGGCTCACAAGCTGGAAACTGCTATGCGCTGATTGCGGATAATGGCGAGATACTTCTGCTGGATTTCGGGTGCGAACCAAAGAAAATCCTGCAAGGTATTGAATATAAGGTTTCTGATGTGTGCGGCGCTTTATTGACCCACGCTCATGGAGATCACGCCAAGTCATATCACTGGCTTTTTCAAAATGGCATACCGGTTTTCACCAATGACGAAACCGCAGAGCATTTTGAAATCATCAGCGGCGAGAAGATGATAGGGAAACCGGAGAGGATTCCGTTTGAGGTTGGATCGTTCCGAATTGTACCGTTCTATGTTCCCCATGACGGCTGTCCCTGCTACGCCTACATAATCAGCCATCCAGAGTGCGGAAACATCATATATGCCACAGATATGAGCCGTATTGCACAGGTGGACGAAAATTACCGCTTGAAGATGACAGATGGTAAGCCTGTTGATTGGAGTTTCAAAAACCTGCGGCTGTCTCACATGATAATTGAAGCGAACTATGACTTTTCAGATTTTGCTGATATAGACGAATTTAAGCGTTCTCATGTGGGATTTGGCCATCATTCCTTGCAATGTTGCAAGCGGTTCGTGGAGGAAAATAAGACGCCGGATTTGAGGAGTGTGATGCTTGTTCATTTGTCGAAAGATACGAACGAGGAAAATATCAGAAGCCAGGTTCAATCGGTTGCCGGGAAGTGGGTAAGCGTGGAGGTTGCACACGCCGGATTTGAAGTTGAGTTGAGTAAATATCCGTTTTAGGAGGGAATATGAGACAGAAAACAATTTTAGTAAGCGAAAGAACTTTATTATTTGCTATCGCCGGTCAGTTATTCGACCAAGCGCCGAACAGACAGCCAAGAAAAGCAGAAATCATCATGCAGAAAGTCCGTGACGCTTTTCGTACAGATAAACGGTGTTGCAACGATAACGAATGGTATTCTATGAGATTACCAGGGAAAGAAGTGTACCAGTTTATCAAGGATTTATTGTTTGCAATACCAGAGTTCCAGGAACTGAATTTGTCACAGATTGAATATGAGAACGGTGTGTCTGTTGATGATGAAAGCAGGGGGAAATATAGTTTTGTTACCAGATATGACAAGTACAATTCTGAGTCATGGAAGTCTGACTTCATTGATTTAGATGCATTCGTTAGGAATGCAGAGCGTATGTTTTGGGGTATTTATGACAACGAGCAGGACTGTTTTGGATGTGTAAATCAGCCGATAAATACAGATAGTACACTCGCTTGTGGGGATTCAGAAAAATGCAAATCATGTTCAATAAATCCGAATCATACCAACAATTATGAAAGCCGTAGATTCCCGAAAGGGAAATATACATTCGCTTGCAAATACGACTGTCCAAAAAACAGATATATCTGTTGTGAAGAATGTGACGATAAAGATAATTGTGCGAATAGGTGTGAATCTAAATCTGATGAATGCGGACTTGCAATGCACAGGAGGGGAATATGAACTTAGAAGAAAGAATTACAAATGCGGTCATGGAAAAGTTAAATGACGGCACAGTTGAGCAGATCGTAAAAGACAGCGTAGAAAACGCAATCAAGAAGTCTCTGGAAGATACCTTTTCATGGAGCGGTGCAGGAAAGAAAATGATTGATGAAAAGGTAGGAGAAGTTGGAGGAAAGGAGGTTCGCGCTTTGAACGCAGAAGAATTTAAAAAGCAGCTTGACGATATGATGCTTGATTTCACGATTGTTATTGTGTGCCACCCAAACATTATAAGCGAAGTGGAAAAATCAGGTGAACAACTTCCACCAAATACGAAACTTGTTCCGAACAACGCTGTTGAAGAAAATGAATGTTATGTCATAAAAGACAGAGAACTGAAAAGAGTGATATTGAGGAATGGATAATGGACTATTTCAAGAAATGCCCGAAATGCGGGCGGTATATGACTTATACGGGAGGTGGAGCGAGTGACAGAACGGTTGAGTGACAAGAATCCATGTAAATTATTAAAAGAAGGATGTAGATGGAGAGGAAATTGTGATAAAAGGCAATTGTGGTCAAATAAGTGTATAGAAAAACTCAAAGAATACGAAACCGCCGAGGAAGAGGGAAGATTGGTGGTGCTGCCGTGCAAAATTGGTACTATTGTTTATGCTATTAGACAAAGTTGGTATGGATATGTCATTGACAAAAAGAGGTTTTCGTATGAGATGATTGGCAAGGTTGGAAGATCAGTATTTTTCACTTGTGAGGAAGCAGAGAAAGCATTGGAGGAACGAAATGATACTTAGCATTATTATTTTTATAACCTTATGCGCTGCAACTTTCATGTTTTATATTGAGACACGAACATTAGCCAAAAAACTTAAAGCAACAGAAGACTCATATGCGCTTCTTTATAAGAAAATATGTAATGAAGTCGATGAAAACTCTCGACTTAAAATTGAAATAATACAAAAAAATACCATTATCCAAAATAAGAACGTTTACATAGTGTCCTTAGAGCAGCAATTGAGAGCGCGTAAGAATGGTTCGGTAACATATTTAAATAGCGATATCAAAGATGCGGTAAAGTTTGCTATGATCCATTCGCATCCAGACAATGGAGGGGCGCAAGATGATTTTATAAAGTACAGAAAATTGTATCAGGAAATGATAGGAGGCAATGCATGAACAGGGTGATTTTGATGGGAAGGTTAGTTAGAGATCCGGAGATAAGATACACTTCTGGAGCAAAACCAATGGCAGTTGCCAGATACACACTGGCAGTGGATCGAAAGTTTAAAAGAGACGGGGAGCAGACCGCAGATTTTATCTCGTGCGTGGCGTTCGGAAAGCAAGGGCAGTTCGCCGAAAATTATCTGCATCAAGGAATGAAAATAGTCATTACTGGGCGCATTCAGACCGGAAGTTACACGAACAGAGACGGGAAGAAAGTCTACACAACAGATGTGGTGGTAGAAGAGCATGAATTTGCAGAAAGTAAGAGCGCAAACGAGAATCCAGGGGCATTATACGATGCGCCGAAGAGAGCATCAAACGTTGACTCGGACGGTTTTATGCAGATACCGGAAGGATTGGAAGATACACTTCCGTTCTCTTGATAAGAAGACTAGAAAGCGAGGAAAATTGATATGAATATTATTCTTGACAACGGAGCATTCATGCCTGGATTTGCGCACAAAACAGATGCGGGAGCAGACCTAAGAAGTCCGGTTGTATCAGTCGTTCCGGCGAGAGGTAGCATTGTGATTGATACCGGAGTCCATGTAGAAATCCCGGAAGGATATACCATTTTCTTAAAATCGAAGTCTGGATTGAATGTAAAGCACAATCTCATTGGTGAAGGTGTTGTGGATAGTGGTTTTTCTGGCAGTATCAGAGTGAAACTTTACAACTTAGGCGATACCGATTATCAGATTTTGCGTGGGGACAAAATTATTCAGATGGTAATTCTCCCGTGTGGATACTGCGAGTTCACACAAGTTGATAAATTCGCAGAGACAGAACGCGGAGACGGTGGATTTGGAAGTACGGGTAGGTAGAAATGGCAAAAGGGATTATTGTGGTGGATATACCGGAAACTTGCGGAGACTGTGCGTGTTGCCAGTATGACGGACAATATGACAGATATTGCGGAGTGAACGGCGAGGATTTAATGAATATTGATTGGAACGGAGAAAAGCCCGATTGGTGTCCAATAAAGCCCATGCCGGAAAGAGCATATCACGAAAATTATTGCGACAACGGGAGATATGACAAGGGCTGGAATGATTGCTTAAATGAAGTATTGGGGATGGAGAAATGAAAGAAAATCCAGCGAATACAATAAAAGATACCATGTGGAAATTTCTCATGGATAAAGGACAAAAATCCAACATACCGGCATTGAAAGAGTATGTATACGACTTAATCCAGATGACTACGCAGAAAACGGCAGGGCAGAGAAAAATAAAAGACCATATAAGCTGGGACGAACTTGATATGACAATTATGAGCATTGTGATTGAAGCAACAGCACTTGTACTATCGGGCGATTTAGATGAAATAGAAGGGAGCGCAGAAAAATGAAGAAAACACAGAAAGAACGGTTAGATGAGCTTTTTAAACTGATAAATGAAAATCCAGAACTTCCCATTCTCCCTATGGTAGACAGCGAGATTGTGTCAGATGATGGGTATGCAAGATGGACTGGAAGCTGGGGAAGTGCAGAAATTACAGAATACATAATTGGAGACGAAAGAGTCTATTTCAAAGATGACGACGACCCAGAAACAGTTCTGAACGACTGCATAGGTGGAGTTGATTATTGGGAACAGCCGGAAGATGTAGTTGAAAGAGAATATAACAATCTTCCGTGGATTAGAGCGATTGTAGTAAATATTGATTTGCCGGAGGTGTGATATGGAACAGTGTTGCGGAACGTGCAAATTCCACCGTACAGACGATAACGGCGAATGGATATGCACGAATGATTTGAGCGAATATTACGCACTGGAAACTGATTATTCGGATGGGTGCATGGATTGGACTGTACGAGATGAAACCGAATAGAGACTATCCCATAATCCTCGGCATGAAACCACCGAACAAGCAGGGCATAGGCATAAAGAGCAAACTTGGATCAGGATATGACCTGCACATACTGGACGAGGATATGACACATCAATACGCACAGCTTCACTTCTGCAATATAGAAGCGATTGACAGGATGATTGACCTTTTGCAGAGGATGAAAGAGTTGTGGGAGAGGGAGGAAAGCAATGAATAAAACAAAAATAGATTGGTGCGACAGCACATGGAATCCGGTAACCGGCTGTCTGCATGGGTGCGAATACTGCTATGCAAGAGGGATTGCTAATAGATTCGGATTTGGTGCTTATGAACCTAATATTGACGAAAGAGTTTTGATTGAACCGGCTGTTTCGGCGGGGAAGAAAGTTCCGTACCCATTCAACTTTGAGCCGACATTTCACAAATACCGATTAAATGAATATCAGAACAAGAAAGGCAGAAATATCTTTGTGTGTAGCATGGCTGACTTGTTCGGTAAATGGATACCGGATGAATGGATAGAGGAAGTATTTGAGGCTTGCGATAATGCGCCTCAGCACAATTATCTGTTTCTTACGAAGAATCCATTCAGATATGAAATGCTTCATCAGAAAGGTATTCTTCGAAAACGGGATAATATGTGGTACGGATACTCAACGCCTAAGAATGGATGTGATTATTGGTACGATTCGCAGTACAAGACCTTTGAAAGCATGGAGCCGCTTTTAGAGATGGTATCCGTTCCTCATTCAAAATGGACAATCATAGGCGCAGAAACCGGGCGCAGGAAGAACAAGGTTGTGCCGGAAAGAAAATGGATTGAGCATATCGTAAACAAGTGCAGAGAAGGGAATATTCCTGTATTTATGAAATCCAGCCTTGCGGATATTTGGGGAGAACCGCTGATACAGGAGTTTCCAGAGGAATTGAAAAGGAAGTGATACCAATTAACAACGCCAGAAAGAACATAGCAAGGGCGAAAGCCATTCAAAGACAGAATATTCAACGTTTAAAGAAATTGAATCCAAATATCGACAATAAGAGCGGAATTTACTTTCTGACACGGAATGAACCTCAGATATATGTGGGGCAAGCTCGACATCTTGATGAGAGGCTGGCAAGCCACCTGTCCGGGTACGAACAGCATATAGACAGGTCATTGAAAGCTCATGGATTGTATTCCGAAGATAACCCATACGGTTACAAAGTGAACTTCTTGCACTATCCAGAAAGTAAATTGGATGAGATGGAGCAGTATTACATTCAGCTTTATGCAGAAAAGGGATGGGCACTCAAAAACAAGACAGCCGGTTCACAGGGAATTGGGAAGGTTAAGATTGCGGATTTTAAGCCTGCAAAGGGATATATGGACGGTCTGAAGCAAGGCAGAAAGAATATGGCAAAGGAACTGTCTCATATCATCGACAAGCACCTGACTGTCCAGCTTAAACCAGACAAGAAGCATAACAAGGTATCACAGAGGGCGTTTGAGAAGTTTAAGGGATTGTTGGAGGAAGGAAAATGAAAATCCATTATCAGTGTAGTAACTGCGGCAAGCGTTTTCAGATAAGTCCTATTCCGGGCGCACCGGATGGAATGTATTTCAGCGGTTGTCGAGCAGTAGGAGACGCATTTTACTGTGAGGATTGTGTAAAGACATGGGCTGAACGCAACGGAGATGAATTTGACCGCCAGTACAAAGACCCGAAAGGAATGTTTGTAAAGTGGTGGAACAGAGAAGTAGATACACAGTGCAAAAGTAGAAAGATTAAAGTCTATCGAGTTGTGAACGGAATGTATGTGGAGGGATAGGAATGACACCAGAAGAAGCGATCGAGGATTTGCAGTATTTAATTACAGAGTATGGAGCTTATCCACCAGAGGCAGGCATATGCACTACCATTGGAAGTTTGCAATACGCAATCTCTTCTCTCGAAGAAATTCAAAAATATCGGGAAATCGGCACTGTGGAAGAATGCCGTGAGGCAGTGGAGAAGCAGAAGTTGAAGACACCGGGCAGAACCGGAATGGATGAACAGGATTGTTATATCTGTCCGAATTGTGGTGCCGATATAGGTAGTATTGATGATTATTTCCCTAGAGACAGGTATTGCCATGAATGTGGACAGGCAATCCAGTGGAATGAGAATTTGGAGGAAATGGAAGATGAGCGAGATTAAATTAAGACCGTGTCCGTTCTGCGGCGGGAAAGCGGTATATATGACTAAAAGTAATGCTTCAGACCATTATTGTGTAGGATTCAATTTTGAAGTTGAGTGCGAAGATTGCGGAATGGGTTTACCAGGAAGATATAAAATAAGATTTTCTCTTTCTGAAAACGGGGAACTAAACGTTTTGAACGATGAAAGACCGATTGCGGCAGAAAAATGGAATCGCAGGACAGGACAGGAGAGTGAACAGAATGAATAATGACTTAATCAGCCGGAAAGCGGTTATTGAATCTGTGGACAGGCATACAAGAGATGATGGAACATTGGATGATGATATTTCTGTAATTCTGGAGGAAGTAGAGACAGCCTTTGATAAGGAGAAGGTGATTGAGGAAATCCAAAATCAACTTGAGTTATCAGATACATGTGCTTACGAATCTGACTATCCTATAGATGTAAGCTATTATAAGGGGCGAGCTCTTGGGCATGAAATAGACATTGAGATTGTCGAGAAAGGCGGGATTGAATGAGCAAAGTAGAAATCGAAATTCCGGATGATGATTGGTTCCAAGTGGAATGCAATACCAGACCGCAGGACAAGCAGTTGTGCGTGGTGATTATGAATGATGATAATTTAGTTGATCTGCGCATATGCCAGTACAGAAACGGATTCTTCGTCGACCATGATTGCGGTGTAATGAATCCATGGAGTGATGTTGACCGCCGGAAACCTCTCGGGCTTCCGGCAGATGTGAATGAGAGAATCCTGGCTGAGATTGAGAAGTGGTTTGAGGAAGATGAAGAATGAGAGAAGTAATCCCTGAAAAATGTATTAACTGTATCCATCATAAAAGAACTAGAAATAAAACAGGCTATTGCGATTACATAGAATATTACAATCAAGGGATTCCGGTGCCATATCCATATTTTTTCACACAGGATTATCCGTGTAAAGGATATGCGGAAGAAGGGAGCGGTGAATAAATGAGAGAAATTTTATTTCGTGCAAAGAGAAAGAACTGGCGCGACCTGTCGAAAGAGGAATGGTGGGTTGAGGGATATTACTGTTATTTCATGAATGAACACTGCATTCTTCCTAAAAATCTTGATGTTGACGCTGCATTGTTTGGAGAGCAGAAGGTGTTCGTTATAATAGACCCTGAAACCCTCTGCCAGTACACCGGAAAGCCAGATGAAGACGGAAAGAAAATCTTTGAGGGAGACATTGTCGGATTCATTGACCTCTATTCCACAGAAAACGGATATTCTGAAAGCGATTGTTTGGGAGAGGTAATTTGGAGCGAAGAAGAGTGCTGCTTCGATGTGACAAACAGGTTATCTGCTGAATTTTGGGAAGTTCTTGACGAATGTAAAGTAGTCGGGAATGTGTTTGATAACAAAGAGCTGTTGGATGAACTTTAAAGATAAGGAGTATAGACATGTACGGATTTGTAAGCGGAATATCTGATTCAAATGACATCAACTATTGTCCTAAGTGCGGAGCTGTCATAGCGGCGTATCGTGCAAACGGAACAGCAAGGTGCTTGGATTGTGGCTTTGTGTTTGCAGTTGTTGAATGTAATGAGGATGATGAGGAATGAGTAGATCGAATTTCAACCAATTCATCTACGTCTGGCAGAACGGAAAGTTCGCCGGGGGTAAGAAGAAGAAGCGGAGGATTAAGCGTGGAAAATAAAACGATTTTAGACCCGTGTTGCGGCTCCAGAATGTTTTGGTTTGACCGGAGCAATCCAGAAGTAATTTTCGCAGATAATCGGAAACTGGAAACGACTCTATGTGACGGGAGAACGCTTGTTATTGAACCGGATATGATTATTGATTTTCGTGATATGCCGTTTGAAGATAACACTTTCAATCTTTTAGTTTTCGACCCGCCACACCTTATTCATGCGGGAGAGAGTTCATGGTTGGCCAAGAAATATGGAGTGTTACCTACGGACTGGAAACCGTACATAAAGGCAGGATTTGACGAGTGTATGAGAGTTCTGAAACCGGGGCATACGCTGATTATGAAATGGAACGAGGAACAGATTAAAACAGCGGACATGCTAAAAGCAATCGGTAAACAGCCGTTGTTCGGTGACAGACGAAGTAAAACACGGTGGCTTTGCTTTATGAAAGATTAACACTTCTACCAAAGATAAACCACACACGGGGAAATTCACAAAAGAGGGCGGTTCAGCCCATGATACCAAAGAGGGTGAAACTGAATATTGAGGTGGTGAAGTATTGAAAAGAATTATTAAAAAAATAGTCGGAGCATTAATTTTAATTCTTTTTTTCGGATTCTTGTTTATTACGGACGTAATTGAATACGGGATTTTTGTTGCTGTACTGTCATGGATTTTTGTTTTAGTTGTTGTGCTTTTACTTATTTTAGCAATCAATTTTCTTTTTGGAGACTAATGAAAAAGCATAAATATAAAATCCGGGTATTCCAATGCCCTGACTGCGTAAACAAGATGTATGCGGCGAAATCCGCCGGACGGATGACCGCTCCAGGGCACATGAAATACCTATGGTGCGCGCATTGTAAAGAAGTTAAGAATATGGTGCAGATTGAGAAAATTTAAGGAAGGAGCCGGAAATCATATAATGGCAAGAATGATCGATTTAACAGGAGAAAAAATCGGGAAATTATCGGTCATAAAGTATTGCGGGAAGAATGAGCGGGGTGATAATTTGTGGAAGGTAAAATGCGAGTGCGGAAATGAACGAATTATGACTTCATCAAATCTCAGCCATGCAAAAAGTTGCGGCTGTTTACATCCGAAAGAAGATTTAACAGGAATGAAATTTGGAAGATGGACAGTTGCAAAACGGGTCGAATCTAAAATTATAAATGGAAGAAAAAATCACAGAAGATACTTATGTATTTGCGAATGTGGAACCGAAAAGATATTACCAGCATATAGTCTAAAGCATGGCTTGTCAAAATCGTGTGGGTGCCTGAGAAAAGATAATTTAACTACGCATAATATGTCAAATACAAGATTATTTGAGATATGGAGTGAAATTAAATACAGATGTAAAAATAATACTCACGAAACCTATAAAACATATGAGAAAAAAGGGATCAAAATGTGCCAAGAATGGGAATCTGATTTTATGAATTTCTATAGATGGGCTGTTGAAAATGGATATGTGGACGATCTGACCATTGACCGCATTGATAATAACAAGGGATATTATCCAGAAAATTGCAGGTGGGTTACAAACAAAGTGCAAATGAACAATCAGGATAGAAGTGTAAGGATTTTATATAAGAATGAGTGGTTGCCAATATCAAAGGTAGCTGAATTAGAGAAAAAGCCATATATGACTATATATAGCAGAACTAGGCGCGGAAGATATCCAAAAAGGAGATTGTATGAGACAGAAAATGAAAACAGAATTGTATAATGACAATTTTCAGAACTGGAAATCATATCCCATACAAAAAGCTCAACTTGTCCTTTGTGACCCGCCATATGCAGTGGGTGAAAAATTCTATGGGAGCAGGACTGATTGGTACATAAACGGTGAATCATCAAATGGGGAAAGTGAGAAGGCTGGAAAAGCAGCGTTTCCAACAGACTATTATTTTAATTTAGTAGAATACATGCACTTTTGCAGCCGTCTGCTGAAGAAAGAGCCAAAGAAAGCAGGAGCAAGAGGGCGTTCCAGCGACGCTCCATGCATGATTGTATTCTGCTCATTTGAACAGACACATACGCTAATTAAGGCGGCTGAGAAGCATGGGTTTATCCATTACATACCACTTGTGTTCGTGAAAAATTACAGTCCACAGGTCTTGAAAGCAAATATGCGTGTTGTAGGTGCTACGGAATATGCATTGGTATTTTACAGAGACAAGCTACCGAAGTTCCGCAACGGCGCACAGCTTGATGAAAATGGAAAAACAATCAGAGGAACCGGGCATATGGTTTTTAATTGGTTTCCATGGGAGAAGGACGGGAAAGAGATACCGAAAATCCATCCTGCGCAAAAACCGGTGAAACTATTGAAGCGACTGATTGAGATATTTACAGATCCAGGAGATGTAGTTATTGATCCATGTTTCGGTTCTGGATCAACGGCAAGAGCGGCAGTGGAACTTGGCAGGAATTTCTATGGGTTTGAAATCAACAAAGAATTTTACCGCAGAGCCAAAGAAGAAATGCTGAAATTTCCAGAAGAAAGGCAATTAAGCATTTTTGATATGGATGGTGTTTCAAATGAGTAAATACGAATATCACTGCATGAACAGTTTTAATGAGACGGAATGGAGAAAGGAGCGGTCATGAGCAATAAACTGAAATCAAAGAATCGTCCGAAAACGGTAAGCATTGGCGGAATGACGATTTACGATGTGAGCCGGGAAACCGGGACGAAGATCGAAACTTTAAAACGATATTTAAAAGCAAGGGAAAATGAAATTTTTGAAGGCGTTCGAAAAGAAGCGCAGGAGAATATTCTAAAGGCAGAAGATTACATAACAGTTTCCAATATTCTTTGCAGCATGTGGGCGATTCACGAAACATGGGGATACACAAAATCTATCCAGCGTTTCATTGATAATTACAATGCTG
>ERZ1643249.1972-NODE-1972-length-19805-cov-20.021620_pt1 | contig 19805 bp, 15 predicted proteins | sample MGYA00579263_ERZ1643249 | MGnify/ENA primary metagenome ERZ1643249 (study PRJEB29033, sample SAMEA4952264) | chicken gut metagenome | biome: Broiler Chicken; feature: Gastrointestinal Tract; material: Caecum | place: Ireland | collected 2018 | study: Broiler... | reverse complement strand
ATGCCCAAAAACATTGATTTTATCGCATTTTTCAATGTTTTCTTATGTCAGAGAACCATTTAAGGTACTTTTTACTTCTTTTTGGAAGCTCGACTTTATACTCAATATTTTTCGATTCCCCATGTAAAATCTCATCTAAGGTCATATGGCACATGCTGTACATTTTTACAGTATAGAGCCTCTGCTTTTTTGTCTAGTGTGATTAAAAATCTACTTCTGTTCCATAATAGGTACAGGTTAACAGTTTTTCCATCTGAGCCGGCGTGATCTCTCTTGGATTGGAGCCGGTGCAGGCATCTCCTACGGCCAGTTCTGCAATCTTAGGCAGTTTTTCTTTGAATTCTTCTTCCTGAATGCCGAAGTCTTTCAGTGTAAGAGGAATGTTCATCAGTTTATTGAATTCCTGGATTTTCTTTCTCAGGCTGTTGATCAAGGCCTGCTGAGAATTTCCATCCAGTCCCATTCTTCTGGCGATTTCTGCATATCTTTCCGCGGCCTCTTTATTTTTTGCATTGTACTGGATCACATAGGGTAAATAAATGGCGTTGGCGCAGCCATGGGGAATATGTCCTGTGGAGAAAGCGGCTCCGGTTTTATGAGCCATAGAGTGGACAATTCCGAGAAGGGCGTTGGAAAATGCCATTCCTGCCAGGCACTGAGCATAGTGCATCTGCTCTCTTGCGTCCATGTTCATATTGTAGGATGCCGGCAGATAATCCAGAACCATTTCAATGGCCTGAAGAGCCAAAGGATCTGTGAATGGTCCATGAAGAGTGGATACATAGGCTTCAATAGCGTGGGTCAGGGCGTCCATTCCTGTGTAGGCAACCTGTTTTACCGGAAGACCTGCAACCAGATCCGGATCAACGATGGCTACATCAGGGGTTATATTAAAGTCTGCCAGAGGATATTTCACTCCAGTCTGATAATCGGTAATAACAGAGAAGGCGGTGACTTCTGTAGCAGTTCCTGAAGTTGAAGGAATAGCGGCAAATTTTGCCTTCTGTCTCAGTTCAGGAAAATTGAAAGGTGTGCATAAGGCTTCAAAGGTTACATCCGGGTACTCATAGAATGCCCACATAGCTTTTGCCGCGTCGATGGGAGAGCCGCCGCCCATGGCAACGATCCAGTCTGGCTGGAAGGCTTTCATGGCTTCTGCGCCTTTCATGACAGTCTCCACAGAAGGATCTGGTTCTACGCCTTCAAAAACCTGAACTTCCATTCCTGCTTCTTTCAGATAGCCGACAGCTTTATCCAGAAAGCCCTGGCGTTTCATAGAGCCTCCGCCTACTACAAGCATTGCTCTGCTGCCCTTTAAATTCTTCAATTCTTCCAGACAGCCTTTTCCGTGATAAATATCTCTTGGTAAACAAAATCTGCTCATGATTCATTCACTCCTTTTGTGATTTAGACTTTTGATCGAATTTCCTGTAACAATTTAATTATATCACTGTTATTTTTTTTAACACAATACTTTTTTCTGCAAAATTTAGATTAAAATTGTAAGGTATTGGGAAAGAAGATATAAAAGGAGATTAGAAGAATACAGTTGATGTAGAAAAGAAAAAATGAAGGAAATAACGTTAAAATTATAACGAATAAAAACAACTCTTGACATAATAGAGTTGTGGTGTTATATTACAAATAGAACAAAGAAAACAGTCTGTCAGAGAGGCTTTTTCGGAACAGAGAAATTTCAGCGCAGCGCCTCCCTTTGGACTTTTGGTTCAAAATGGAGGCGCTTCATATAACAGGTATATAGCAGAGGGTGGTTATAATGGATAAAAAGAGAGATTATTATGAGGTTTTGGGCGTTGACAGAAATGCAGATGCCAGCGCTATAAAAAAGGCTTACAGAAAACTGGCAAAGAAATATCATCCTGACACTAATGCCGGAAATCCTAAAGCCGAAGAAATGTTTAAGGAAGTTACAGAAGCCTATAATGTATTAAGCGATGACAAAAAGAGAAAACTTTATGATCAGTTCGGCCATGCCGCATTTGACGGAGGCGCTTCTCAAGGCGGTCCGGGGGCATCAGGAAGTTACAGCTACGGAGGCCCTGGCGGAGGATACCGGGAATATCATTTCCAGGGAGACCCGGGAGACATGGACGACATTTTTAAGAATATATTCGGAGACATGTTCCATGGCCAGAGCAGCAGCGGCTTTTCAGGAAGCGGTTTTGGAAAAGGCGGCTTTGGAGGCCAGGATTTTGGCGGAGACTTCGGGGGCTTTGGAAGAAGCTATGGAGGCCGCCGTTCTCAGAAGGGAGCGGATATGACAGCTTCTGTGATCATCAGTTTTGAAGAGGCTGCCTTTGGCTGCAAGAAAGTCCTCAGCCTGAAGGATCCTACTACCGGCGCCGTTCAGTCTCTGGAAGTTCACATTCCGGCAGGAATTGAAACAGGCAAGAGTATCCGTTTGAGAGGAAAGGGAATGCCTGGAGCCAACGGCGGAGCGGCGGGAGATCTGCTCCTTCAGGTAACTGTGGAAGGAAAGCCGGGATATGAGAGAAAGGGACTGGATATCTATACTACGGTAAAGATTCCTTTCAGTACGGCAGTGCTTGGGGGAGAGGCGGTAGTGCCTACCATTTACGGCAATGTTGTATGTAAGATCAGGGAAGGAACCCAGTCAGGGACCAAGATCCGGCTGAAAGGCAAAGGCATCGTTTCCATGAAGGATCCTTCTGTAAAAGGAGATCAATACGCCCAGATCGAAATTCAGGTTCCTCAGCATGTAAGCCGGGAGGCAAAAGAGAAGCTGAAAGAATTTGACCGGGCCTGCGGAAGGCGGAGTTCCGGGAGAGGGAGCGCGGCCTGAATAAAGAGGCGGAGGCTGTCGCATTAATTAATGCGGCAGTCTTTTTTTATGTCATATTACCCTCGGTGTACAAGGGACAAAACGGCCCCTTGTACACCGAGGGTATCTTTGAGATAAGATTTCTTTTAAAGCCGGGAGGGTATTTTTAAATTGATTATACCAGGGAAAGAAGTTAAACTATAAGGTAGAAGATCTTAGACGAGGTGATATGAGAATGACAGATAAAGTAAGAGACCTGAGAAGTGCCTTGAAACGGCTGAAAGCTATGCCGGGACAGCTGATCACCACAGAAGTAGAAGTGGATCCTATGGCGGAGCTGGCAGGGGTATACCGCCATGTGGGAGCAGGAGGAACTGTGATGCGCCCTACAAAGGAAGGTCCGGCTATGATATTTGAAAATGTAAAAGGCCATCCAGGAGCAAAAGTAGCCATCGGGGTTTTGGCCAGCAGGAAAAGAGTGGCCGCGCTGCTGGATACAGAGCCGGAAAATCTGGGAAAGCTTCTGTGCAAATGTGCGGAGAATCCCATTCAGCCGGTTGTGACGGATAAAAAACCGGTGTGTCAGGAAGTGGTCCATCTGGCAGAGGATCCGGAATTTGATCTGAATAAACTGGTGCCGGCTCCCACTAACACTCCTGACGATGCGGGCCCCTACATAACTCTGGGCATGTGTTATGCTTCACATCCGGATACCGGCTTCAGCGATGTTACCATCCACCGTCTCTGTATTCAGGGAAAAGATGAGCTTTCTATCTTCTTCACGCCGGGAGCCAGACACATTGGAGCTATGGCGGAAAGGGCAGAAGTCCTGGGACAGAAGCTGCCTATTTCCGTGAGTATCGGAGTAGATCCGGCCATCGAGATCGGTTCTTGTTTTGAACCTCCTACAACGCCTTTGGGATATAATGAACTTTCTATAGCCGGAGCTTTAAGGGGTGAACCTGTAGAACTGGCGCCCTGCCTTACTGTGAAAGAAAACTGTATTGCCAATGCAGAGTATGTGATAGAGGGAGAAGTGATCCCGGGGGTGAGAATCCAGGAGGATCAGAACAGCCATACCGGCTACGCTATGCCGGAATTCCCGGGATATACCGGACCTGCCAGCAGTCAGTGCTGGCTGATCAAGGTAAAGGCAGTGACCCACAGAAAAGATCCGATCATGCAGACCTGTATCGGCCCCAGCGAAGAGCATGTGTCTATGGCCGGGATCCCTACGGAAGCCAGCATTTATCATATGGTGGAAAGCGCTATGCCAGGAAGACTGCAGAATGTGTACTGCGCTTCTCCCGGAGGAGGAAAATATATGGCAGTACTTCAGTTTAAGAAATCTTCCCCTTCTGATGAGGGAAGACAGAGACAGGCGGCTCTGTTGGCCTTTTCCGCTTTCAGCGAACTGAAACATGTATTTCTGGTAGATGAGGACGTAGACTGCTTTGATATGAAAGATGTGCTGTGGGCCATGAATACCAGGATGCAGGGGGACGCAGATATTATTACAATCCCGGGAGTACGCTGCCATCCTCTGGATCCCTCCAATGATCCCTCCTGTTCCCCCAGTATCCGGGATCACGGGATCGCCTGCAAGACCATCTTTGACTGCACAGTGCCTTATGACCAGAAGGAACGGTTCAGGCGGGCAAGATTTATGGAAGTAGAGCCGGAAAAATGGCTGTAAGAGGTACAGAGATGGAAAGAAAACGGATACTTGTGGGAATTTCAGGGGCGTCGGGAATACCTGTGGCTGCAGAAGTGCTGAAAGGTCTCCGGGAAGCGGGGACAGAGATCCACCTGATGATCAGCCGGGGAGGAGAGATGGCAGTCAGACAGGAGTCTGCCGGTTCTTTAGAGGAGATCAGGAACCTGGCGGATCAGGTATATGATAACGGAAATATTGGAGCTGCGCCGGCCAGCGGCAGCTTTCAGAATATGGGAATGATCATTGTGCCCTGCAGTATGAAAACACTGGCCGGGATCCACTGCGGCTACAGCGACAGCCTTTTGCTCCGGGCAGCGGATGTGATCCTTAAAGAGAGGAGAAAACTGGTGCTGGCAGTACGGGAGTGCCCCTTCAGCACCATACATCTGAGGAATATGTATGAGCTTTCCTCTATGGGGGCTGTGATACTCCCGCTGATGCTCAGCTATTATAATAAGCCGGAAAGTCTTCAGGATGCAGCCCGGCATCTGGCCGGAAAGATCCTGGACCAGTTTGACATAGAATATAAACCTTTTAAAAGATGGAAGGGTATGGATATAGATGGAGAATTACAGAGAGGTTAAGCGGACTTTGCTGGGAAGACAGATAAGGGCCAGAGTCCATTTCCTGGATCAGGGGATCAACGTGCTTCTTACCGGCGGAGATAAATCCCATATCGGTGCGGTCAGCGGGCGGATCCCGGGCCAGGATCCGGTAGATATTGAGCTTCCGGGACATAAGGAAGGGATTGTGGCAAGGAAGTGGGCAGAAAAACTGGAAGCCGCCAGAGGAGAACCGGTATGGGTGGAATGCGGGATACATTATGAAACATTAAGCAGAGAAGGCATTGCCCAGGTAGTAAGGACCTGCGGGGAGATGCTGGAGGAACTTTTAAAGGAGCAAAAGAATGAAAGACAGTGAAAAGTTTCAGATGAATGTAGAGGTAGTCTCCAAAGCTCTCCAGGAACAGGCCCAGACCAGAGAACCGGAAGAGGAAGCCCGAAAGCTTTATAAAAAGTTCAGGGAAACCAGACAGGAGCCTGTACGTCTGGCGGTGGCCCTCCGGGGATTCTTTCTTCCCCAGGCAGAGCCGGAAGAAAAGGATGCCTATGAGAAATATTTAAAAGGCAGGATCCGCCCTGCTGTGGAGGCGCTTATTGAGGAGGACGGAGTGGAAAAGCTGGAAAAACTGGAAGATCTTGGATGGCTGGAAGAAAAAAATATTGATAATTTTATCCGGATCGCCAGACAGAAGGGAAAAAATGCCTCTCTGGTATGGCTTCTTCATCTGAAGAAAGAAAAAAACGGATTTAAAGACAGGGATTTTTCCCTTTGAAAGCAGGTGAGGCACATGGACAGGGAAACTCAAAAACGCCGGGAAAATCTGGGAATCCGGATCCTGCAGAACTGCCGGAACGAGCTGTATTCCTATTTCCCTTATCTGGACGGGGCTTTTGCCGGGCTGAGATATTGTCCTGAGGAAAAAGCCGGAACCATAGGAACAGACGGGGAATTTCTTTATTTTTCGCCCTCTTATCTGATCCGGGCATATGGAGAAAATCCCCGGAGCATCCTGAGGGGATATCTCCATATCCTTCTTCACTGCCTGTATCTCCATCCTTTTTACGGAGAGATTTTTCCAGGAGGAGAAAAGGGAGACCGGGTACTGTGGAATCTGGCCTGCGATATGTGGGTGGAAGAGATCATAGAAAGAGAGCAGATACCGGGACTTTCTCCCGGAAGGGAGCCTGTACGGGAGCAGTGTTTCTGGCTCATGCGGGGACAGAAGCTTTCAGCGGAGAAACTTTATTATATGCTGGCAGGGGGGAGGTTTCCCTATACTTTCAAGGAGCTTTGCCAGGCTTTTTCCTTTGACGATCCCAGATTCTGGGAAAAGGGAAAAAGAGAGAAGAGAGGGGCAGGGACCCGGAAAAAATGGGAGGAGCTCCGTTCCCTGACAGGACAGAAAAAACAGCAGAAAAAGAAACGGGCAGGCACTCAGAAAGGATCCGGGGAAGAAGAAATGGAAGCACGTCCCCAGGGAAAGTTTGATTATCGAAAATTTCTGAAACGCTTTGCAGTGCCCAGAGAAGAGGTAGAGCTGGATACGGAAAGTTTTGACTATATTTTCTATAACCTGGGTATGGAGCGTTATGGAAATACACCTCTCATTGAGCCTTTGGAATACAAAGAAGTCAACCGCCTGGAAGAGCTGGTCATTGCCATTGATACCTCCAGCTCCTGTTCTGAAGAAACAGTCCGGGGATTTCTGGGAGAAACTTACCGGATACTGGAGGAGAAGGAAAATTTTTTCCGAAAGATGAAGGTATATCTGATCCAGTGTGACAGCTGTATCCAGGATGTGAAAGTGATCCATTCTGAGGAAGAGTGGAAGGCTTACAGTAAAAATATTAAAATCCGGGGCAGAGGGGGTACGGACTTCCGACCGGTGTTCCACTACATCAGCCGGCAGCAGGAAAAGAAGGAAATCAGGAATCTGAAGGCTCTGATCTATTTTACAGATGGAGACGGCATTTATCCCCAGAGCAGGCCGGAATATGAGACAGCTTTTGTATTTCTGGAGAAAAATGCCAGGATGGACAGGGTGCCGGACTGGGCCTATAAACTGCTGGTACCGGCAAAGACAGGAAAACAAGAGGAAGAATTATGAATATAAAAGAGGCAAAAACAGAGATTATCAATACGATTCGCGCATATAACAAAAAGGATGACCAGGGATGTTATACCTTCCCACTGGTAAGACAGAGACCCATTCTCCTTATGGGGCCTCCGGGAATCGGGAAAACGGCTATTATGGAGCAGGCGGCTGCAGAATGCGGTGTAGGGCTGGTGGCCTATACCATCACCCATCATACCCGGCAGAGCGCCATCGGCCTTCCTCATATTGAAGCAAGGGTATATCAGGGAAAAGAGGTCAGTGTGACGGAATATACTCTGAGTGAGATCATAGCGTCGGTATACCAGTGTATGGAAGAAACGGGGAAAAAAGAGGGGATCCTTTTTATCGATGAGATCAACTGTGTGTCAGAAACGCTGGCTCCCACTATGCTCCAGTTTCTTCAGAATAAAACTTTCGGAAGCCATAAGGTGCCCCGGGGCTGGGTGATCGTGGCTGCGGGAAATCCCCCTCAGTATAATAAGTCCGTGCGGGAGTTTGATATTGTGACTCTGGACCGGGTGCGAAAAATCGATGTGGAGGCGGACTGCGATGTGTGGATGGAATATGCCTGCCGTCAGGAAGTCCACGAAGCAGTGCTGTCTTACCTGAGGATAAAGAAGGAAAACTTTTATACTGTAGAAAATACAGTAGACGGAAAATTTTTCGTCACTGCCAGAGGCTGGGAAGATCTGTCGGAAATTCTGAAAAGCTATGAGGAATTTCAGATCCCGGTGACAGAATCCCTGGTGAGCCAGTATCTGCAGAAAGAAGAGATAGCCAGAGATTTTGCCGCTTACTACCAGCTGTACCGGAAATACGGCACAGACTATGGGATCTCAGAGATGCTGGAAGGAAGGCTTTCCGATGAGGAATATCGGGAAAAAGGGGATATGGCAGGGAAAGGCGGTTTTGAAGAGCGTTTTACAGTGGTGAATCTGCTTCTGGGAGCTCTCCATACGGAGTTCGCCGGTTTTGCTAAAAAAGAAGAAAACCTTACAGCCCTTCATGAAGCGCTGGGATATCTGAAGAGTTATATCCGGGATCATAAAGAGACAGAGGATATCAAAGCTTTTATCCGTGATCGGAAAAACAGTCTGGAAATAAAAACAGAGGCCGGGTTGATGAGGGAAACAGAGATCCGAAAAGAAAACTGGGTGATCGGAAAGCTGGAAGAGTATTATCTGAACCTGAAAAAGGAACATGTGCAGAGCGGGACAGAAGGCTTTGAAAAAATAAAGATCTATTTCGCAGGAGAAACAGAGAAAAGAGGCCGGGAGATAGAAGAGATCCTGAAGCGGACAGAGAGAGGATTTTCTTTTGTGGAAGCGGCCTTTGGGGACAGCCAGGAAATGGTGCTTTTTGTATCCGGGCTGACCCAGGATGATAAGGCCATAGATTTTCTCAGTGTACACGAAAGTCCACTGTATCTGAAGTGGAGCGAGAAACTCTTGTATAGGAAGGAGGAGGAAAAACTGCTGGAAGAGTGCAGGGAGGAAGAGAGTATGCTGGAGTCATAAAAAAACAAGTAGATTGACAAGCGTACAAGCACTATAATATTAAGTAGTGAGTCTTGACCAGACATAAAAGGAAAAACAGGAGGTATTTACATGAGCGCAGAAGAAAACAAAAAAATAATCGAGGAAGGCAGAGCTGTACTGGGGATCGAGCTGGGGTCTACCAGGATCAAGGCTGTTCTGGTAAATGAGGAAAATCAGCCTATTGCGTCAGGAAGTCATGAGTGGGAGAACCAGTATGTAAACAACATCTGGACCTACAGCGAGGAGGCTATCTGGACAGGCATCCAGGACAGCTACCAGGATATGGCAAGGGATGTAAAGGAAAAGTACGGAGCAGAGATCACAAAACTGGGAGCTGTGGGATTCAGCGCTATGATGCACGGCTATATGCCTTTTGATAAGGACGGAAAGCTGCTGGTGCCTTTCCGTACATGGAGAAATACGATGACAGAAAAAGCCAGCGAGGAGCTGACAGAGCTGTTTGCCTACCATATTCCTCAGAGGTGGAGCATTGCCCATCTGTATCAGGCTATGCTGAACAAAGAAGAACATGTAAAGGACATCGCCTTTATGACTACTCTGGAGGGGTATGTGCACTGGAAACTGACAGGAGAGAAGGTATTGGGAGTAGGAGAAGCTTCCGGAATGTTTCCTGTAGATATGAATCTTAAGAATTATGATCAGAAGAGAATGGAACAGTTTGAAAATCTGGCCGCTCCTTACGGATATTCCTGGAAGCTTCATGAGATCCTTCCAAAGGTGCTCCTGGCAGGAGAAGAAGCAGGGCGCCTTACAGAGGAAGGGGCAAAGCTTTTGGACGTAACAGGAAAACTGGAAGCAGGAGTTCCTTTCTGTCCTCCGGAGGGAGACGCAGGAACAGGAATGGTGGCTACCAACAGTGTCGCCCAGAGAACAGGAAATGTATCTGCAGGAACTTCTGTGTTCTCCATGGTCGTTCTGGAAAAAGAACTGTCTAAAGTATATCCGGAGATCGACCTGGTAACCACGCCTACAGGAAATCTGGTTGCTATGGTCCACTGTAATAACTGTACTTCAGACTTAAACGCCTGGGTAGGGATTTTTAAAGAGTTTGCAGAGGCTATGGGAATAAAGACAGATATGAACCAGCTTTTCGGAACCCTTTACAGAAAGGCTATGGAGGGAGACGCGGACTGCGGCGGACTGCTGGCCTACAATTATTTCTCAGGAGAACATATCACTGGATTTGAAGAGGGACGCCCTCTCTTTGTCCGCACTCCGGAGAGCAGATTTAATCTGGCGAATTTTATGAGAGTCAACCTTTTTACCTCCCTTGGAGCATTAAAGACAGGCATGGACATCCTTTTGAAAGAAGAGGGAGTCAAGCTGGATAAGATCCTGGGCCACGGAGGCCTTTTCAAAACTAAGGGAGTGGGACAGAATATCCTGGCTGCTGCCATCGACACTCCAGTAACGGTTATGGGGACCGCAGGAGAAGGGGGCGCCTGGGGAATCGCAGTTCTGGCGTCTTACCTTATCCATAAGGAAGAAGGCGAGACTCTGGAAGAATATCTGGATAACAAGGTCTTTGCAGGACAGGAAGGAATAGAAGTTCAGCCGGATGAGAGAGATGTAAAAGGATTTGATGAATTTATGGTGAGATATAAAGAAGGACTGGCCATAGAAAGAGCGGCTGTGGATCATTTGAAGGGATGATAGAAGGAAGAAAATGAGGACAGAAAAGATCATCTTAAACGAAGAGAGAAATGTAACCCTTACCGCTTATCTTCAGGAGACAGGGGGAAGATTTGACTATATTTCGGCCCGCCCGGGTATGCTGATCATTCCCGGAGGAGGCTATCAGTACTGTTCTGAACGGGAGGCGGATCCTCCGGCTATGGCTTTTCTGAAAGCTGGTTTTCAAGTGTTTATCCTTAACTATTCCATAGGGAAAGACGCCAGGTGGCCCAATCCTCTGGAGGATTATGAAAAGGCGATGGAGCTGATCCGGGACAGGGCCGAGGAATGGAAGGTATATAAAGACAAGGTTGCAGTGCTGGGCTTTTCCGCAGGAGGCCATCTGGCGGCCTGTGCGGCCACTATGGCAAAGAACCGACCTGCGGCAGCGGTTCTGGGGTATGCGGTGACAGAAAAAGAAACTGTGGAAAAATGTGAAAAGACAGCGCCGGACGCAGTGTCGGCTGTGGACAGGCGCACCTGCCCCTGCTTTGTCTTTGCTACCAGGGATGACAGCGTGGTTCCTGTACAGAATTCTCTGTCTTTTGTCACTGCTCTGGCGAAAAACGGGGTATCTTTTGAAAGCCATATCTATGCCTACGGGCCTCATGGCTTCTCTACAGGAGATACTTCTGTGCAGTATAAGGACTCTCATCTGTGCAGCCGGGTTCCGCGATGGACAGAGGACTGCATTGGATGGCTGAAAGATATTCTGGGAGATTTCGGGGAAAAAACAATGACAGATCCCGCCTGCCCCAGACATGTGACAGGAGATTACGAGGATTATCTTTCTCTGGAATGTACTCTGGGCTATCTGCGGCGGTATGAAAAAGCGGCGGATGTTATGGGACCTTTCCTGGACTGGCTTACTTGTCACCGGCAGCAGGTGGCAGACAGCATAGGGCCTGCAGCGGGAGAGATCACCAGAAGAGAAGGGATGGAAGGGTTCTTCCTTATGGCAGACAACCGGACTCTCCGGGAAGTCCTGAGCAATACAGAGTTTTCCCGGGAAGAACAGGCAAAGCTGCAAGAGGCTTTGGAAAAAATAGAAAATCAGAACTAAGATCTCCAGGAGACATTTATCTCTATGGATCAGCTTTGGGACTTCCGGTATTTGCCGGGAGTCCTTCCTGTATATTCCCGGAAAATCTTGATAAAGTGGCTTTCGCTGGAAAAGCACAGGGCGGCGCTGATCTCTGAAAGGGGATAATCTGTATACAGGAGCATGGAACAGGCTGTCTCCAGCCGCTCTTTCTGTACATAAGCCATAGGACTCATCCCGGTTTCTTCTTTGAAAAGATGGGAAAATCTTCCTCTGCTCATCCCCGAGGCCTGGGCTAACTGGGGAAGAGAGATCTTTTCCTGAAGATGGCTGTGGATATAGTGGATGGATTTGCGGACTGCTTTGGAATAGGGCGGAGACTCCTTTTTGTGCTTGACTGCGCTGACAAAATCCCGGAGAGCCCGTTCTCTTAAGGTCTGGATCTGAGAAGGAGAAGTACACTCTTCCGAGGTCTGGATGTAACTGTCGCTCATGGCGTAGGCCAGATCTTCGGCCACACCGCCGTCCATGGCTGCCCTGGTGATCTGGGTGATATAGGAAATAAAGATGATCTGGGCCTGGCGGAGGGGACTGGAGCTGAGTCTGCCTGCCTGACCGGTCTTCTCCAGATTTTCCATGCATTTTCTGGCCAGATCCATATCTCCTATGCGGACTGCTTCCAGCATATCTTTTTCATATCGGTATGGGGTATGGGGGACAAAGGATTCCCTGGAAGCCAGAAGAATCTGCCGTGTCTTTTTATCTAAAAAATCAAAATTGTCCTTCTCAAAAATCGTCATAAATCGGCCTCCTTTCTACCTTTCATTATATCGGAAAAATGTCAGCGTGAAAATGATAAAAACAGCATAAATATGATATTTTTTCCGGATGAATTGTGATAGGTTAATCCTATAAAAGTTGTAAAGGAGCGAAAAAATGAAACGTGATGTAAAAAAGATAATCAGTGAAATGACTCTGGAAGAAAAAGCCGGCATGTGCTCCGGAAAGGACTTCTGGCATTTAAAAGGAGCAGAGAGGCTGGGAATCCCTGCGGTGATGGTCAGCGACGGACCTCACGGACTGCGGAAACAGGCTGAAGAGGCGGATCATCTGGGCCTGAACGAGAGTATCAAGGCTGTATGCTTCCCTACTGCCTGCGCTACCGCCTGCTCATTTGACAGGGATCTGCTGGAAGAAATGGGGGAAAGGATCGGAGATGAGTGTCAGGCAGAGAATCTGTCTGTGATCCTGGGACCTGCAGTGAACATCAAACGTTCTCCTCTCTGCGGAAGAAACTTTGAGTATTTTTCAGAGGATCCTTATCTGGCTTCCCAGATGGCTGCAGCCCATATCAAAGGTGTGCAGTCTAAAAATGTAGGAACCTCTATTAAGCATTTTGCCGCAAACAACCAGGAGCACAGAAGAATGTCCTGTTCCTCGGAGATTGACGAAAGGACGTTAAGGGAAATCTATCTGGCAGCATTTGAAACCGCTATAAAAGAAGCAAAGCCGGATACAGTGATGTGTTCTTATAACCGGATCAACGGAGAGTTCGCATCTGAAAATCATTGGCTGCTCACAGAAGTCCTGAGAGATGAGTGGGGATTTGAAGGCTATGTAATGTCTGACTGGGGAGCAGTCAACGACCGCGTGAAGGGCTTAAAAGCCGGACTGGAACTGGAAATGCCGGGAAGCGGCGGAAACACAGATAAAGAAATCGTAGAAGCAGTAAAGAACGGAGAACTTGAGGAATCTGTGCTGGACAGAGCGGTAGAACGGATCCTGAATATTGTTTTTAAATTTACAGATAACCGTCAGGAAGGAAAATTCGACCTGGAGGAAGACCACAAACTGGCTGCTAAAATTGCAGGGGAATCTATGGTGCTGCTGAAAAATGAAGGAGTCCTTCCTATTCCGGTTCAGGGTAAGAAGATCGCCTTTATCGGAAAATTTGCAGAAACCCCAAGGTTCCAGGGAGGCGGAAGCTCCCACATCAATTCTTTTAAGATTACCAGCGCTTTGGAAGCGGTGAAGGATGTGGCGCAGGTGACTTACGCTCAGGGATACGACGTGAAAGAAGATGTGATAGACCAGGTTATGCTGGATCAGGCGGTAGAGGTAGCAAAGGAAGCTGATGTGGCGGTGATTTTTGCAGGCCTTCCCGATGCTTTTGAGTCTGAAGGATACGACAGAAGTCATATGAGGATGCCGGACTGCCAGAATACTCTGATCTCTGAGATCGCAAAGGTTCAGGAAAATGTAGTAGTGGTTCTCCATAACGGATCACCGGTGGAAATGCCCTGGGCAGACCAGGTAAAGGGAATCCTGGAAGCATATCTTGGCGGACAGGCCGTAGGGCAGGCAGAAGTGGATATCCTGTTTGGAAAAGTAAATCCAAGCGGAAAACTGGCTGAGACCATTCCTTATAAACTTTCAGATAACCCGTCTTATCTGAATTTCCCGGGGGACGGACAGAAGGTAGAATATAAAGAAGGAGTCTTTGTGGGATACCGCTATTATGACACCAAGGAGATGCCGGTGCGCTATCCATTTGGATATGGACTGAGCTATACTACTTTTGAATATAAAGATCTTCAGCTTTCCGCTGACAAGATCAAAGATACGGATAAATTGAAAGTAAGACTGAAAGTGAAAAACACAGGAAACAGAGCGGGAAAAGAAATCGTACAGCTCTATGTGGCAGACAAGACCGGAGCTGCCAGCCGTCCTGTGAAGGAACTGAGAAATTTTGTAAAGGTAGAGCTTCAGCCTCAGGAAGAGAAAACCGTGGAAATGGAACTGGATAAGAGAAGCTTTGCCTGGTATAACACAGAGATCCATGACTGGTACGCCGCTTCCGGTGAATACGAGATCCTGGCGGCTGCTTCTTCCAGAGATATCCGGTTAAAGAAAACCGTCTATGTAGAAAGCACCAGAGAGCTGCCTATGCATATCCATATGAATACCACTATCGGAGAACTCCTGGAAAATCCAAAGACAAAAGCTGTGATCGAAGGCATGACAGACAGTCTCATCCAGCATATGGGAGGTTCCTCTGAGGAAGAAAACAGCGCGGCTTCTGAAGCTATCACAAAAGAAATGTCGCTGAAAATGATGGAGAACTCGCCTCTTCGTTCTCTGAGAAGTTTTATGGGGATGCGTACGGAGGAAATCCAGGAACTTATCCAGAAACTGCAGAACGCGGCAGATCATCAGTAAAGAGGGAAAAAAGTGAGCCTGTGCCGGAAGGCACTTTGGCTGCTCAGTCTGCGCCGCTTTAAGACTTCGGCCTCAAAGCGGCGCCTCTTTTTTACTGTCTTCCTATGTCGTATACGCTGCGAAGTTTCAGGCCTTCTGGGGTGCCTCTCAGGATGCGGATTCTTTTTTCGCCGCCGTTCATATCAAAGTAGTTATCTTCCAGGACCAGATCTTCTTTTTCGTTGAGGATTTCCACGCTTTTTGCGTAGGCAGAAGCTTTTACTATCAGTTCGTTTCCCTCTGCTGTAATCTGAAGCTGCGGATCTTTATAGCGGAAGTACTTGGGATAAGAAAAGATCACAGTGCCTGAAGAAAGAATTTTGTCCTTCTCCTCAATCTGGAAGCTTACATATTGTTCAAACAGATCTGCCTGGGGAAGAAACACTTTGTCAAGCCAGCAGGAAGACAGAGGAGGTACAGAGATCGGCTTTTTCTCTTCTCTGACCACTGTGGCATCGGCGTTCCTTAAAGCCCAGGTCAGGATTAGATGTTTTTCTTCTTTTGTTTCATTGGCTACGTTCAGACGGATGGATTTTTCAAATGAAAAATGCTGGCGGTTCATATCTGCGGCCGCGGTCATCCAGCTTTGCTCCTCGCAGGAGATCATAACAGGAGCAAAGAAACGCTTTGCATAGTAGTGGAGCGCTTTCCATCTGCCGTAATAGTCAATAGAAGACCAGGAGGTAACGGGCCAGCAGTCATTGAACTGCCAATATACGGCTCCCATACATCTCCCCCGGTTTCTGCGGAAGTGTTCCACCCCGTAACGGATGGCGTCGGCCTGAAGAAGCTGGGAAGCATATACCAGGGAAGAAAAGTCGTAAGGGTATTTGTAGGTCTGCTGGAGGTAATTCATGATCTTTCCGTTTGCCGCGTTATTTCTCTGATGTTTCTCCATTACATAGGAGAAAATATTCCAGTCCTGAGGGTCGTCGCTGATCCCTTCCTCTACAGTTTTTACAGAAGGGAAGGACTGGAAACCAAATTCGGAAAGATAGCGGAAGCCATATTTCCGATACTCAGAGAAGGGCTTGTTCCCATGCCATACCTGCCAGAAATGTACGTCCCCCCGGTTTGGATCCTGAGGATCATCAAAAGAGCCTCCGGAGGATGGGCTGGATGGCCAGTAGAAGGTTTCCGGATCATATTTCTTCAGAACCTGGGGAATGATCCGTTCATACATAAAAAGATAATCCCGGACTTCAGAAGGTTTGGAGACCCACTCCCCTTCTTTTACAAAGGATTCCATCTCATTGTTTCCGCACCATAGCCCAAGGCTGGCGTGATGACGGATCCGTTTGATATTATCTGCAAATTCATGAACAATATTATCCTCAAATTCCGGAGTCAGCTCATAGACTGAGCAGGCGAACATAAAATCCTCCCAGACAACCAGACCCAACTGGTCACAGAGATCAAAGAATTCATCATCAGGATAGTAGCCTCCGCCCCAGACACGAATAGTATTGAAATTGGCCAGTTTTGCGTCCGCCAGAAGCTGTTTCCGTTTTTTAGAGGAAATCCTTCCCAGAAGATGCTCTTCAGGTATATAGTCTCCGCCCATAGCAAAGTATTTGACACCGTTTACCATATGGGCAAAGGAAGAGCCCCAGGAATCTTTTTCCACGCACATGGTCAAAGTGCGCAGACCGATTTTTCTGCACCAGGTGTCCAGAATCTTTCCTTTATAGAGAAGATCTACAGAGATCTGATACAGAGGCTGGGAACCCAGACCATTGGGCCACCAAAGCTGAGGGTCTGGGATCTGTATAGATTCCGGAGCGTTTTCCAGGGTGAAAGAACTGCCGTCAGGCGCCGTGACAGTTACCTGATAAGTATAGGAAGGATCCTTTTCCAGAACCCGGAGTTCCTCAAGAGACCGTTCTGTGCTCCATTCCCCGGCACTGTTCAGAGAAAGGGCGAGATGAAGGGTTACTTTACTTTCTTCATGTACCTGGCGTATATATACAGAATCGATCCTGGCTTGGGAAATACCCAGAATGGAAACGCCGCGGAAGATTCCGGCGTCCGGGAGATGAGCGCCCCAGTCCCAGCCGTACATATAGTGGGCTTTCCGGATATGGCTGAAACCTTCCCAGGCATCTTCTGTACCCCGGGTGGGGCATTGGGCAAAGGCATGGTCCGCCGCCTTTAAAGGGGAATGGAGAAGAACCTCCAGTTTGTTGGATTTTGGCTTCAGGCAGGAGCCTGGAGCAAATTCCCAGATCCGGTGCATATTAAATGTGCGTCCAAGCAGCACGCCGTTGAGATAAATGTCGGCTATGGTATCGATGCCGTCAAAGCGCAGAAGCACCTGATCCTGGCTGAAAAGTTCCGGATCTCCGTCAAAAGTGCAGCTGTAAAGAAAATCATCGTTGACTACATCTCTTACCAGATCTTCATTATCTTTCCAGTAAGGTTCAGGGATCCTGCCGTTAGCAGCCAGAACAGTGTATACACTGGTAGGCACAGAAGCATGGAAAACTTCTGAGGAATTGCTTTTTTTCAGGCTCCAGCCGGTGTTTAAGGTTTGCTTTACCATATCTTTCCTCCTGACATTAAGTATTTAAAAAAATTGTAGCAGAGGATACTGGAAAAAACAAGAAATTCAAATGTTTAAAAAAACAGTTGACAAGTATTTGCAATTATGATATGTTATCAAAGGATTAGCTGCCGAAGACAGCAGGTGCCGTAAGGTATAATGATGAAAACGCCTGCCGAGGAAAGTTTCATTCTTAATAACAGAAGCAGAGATGCAGATCTTTGCGGATTCTAAGATTGATCAATACCTCTTTGTCTTTCCGGCAAAGAGGTTTTTCTTATTTCGAGGCAAAGGAGGAATCCTCCAAAGCCGAAGCAGCGCAGCCTAAAAATATAAGGAGGTGCACAATTCATGGCAAAAGTAGAACTTAAAAAACCTGTCGTAGAAGAGATTTCCAACAGCATTAAAGATGCAGCTTCCGTAGTGCTGGTAAACTACAAGGGCATCAATGTTGAGCAGGATACTCAGATGCGTAAGGAATTAAGAGAAGCTGGTGTTGTTTACAAAGTTTACAAAAACACAATGATGAACTTTGCATTCAAGGGAACACCATGTGAAGAACTGTGCCAGCATTTAGAGGGAACAAACGCTCTGGCTGTATGTGCAGATGACGCTACAGCTCCGGCAAGAATCCTTGCTAAATACGCAAAGACAGTTCCTACTCTGGAATTAGTTGCCGGTGTCGTAGAAGATACTTACTACGATAAGACAGGAATGGAAGCACTGTCCAAGATCCCTTCAAGAGAAGAACTTCTTGGAAAACTTCTTGGAAGCATCCAGTCTCCTATCGCAAACTTCGCTCGTGTGCTTAATCAGATCGCTGAACAGCAGGCATAAGGAGCAGCAGTTTTACAAAAGAGAGAGCCTGTAAAAGAAACAGGCAAAGTAAAAAGAAAATATAATCGGAGGTAAATAATAATGGCAAAGTTAACAACAGCTGAATTTATTGAAGCTATCAAAGAGTTATCTGTATTAGAGTTAAATGATTTAGTAAAAGCATGTGAAGAAGAATTTGGTGTATCTGCAGCAGCAGGCGTTGTAGTAGCAGCAGCAGGCGGAGCTGGAGAAGCAGCAGAAGAGAAAGACGAGTTTGATGTTGAACTGACAGAAGTTGGACCAAACAAAGTTAAAGTTATCAAAGTTGTTCGTGAAGTAACAGGCTTAGGACTGAAGGAAGCTAAAGAAGTTGTAGACGGAGCTCCTAAGGTACTCAAAGAAGGCGCTTCTAAAGCTGAAGCTGAAGAAATCAAGACAAAACTGGAAGGCGAAGGCGCTAAAGTTACTCTTAAATAATTCAGAGTCGAAAATTTTGCATATGCAGAAGCCGGGCAGATTTATCTGTCCGGCTTTTTTGATATGTAAAAAGCCGCTGGGACAGGGGTTGGCTTTAATGAATAGAAAAAAAGGAGTTTTAAAGGTATTGCTTGTGAAAACTGGATAGAAATTATTATAAAAAAATAAATATTCCTAAAAAATATATAAAGTATGCCCAAATTTCATATAATAAAAACTTTACAATTGGAGACTTTGCTGATATACTATTTTAGTGTAATAAATTTCTACGAGAGGGAGGAAAATGACATGATTACCTTTATTATCGGTCTTGTGATCCTGTTCGGCGGCGCAGCTCTTTACGGTAAGTTCTGCGAAAAAGTATTCGGACCTGACGACAGGAAAACACCGGCTTACACAAAACAGGACGGTGTAGACTATGTTCCTATGAGAGAGTGGAAAAACAGCTTGATCAACTTGCTGAACATTGCAGGTACCGGCCCTATTCTCGGACCTATCCAGGGTATTCTGTTCGGCCCCATTGCCTTCATTACAATACCTATCGGAAATATTATCGGCGGTGCCATGCATGACTACTTTTCCGGCATGATCTGCTTAAGAGACGGCGGATCCCAGATGCCTGAAACGATCCGTAGATATAGTAACAAGGGTGTTTATGGCGTATATCAGGTTTTCTGCAGTCTGCTGCTGCTTCTGGTAGGCGCTGTATTTATTTATACACCTGGCGACATTGCCGCTACGCAGGTATTCGGATTCGACGGATCTGCCACATCAATTTCTACATGGGTGATCTACGGCGTGATCTTTGTTTATTATCTGATCGCTACTGTGTTTCCTATTGACAAGATCATCGGACGTATCTATCCTGTTTTCGGAGCTATCCTGCTGTTCTCTGCATTAGGCGTATTTATCGGCCTGTTTGTAAAAGGATATCCCCTTGTTGAACTGTGGGGTAACTGGAGCTGGACTCTTCCGGATGGCGGAGTGCTTTCTTATAGTGATTACTTTAATGCAAATCACTTTATTCCGATCTTTTTTATCACAGTTGCCTGCGGTATCCTTTCAGGATTCCATTCCACACAGACTGCTATTATTTCCCGTACTATGAAAAGCGAGAAACAGGGCCGCATGACCTTCTACAACATGATGGTTCTGGAAGGCTTCATCGCTATGGTATGGGCGGCAGGCGCTATGGGCGTTTACAACCTGGGACTTCAGGCGGCAGACGCTTCTCTGG
>ERZ1643249.1971-NODE-1971-length-19815-cov-25.785779_pt1 | contig 19815 bp, 23 predicted proteins | sample MGYA00579263_ERZ1643249 | MGnify/ENA primary metagenome ERZ1643249 (study PRJEB29033, sample SAMEA4952264) | chicken gut metagenome | biome: Broiler Chicken; feature: Gastrointestinal Tract; material: Caecum | place: Ireland | collected 2018 | study: Broiler... | reverse complement strand
GCATTGCATATGGAATGGGTAAAAAATGTTATGCTATAGGAGAATATGATGTAACAGATTCATTGTATCTTATTTTTGATAAAATTTTTAAAAATGAAGATGAGTTAAAAGAATTTTTGAAAAATAATGAATATTAGGAGATAAAGAATGGGTAAAAAAGTAATTATTATAATATTTTTATCTTTGATAATATATAATATAGTTCCTGTATTAAATTTAATAATTCCACAAATTAGTGCATATACATTTTTGTTAGATTTGTGGCTTATTAACACATTATATTCATTAATTGCATCAACTATATTTTGTAGAAAATATGGCTTTAAATTATGGGTTTCAGTTATTATATCAATATTATTTGTACCTACTATGTTTATTTTTTATAATTCTACAGCGTGTGTGTATATTATAGTTTATGTTATATTTTCATTAATTGGCTGTATTATAGGTGGAAGCATTAGACACATAATTATTAAAAAATAAATTAATAAATGACTAATACGTTTCTATTTTAAGTCACGTAATAGTCATTTTTACATGGTAATATAATTTTGAATAGTAAATAAATATTGCTAATTATATACTTATATGCTATTATAAAAACGAATTAAATTTAAAGGGAGGAGTTTATGGAATATAGAAGATTTAAAAGTACTATAGTTGCAAGAATAGATAAAGGAGAAGAAATACTTGAATGTATTAAAAAAATTGCCTTAAAAGAGGATATTAAACTAGCAAATATAAATGCACTTGGTGCAACAAATAATTTTGTCGTGGGAGTATTTAAAACAGATGAAAAGAAATATTATTCAAATGAATTTAAGGGAGATTTTGAGATTGTTTCTTTGACAGGAACAATTAATACAATGAATGATGAATTTTATACACATATTCATATGAGTGCTGGAAATGATAAAGGAGAAGTATTTGGTGGTCATTTAAATAGTGCAATTGTTAGTGCTACATGTGAGATGGTAATAAATATTATTGATGGAAGAGTAGATAGATATTTTGACGAGGATATAGGACTAAATTTATTTAAGTTTTAAGTGGAGAAAAGTTTATTATGGAGCAAAAAAGATGTAAATGGTGTAATTTAAATAATCCATTATATGTTAAATATCATGATGAGGAATGGTGCACTAAGAATTTTAATGATGATTATTTATTTGAAATGTTAATCTTAGAATCGTTTCAGGCAGGTCTTTCATGGGAGTGCATTTTAAATAAAAGAGAAAACTTTAAAGAGGCGTATGATAATTTTGATTTAGAAAAAGTTTGCTTATATGATGATGAAAAAATAGATGAATTGCTAAAAAATCAGGGTATTATTAGAAATAAACTAAAAATTAAAGCTAGTATAAATAATGCAAAGATTTTTAAAAGTATAAAAGAGGAATATGGTTCTTTTTATAATTATCTATACACATTTACAAATGGAAAAATAATATATGAGATAGGTAAAACAACTAATCACTTATCAGATAAAATATCAAAAGATCTTAAAAAAAGAGGTATGAAATTTGTAGGAAGTACTATTATATATTCATATTTGCAAGCAATAGGGATTATTTATTCTCATGATGAAGAATGCTATTTGTTTCAAAATTTTAAAATAACATAGAATATTAATTTTAGGAGGAAAAATGATAAAAGTAGAGCATGTAACAAAAAAATTTATAAGATATAAAAATAAAAAAGAAAAAGAAGAATTTTGTGCGGATAAAGATATAAGCTTTAGTGCAAATGATGGAGAAATTATTGGAATACTTGGACCAAATGGTGCTGGTAAGACAACATTACTTAGAATGATTGCTGGAATTTTAGAGCCTAGTGAGGGCAAAATTACATTTGATAAATTAAATTATAAAGATAATGAAATTGAAATTAAAAAAAGTATAGCATATTTGTCTGGAAATACTAAGTTATATGATACTTTATCAACATATGAACTTTTAAAAATGTGTTCAGATATATATGGGGTAAATGAAGAAGATAGCAAAAAAAGAATAGAGGAAATATCTAAAGTATTAAAGATGGATCAGTTTTTATATAATAAAATAGAAAATTTATCTACAGGTCAAACTCAAAAAGTAAATATAGCAAGATGTTTAATACATAATCCTAAATATTATATTTTAGATGAAGCAACAACAGGACTTGATATTATTTCTAGCCAAATTATATTAGATTTTATAAAAAAAGAAAGAGAAAAAGGAAAGACAATAATATATTCTACTCATTATATGGAAGAGGCAGAAAATATTTGTGATAGAGTAATAATGATAAATAAAGGAAGAATTATAAAATCTGGAACACCAAGTGATATAAAAAAAGATACTAATACTACTAATTTGAGAGATGCTTTTTTTGCTATGATTGGAGGTGTCCTAGATGAAGAGTAATTTATTTAATATTTTAAAAAAAGAAATAAGGGAATTATTTAGAGATAAAAAATCACTTGCAATGATGCTTGTAATACCAATATTTATACCTCTTTTGGTTGTTGGAATGTCAGCTTTATTTGAGTCTCAAGTAAATAAAAATGTAGAAGAATATAATAAAATAGGATTTGCATATGATATGAGTGATGAAGAAAAAAATATAGCAAGTCAAATGAATATTAGTGTGGTAAATGGTACTGAAGAAGAATTAAATAAAATGTATGACGAAGGCGAAATTGATTTATATATTACAAAAAATGAAAATAAGTATGTTATAAATAGTGATGGCTCAGATAATAGTACATATTCTACAAGTCTTATGGAGACATATTTTAATACATATAAGCAGTTTTTACAGCAAAGTTACTTACAACAAAATAATATTAATCCAAATGAAGTATTAAATATTATAACTGTAGAAGAAAATGTAGTGGAGCAAGATAACTTTTTTGCAAATTATATAAAAAATTATGCATTCTTATTTATAATTATGGCAATAACAGTATCTGCTACATATCCAGCAACTGATACGACTGCAGGTGAAAGAGAAAGAGGAACACTTGAAACTTTACTTACTTTTCCAATAAAAAGTAGAGATATAATTGTAGGAAAATTTTTAGGTGTTAGTATTTCTTCAATTGTTACAGGTGTAATAAGTTTGATTTTAGCAATTATTTCTCTTATAATTTCACAAGATATGTTTACTATATATGAAGGAATAGATATTATGTACTCTTTTGCAAGTATTGTATTTGCACTTGTAATAATTATTGCTTATTCTTTCTTTATAAGTGGACTTTGTATTGCTATTGCAAGTACATCTAAGACTTTTAAAGAGGCACAAAGTGCACTTACTCCTTTAACATTTATATCATTATTTCCTGGTATGATTGCATTTATGATAGGTATTACAACAACTCCTATACTTTCAATAGTACCATTTTTAAATTATACTTTAATATTTACAGATATTAATAATGGAAATATAGATGTTTTAAATATTTCACTTATGGCAATTTCAACTATTATATATATAACAGCAGTATTAGCATATATAATAAAACAATATAAATCTGAAAAGGTTTTATTTGCAAAATAAAATTAATACTCTATACTAAAATGTGTAGAGTATTTTTTACATAAATTAAAAAATATGTCTTGACATAAAGTTAACTTTAGGTTGTATAATAAATTTAAAATTTGGAGGTGATTTTTTTGGAATATTCTATTTCAGAAGTATCAAGAAAAATGAATGTATCTATTTCAACTTTACGATATTATGATAATATCGGACTGTTTCCAAATTTAAAAAAAGATAAATCTGGAAATAGACTTTTTGATAAAGATAGTATTGAAACATTAAGAGTTATACAGTATATGAAAAAAGCTGGAATGAAACTTGAAGAAATAAAAGAATATATAAATTGGTGTAAAGAGGGAGATAGTACTATTTTAAAAAGACTTGAATTATTTAAAAAGCAAAAAGAAAATGTACTAAAGCAGATGAAACAGTTAGAGGAGACATTAAATTTAATTAATTTTAAAAAATGGTATTATACACAAGCATTAAATGATGGAACGGAAATAAATGTAAAAAATATTGATCTAGATAAAATGCCAAAAAATGTACAAGAAGAATTTAAAAAATGTCATTTAGAATTAAAATAGTAAGGAGGAAATAAAATGAGTAAAATTTTAGTTACATATTTTTCTGCAAGTGGTGTAACAGAAAATATTGCAAAAAAAATTGCAAATGCTTTAGGTGGTACTTTATATGAAATAAAACCTGAAAGAGAGTATACAGATGAGGATTTAGATTGGACAAACAAAAAGAGTAGATCTTCAATAGAGATGCAAGATGTATCGTGTAGACCACTAATTAAAAAAGAAAATATTAATTTAGATGACTATGACATAGTTTTGGTAGGATTTCCTGTTTGGTGGTATACAACTCCTAAAGTAATAAATACATTTATTGAGAGTATGGATTTTACTGGTAAGACATTAATACCTTTTTGTACTTCAGGAGGCTCTGGTATTGAAACATGTGAGAGGGATTTAAAGAATTTATATCCAAAATATAACTGGAAAAAAGGAAAGAGATTTACTGGTAGAGAAAATGAAGATGATATAAAAAGCTTAATAGAATAGTAGTAATAAAAATACTTTATACATGTGTATAGAGTATTTTTTACGTTTACTTTTAAAAAAATAAATGATATAATAACTCTATAATTAGTGGAGGAAAAAATGATAAGTATAGAATTTAAAGAAAAATTAGATGAAAGCTTAGAGATAATGATAGATGATGAATTTAATAAATTTGCACAAAAAAATGAAGTGATTTGTAATTATTTGTCATTTAACTTTATTGCAAAGGATGAAGAAAAAGTAGTTGGAATAATTAATGGACATTCATATTATGATGAGGTGCATATTAGTGATTTAATTGTACTTAAAGAGTATAGAAATAAGCATATTGGAACACAACTTGTAAAAAAGGTAGAAGAGTATTACAAGGACAAAGGATTTGAAAATATTAATTTAACAACTTATGAATTTCAAGCTCCAAAATTTTATGAAAAATGTGGCTTTAAAGTGGAATTTATACGAGAAAATAAGGAAAATTCAAAACTTAACAAGTATTTTTTGATTAAATATTTAAAGTAAAGTAAAAAGCAAGTAATTTGTTGATAATTACTTGCTTTTATGCTACTATAATATAAACATTATAGGGAGAGAAAAAATGAAGAAAATTGATGAAAAAATATTTGAAATAGAAGTTGAAGATATAAAAGAATTTTTTAAATTTAGAGATAAAGACTCTAATAAAGGAAATTTTGGTACAGTAGGAATAATGGGAGGATGTGAGGAGTATTCTGGTGCTATAAAACTTGCTAATATGAGTAGTGTTGCACTAAGGGCAGGATGTGGGATAGCTAGAGTTATTATTCCAGATTCTATAAAAAAATCTGTATCTCCATTTTTACTTGAGCAAACATTGTTTTTAATGGATTCAGATAGTAAAGGACATATGGTATTTGATAAGGAAAAGCTAAAATTAGCATTGAATAAATTAAATGCCTTATCTTTTGGAATGGGGCTTGGAGCAGGTAATGAAAATGCTAAAATTTTAGAGGAAATATTAAATACCTTTGATAAAACAATTATAATAGATGCAGATGGCTTAAATACGTTGTCTAATATGGATATGAATATACTTTTGAATGCTAAAGGAAATGTTATATTAACACCTCATTTAAAAGAATTTGAAAGATTAAGTAAGATAGATATTGATACAATAAAAAAAGATAGTATAAATTTAGCTATAAAGTTTGCTAGAAAATATAATATAATTTTACTTTTAAAAGGGGATACAACAATTATTACTGATGGAGATATAACGTATCTTGTAAAAAGGGGATGCCCTGGAATGGCAACTGCTGGAAGTGGGGATGTTTTATCTGGTATACTTGTAGGTATGCACGGATATAATAATGCATCTGTTTTGTCTACTGCAACATGTGCTTATCTTGCAGGGGTTGCAGGTGAGCTTGCACAAGAAAAATATACTGATATAGCAATGAAGGCATCAGATACTATTGAGTTTATTCCAAGTGCAATAAAATATATACGAAATGGAGGAAATTTATGAAATTAGTAATTAAAAATTTAAAGAAATCTTTTGATAAAAAACAAGTTTTAAAAGATATAAATTTTGAGTTTGAAAAAGGAAAGATATATGGACTACTTGGCAGAAATGGGGCAGGTAAGACAACATTATTTAACTGCTTAAATGAGGATTTAGAAATAGATTCAGGTGAATTTTTTATTGAAGAAGATGGAAAACAAAGAAAAATGGAAGCAGATGATATAGGGTATGTTTTATCTACACCAAATGTACCAGAATTTTTAACTGGAAGAGAGTTTTTAAAGTTTTTTATTGATATTAACAAAAAAAGAATAAAAAAAGAAAAGACAATAGATGAATATTTTGACTTTATGAAAATAGAAAATGAGGATAGAGATAGATTATTAAAAGATTATTCGCATGGCATGAAAAATAAAATGCAGATGCTTGTTAATATAATTGCAAGTCCTAATGTTTTATTATTAGATGAACCCTTAACATCTTTTGATGTTGTGGTTGCTGAAGAGATGAAACAAATGCTAAAAGAAATAAAAAAAGATCATATTATAATTTTTTCAACACATATAATGGAGTTGGCATTAGATTTATGTGATGATATAGTTATATTAAATAAGGGATTGTTAGAAGAAATAGATAAAAATAATTTAGATAATGAACATTTAAAAAATAAGATAATAGATGCATTAAAGGAGGAGGAGTAAAATGCTAAAAACATTTATAACTTCTTTTAAACTCCAAAATACATATAGAGTAAATAGTATTATTTATTCTATAAAACAGCTTCCAGTTGTAAAGAGAATATTACCAAATAGCTTGTATAAAAGTAGGGGATTAAAAATATTTGCAAATATCATTAGTGCATTATGGGAGTTAACTAGTGTATTTATAGGGAAAATTATATATATTGCTTCAATGATTTTTATGGCTTTATCGTTATATAACACAAATAGTTCAGATACTTTTATACATTTATTTGTGTTTTTAACTTTAGCAGGTGGAGTTTTAAATACTTATATGCTAAACCCTACAAAGGATAAATACTATGCAATAATTCTAATGAATATAAATGCTAGAGAATATGGTCTGTCTAATTACTACTATCAATTATTAAAATTGATTGTTGGATTTTTACCTTTTACAATTATGTTTGGTATGATAGCAAATGTTCCTTTGTGGGTTCAGTTAATATTACCATTTTTTATACTATCAGTAAAATTAATTGTAATGAATTATTGTATATATAATTTTAAGAAAACTAATAAAGCATCAAATGAAAATTTACCAAATAAATTTGTATGGAGCTTTATAGGAATTTGTTTATTACTTGGATATGGACTACCAGCAATAGGTATAACAATAAATAGTACAATTTTCTTATTTATTTGTATAATTTCTATAATACTTGGAATATATAGTTTAATAAAAATACATAGTTTTAAAGATTATAAAAAGATGTATAAAAAGATATTAACAGAATCTAATGTTTATATGCAAGAAAAAAATACTGGAACACAAGCTATGAAAAATGTAAGTTTAAACCAAATAGAGCTAGACAAAAGATATACAAGCAATAAATTTGGTTTTGCATATTTTCATGAGTTGTTTGTAAAGAGGCATAGGAAAATATTGACAACAGCAGTAAAAAAACAATCTCTAGTTATATTAGCACTAATTGTTGCAATGATTATTGGAATTAATGTGAATAGTGAATTTAAAGCAAAAACTAATGAAGTTTTACTAGTATATTTACCATATTTTGTGTTTATAATGTACATTATTAATAGAAGTTCATCAGTTACTCAAGCAATGTTTATGAATTGTGATCATAGTATGTTAACATATAGAATTTATAGGACTCCTAAAGTTATACTTGGAATATTTAAAGAAAGACTTAAAACATTGATTGTAATAAATTTATTGCCAGCATTTCTTATTGGTGGAGGATTAGCACTATTATTATATTTATCTGGAGGAACAGATAATCCACTAAATTATGTTATTTTATTTGTCTCAATTATATCAATGAGTATATTCTTTTCAGTTCACTATTTAGTCATGTACTATTTATTACAACCATATAATGTAAGTACAGAAATAAAAAGTAGTACATATAAAGTAGTACAAGGATTAACGTATTTAGTAAGTTGGTATATGATACAAATAAGAATGCCTATATTTTCTTTTGGTATAGCTACAATAATATTTTGTATAGCTTATTCTTTAATTTCTTTATTTATAGCATATAAATTTGCACCAAAGACTTTTAAACTACGAATATAAAAAATGGTAAGAGAGCTCTTACCATTTTTTTATTTGTAGGATCATCTAATCTTATGATTATGTATAAAAAAGAGGTGGAACAATTTATATTTGGAACAAAAAAATAAAATGTGAAATTTAAATGATAGTATGATATAATAGTTAAGAAAAAAGGGGGAATATTATATGAAAAAGCAAACAGCAGGAAGAGATAATCTTGGTAAATTAGCACCAGAATTTGCAAGATATAATGATGATGTTTTATTTGGTGAAGTGTGGTCAAGAGAAGATAAACTTTCATTACACGACCGTTCAATGATAACTATTGCTGCACTTATGGGAACAAAAAACTTTCCACAAGTTAAATCACATTTACAAATGGGCAAAGCACATGGAGTAACTAAAGAAGAAGCAGTAGAAATAGTTACTCAACTTGCTTTTTATACTGGTTGGGCAAATGCTTGGACAGTATTTCCAATGATAGCAGAAGTATATGGTGAAGATGAAGAAGAAAGTAATAATTTTAGTCCTATGTTTGGGCTTGGGCAACCTAATGATGCTTATGCAAAATATTTTATTGGACAAAGTTATCTAAATCCGTTAACAAAAGCAGGTGAACCTGCAATAGGTATAGCAAATGTAACATTTGAACCAAAATGTCGTAACAATTGGCACAAACACAACGCAACTAAAGGAGGAGGTCAAATTCTTATATGCACAGATGGCGAAGGCTGGTATCAAGAGGAAGGTAAAGCACCAGTTAGTTTAGTACCAGGTACAGTAATAACAATACCTGCTAATACAAAACACTGGCATGGAGCAAAAGCAAATTCTTGGTTTAGTCATATTGCTTTTGATGTTCCTGGAGAAAATACATCAAATGAATGGCTAGAGCCAGTTAATGATGAAGAATATGATAAATTGGGAGAATAAACTATGAATATTGAAAAAGAAATGTTTAATAAAGCAGTAGAATTTTTGGAAGAAAGATATGGTAAAGATAAAGCTGGAGGAGTAGCAGTTTTAAGAATTGAAAATGGTGAGTATTTAATTAGTGTTTGGCCAGAATGTTATAATTCAAGTGCAAATTTATGTGCAGAAACTGGTGCAATATGTGAGGCTCATAAATTAAACAAAAAAGTTACTCATTCTCTTTGTGTGTGTAGACAAAAAGATGGAGAAAATTATGAAATTTTATCTCCATGTGGTATTTGTCAAGAAAGATTATTTTATTGGGGAAAAGATGTAAAATGTGCTATAAGTACAAATGACAATAGAGTATTATTTAAAACACTGGAAGAATTGCAACCATATTATTGGCTAAATAAAAAATAGATTTTTTATAAATATAAGCTTGATAACAAAAATATAATAAGACATTAGCTAGTTTAGCTTCTAAATAATATAAATTATTAATGTTGGGAGAAAGAAATGATTAATTTTATAATAGCACAAATTTTTGGATTAGTTGCTTTAATTATTCTAGTAATTAGTTTTCAAAAAAATAAAAAAGAAAGATTGTTAAAATTGCAAATGTTTTCAAGTTTACTATATGCTATACAATATGTTTTTCTAAAAGCGTATACTGGATTTTTTATGAATATAATATGTATGATTAGAAATTTAATTTTTAATAAGTTTAAAAATAGAAGACCACCACTTTATTGTTTAGTTATAATTATATCTTTAATGATTAGTTGTTCAGTATTTACTTTTAATGGAATAATAAGTATATTACCTACTATAGCAGTTAGTATATATAGTATAGCTTTGTGGATTGGAAATATGAAAATTATTAGAGTGGTTGAAATTATATCTTGTATACTATTTATAATATATGATATAAAAGTATTAGCTATTTTAGGGCTTATTGCTACAATAATTGAAATGATATCTGCTATTATAGCATTATATAAATTTGATATAAAAACAAAGTGCAACAATAATTAATTATAAATACCTTTTTAAAATGTTTAGCTTTTAATCATTTAAAAAGGTATTTTTTGATATAAAATAATTTTTATATTTTTAAATGTTGTTTTTTATGATATACTTATTATGGTATTGTATAAATAGTTATATTAAAGCTATTATATAATAAAAAAGAGGTGGATATAAATGAAAGATTATTTTGGATATACAGACAAAGTCTGTGTGGTAACAGGTGCATCTAGTGGTATGGGAAAAGCTACAGTAGAAACACTTGTGGATATGGGTGCAAAGGTATATGCACTAGATATAAATCCTTGTAATGTAGAGGGTATAGAAAAATTTATTGAATGTAATCTTGCAAAAAGAGAGCAAATAGACGAGGCATTTAAACAAATACCAGAGCATATAGATTGTTTTTTTGGTGTCGCTGGTCTTTCTGGCTCAAAGACAGATTATAGGACTACATTTGATTGTAATTATACAGCAAACATGTACATTACATTAAATTATTTAAAACAAAGAATGAAAAGTGGAGATGCGATTGTATATTGTACATCGACAGCAGGACTTGAATGGAAGAAATTTAAAAAAGAGCAAAATAAAGTAGTTCATGCAAGGACTTGGGAAGAAGTAGAAAATGTAACTAGAAAAATTGCATCTTCTGCACCTGCAACATTTGCATATATGTATTCAAAAAGATGCCTATCTCAATTTGCATGTGAACAAGCAGTAGAGTTTGCAAAACTTGGAATTAGAATTAACAATGTGCTACCAGCTTCAACTGATACTGGAATGAAACAAGAATTTCAAGATATGATAGGAAGTGAAGAGGCATTAATCGCTCAAACAGGTCTTGCAGGAAGACTTGCAAAATCTGAGGAGATGGCGTATCCTATGGTATTTTTAAATTCAGATATGGCTTCTTTTATTTCAGGATTAGATATGGTTGTAGATTATACAGATACATGTCTTAAAGTATTAGGACTTAAAAAGAATTTAGAGGCAGTATCTGCAACAAATCCAATTATTTGTGCACTAGCTAAAAAAATGATGAGTAAATCTACAAAAAATAAAGCTTTAAATCCTGGTAAAGAATAGATAAATAAAAATATAAGGATAGGTTTGTTATGGAAAAAGTAAAAAATATGTTTAAAAATTTAAAAAGTGTATTTAAAAATTTATTTAAAGATTTTGGTATAACCACCACGATTATATTTTTAAGTTCAATTATATATACATTTTTATTATTACAAGATAATATGTTGAGTGGACAAGTTGTCTTAATTAGACAATTTATTGAACTTTTTGTATTAGGTACTTTTTTAGTTGAAACTATTGCAAAAAAGAAAAGTAAAATTATATATTTAGGGGTTATTGCTTCATTTGGAATTTCAGGCACTCTAATATATTTAATAGGAAAAGATGGATATGGAGGTATATATAATCCAGTATTAAAATTTATAATATTATATGCCATTTTCTTACTGGTATCTATTGTATATTTTAATTTTAAGAAAAGTAATTTGTCATTTGAAGAGTATGTAACAAGAGTATGTGCTAATGTAATAAAAAGTACTGTTGTTTTTATAATATTAGCTATTTCACTTCCAATTCTTGTAACACTTTTATCTAGTTTTGTATTAAATGGTGGTGAATCTGAGTTAATTATAATAGCAGAAATGCTTGCTATGGGATTTTATTATTTACCTAATTTATTCTATTCTTTATATAATGTTAAAGATGATGTGAGTAATTTCTTTAAATTTATGGTAAAAACTTTATTACCTTCACTATTAATTGCTGCTTTTGTGATAATATATTTATATATTATTAGAATTTTAATTACTTTTGATGTTCCTTCAAATGAAATGTTTGGAGTAATTACAGCATTATTTGTAATTGGTCTTCCAATTTGGACTATGGCAAACTATACTAAAGAGGATACTAAATTAGGTAAGGTTTGTCAAAATTTACCATTTTTCTTCATACCATTTATAGTATTGCAAATATATGCAATAGCTGTAAGAGTATTAGATTATGGGCTTACACCAATGAGATATTTAGGGATAATGCTAATAATATTTGAGATTATATATATTGCTTTATATTATAAAAAGAAAGAAAAAATAGAAAATATTTTAATTGTATTTTTATGTATGAGCGTAATTTGTTTATATGTACCATTTATTAATATGTATGATGTTTCTTTTTATAGTCAATATAATAATTTAAAGATATATAAGGAAAAAGACATTCTGACAGAAAATGATGAAAAAAAGATTAGAGGTGCATATCAATACTTAAGGCAAAATCCAGATAATGAGACATTAATAAATAATTATTTAACGCAAGAGGAAATTGAAGAAATAACAAACTTTGGTAATGAACAACATGAAGAACAAAAAAATACAGAAGGTATATCTGTAAGTGAAGATGATGAAATTATAGATGTTCAAGGATACAGTAAAATATATAAAGATATTAGTAGTGTAACAGATTATTCTAGTGATGCAGATGACTTAGATGCTATTTTTAAAAATATAACTTTTACAAATAGATCTCAAAGTTATGAATTTAGCATAGATCTTAGTAGTATAGTAAGAGAATATATATCTAATAAAGAAAATATTGATGAGTATTTTAGTCAAAATAATAAAGTTATGATAGATGAAAATAGATGCTTTGTTATTACAGATTTTAATATAAGATATAATATAGTAAATGAATTGATAGAAAATTATTCTATAGATGGATATGTTCTAGAAAAATAAAGATATAAAAAAGTGAAAAGGAGTAAGCTATATTGAGCATTAAATTATAGTTTACTTCTTTTTTTCTTTAAAAATAGAGTAATATGTGATATTATATATAAAAATTAAGGAGAAGTTTATGGAAGAAAAAATATTAAAAGATTTAGTAGGCTTTAATACTATAAAAGATAGACAAAATAAAGAAATTTTGGATTATATAGAAAACTATCTTGAAAATTTAGGATTTACAGTGGAAAAAAGAAAAAAGTATCTTGTTATGAGCTATGGAAAAAGTCCAAAGCTTGCATTTATAGGGCATAGTGATACTGTAGAATATATAGATGGTTGGGATAGTAATCCATTTATCCTAACTAAAAAAGAAAATAATTTATATGGACTTGGTGCATGTGATATGAAAGGAGGCATTGCAGCTTTTCTTAGTGCACTAAGCGATATAGATCTTAAAAAGTTAAAATATGGAATAAAGGTAATTATAACTTATGATGAAGAAATAGCTTTTACAGGTATAAAAGAAGTTATCAAAGATGATATTAAAATACCAGAGTATGTTATAGTAGGTGAGCCTACAGATAATAAAGCTATGACAGGATGTAAGGGGTTATTTGCTATAAAGGTATTTACAAATGGTATAAAAGTGCATTCAAGTACTCCCCATAAAGGTAAAAGTGCAAATTTAAATATGATTAAATTACTTAATGAATTAGATATGTTTTATAATGAAAATATAAAAGGTGAGATAAATAAAGAATATGAAGTACCATATACTACCATGAATATTGGACTTTTAAATGGTGGTAGTGCAATAAATTCAGTTGCTGCTAGTTGTATGAGCTATGTTGATTTTAGAACTGTTAGCAATGACCATGTAGAATTATTAAAATGTAAATTAAATGAACTTTGTAAAAAATATGATGCAAAATATGAAATAGATATAGATGTTAAGACTTTTTATAATAATATAGATTTTTTAGGTAAAACTTATACTGCAGGATTTATGACTGAAGCAAGTTTTATTGGAGAATGTAAAAGAATAATTTTAGGTGTAGGTCCTATGAGTGCTCATGAGATTAATGAGCATGTGAATATAGAAAGTTTAAAAAATTGCAAAGAACAATATATAAAAATAGTAAAGGAAACATGCAATATCCAATAATATTGTGATTTTTTAGTACTATGATATAATATAATTTATATAGTTATGGAGGTAATGTTATATGAAAACAGTAGTAATAACAGGAAGTGCAAGAGGCTTAGGCTTTGAAATGTCAAAAGTATTTTTAAATAATAATGTTAATGTTGTAATAAGTGATGTTAACGAAGAAAACTTAAAAAAGGCAAAAGAGAATTTAGAAAGTATAAGTAAAAATGCAAGTGTTGAGGCATGTAAATGTAATGTTACAAATACAGAAGATATAGAAAATTTAATTAAATTTGCAAAGGAAAAATTTTCAAAAATAGATATATGGATAAATAATGCAGGTGTTAATCAACCAGAAAAGGCAATTTGGGAACTTACACAAGAAGAGATTAATATTATATTAGATGTAGATCTAAAAGGTACAATAAATGCTACAAGATTAATAATGAAAGAAATGGAAGCACAAAAGAGTGGAGCAATATATAATGTTGAGGGATATGGAAGTAATGATGCAATAATGCTTGGTCTTTCAATATATGGTACAGCTAAAAGAGGTATTACATATTTTACTCAAGCACTTGCAAAAGAAAATGAAACTAGAAATACAGGGGTTATTGTAGGAAGACTTTCACCGGGAATAATGATTACAGATTTTTTAGTAAATGCAGTAGGAGATAAGGAAAAAATTGTTTTATCTGAAAAGACTAAAAAAGTATATAATATTTTAGGAGATTATCCAGATGTTATTGCCAAACATATGGTAGAAAATATGTTGTCTAATACAAAAAACAATGTTCATATTGAATGGCTTACAAATAGAAAAGCTGCATGGAGATTTATGACATCTTCATTTAATAAAAGAGATTTCTTTAAAACTTTGAGCGATGGAAAAGAATAAATAGAATTTAGATAACATAATTGTGAAATATATGTGAAAAACATTACTTTTTACGTAAACTATGCTATAATATAAATGTAGTAAATAAACGTAGTAATAAATGTAGAAAGGAATGTGATAAAAAATGAAAAAAATAGAAGGAATATTAAATACAGTAACACATAGTAAAAGAAATTTAATAATATCTGCAGTAGTTTTATTGTTAGCAGGATATCTAATAGGATTTATTGGTATTAAGTTAGCATAAAAAATGTCATAAGAAATTAATCTTATGGCATTTTTTTATATAAAATAGATAGAAATTAAGTATAAAACGAATTATTTTAAATAAGAATATAAGGTAGATAAGCATATTAAAATCAAAAAATATTATTATTAATAAATGCTACAAATTTTTTTACTAGTACTTACTGCTACTGGTAAACATACATATAAAAGAGAAGATGGAGTATATGTAGTTCCAATCGGATGTTTAAAAAATTAAACTTTAGTTAAAAATATAAAAGGTATATATTAATAAAATAAGCTAGATTTTTCTAGCTTATTTTTAAATTTAGTATAAAATAAAAAGAATTCTGCAAAAACAGAATCCTTTATATTATAAGTCATCATCTAAACTTGGTCCACCAACTACTCTTTTTGGAATTTTTACTTCCTCGTCACCATTTTGACCAGATTGTTTATTATGAGATTTAACAGCTTGAGAGAATATATCTAATAATTCAGTATTAATAGCTTCTTGAGAGTAAGTATCTTTAGTGTATTTAGCTATTGCATCATTATCAAATGTAACTCTTCCATCAAATATATCCATCATTGCTCCTGAAAGCTCATCACTATCATCAACAGGTACTAACATTCCAAGATCTGTTGTATAAGTTCCTTTTGTTCCAGCATTTGGAGCAAGAATACTTGGATCTTTAGAATCAGTTTCTGGATTATAGTGTTCTTTTATAGTCTTACCAGTTGTATTCATAATATCTGGAATACCACCACTATTTGTAGCAACTACTGGGTGACCACATGCAGTACCTTCAATAACTACAAGACCAAATGGTTCTTTTCTTGAAGGAACAACAGAGATGTCCGCTAAATTTTGTAGTTGACGAATAACATCATGACCTTGAAGTCCAACAAAGTGTAAATTTTTAAGTCCAAGATTTTCAGCTTGTGCTTTTAATTCAGGTTCTAATGCACCAGTTCCAACTACAACTGTTAAAAGCTTTTTACCTTCTTTTTCACATGCTTCTTCATTTTTCTTTGTAGCATCAAGTAATACGTCAATTCCTTTGAAATCTGCAAATTTTCCAACAAACAAAGCCATATTATCATAGTCTTTTGGAAGTTTTCCATCTTCACTTCTATCAGATGTAAGGCTATCAAATAAAGAGTCTTTGTCTACATCTTCCATAACATGGAATATATCTGGATTATATCCATTTTTAACTAAAACAACTTTATCTGCAGCTTCAGGGAATAACTCACAAAATTGTTGCTTTTGGTCTTCAGAAATGACAATTATTCTTTGTGCAGCTTTAGCAGCTTTTTTTGCCATTTCTACAAAGTGAAAATATATTTCTGATTGTGCTTTTAGATCTTGCAATTCTTTAGCAGATAGATTTCCTTTTTTTAAATTAGGTCTTAAATCTCTTAATGTTTCTAAACTTCTTTTGTAACCCATTAAGTCAGTACCATGTATAGTGATAATAAGTGGTATATTAAATTCAGCTGCTATGGCACTATGAATCCAGTTGTGTTGACCATGTATGACATCCGGTTTAAATATATCAGCTTCTTCTTTAATTGCATGTCTATATTCTTCTTCAATAGCTTTTATTTGCTCAAGATTTAAATTCCAAAAAGTAGAAGTAGATCTTGTATGTGTTGTAAACATTGGAAAGTTAAAATCAAGTTGTCCTTCTATTTTTTCTGGATTTTCACTTTCTGCTGTAAATAATACTGGATGATATTTAACACCAGGTACTCTTGGAAAATCTGTCCTATTTTCAGAAAGAATAGTACAAATGTTGTGTCCTTGTTTTACAAACCCCTCAGCTTGTGTGGTAATTAAGGTACCACTTCCTGCACCATTATTTGGAAAGCCAGTTACCTGTAAAATATTCATTTTTAATTCCTCCTCTTTTAATTAAAAATCGGGTAATAAAATTTGTTACCCATACAATAATATCATAAAATGTTACAAAAAGCAACAAGAATAGCTAAAGTTTCATAAAATATGTAATTTTAAATTAACATAAAAAAGAAATATATTGCAATGGTTAGTAATATAAAAAAAATAGTTGATTTTAAATGTAGTTTATGATAGAATAAGATAGAAAATAGGAATATATCCTATTGTGAAGGAGGAAATAGTAATGGAATTAAAAGGTTCAAAAACAGAACAAAATTTAATGACTGCTTTTGCAGGAGAATCACAAGCAAGAAACAAATATACTTATTTTGCATCTAAAGCAAAAAAAGAAGGATATGAGCAAATTGCTGCTATATTCCAAGAGACTGCAGATAATGAAAAAGAACATGCAAAAATGTGGTTTAAACTTTTAAATGGTGGAGATATACCAACTACTGTTGAAAATTTAAAAGCTGCTGCTGAAGGAGAAAATTACGAATGGACTGATATGTATGATAAAATGGCAAAAGAAGCTAAAGAAGAAGGTTTTGATAGAATTGCATATCTATTTGAAGCAGTAGGAAAAATAGAAAAAGAACATGAAGAAAGATATCTTAAATTATTAGATAATGTAAAAGAAGGAAAAGTTTTTGATTGTGGTGAAGTAAAAGTATGGAAATGTAGAAATTGTGGACACATTCATGTAGGAAAAACTGCTCCAGCTGTTTGTCCAGTATGTTCACATCCACAAGCATATTTTGAAATAAAAGCAGAAAATTATTAATAATAAAAAATGATAAGTAGTTTTACTATTTATCATTTTTTTTGTGTATGATATAATTATTAATGTTAATTGAGGTATATTATGAAAAAGAATAACTTAAAAAATAAAGAAAAGAAAAAGATAATTAAATATATATTGTTAGCATTAGTAATTTTAGTTTTTGTTGGTGTTATTTTGTGGCTTTTTCCACTTATGAAAAATATTACCACAACACAAGGACAAATTGAATTTAAAGAGAAAATAGATAGTATGGGATTTTTGGGTGCATTAATTCTTTTTGGATTACAATTTGCACAAATATTTTTTGTAGTATTGCCAGGTGAACCATTAGAGGTTTTAGCTGGTATGTGTTATGGACCTTTATGGGGAACTTTATTTATATTTTTTAGTGTATTTTTAATTACTACTTTTATAGTTGTAATTACTAGAAAATTTGGAGAAAAACTAATAAATAATGTATGGGATGAAAAGAAAATAAAAAAAATTAAAAATAGTAAAGTATTTAAAAATGCTAAAAAAATAGAAATTTTAATGATTATATTATTTCTAATTCCAGGAACTCCTAAAGATTTGTTAACATATATAGGTGCGATTTTGCCAATAAATCCTATAAAATTTATACTTATTTCGACTTTTGTAAGATTTCCATCTGTTATATCATCAACACTTGCGGGAGCAAATATTGCATCTGGAAATTTTAAATCAATGATTATAGTTTATGTGGTAACAATTATAATTACAGCTTTAGCTATTTTTATATCAACTAAAATGGATAAAAATACAAAAGAGGCAATGGATGTGTTAAAAAAATAAAAAATAATTTAAATAAATTTGCACAAAATATATATGAAAATAATTTTTATATTATATAAAATATAATATAAAATTTGTTGAAAAAAAGATTTTGGTATGGTATTATAATGTATGGTAAAAAATATGAGGAGGTATTTATGGATTTTAAACAATGGACAGGTTTTGATAAATCTGGAGAATGGACAAAAGAAATTGATGTAAGAGGGTTTATTCAAAAAAATTATACCCCTTATGAAGGAGATGATTCTTTCTTAGAAGGAACAACAGAAAAAACACAAAAGTTGTGGGATAAAGTGTTAAAACTTTATGAAAAAGAAAGAAAAAAAGGAGTATTGGATGTTGATACAAAAACTCCTTCAGCAGTAAATGCATATGATGCGGGATATATAGACAAAAATTTAGAACAAATTGTAGGTCTTCAAACTGATGCTCCACTTAAAAGAGCTATTATGCCAAATGGTGGAATTAGGATTGTTGAAAAATCATGTGAAGCATATGGTTATGAAGTAGATAAAGAAACAGATTATATATATCATAATTTAAGAAAAACACATAATGATGGAGTATTTAGTGTTTATACACCAGATATAAGAGCTGCAAGAAGTGCTCACTTACTTACTGGTCTTCCAGATGGATATGGACGTGGAAGAATAATTGGAGACTATAGAAGAGTTGCACTATATGGTGTAGATGTTTTAATCGAAGAAAAGAAAACAGAACTTGAAATTTTAAATGTAGATGAATTTACAGAAAAAGTTATAAGAGAACGTGAAGAAATATATGATCAAATACAAGCTTTACAAGATTTAAAGAAAATGGCTTTAAGATATGGGTATGATATATCTGTACCAGCACAAAATGCTAAAGAGGCAATACAATGGTTATATTTTGCATATTTAGCTGCAACTAAAGATCAAAATGGTGCTGCTATGAGTATTGGTAGAACATCTACTTTCTTAGATATTTATATTCAAAGAGATTTAGAAAATGGTA
>ERZ1643249.1963-NODE-1963-length-19864-cov-20.269221_pt1 | contig 19864 bp, 17 predicted proteins | sample MGYA00579263_ERZ1643249 | MGnify/ENA primary metagenome ERZ1643249 (study PRJEB29033, sample SAMEA4952264) | chicken gut metagenome | biome: Broiler Chicken; feature: Gastrointestinal Tract; material: Caecum | place: Ireland | collected 2018 | study: Broiler... | reverse complement strand
AATAGCTTATTTAAGTGCGCCATTTTTCGGCTGGCCTCTACTTTCTTTCACACTACCTCTCCTTTTCATTTTACTTGAAGAGGCAAAAGTTAGATTAAACTAACTTATCTTCAAAAAAATGAATGCCTCTCACTTTATTGCAGTTTATCACTTCTTTCCCATTTTTGTCAATGTAACGCCGTCTATTTTATAAAATAAAACTAAAGCTGAAGAAAAGCCGGAATTTTGTACCTATATATTCCTGGTTTTAAACTTCCGGCTTTCTTCTTTCTTCTCTTTATACAGTGGTTTTTAACATATGTAAATCCGATAATCTCATACTTTGACTAAATTCTTACAGGGGTCTGTTACTTACTGCCCCTTTTTCTAAAACCTGATCAATCGTAATACCGGATAAATATTCTTCCATCTGGTTCTGTAGTCCTTGGTAATACCTTCTGATCGTACAGAATTGTGTCCCGTGCCGGCTGCAGAATCCGTCAGCCTCCAGACACCTATTGATTTTTGTAGTACCCTCCATTACTTCTACAATATCCCACAGAGAAATTTCTTCCGGTTTTTTGGAAATGGCATACCCGCCTCTTTTTCCCTGATATCCAGCTACCAGCCCCGCATCTTTCAATGCCTTTAATACCTTCATAAGATAATTTTCAGATATTCCCATTTTGCTTCCAATTTCAGCTACAGAGGTAATTCCGCTCTGCGTAGCCAGATACACAACTGTCCGAATTGCATAATCTGTTGTTAACTTTAACTGCATGTCGTCTCCTTTCCGTCTGTCCTAACATTCCCCTTTCAGCTATATGGTATTATTATCTGATTTATTTTTTTACAACGTTCTGTCCGAGAAGAATACTGTTTCATTGTATCAGCTGATCTTCCTTTATTCAAGACTTTTTATTGATCATCCCTGTATTTGACAGAAAACTTGTTCTTTCACAAAATCCTTGATTTTTTCAGGCGTAGATTCCAGGGCTATGGCTAATTCTCCATAAGTAATATCTTCTGCTGATTTCAGATATCTCTGATCGATCTGACACAGTTTCTTGTTCCTTCGGCTCGCCTGATATTGCTTTACATAAATCCCTTTTATCAGGGAAATCAATACATTAATATCATAGGTATCCATCATTTCTTTATAATGATCCGCCAATCGGGTCTGCTGTCTGCACGTAAAAGTATCCGCCGGAATTTCCGACACTTCTTCCAGATATTTTTTAGCCGCCTCAGAGCTGATGACTTCTCGCATGTACATTTGATTATCTACAGGGATATATACCTGATCTCCCTTTACAAAAATCGGCGACAGCCTGTAATAATCTCTGCTGTCCCCCATAGACTCTTTAAAAAACTCTCCGATATCCTCTACTTTACATACTCCTCTTTTTCCATACATAACATAAGACCCGATATTGAACATTTTTTCCCTCTTTTCTTTAAAATCCATACACTTTTTTCTTCCTATATATTGTATCAAAAAAAATACATAAATTTCAAAGGAAAATTTTCACGAAAATATTCAGTATCGGGTCTGTCAAAAATATTATTTATGCTTCTAAAGGATATTTATCAGTCAGAGATTTTACAATAGCCATGGCTTCCTCTTTATTATTTCTGTCGTTCACCATAAGAGCAATTGCCTGAGCGATCAGATCCATATCTTCCTGATTCATTCCTCTTGAAGTCACCGCAGCAGTCCCCAGGCGGACACCGCTGGTTATAAAAGGAGATTCCGGATCATTTGGAATAGCATTTTTGTTGCAGGTAATGTTAGCCTCATCCAGAAGATGTTCCATTTCTTTTCCAGTAATTCCTGTTCCTCTGAGATCAACCAGCATGAGATGGTTTTCTGTTGTACCTGAGACAATATTGATTCCTCTCTTTAAAAGGCCGTCACAAAGAGCTTTGGCATTTTTAACTATATTCTCCTGGTAAACCTTATATTCCGGGGAAAGAGCTTCCTTAAAGCATACCGCTTTAGCTGCGATCACATGCATAAGAGGTCCTCCCTGGATTCCGGGAAATACCGCTTTATTGAAATTAAATTTCTTGGCCATCTCTGCACTGCTCATGATCATTCCGCCTCTCGGCCCTCTCAGAGTCTTGTGAGTAGTCGTGGTGGTCACATGAGCATAGGGAATAGGGCTAGGATGTACCCCTGCAGCTACCAAACCGGCAATATGAGCAATGTCAACCATCAGGTATGCGCCAACTTCATCAGCGATTTCTCTGAACTTTTTAAAGTCTATAATCCTGCAGTAAGCGCTGGCACCTGCTACGATAAGCTTTGGCTTTGACTCTAAGGCAATCTTTCTCACCTCTTCATAATCAATCACACCCTGGTCATTTACTCCATATGGAACAATATTAAAATATGCGCCTGAAAAATTAGCGGGACTTCCGTGAGAAAGATGTCCTCCATGAGCCAGATTCATCCCCATAACTGTATCCCCAGGCTTCAGCATAGCAAAAAATACCGCCATATTAGCCTGAGCTCCTGAGTGAGGCTGTACATTCACATACTCGCACTGAAACAGCTCTTTGGCTCTCTCAATGGCAAGGCGTTCTACCTCATCTACACATTCACATCCGCCGTAATATCTCTTTCCCGGATATCCTTCCGCATATTTATTAGTAAGAGGACTTCCCATTGCGGCCATGACTGCCTTACTGACCCAGTTTTCTGAAGCAATCAGCTCAATATGTGAGTTCTGCCTTTCCACCTCGTCTTTTATACACTGCGCGATCTCCGGGTCCACCTGATTGATTTCTTCCCAAGAATACATTTTCTTTATACCGCCTTTCTTTCTGATAAAGATATTTGTTTTTCTCCCAAAGACATTTAAGGGACAAAAAAATGCCCAGAGCCGGAATCGAACCAGCGACACGAGGATTTTCAGTCCTCTGCTCTACCAACTGAGCTATCTGGGCTTTTCAAAAATGGTAAGACTGCTGTCTTACACAACAAAGCAATCTTACCATATCTATTACTGTTTTTCAACAGTTTTTTTATTTTTCTCTCAAACAACAATATTTGTGATCATGCCGATGCCCTCTACATCACATTTTACTACATCTCCCGGCATCAAAAATCTGGGAGGAATCATTCCCATTCCTACCCCTGCCGGCGTTCCCATAGATATGATGGTTCCTGCCTTCAGCACCATACCGCTGGAAAGCTCGCTGATCACATGGGGAATATCGAAAATAAAACGGTCTGTACTGCTGTGCTGTCTCAAAACCCCGTTCACCTGACTTTTGATAGAGAGAACCGGCGGCCGTTTTACCACATCTTCTGTAACAATAAAAGGCCCCATAGGAGTAAATCCGTCCATACTCTTTCCAAAATACCACTGCTTATGCCTGGTCTGAACATTTCTGGCGCTCACATCGTTGATCACAGTGTACCCAAATACATATTCAAAGGCATCTTCCCTCTTAACATGCGAGGCATCCTTTCCAATGATCACGCCCAGCTCCGCCTCGTAATCCAGGCTGTCTACTAAGCCGGGGTATGAAGGAATGGTTCCTCCGTCAGGAGTCGCTTCATTTACCCTCTTTGAGAAATATACAGGATATTCCTCCTCCCTTTCAAAAGCTTCTTTTTTGTAACGGGCAGATTCTTCCCCGTGATCCTTAAAATTCATTCCAAGACAGATAATATCCTGCCGCGGATGAGGAATAGGTGCACAGTGAATAACCTCATCATAATCCAGAGTTTCCCCTTCCACAGAGGATAAAGAATTTCTCAGCATTTCCATCTCCTCCGGTTTGATATGTTCGATCAGATCGTTCATATCTTTAAAATAAAGCTGAAAAGTTTCTAACGGATAAAAACGCTGAAAAGCGTTGGCACACATAACCCCCAGACGTTCTTTATCATCCCCCTGAAGTTTATAAGTAAGTAATTTCATTCTCTGCCCTCCTCTTAGCCGATTAAAACAGCTATAAAATTTCGCACCCTGTATTATAAGAATGCTATGATTTTATAGTAGCATACTGCACAAAAGTTTTCCATATGATTTTCTTAAATTTCTATATTTCCCGATTGTTGCTTTTGGTTGTACTCTTCCTTTTATTTATGTATAATAATTAATTGAACAACTTGTTGTTAATTCCGCTGTTTTTGCGGATGCTAAGTCAAAGCCCCGGTCAAACATCGAGGTATTTGACCCACGCGGCAGTCGTCAAATAGGCATGCAGTCATGTCTGCTTGGCTCGTTGACCGCGAAAATAAAATAGCCCTCAGGGCTGTATGAATAAAATAAAGGGATGAAACCATGATGAATATTAGAAGACTTTTAGCTGTATGGAGCGCCCATCTGATCAAAACTGTCTGTCAGCTTACCGGACGGCAGGGAGTGACCCTGGCGGGAAAAATTGCTCTGTCTATTTATCCGCCTATTTTAAAAGAACTTGCAGGAGAAATAAAGAAAGAAATTTTTGTAGTCTGCGGCACCAATGGGAAAACTACGACCAATAATCTCCTGGCCTCCGTGCTGGAAGGAAACGGGTACAAAGTAGTATGTAATCATACCGGCTCCAATATGCTGAACGGAGTGGCATCTGCCTTTGTCCTTGCGGCAGGTTTTTCCGGCCATTTAAAAGCCGACTATGCCTGCATTGAAATAGACGAGGCATCTACCGTCCGGGTATTTCCCCATTTCCGTCCTGACTATATGGTGCTGACCAATCTCTTTCGTGACCAGCTGGACCGGTACGGTGAAATCGATATTACTATGGATCTTCTTTCCAGAGCCATGAAAATGGCTCCTGAAATGAAAGTGCTGGTAAACGGAGATGATTCTCTTTCCACATACCTGGCTCTTGAAAGCGAAAACCCTCACTTTACCTTCGGAATCGGTGAACAGGTGTTTAAAGACGAAGACACCCGGGAAATCCGCGAAGGACGTTTCTGTAAACGATGCGGTGAGAAAATGGAGTATCATTTTTATCACTACAGCCAGTTAGGGGATTACTACTGCCCCCGTTGCGGTTTTAAACGTCCCAAACTGGACTTTAACGGAAGTAATATATCCCTCACAAATGGAATCTCCTTTGATGTAGGAAATTTTCATGTACAGGCTAATTACCGGGGTTTTTATAATGTTTATAACATTCTGGCAGTTTACGGCGCGGCTTCTCTGGCAGGTGTGTCACTGGATAACTTTAACAAAATCCTGGGAGATTACACGCCTCAGTTCGGACGGAACGAATTATTTCAGATTTCTGGCACTAAGGTTATGCTGAATCTGGCAAAGAACCCTGCCGGATTTAATCAGAATATCTCTGCAGTAATGACAGATACTTCCCCAAAGGATATTATCATACTTATCAATGACAACAGTCAGGACGGCACTGACGTATCCTGGCTCTGGGATGTGGATTTTGACCGCCTTGCCAATGCAAATGCCGCTTCCATCACAGTATGCGGCATCCGGTGTCAGGATATGAGGCTCCGGCTGAAATATGTGGATATTCCATGCAGCCTGGAACCGGATATTGAAAAGGCCATTACCGATAAAGTTCAAAACGGTGTAAAAAATCTCTACGTGTTGGTAAACTATACCGGCCTGTATACCACCCACAATATTCTAAAAAGAATGGAGGGCAAATCATGAAACTGACCATCGGGCATTTATATCCTGACCTCTTAAATCTTTACGGAGACCGGGGAAATATTCAATGTATGATGAAGCGAAGCCAATGGAGAGGAATCGAAGCAGAAACTATTGAATTCACTTTGGAAGATACCATAGATTTTTCCAAATTGGATATTGTGCTTCTGGGCGGCGGTTCCGACCGGGAGCAGATGATCGTCTGCAGTCAGTTAAGAAACATCCAGAAAGACTTCAAAAGCTATGTAGAAGACGGCGGATCTGTTCTTGCCGTCTGCGGCGGATATCAGCTTTTAGGTCATTATTACAAAACGGAAGAAGGCACTATTGAAGGCCTGTCTCTGGTAGACCTCTATACGGAGCAGGGAAGCCCCCGTCTCATTGACAACATTGTCCTGGAAAACAAAGACTTTTCTCTTCCCATCGTCGGATTTGAAAATCATGGAGGACGTACTTATATCGGAGATAACCGTCCCTTTGGAAAAGTTTTATACGGACACGGAAACAACGGAGAAGATCAAACCGAAGGCGTGCTGTACAAAAATGTTGTAGGCACCTATCTCCATGGCCCACTCCTTCCGAAAAACCCTCATATTTGTGATTATCTCCTCTCCAATGCATTGAAGAGGAAATATGGGAAAGGCGATCTGGCTCCTTTAGATGACACTCAGGAAAAAGAAGCCAATCAGTACATTTATCATCGTTTTGTAAAACAAGACTAGACAAAGCAGACGGAAACCGGATTATAATAATCCAAGGCTTCCGTCTGCTCTGTTTTCTATTTTTCCTCTTAAATTTTCATGTTTAAAATTTTTTTCAAAAAAGTGTTGACAATTCGAAATTTATATAGTATTATAACTTTTGTCTTCAGCAGACAAGAAAAACTAAAAAACCTGCGGGTGTAGTTCAGTGGTAGAACACCAGCCTTCCAAGCTGGATATGTGGGTTCGATTCCCATCACCCGCTTATGCGCGAGTGGCTCAGTTGGTGGAGCGCGACCTTGCCAAGGTCGAGGCCGCGGGTTCGAGTCCCGTCTCGCGCTTTTTTATTTACATTAAAAAGCAGCGGATAGTTTTCCGCTGCTTTTTGTTTTATCTTATCTGTATCTTTTCTCCCTTGGCTGGGGCACCGGCACCCGTACAGGCACCCGTTTCGGTTCTTTAATAAGTCCTGGGAACAAATCATTCAAAACGTTCTTTACCTTTTCTCCCAGATCTGTATTTATAAACATATAAAATAATTCTATCATCATAATTCCATCCTCCTGAAAAACTTATCCTTTAGCTGCTATCTGCATTCTATCAGATTTCTGACAGTTTGTCAGTGATTTTATCACTTATTTTATACTTCTTTATATTTTTTTAATTTTAATCATTGTCCTTTTATCAGCTTCAAAACAAAAATACTCCTGAAGAATCTTTACTTTCTATCAGGAGTATTTTTAGCTATTAAGGAAAAATTGATTATTATTCTTTTGTATATACAGTATTTCCGTCTTTAATTGTTTCCAGGACCTGGATATCTTTGATTTCCATGGGATCAATATCAAAAGGATCTTTATCCAAAATGATCATATCCGCTCTTTTTCCAGGTTCCAGAGTTCCCTTTCTGTCTTCTTCTTTGTACTCATAAGCCCCTCCATAGGATGCTGCCCGGAATGCCTGGTAAACAGTGATTTTCTGTTCTTCTCCTATAATCTTTCCTGTCCTGCTCACTCTGTTTACTGCACACCAGATAGAGTGGAGCATATTCGGGCGGGTTACAGGCATATCCTGGTGGAGGTTCAGAACCAGGCCTTCCTCTTCAGCCCACTTACAGGGACTGATCTGACTTCCCCTTTCCTGTCCGAAGTTTTTCATATGGATATCGCCCCAGTAATATACATGGCCTACAAAAACAGAAGGGATCATATTCAGATCTTTCATCTGCTCCATCTGATCTTTTCTGGCAGTCTGGCAGTGGATCATTACAGGCCGCAGGTTCTTTTTTTCCGGATCCTGTGCCTCTTCATAAGCCTTCCTATAGCATCGTAAAAACTGATCTCCGGCGGCATCGCCATTGCAGTGTGCCAGTACCTGCTGGTCATCCTCCAATGCTTCTTTTATAAAGGTTGTCACCTGCTCATCTGTATACCGGGGATAGCCGCAGTAATCTCCGCAGTTTTCATAAGGCTTTGTCATCCATGCGGATTTCCCCTGGGGAGATCCGTCAAGGATCAGCTTATATCCTCCGATCTTCACATGATCTTTATACTTTCCAGCCAGCTGGGAATAATCCCTGAGGACCTCTCTGCCCTCTTCTTCCATCATAAGATAAACCACTACATCCACATGCAGCTGTCCCCCCTGATCATATCCCAGAAGGCTTTCCACAGTCTGTCTTGTAGCGCCCCCGTCCTGAACGGTGGTCACTCCATTGCTCAGATAAAGATTCTCAGCTGCAGAAATAGACGGCACAGCCGCCTTTCCGAGGCGGGCTGCAACTATTCCCATTCCCTGAAACATAGCCGCTTCCTCCAGATATCCATCTGGTTGGGAAGTTCCCTCAATCCTTCCGATCTTTCCCCCCTGAGGATCAGGAGTGTCTGCTCCGATGCCTGCTGCATTTAACGCCGCAGAGTTCATACAGCCCATATGTCCGGATGTGTTCACCACACATACCGGAACCGACCCGGAAATCTGATCCAGGATCTTTTTGTCCGGATGTTTTCCCCCTGGAAGAAAATTGTGGTCATATCCCCAGCCCATGGCAACTCCCGTTTCGGAAATATGATTTTTCTCTATATAGTTCTTCATAGTCTCCACAATTTCTTCAAAGCTGGAGCACCTGCTTAAATCTGCCATTCCCGCTGTCTGCATGGCCAGAAGAAAATGACTGTGTCCGTCTACAAATCCCGGCATTAATGTTTTTCCTTGAAGATCTACTAATTCTGCATCTTCATGAGATTGTCTGAGATCCTCAAGTCTCCCTGTTTTTATAATCTTGTCATCTATGGTCAGGAGAGTTTCCGCATACTCTCCTTCTTTTGCCATAGTTATGATTTTTCCGTTATAATAAATTTTTTTCATTTGACGAACACCATCCTTTTCCAAAAGTTGCCGATTACGCTGTTCTCACAGAAACAGTCTTTTTATAATTTCACTGCTCCGCCCATATCCGGTGTGTCTGGATATTCTCTTTCTCCGCCTTCTTCTTCACTGCTTATTTCTTCAAAATACCTCTCTCCTTTAGCAAAGCTAAAAGATGGTTTCCTCCATACTCTGAACACTTTCAGCAGTATCAGATAAAGTATGCAAGACAGAGCCATACCGCCGATCATCACCCAGAAGGAAATAACCTTAGTTCCTCCCAGAGTTACAAGGATCATAACCGGTGTAGTTAATATCATAGATGCATTCATAATGCCAAGTTCATCTGCTGCCCCTGACTGAAGTTTCGGGTCAACCATACGGACCAGTGAAAGACCGCTTGGAGTCGTGCCTGTAGCTGTACCATAAAGTCCTAATACACGTTCAAAGTCATGATCGCTTCCCAGACGGCTTCCAAAGTACATACATACAGCATAAGTCACAATTGTGATCAGCACACATTCAATTAAAATCGGAATGATCCATTCTCCGATCACATTGATCTTGATGGACATAAATGCGCCTGTAACAAGAAAATCAGAAAGCCATCCTGATATCTTTGACTGCAGGGAATTATCAATCAGATAATCGATTTTCAGCTTTCTCATAATTGCTTTTACAAGATATGCAGCCAGCATACCGCAGAAGAAAAGCATTGCTGCAAAAGAAGAACCGATTACCGGTATAAAATTGAGAAGCTGGGCAATGATCAATGTCACAATATAAGTAATGCCCATAACTGCAAAATGGAATGCCAGGGTATCAATATTTCCGCTGTGTGTTGTTTCATATCCTACAGACTCTCCCTTTTCAGAAGGCCCCATATACCCTTTTTCTACAGAAGCGTTGATTTTTCCCTCATACAGACAAAGTTTCTTCCGAAGGCCATATCTTGCCATAGGAACCCCTACGCCAAATGCTGCTATAAATCCTACAACAGCAAAAGTAAGAGCTACCATTTCCGCATTTTCAAATCCATATACGTTTTCAAACAAACGTCCATATGTAGAAGCCTGACCGGGCCCCTGGCAGAAACCGAATGGTATCAGAATCCCATACCATCCGCTCATTCCTACTGCTCTTCCGATTATAAATATCAGGATTCCCCCGAGCACAGGAGTTAATCCGTATAAAAGGCACCAGATGATCCCCATTCCAACGCCGCCCAGGACAGGTCCTGTCTGCTTGGTTCCGTCTGGTTCTTTCTCTTTCTTTGCCTTCTGACTGCCGGTAAGACCAATAGAGATAAAAGATAACACAAACATAGTATCAACCAGATCCCCGAAAGTTCCACAGTCCAGGTTCAGAGGTGTAACAGGTTCGATCACATTCATAAAAATAAACCCGATAATTCCTCCGATAACACTGGCCGGAATCAGCATCTTCCCTATAAAAGGAATTTTGGCTCTAAGGAGCATACCGATACAAAGCATGACACCGATGATAGCCAATGATAACATCGCCAGATTCATGATAAAATTCTCCTCTCCCTCAATCCAGATATATTTGTTCCTCATATTTCCGGATTATTCAAAAATTTCAAAAAAATTTTATTTTGTGCCAGGCTGACAGGGGGAATTCTATCATAATTGTCTGATTTGTATCAATGGAATCCTTCTGAAAGAAAGTGCAAAAACTTTTTTCAATCAGATTCATTAAGTTTCACAAACTTGTTTTTTCTAAATTGTGACAATTTATTATTCAATTAAAAAAATTTTATTTTATCTCATACAGCTGTATTTTACAGCGGACTTCTACAAACAGCAAGAAATATTATGAATTCCAGGATTCACATTTTCTATTCTGTTCCGGTCTTTGCTCCCAGATAGGGAGCGCCCCATTTTGTCCATCCTTTTTCCGTACAGGACATGGTTTCAATCCACGCTCCCGCGAAGGGAGCGACGGAGGTGGCGGAACTGGAGGTACAACAAATTATGAGTTTCAATCCACGCTCCCGCGAAGGGAGCGACCTGTTGCTGGCTGGTAAGGCTTACTCATGGCAAGTTTCAATCCACGCTCCCGCGAAGGGAGCGACTTCATGCTCTGAATGAATCTATCCGAAAAGTGGCCGTTTCAATCCACGCTCCCGCGAAGGGAGCGACATCAAAGGCTCCGGACGCACAGACCTTGGAGGAAGTTTCAATCCACGCTCCCGCGAAGGGAGCGACCCTGCTGCTTTTCATGTTTCTTCTGCCACTCTGCGTTTCAATCCACGCTCCCGCGAAGGGAGCGACTCAGAGGCCCACAGGGAATCCAAGGACCTCAAGGAGTTTCAATCCACGCTCCCGCGAAGGGAGCGACTTGGAAATGGTTTCAAAGAACCCGGCTTACACCGGTTTCAATCCACGCTCCCGCGAAGGGAGCGACCGGCAGGCATTGGAATCAGATCAGTCACTCCAAGTTTCAATCCACGCTCCCGCGAAGGGAGCGACGCAAAAATCCTATGGTATTTGCCGTACCGGATAAGTTTCAATCCACGCTCCCGCGAAGGGAGCGACGCCCTATAAACGTTTTGTAACGCTCGGCGCAAAGTTTCAATCCACGCTCCCGCGAAGGGAGCGACCGACAATCCCGGACGGAACAGAAGAGATTAAAGTTTCAATCCACGCTCCCGCGAAGGGAGCGACACAATGACCTATGTTTACTCCGATATGGAAAATGTGTTTCAATCCACGCTCCCGCGAAGGGAGCGACACAATGACCTATGTTTACTCCGATATGGAAAATGTGTTTCAATCCACGCTCCCGCGAAGGGAGCGACCCCTGCCTTTGTCATTCCGGAGGTCTTCTTACACTGTTTCAATCCACGCTCCCGCGAAGGGAGCGACGATATGGGACACCCGTAACGTACGAGTGGATAACGGGTTTCAATCCACGCTCCCGCGAAGGGAGCGACGGCATAGCTTTTGACCTTGATTAGGAGGATATATGCGTTTCAATCCACGCTCCCGCGAAGGGAGCGACTAGGGATTCGCAAAGGCAATGTTTAACTGGTAGTCGTTTCAATCCACGCTCCCGCGAAGGGAGCGACCCGGCCCGACAGGTGCGACTCCGAATATCCAGATCGGTTTCAATCCACGCTCCCGCGAAGGGAGCGACATGGAAGACAATGAAGCTTGGGATTTAGAAGACGGTGTTTCAATCCACGCTCCCGCGAAGGGAGCGACCAACAACCGAACATGAGTTCACCCGAACAAAAATCGTTTCAATCCACGCTCCCGCGAAGGGAGCGACGAGTATATACATCTTTATTCATAGCGCATTTTTGGTTTCAATCCACGCTCCCGCGAAGGGAGCGACCGCAATTTCAGCCAAAAATTCATTCCAATTTTCAGCAGAAATCAACAAATTATCATTTTATATACTTAGTTTTCCCCTTTTCCCACTCTCTTTTTTCTATAATCCACTTTATTTGTGCACATTTTAGAGTGCGAATCCCCCGGCATTTTCATGTTCGCTTCTTATTCGCACTCTTATATTATCACAAAATCAATGTATCATCTACTGCGATTCCGCGATCGACGCCCATATGTTCCACCTTTGTCTGATATTTATTTCCCAGATAATAGAACCTCAGGCTGTCAACGCTCTCATCAATTATATCTGCCAATATTGCCTTCAGCGTAACGCACTGAGCATTATCCAGAATGCATTCGAAAACAGAATTCTGCACTCGTCTGCCATAATTAGTGCATTGCTTTGCAACTTTCCGCAGTCTCTTTCTTCCTGCGGCAGTTTCAGTATTCACATCATATGTAATCAGTACGAGCATTTTCCCACCTCATTTCCACAGGAATACAGGATAACCATCCAAATCACCTCTTAAATATCGCGCAAGGAGCATTGCCTGAACATAAGGAACCATTCCCCATTCTACTTTTTCTTTCAGGTAAGGATGCGTAATAGTTTCCTTTTTCTTGTTCTGCCACTCTGCCAGCACCTTCTTCCGCAGCTCATCGTCCATAAGTACCGCACCGTTTTCCTTCACAGAAAAATTCTTCCCGCTGATAATCCTTTTATTGATCAATGTCAGAACAAAACGGTCGGCGAGGATTGCTCTAAGTTCCTCTATCATATCCAAAGACAGCGAAGCTCTGCCTGGTCGATCTGTGTGAAGATATCCTACATAGGGATCCAGCCCTACACTTTCCAGAGCTGAAGTAATACTGTTTGTCAGTAAAGTGTATACAAAAGACAACAGTGCATTCACATTATCAAGAGGCGGACGCTTATTTCTGCCTCTGAATACAAAATCCTTTTTCTGCTGAAGGATCAGTTCATCAAACACTCCAAAATAAATGCTGGCCGCTTCTCCTTCATAACCTCTGAGCTGCTCTTTCGATTCCGCGTCCCGTATCCTTTCCAAAGCATTTTTCAGAAAAGTAGATGCATCTTTCACTCGGTCCGTGTCAATCTGCATTGCATGATCTCTCATGGCTCGTTCCAGAACCCACCTGGCATTATATACCTTTCCCAGTATACAGTTTCTTGCGATCTCCAAACTGATCTTCTCGTCGTTTTTACTTGCATACTGCTGCTCCCTTAATATCACATTTCCTTTAGTTCTTCCAGAGACACGAGCCAGAAATTTTCCCTGCGGCGTAAGGTAACACAGAGAAATATTCCGTTCCGCACAAGCTCCCATCAATGCCGGACTTGTCCCGCGATAGCCAAAGGAAACGATTCCTTCCAGATTGTGCAGTGGTATCCTTCCCAATTCTTTCTGATCCTCAAGTACAACTATATTTTCCCCATCCAGAGACAGATAGCTGTTTTCAGAAGTAACATACAATGTATTCAGTAGTTTTCTCATTCTTCTTCCTCCTTCAGCATCTGATCAATATATGTTTTCACTGAAACCGCCTTTCCAAGTTTGGGCAGACAGATGTCTTTTAGCGAACACGCATTACAGGACTTGCTGTATTTCACTTTCGGCGTATACTTTCTTGCAAAATACTCATGCATCTCTCGAAACATATTTTTCACTTCAGTACGCAGCTCTTCTGTAATCTCCACAACTTCGCGCCTTCTTGTCTCACCGTAAAAAATAGCTCCTTCCGGCACCCGTGCAGAAAACATTTCTTCCAGGCACATCGCCTGTGCCGCCAGCTGAAGCATATCTTCCTCTGATAGTTTAGGTTTTCCTTTCTTATATTCCACCGGATAGATAGAATAAAATCCCCTGTGGCCATGCAGCTTTATCCCATCCTCACATTTATGAAACTCCACCAGATCGCACTCGCCGTTGACTCCCAGTTCTCTTGAAGAGACTGGAAGGGCTCTGGCAATGATGACGTCCTTTCTCTTTTCCCTAAGAGTAGGGTCATGCACCTTTTTATGCATCAGCTCTCCTGTGACAGTATGAACGTTTTCCGCCCACTGCTGTTCAATATGGATCAGAGCCCACTGTCTCCGGCAGAATTTGAAATGCTGGATTCCTGAAATCATCAGATAATCATCTTCCGAATATTCCATCATACCATCCTTTTCACTTCGACTGAATCCGGTATCTTCTCTTCGTGTACTTCCACTGTATAGTCCTGGTACTTTCTCGGATATTCCACATCTTCCTTTTTCTTGACTTCCACTGCATCAAACAATTTATATGCCGGGCAGTCTCCCAGTTCTTTGCTGTGTTTGAATACGATCAGTTCCCGTACTGCCATTTTTCCTCTTGCAGCTGAGTGGTCATTTTCAAACATATTGATGATTGCTTCCCACAGCAGCTCCAGATCCTCTTCTGAAAAACCTGTCACTCTTCTGGCAAGATTCGCAGATACATATCCCTCTGCGCGATACAATCCATAGGGAACAATACTCTTTCTTCCCATCTCGGTGCTTTTGTTTTCCGCATCTTTCTCAGTGGTGATCGCCACTCTTGTAATCGTGACTTCCTGGCTGATGACCGGGTCAATGCTCCTAGCAAATCCAATCTGTACCGGTCCCCTGACCTGCCCGCAGTTTAAAGAAGCCTTCACAAAAGTTGTCATAACAGCGCCGAATGTACGGATATCATAAAAATTCCTGCACATATAATCTCTTAATTTGATATCCGCATCCGGATCGCTTTTCTTTAATTTTTTCAGCGCATCTGTCACTTTTTTATCTTCTGTCTCCTCGATACCAAGACTTTTACATGCCTCTCTGTCACTTCTGTTGAGAGGTACATCTTCCTTAATATAGATCTTAAATCCCTCTGTGTCTTCTTTGACTGTCTCAACATAATTTCTGATTTTCCGCTTCAGGCATACATCCGTCACAAGCCCCAGCCCGCTTTCGGGATCGATCCTCGGCATATTGCCGGCATCGGGATCTCCATTAGGATTTCCGTTTTCCACATCAAACAGCACTACAAACTCATACCTGTTTTTGATCACTTCGCTCATCTACTTTTCCTCCTTTTTTTCGTACTTTTTCTGTACCTGATGATAATATCCGAGAATGAACTTTCCCTGTTCTTCCAATGACAGACGTTTCGGATATTCATCCAATTTACCCATAAGCTCAGTCAGCAGTTTCTCGTAATATACTTTAGCGCCGCCTTTGTCCCGCTCCAGTTTCTTCATATGGCTGTTCTTCAATTTTATAAGCACCGGGAAGATCGATGCAGGCGTCGCACACGCGGAATTAAAATAACGGTCGCGGATCGTCGCCTTGATTCCCGGGTTTGCATCCATCTGAATTGATTCTAATACAGAAAACAGTCTTCCAAGTACATAAGCTGTCTCCCTGCTCTCTTCATTCAGTCCCATATAGTTCTCTCCTTCCTTCCAGTTTCCATTTCGTATCAGATATGCTTTGATGATCCCTGCTCTCCCCCAGGTAACATTGCCCTGCTCTGCGCGGATCCGGATAAGAACATCTGTATAAAGACTTGCCGGATACCTGGCGCCTGACAGGATTGCCTGAAGTACAAACGCCGCCATATTAGGGACAGGAGTTTTGTCTTTTGAGTTCTGGTTGACTGTCTCCGAAAGCATATCCCTGACTCCCATATATTCTCTGCTCTCCCAGGATGGTTTTACAATTGACATTCTCTCGTAATGCGCAGACAGATTCTTCAAGATGTTTCCGAAAGAATCCTGATAGAAAAACCGTACAGAAAGTCTCGCAGCATTCGGGGCAAGGGAAAGGATATAAAATCTCTGGTCCGGATCTAAAGTGAAATTTCCGATAGAAACCGGCATCCCCGTTTTCAGATTGTCAAATATTCCTTTTATTTCTTCCTGATTGTCGGATTTCGGATCAGCCGCTTCGAAAAATGCTGCCTGATACTCTTCCTCCGCGCTCTCCGACCAGAATACGATCATGGAATCTCCAAGCTGAAATGTATATTCTCTCTGATTCAACAGATAATTCAATGCTGTGGTATAAGCAAATTCCGCATATTTCCCGACAGGCGCGTTATAGCTCTGCTCTTTTCCATAAGATTCAAATGCAGGCGCGTTAAATGAAACCAGCGCCGCACCGCTGGACTGAGCTCCCGGAACTCCTTTGATAGTTTTATGGATTCTGGAAATTTCTGCTTCTTTTCCTGTTACGAGGCAGATTCCGGTCTGCCCGTCTTCTGCTGATTCATTTCTCGCATTTTCCCATGCTTCTTGTATAAACGGATCATCCTGTGCATAATTTATGTCCATACAGAAAATCAGATTTCCTCCATCTGTAAGGTCTTCCCATCTTTCTTCGATCTCAGCACATTCTGATGCCTTCTCCGGATCCCACGTCTCAAAAAAGTTCCTGACTGCCTCTGCCATTTCACCTTCTGTTTCACGAAGCAGCGACAGATGCTTTTCCTTCGCCGCTTCAAAGCAGTCACGTACTCTCTGATTTGTCCCTTCCGCATCAATCCCCAGGATATATTTTGAGTTGTCACACAGGAAATTAGCCGAGACACCAGAAGAACGGGTTACCATCTCCGGAACCTTGATCTGCCGGGGAACCCACACTTTCTTTTTTCCCCGCTCTTCTTCTATCTTCAAAGAAAGGATGCCTAAAATTTCTCCATCTCTTGACAGGTTGACCGCATAGGAAACCTTCGCTTTACACCAGCCTTCCTGATCCACTTTTCCCTGTTTCTCAAGATTTTCATAATGATTTACCAATGCCTGTAAGATCATCGTATCACCTCACAGTCCCTCAGATCCAGGACGCCCCGCTTCATGACCGCGCGAAAAAACATCGGCTGAATATTATTCCTGTCCGAGTAATCCATGTCAAAAAGCATAAATCCCAGATCTTTTTCTTCCACATCATCATACGCTGTCCTGATATCTTCCTCTTCGCACAGGCAGAAATTTGCCGGAAACTCCCTGCATCCGAAATATGGCATATGGAAGCATTCTCCTCTTCTCAGCCGCCGCATGATGATATCCTTAAATTTGCCCGGATTATCTGTCTCATTCGCCCGCTCGGTCATCTCGAAATGTGCTTCGATCACATATTCCACATCCCGCAGTATAAGCGACGCCCGCTGGACAATATCGGCCTTCGTACTTATGTACAACAGTTTCTTTGCGCCGTTATAGACCTGAAGTACATTACTGGCAAGTATTTTACTCTTCACTTCATTCCGGCGCACACTTGTGAATTGGACCGGATTGACCACATGGATCTTATCGATCACCCATCGCATGCCCGGATGCCAGTAGACCGCTTCCAGGATTCCTCTCGCCGCTGACGGAGTCATGACGTCATAGGAGCACCTTTCCACTTTCATCTCCGGGCGTGAGAAAAGCGCGTAGTTTCCCCACACTCTGACCTTAACACCTACTCCCATCGCTCGACCTCCTTCCTTCGTTTCATTTATAAAACCTCTCCTTTCCTGTAGCATTCTGCTATATAATCTCTCGGCTGATAATAGAAATCTGTATTATAATCTGAAATCTGCCCGTCAATCCAGGAATGGTAAACCTCCCACACCCCTTCCAGTAGATTTTCATCCTCATAGATATCTTCAATCAACCGCTCATATACTTCCCCGATATCCCAATAGCCCGGAACGGTATACCGGCATTCCTTCACATTGTCAAAACTTCCTTCCGCCATATGCGCCTCTTCAATAAACTCGTCTGCCGTTTTTTCAATCGGCTCACAATGAAAGACATCCGCATACTCGTAAATTCTCTTAATTCTGTCCTTTCCCAGATACTCTGTAACTTCACGTCTTGTCCGCTTTATACTGCGGCCGATATATTCAATCAGGCTGCATGTAAAAAAAAGTGCATTATTATTCTTTGTTCCCATATACAACCTCACTTCCTATAAATTTCAAAGTGTCAAGTGCAGAAACCGTATGAAAACTGATCTGGTGTGTGGGATACTTAAACTTTGCCAGTTCCCAGAACGCCGCTCTTGAAATTTTCCCATCCATATAGTTCTGAACATAATTATAAATCGTATCGTCTGCCATAGGACCTTCTACTATGTCGTATTTATGAGACTTCCCGCTGCGGCATGCCACGATAAAATCGAGCCATTCTTCTGTCATCTCAGTAAACACCTTGCAGTTTAGTCTGTTATCCGGTACATACTCATATTTATTCAGATATCCATTTACACCATAACGTGCTGCCCATCTTTTTGCCTGCTCTTCGTATCTCGTACAATAAAATCCGAAATAGAAATCTTTGTTATATTTTGCTTTTCTTATTTCAGGATATTCTACAATCTGTCTGCTTCCATGATATAAGACCATACTTTCTCCCTTCGTTCATATCATCGATTCCATTACTAAATCTATTTCCTAATTGTTACTATACTCCTCATATACTCTAAACGCAATACATTTTCAATATCTGTTATCATAAAATTCATTGAAATAAAATATTTTATCTGTTATGATATTCTTGTGGTCGGGACAGGAACCTGAGGATTGAAATAATGAGATTTACGATAACGTAAAAACGGGAACGGTGCAAAAGTTTGTTCTTCTTTTGCACCGTTCCCGTTTTTATCACATAATTACCGCCACCCCCGACTCTATTCCAAGATCCAGCCCAATCTCTTCTGTATACTGTCCCTTGTCAACAAGCTCAAAGAAATTTTCAATGTCGTCGGATATCGGTCTGAGCATTCCTGCCCCCTGAAGTTTCTGGATATCATTTTCGTATAACTGAACACAGTACTGGCCTGCTTTTCGCATCCCTAACTTTGTATATCCCCGACATTTAATCTGCTGAAGAAGTTCTTCTGCCTCTTCCTCTCTGCTGACAAATACAGTCAAGGTATTTTCTTCGATCAGTTTAAACTCCTGTGCTGCCGTGGCATAATTATATCTTTTCCCTTTAAACTCTTCGAGAATCTTCTTTTTGTCCAGACTCTCCCCACGGAAATGATACAGTGCTTCAAAATATTTTTCTATCCCGTGCAGTGATGAGATATCCTCATTCTCTGAGATCAACATCTTCGATACATCAATCTGGAGCTGCTGCCCGGGAACATATTCTTTTTCTTCAAATTGGAAAATATAAGTAAAGCTTTCGTCCACATCCCGTTTTCCTTCCCTGTTGCATCTTCCTGCTGCCTGGATCATAGAATCAACTCCTGCCAGCTGTCTGTACACAGCGCAAAAGTCCAGATCAACCCCTGCCTCCACAAGGCTGGTCGAGATCAGGATACATTTCTGTCCGTCTTTCACCAGCTTTCTGATTTTTTCCAGAATCCGCCGTCTGTGTTTCGGATACATCGTTGTAGACAGATGGAATACGCCTTCGCCTTTCATTTTCTGATAGATTCTCTGCGCCCGTTTCTTCGTGTTGACAATACACAGCGCCTGATCTTCCTGTTCCAGCTTTTCGATCAATTCATCTTCTGAAACAGTTCCGATATTTTTGAAAGTGACTCTCTCAAAAAAGCGGAATTGTTCTTCTACCCTCGGACAGAGTTCAGTTACCGGAAGTTTTCTCTGAAAAAATGGAGTCAGAGCAGGCTGCGTCGCTGTACAGAGCACAATACTCGAACGGAAATTTCCAGCAAGTTCCTCCATCATTGCAATGCAGGGCTTCAGATAATCTGCAGGAAGCATCTGCGCTTCGTCAAATATGATAACGCTGTTGGCTATGTTATGTAACTTTCTGCATCTGGAGGACTTATTTGCAAACAAGGATTCAAAAAACT
>ERZ1643249.1961-NODE-1961-length-19867-cov-17.377549_pt1 | contig 19867 bp, 16 predicted proteins | sample MGYA00579263_ERZ1643249 | MGnify/ENA primary metagenome ERZ1643249 (study PRJEB29033, sample SAMEA4952264) | chicken gut metagenome | biome: Broiler Chicken; feature: Gastrointestinal Tract; material: Caecum | place: Ireland | collected 2018 | study: Broiler... | reverse complement strand
CGTTATCTGGATCTGAGAAGACCGGATCTTCAGAGAAATATGATCCTTCGTTCCAGAGTTTCCACTCTGGTGCGCCAGTTTTTGGCTGAGGAGGGCTTTCTGGAAATCGAAACACCGACTCTGATCAAGAGCACTCCCGAGGGGGCAAGGGATTATCTGGTACCCAGCCGTATCCATCCGGGGTGTTTTTATGCCCTTCCTCAGTCGCCGCAGATTTTTAAACAGCTTTTAATGTGCTCCGGTTATGACCGGTATTTCCAGCTGGCCAGATGCTACAGAGATGAAGACTTAAGAGCCGACCGTCAGCCGGAATTTACACAGATCGATATGGAGCTGTCATTTGTAGATGTGGATGATGTAATTGATGTAAATGAAAGAATGCTGGCTTTTCTCTTTAAGAAAGTTCTGGGAGTAGAGGTTTCTCTTCCTATTCAGAGAATGACCTGGCAGGAAGCTATGGACCGATTTGGTTCTGATAAGCCGGATATCCGCTTTGGCATGGAGCTTACAGATGTTTCCGAAGTAGTAAAAGACTGTGACTTTGCAGTATTTAAAGGAGCGCTGGAAAACGGAGGCAGCGTCAGGGGCATTAACGCCAAGGGACAGGGCGGTATGCCCAGAAAGAAAATTGATAAGCTGGTGGAATTTGCCAAAGGATACGGCGCCAAGGGTCTGGCTTATATTTCCATTGGACAGGACGGCACTGTAAAATCTTCTTTTGCAAAGTTTATGAAAGAAGAGGAAATGACTGCCCTTATCCAGGCAATGAAGGGAGAAAATGGAGACCTTCTTCTCTTTGCTGCAGATAAGACCAAACTGGTCTGGGATGTACTGGGAGCTCTCCGTCTGGAACTGGCAAAACAGATGGAACTTTTGGACAAGAATGAATTCAAATTTGTATGGATCACAGAATTTCCTTTACTGGAGTGGTCAGAAGAAGAAAACCGTTTTGTTGCTATGCACCATCCATTTACTATGCCTATGGAGGAAGATTTGCAGTATATTGATTCCGATCCGGGAAGAGTCCGGGCAAAGGCATACGATATTGTTCTTAACGGAAACGAGATCGGCGGCGGTTCCGTCCGTATCTTCCAGGACGATATCCAGGAAAAGATGTTTGAGGTCCTTGGATTTACAAAAGACGAGGCATACAAACGGTTTGGGTTCCTTTTGGATGCTTTCAAATACGGGGTTCCCCCTCATGCGGGCCTGGCTTACGGGCTTGACCGTCTGGTCATGCTTATGGCAAAGGAAGATTCCATCCGGGATGTGATTGCTTTCCCAAAAGTGAAAGACGCTTCCTGCCTGATGTCAGAGGCTCCGGATGTGGTAGATCCGAAGCAGCTTGAAGAGCTGGGGATCGCAGTAGTGAAAAATGAGAAAACAGAGTAATACTAAAAAATAGGTTTATACAAAACAGGACAGAAGAATGTTTTTTAACCATATCTTCTGTCCTGTTTTGTATATGAAATTGCTATTGGATATTTTCTGCTATGGATTCAATGGCAGAAGGAATGTCACCGAATACTGCTTCTGCAATATCAGGATCCATTTGGATCTTCCAGTTCACACCATCATTAAAAAGGCGGATGACAATATCCTTAGAAACAGTATCCTCATTATTTTCAATACAGGAAATAAGAAGTTCTCTTTCTTTATCCCTTCGCCCCTGAGCTCCGGCGGAAAGAGAATCTGAGGTTTTCAGCCATTTGGTCAGCTGATTTTTATAAGAATCCAGGATAGTTTCAAAATCCGGACTGGTAATGGTGGCATGGACTTCCGCATTGTTTTCTTCCTGTTCTTCCTCAGTGATCTGGTAATGAAAAGACTTTTCAATCTGCTGGGTAATCGCCGTAGCAAGAGAGTTATTGAATGCATCATCTGTCTGCATAAGTTCATCTAGGGAAAGATAGATCTTCAGCTGTTCACTGTCGAAATTTCCAATGGTATCGAAATGAGCGGCTACGATTTCAGAAGGGGAGAGAAGTCTGGAATCAGACATATAATCGGCAAAATTTCCTGTAAGGATACTGTCCAGTTCTTCGGTATGGATCACTTTCCAGCTATCCGCTTCTTTTTCCAGAGGTATAGAAAATTCTACTGTTTCTGTATCGTAGTCCTTTGACTCCAGCTTATCTTTCAAAAGAAGACAGGAATCACTCAGAGAAAATTCTACTTCTCCCGGGCTGGCATCCATTTCTATCTGTTTCTGAAGCAGAGCCGCAGAATAATCTTTTGCAAGACTGTGGGCATCGATGGTGGTCAGATTTGTCTGGACATACCCCTTGTCATTGTCTTTATCAACCCTTACTTTTTTGATTTCGAAAGAAAAATTTTTGTAAAATAAAGAAAAAATATCTGCGATTTCTTCTGCAGCTTCATCTGTATATTCAGAAGAAGGAAGCAGGTTCTGAGTATCAATGCAGTCCTGTATAGTCTGGCTGTCAGAACTTTGAAGCTTTTCCAATTCCTGTTCTACAGCTTTTTTTGCAGAACGTTCTTCTTTTGAATCACAGCCGCCAAGGATGCAGATACCAGACAGCAGAAACCCCAGAAGAACTGTTATTTTTTTCCTTTCCATGGTTTTTCTCCTGATTTTTGTTTTTATTCTGCCTCAGGCATATATCATTACTATTTTATCAGAGTAGAAGAAAACATGCAACTTTCTTCCTTTATTTTCCATTTATCCGGAAGAACTTGCAAAATCGGATGATTTTTCTGATAGATATTGATATTCATCTATACTGGAAAGAAATTGTTAAAAAAATATAATGAAATTTAACAAATATTTCGGGACATAGGGGAAATTTTCTGATATACTGAGAAAAAGCAGCAACTAAAAGATATATACAGATATCTTATGACCGGCATTATGACATCAGAAATGTACTGATCCATATGCCAGAAAAAAGGAAAAGAGGTATTTATGGACAAAAAGTATAAGATTATCGGCGGAGTCTGCGGTGCGGTTTGTATAGGGGGGCTGGCGGCAGGAATTTTCTTTATCCGGGGGACCGGAGAAGGGAAAACAGAGGATATGGCCTATGTAGTAAGTGTTTCTTCTATGAACGATATGGCAGGGACCCAGCGCCTGGCGGGTGTAGTGGAGTCTCAGAAGACTCTGGAAGTTCAGAAAGATTCGGAACGGGAAGTAAAAGAAATCCTGGTAAAGGCAGGAGATGACGTAGAGGTGGGAACTCCTTTGTTTACCTATGAAACAGGTACGCTGGAAATGGATCTGCAGCAGGCTCAGCTGGATCTGGAAAGAACAGACAGTGAGATGCAGAATCTTCGGTCGCAGATCCAGCAGCTGGAAAAAGAAAAAAAGGATGCTCCGGAGGAGGAGCAGTTCAGCTATACCACACAGATTCAGACTGCTCAGATGGATCTGAAAAAAAGCGAATATGAAAGAAAAGCTAAAGAAGTGGAGAGCAACAGGATCAAGAATCAGATCGAGAATTCTACTGTTACCAGTGAGATGAAGGGCGTCGTAAAGTCTGTTCAGGAACAGGGACAGGAGAATTCCATGATGTACGGAGACTCCAGCCAGGCATTTATCACCATACTGGCTACAGGAGAATACAGAGTGAAGGGAAGAGTCAATGAACAAAATATTGGAGAGATCATGGAAGGCGAAGCTGCTTTGATCCGTTCGAGAGTGGATGAGGATCAGGTCTGGACAGGGACTTTTACTGCAGTGGATACAAAAAATCCTGAGAGTAATTCCAATATGTCTTATTATGTAAGTTCTGATGACAGTTCACAGACTACATCGACATCGTATCCTTTTTATGTGGATCTGAATTCTTCTCAGGGACTTCTCCTGGGACAGCATGTATATATAGAGCATGATACAGGTCTTTCCCAGAGAGAACCGGGTATCTGGCTTAGCGAGGCGTTCATCGCAGATCTGGATAAAAAACCTTATGTCTGGGCTGAAAAGGACGGCGTTCTTGAAAAACGAAATGTGATCCTGGGAACCTACGATGCAGAAATGATGCAGTATAAGATCGAAGACGGTCTGGACAACAAAGATTATGTGGCCTATCCCCAGGACTTTTTGAAAGAAGGTATGAAGACTACCTATGATCCTGCTCAGGCTTATACAGAAGAATCGGAGACCATGCCTGAGAATGGATTAACAGAAGAGACGCTTCCAGAAGGCGAGATCACGGAAGAAGTGCTTCCGGAAGGTGAGACAGAAGGAGCAGAGGAGCTTTTAGACGAACCAGAAGTTTCTCCGGGATTATAGGGGGGAAGTTATGAAGATAAAGAAAAAAACCATCATTATTTCTGTGGCGGCCGTGGCAGCTATTGGAGCAGGAATCGGTGTCTTGGGAAAAAATCTCAGAAATTCCCAGGTTAATGTGTATCCTGTATCAGATCTTTCCCAGTCTATATGGCAAAGCGGGACAAGTCTGGATGGAACTATAGCTTCCCAGGTGTCTCAGGAGGTAAGGCTTCAGGAAAACCAGATCGTTTCCGCAGTACATGTACAGGAAGGACAGGAAGTAAAAAAGGGAGATCCCCTTCTCACCTATGATATGACTCTGGTAAATATTGATCTGGAGACTGAGAAACTAAGCCGTCAGCAGCTGGAGATCAAGAAAAAAGGTCTGGAGCAGGAACTGGAAAAGCTGAAGAAAGACAGGGCGGAAGCCCTGTCCTGGAAAGGAGATTTTCAGGTGGAATTTCTGGGCGGCAGCAAAGGATCATACGCCGTAGAGAATCTGTCTGGCTGTGAAAAGCCTCTGGATCCCCTGCCGGATCCGGAAGAACCGGCAGATCCGGAACAGCCTATAGATCCGGAAGAACCCGCAGACCCGGAGCAGCCTACAGACCCGGAACAGCCCCAGAACCCGGAAGAACCGGCAGATCCGGAGCAGCCTGTAGATCCGGAGCAGCCTGTAGACCCGGAGCAGCCTATAGATCCAGAGCAGCCCCAGGATCCGGAAGAACCAACAGATCCGGAACAGCCTGAAGAACCCCAGGAACCGGAAAGGCCTCAGCCTTCAGGGGTTTATAAAAGACTTTATAAGGATATAACTCTTGATCAGGAAGAGAATGCGGAGGAAGGAATCATCCGGGAAAACGCCCTTCCTTTTGCAGGTGAAGGGACGGCAGAAGATCCCTATCGCTTCTTGTGTACGAAAAATGTGTGGATCCAGGGAGCCTTCTTAAATTGGGCAGGAGGCTTTGACGCAGAAGGGGCCAAGAGCCAGTCTCCGGTTTACTGTCTTCTTGAGGTGAGAGGAGAAGATAAACAGGAGGGAGTGCTGCTGGCAGCAATGCTCCTGGATGGAAATACGATTTCAGAACCTGTACAGGCGGATACATGGTTCCGCACATATCTTGGAAATGATCAGTGGGAAGCAGTCCTTCCTCCGGAAGAGGAGGAAATCCCTCAGGGAGAGGAATGGATGGATATACCAGATGACTTTATAGAAGTAATCCCTCAGGAGGAGATCATCCAGGGATATAGCAAGGAAGAGCTGGACAAAGCTGTCAGCGAAAAGGAAAAAGAGATCAAGGATACCGTCCTGGATATGAAAGAAGCGGACCTGAAGATCAAAAAAGTAGAACAGCAGCTGCAGGGAGAAGTGGTAAGGAGTACACTGGACGGTACTGTGAAAAAAGTAGGAGATCCCATGAAGGGAGAAATTGACGGAGAGCCTTTTATTGTGATAGAGAGTGCTGCCGGAGCTTATATCCAGGGCTTTATGGGGGAATATCAGATGAACAGTGTGAAACCGGGACAGATCGTAACCGGCATGGGCTATGAATCCCAGATGATGTTCCAGGCTGAGATCACAGAAATTTCTCCCTATCCTCAGGATGGATATTACGGCGGTATGCAGGAACAGTCCTATTATCCCTTTACTGCAGTGATCCAGGACGGACAGGGATTTAAGGCAAATGAAATGGTTTCTATGGAGATGCCCTCCCAGGATGGGGAGATTGCCGGGATTTTTGTGAGCCGGGAGTTTATCCGCTCTCAGAATGGAGAGGACTATGTTTACAAAGAGGGAGAAGGCTCAAAACTGGTAAAACAGGTGATAACTACAGGAAGAACTTTTTACGGTTCCGCAGTTGAGATAAAGACAGGGATCACCATGGAAGACAGCCTGGCTTTTCCTTATGGAAAGAACGTGCGGGAAGGAGCCAAGACAAAACAGGCATCTTTAGAAGAACTTTACAGCATGTATTAGGAGGGGAAGGCGTATGATCGAGAATATCAGATTATCTTTTCAGGGAATATGGGCTCATAAGATGCGTTCCTTTCTGACTATGCTGGGAATCATCATTGGGATCGCGGCTTTGATCTCCATCGTATCTACGATTGCAGGGACAAATGAGCAGATCAAGAAAAATCTGATCGGTGAAGGAGACAATGTAATAGAAATTACTTTAAATGGGAACGGGGGAGAGTATCAGATTGAATATGAGGGACTTCCCCAGGGAGTGCCTGTGATCAGCCAGGAACAGAAAGAAGAGATCCTGGATCTGGAAGAAGTGGAACAGGCGACTCTTTATCGGATGCGTCAGTATGCAGACAGTATTTATTATCAGGATAAAAGCCTGGATGGAGGAATGGTCCTGGGAATTGATGAAGACTATCTGGATACCTGCGGATATCAGATCATCAGAGGACGGGGTTTTTCGGAAAAAGATTATAAAAATTCCAGAAAGCTGGTCCTTCTGGACGAAACAGCGGCGGCAAACTTTTTTGAAAAAGGCCAGGAAATAGGCAAAACCATAGAAATAAAAGGGGAGCCTTTTAACGTGATCGGAGTCATCAAGAAAACAGAAGAGTACCAGCCGGTGATCAACAGTATTGATGAATACTATACATATTACAGTTCAAACAGCGGGGGTATTCTGCTGATCCCCAATGTTATCTGGCCCGTAGTATACCAGTATGATGAGCCGCAGCAGGTTTCTGTCAAGGCTGTTTCTCCTGAAGCCATGAGCAGTGCAGGGAAGAAGACGGCGGAAATCCTAAACAGCGGGATCAACTCTGCGAATGAAACTATAGAATATAAGGCTAAAGATATGATGGAAAAGGCGAAGAACCTCCAGCAGATCAGTGAAAGCACAAACAGACAGCTCCTTTGGATCGCAAGTATCTCTCTTCTTGTGGGAGGAATCGGAGTTATGAATATCATGCTGGTATCTGTAACAGAACGGACAGGTGAGATCGGATTAAAGAAAGCCATAGGCGCCAATAAGAAAAGAATCCTGGCTCAGTTCCTTACAGAAGCAGCGGTGCTTACCAGCATAGGAGGAATCCTGGGAGTATTTGCGGGAATCCTTCTGGCCGCAGTGATTGCCAGAATGTCTGCAATGCCTATGGTGATCAGTATACCGGCAGCGGCAGCAGCAGTGGCGTTTTCTACAGTGATAGGCCTGGTATTCGGACTGCTGCCTTCCATAAAAGCAGCAAATCTGAGCCCCATTGAGGCCCTCAGAAGAATGTAAAAGCACAGAATCAGAGCTGCCCCATTAGACATATGTCAGGAATATTTATACTTTTTATGCGAATTTGTCTAATGCGGCAGCTCTTTGTTTTATGTTTAGAATCCGTATTCCTGTCCGATAAGGATCACAGTTATACGTCCCGGCTGTCTGGAACGTCTGGTAATGACAATCTGACAGCAGATACAGTCGTCGCTCTGGCAGTCTGCGCAAAGACCGGTATGGGAACAAGGGGTATTGGCGCCTACACGGATGCTGTTAGGAGGCGCTGCAATATTTCTTACCCGGCGGAGTCCGTCTTCCTGGGTAGGAACGACCTTATTCATACCTGCAAGGACTAGGACATGGGCCGGACCGTTGATGAGACAGGCTACCCGGTTTCCCACTCCATCTACATTGATCAGCTCTCCTTCCGCAGTAATGGCATTACTGCTCATGAGAAAATAGTCGGCGGTGACGATCTGGCCGAACAGAGTCCGGGATTCCTCCGGTGTTTTAGCAGATTTTCTGTCGATAAAGTGATAGCCGCCGGATTGGAGCAGATCCATGACTCCTGTTTCTACAAGAGTTTCTGAGCCGCCGTTAGTAACAGAAGCTCCCTTTGGGATCAGAGATTTTACCAGTTCCAGAGCCTCTTTTCCTGTTTCACAATAATAACCTTTCATATTTCGTTTTTCCAGATTTTTGATAATACTTTTAGCCTGGTTTGCATAAGACTGAGATTTGTAATCCATAAAAGCCCTCCTTGTATTGTTTTCTTTTATCATAAATCCATATGGTAAAAAAGAAAAGTAATTGTATTCGGGGGAATACTATGATATTATAAAAAATAGTGACCTAAATCAGAAAAAGGAGCCAGAAATCATGGGAAAAAAGCGAATCGCTATAGTCACAGACAGCAACAGCGGCATTACTCAGCAGCAGGGAAAAGAAATGGGAATTACAGTTATTCCCATGCCTTTTTATATTAACGAGCAGTTATTTTTAGAAGATATCACCCTAACCCAGGAAGAATTTTACAGAAGGCTGGAAGAAGGCGCAGATATATCGACTTCTCAGCCTTCCCCGGCAGATGTTATGGAAATTTGGGAGACGCTGCTTCAAAGTTATGGAGAAATCGTTCATATTCCCATGTCCAGCGGCCTGAGCAATTCCTGTCAGACAGCTATGGTAATAGCAAAGGAATTTAAAGGAAGAGTCCATGTGGTGGATAATCAGCGCATTTCTGTTACTCAGCGTCAGTCTGTACTGGATGCTATGACATTGGCCCAGGCAGGAAAGTCCGGCGCTCAGATTAAAGAAGTTCTGGAAAAAGAGGCTCATGAATCCAGCATTTATATTACCCTGGAAACTTTGAAATATCTGAAAAAAGGGGGAAGGATCACTCCAGCGGCAGCAGCCCTGGGAACTGTTCTGAATCTGAAACCCGTCCTTCAGATCCAGGGACAGCGTCTGGATGCTTTTTCAAAAGCTCGAGGAAAAAAACAGGCAAAGAAGATTATGGTAAAAGCTATGGAAAAAGATCTGAAGACCAGATTCCGGGAATATACAGAGAAGGGGCTGATGTGTCTGGAGGCAGCTTATGCAGGCAACGAAGAAGAAGCCCGGGAGTGGAAGAAGGAACTGGAAAAGAACTTTGGAATGGAAGTATTCATGGCGCCTTTATCATTAAGTGTGGCCTGCCATATCGGACAGGGAGCCCTGGCTGTGGCAGCAGCAAAAAAAGTAGAAGTGGAGTAGAAAGATGAAGACATTTACAGAATGTATAGAGAAAGTAATGAAGGAGGCCTTCCAGGCCTGCGGTTATGAAGAAAAATTTGGAAAGGTGACATTGTCTAACAGACCGGATTTATGCGAGTACCAGTGCAACGGAGCTATGGCGGCGGCAAAGACTTATCGGAAAGCGCCAATCATGATCGCCAATGACGTGGTAGAAAAGCTTCAGGATAAAAGTATTTTTGAGTCTGCTCAGGCAGTAAATCCTGGATTTATCAACCTGAAGCTGGACAGAAATTTCCTGGCTTCTTATTTAAATCAGATGGCAGAAGATGAAAACCTGTCTGTAGAAAAAGCGGAAAATCCAAAGACAATCGTAATTGATTACGGCGGCCCTAATGTGGCAAAGCCTCTCCATGTAGGACATCTCCGTTCTGCTATCATTGGAGAAAGTATTAAGAGGATGGGCAGATTTCTGGGACATAAGGTGATCGGAGATGTTCATCTGGGAGACTGGGGACTGCAGATGGGGCTGATCATTACAGAACTGTCTAAAAGACAGCCGGATCTGGTATACTTTGACAAGAATTACCAGGGAGAATATCCCAGCGAGGCGCCTTTTACAGTTAGTGAACTGGAAGAGATCTATCCTACAGCCAGCAAGAAGTCAAAAGAGGATGAAGAGTATAAAAACGAAGCTCTGGAGGCTACTTTGGAGCTGCAGCAGGGCAGAAGAGGATACAGAGCTTTGTGGAACCACATCATGAAAGTTTCTGTGGAAGATTTAAAGAAAAATTATAAAAAGCTCAATGTAGATTTTGATCTCTGGAAAGGAGAGTCTGACGCGGATTCGTATATTCCAGGTTTGGTAAATTATCTGAAAGAAAAAGGATATGCCTATATGGATCAGGGCGCTCTGGTAGTAGATGTAAAAGAAGAAGCAGATACCAAAGAGATCCCGCCTTGTATGATCCTGAAATCAGACGGGGCCTCCCTTTATACAACTACAGATCTGGCTACTATTGTCCAGCGCGAGGAAGACTACCATCCGGACGAGATCATTTATGTAGTGGACAAGCGTCAGGAACTTCACTTTGTACAGGTATTCCGCTGTGCGAAAAAGACCGGACTGGTACCGGAAGATACAGAGCTTTCTTTTGTAGGCTTCGGAACTATGAACGGAAAAGACGGAAAGCCCTTTAAAACTAGAGAGGGAGGCGTAATGCGTCTGGAACGTCTGATCAGTGAGATCAACGAAGAGATGTACAAAAAGATCGTGGAAAACCGCAGCGTTAAGGGCGACGATGCTCATAAGACAGCGGAGATGGTCGGCCTTTCAGCTATTAAGTATGGAGATCTTTCCAATCAGGCTTCTAAAGATTATGTATTTGACGTAGACAGATTTACGTCTTTTGAAGGCAATACAGGTCCTTATATCCTGTATACTATTGTCCGTATTAAATCTATCCTGAACAGATACCGGGAAGAAGGGGGAAATCCTGAAGAAGGACAGATCCTGGGAGCTGCCAACGACAGTGAAAAAACCCTGATGATGGTGCTGTCCAGACTGAATTCTGTAATAGCGCCAGCGTTCCAGGAAAAAGCACCTCACAAGATCTGCTCATACATTTATGAACTGGCAAATGCTTTTAACAGTTTTTATCATGAGACAAAAATCCTGGGAGAAGAAAACGAAGGACAGAAGACTTCCTGGATACAGGTGCTGGTCCTGACGAAGAAAGTACTGGAAACCTGTATCGGCCTTTTAGGCTTTGAGGCTCCTGACAGAATGTAAAGGAATTGATAATGAAATAATGGAGAATGGCCGAATATATCCTGGATAGTCCAACAGAACGATTTCCAGATATTTTCGGCCATATTTTTGTGAAAACAGGGGAAATATATCTTTGGGGCAGATTTTATGTTAAAATAAAAAAATCAAAAAATATCGGGGGAAACAAAATGGAAAATATGAAAATCAGATACCTGGAAACCCTGGCTGAGCTGTATCCCACGATTGCTCAGGCCTCCACTGAGATCATCAACCTTCAGGCCATTTTGAATCTGCCAAAAGGAACAGAACATTTTTTGACAGATATCCACGGAGAGTATGAGGCATTTGCCCATGTCCTGAAAAACGGTTCCGGCTCTGTCCGGAGAAAGATCAAGCAGGTGTTCGGCCATACCTTAAGTGAAAAAGATCAGCGGGCCCTGGCAACGCTGATCTACTATCCGAAGGAAAAAATGGATTTGGTAAAAAAGCAGGAGACCAATATGGAGGAGTGGTATAAGATTACTCTTTACCGGCTCATTGAAGTGTGCAAAAGGACGGCTTCCAAATATACCCGTTCCAAGGTGCGTAAGGCTCTGCCAAAAGATTTTTCCTATGTGATCGAGGAACTGATCACTGAGCGTCCGGAAATCACAGACAAGGAATCTTACTATGAGCAGATCATACATACGATCATTGAAATCGGACGGGCAGAAAAATTCATTGTGGCCCTGTCTGAATTGATCCAGAGGCTGGTGGTAGACCATCTTCATGTACTGGGAGACATTTATGACAGAGGGCCCGGACCTCATAAAATCATGGATGAGCTGGAAAAATACCATTCTCTGGATATCCAGTGGGGCAATCATGATATTGTGTGGATGGGAGCCGCCGCAGGACAGACCTGCTGTATTGCCACAGTAATCCGGAACTGTGCGAGATACGCAAATCTGGATATTTTGGAAGATGGCTACGGAATTAATCTTCTTCCTCTGGCCACCTTTGCTCTTACTTATTATAAGGATGATCCATGTTCCTGTTTTAAAATCAAAGGACATAATGAATTAAATCCTGCAGAGCAGGACCTGAATATGAAAATGCACAAAGCCATCACTATCATCCAGTTCAAACTGGAAGGCCAGCTTCTTATGAAACGCCGGGAATTTAAAATGGCTGACAGAGCCCTGCTGGATGACATTGATTATGAAGAGGGGACCATACGCCTGGGGCAGAAAACTTTCCACCTGCTGGATAAAAGCTTTCCGACTATAGATCCGGATAATCCCTATGAACTGTCTAAAGAAGAAGAGGAAGTAGTTGAACGGCTTACCTTTGCTTTTGAAAATTGTGAAAAGCTTCAGAGGCATATGCGTTTTCTACTGAAAAAAGGAAGCCTTTATAAGATCCATAACCGGAATCTTCTTTATCATGGATGCATCCCTTTAAACGAGGATGGAAGTTTCAAAGAGGTCGATATTTACGGAAAGGTATACAAAGGGAAAGCTCTCTATGATGTGCTGGAGACCTATGTGCGGAAAGCTTTCGTAGCTATTGACAAAGAAGAAAAGGAGAAAGGAAAAGATATTCTCTGGTTTATCTGGTCCAGCCCCTCATCTCCGCTATTCGGAAAAGATAAAATGGCTACCTTTGAACGATATTTTCTGGCAGAGGAAGAAACCCATGTGGAAAAGAAAAATCCTTATTATCGTTTCCTGGAAAACGAGGAGATCGTAGAAAACATTTTCAAAGAATTCGGCATTACCGGAGACTGCAGGCATATTGTGAACGGACATGTTCCAGTGCATCATACCGAAGGAGAAAGTCCTATCAAATGCGGCGGAAAGCTGCTGATCATTGACGGCGGTTTCTCAAAAGCCTATCAGAAAGTTACGGGGATCGCAGGCTACACACTGATCTATAACTCCTGGGGAATGATCCTGGCGGCTCACGAGCCGTTTACTTCCACCCAGGATGCCATTACAAAAGAAAGTGACATTCTGTCGGACAGCATTCTGGTAAAAAAGACCACAGAAAGAAAAACTGTGGCAGAAACTGACAATGGATTAAAGATCAAAGAAAGGATAGCAGAACTCCAGGAGCTTTTAAAAGCTTACAGGGATGGTCTGCTGATCGAAAAGCTATGATTTGTAAAAAAATTTCTATACAGACTGAAAATTCATCAAGTGACGCATATTTAGAGACATATATCCTGGAAGACTTTTTAGATGAAAATCCGGAATGGAAACGGCCTCTGGTACTGATCTGTCCGGGAGGCGCCTATGCCATGACATCTAACAGAGAGGCAGAGCCTGTTGCTCTCCAGTTTAATGCTATGGGATATCATGCGGCGGTGCTCCGGTATTCCTGTGCTCCGGCAGTATATCCTGCAGCCCTCCATGAAACGGCATTGTCTGTGAAATATCTTCGGGACCATGAACAGCAGTGGCATATTGATCCAGAGAAGATCCTGATCATGGGATTTTCCGCAGGAGGCCATCTGGCTGCCAGTTACGGAGTCTTCTGGCAGGAGCCTCATATGGCGGAGGCAGCCGGATGTACTTCGGAATATCTCAGACCTCAGGGATTGATCCTCTGCTATCCTGTGATCAGCTCTGATGAGAAAATTGCCCATACGGAAAGCATCAGGAACCTTCTGGGAGATTCCTATGAAGCGCTTAAGGCGAAAATGTCGTTGGAAAACCAGGTGACCGGGAAGGTGCCAAAGACTTTTATATGGCATACTTTTGAGGATGCCACGGTGCCTTTCTGGAATTCCTTCCGATTTGTCCAGGCTTTGGGAGAAAAGAAAATTCCTGTGGAATATCATCTTTATCCCCAGGGTATTCACGGGCTTAGTCTTGCTACGGAAAGTGTTGCCCATCAGGATAAAAGCACTGTGGAAGAAGGCTGCCAGAGCTGGATGCCTCTTCTGAAATCCTGGCTTATGAGAAATTATGGATTGTGATCATAAGGAAAACTTGGCATTATGGAAAAAAAGACCTTGCAATAGGTAAATTATGTATGCTATAATGGTCGCGTTGTAAAAATATCACGTCTGTGGATTCCAAAGGACGGTGCTTTCAAAAGTCCCCGAGGAGTTGAGACAGGCGGAAGAAAAACCAAAAGGAGAGAAAAAAATGAGTGTTATTTCAATGAAACAGTTACTGGAAGCAGGTGTTCATTTCGGACATCAGACAAGAAGATGGAATCCTAAAATGGCTCCATACATCTACACAGAGAGAAACGGTATCTATATCATCGACCTTCAGAAATCTGTAGGAATGGTTGACGATGCTTACAAAGCTGTAGCAGATATCGCTGCTGACGGCGGCACAATCCTGTTCGTAGGTACAAAGAAACAGGCTCAGGACGCTATCCAGACAGAAGCTGAGAGATGCGGTATGTTCTATGTAAACGAGAGATGGTTAGGCGGTATGCTGACAAACTTCAAGACCATCCAGAGCAGAATCGCAAGATTAAAAGAGATCGAAGCTATGGAAGCAGACGGAACTTTTGATGTTCTGCCTAAGAAAGAAGTTATCAAACTGAGAAAAGAAATGGCAAAACTGCAGAAGAACCTGGGCGGTATCAAAGAAATGAAGAAACTTCCAGACGCAATCTTCGTAGTAGATCCTAAGAAAGAAAGAATCTGTGTACAGGAAGCTCATGCACTGGGAATCACACTGATCGGTATTGCTGATACAAACTGCGATCCAGAAGAATTAGACTACGTTATCCCTGGAAATGACGACGCTATCAGAGCTGTAAAATTAATCGTTTCCAAAATGGCTGACGCAGTGATCGAAGCAAATCAGGGCGAGGCTGCTGACGCAGAAGATCTTTTCACAGAGGAAGCTGCAGAGGAAACAGCTGAAACAGAAGAGACTACAGAAGAATAATCAGTAACTTTCAGGAGGAAATATACGATGGCTATTACAGCAGGTATGGTAAAAGAGTTAAGAGAGATGACAGGAGCCGGCATGATGGACTGTAAGAAAGCTCTTACAGCTACAGACGGCGACATGGACAAGGCTATTGAATTCTTAAGAGAAAAAGGTCTGGCAACAGCTCAGAAAAAAGCAAGCCGTGTGGCTGCTGAAGGTCTGTGCAAGACTTTAGTTTCTGAAGATGAGAAGAGCGCAGTAGTTGTAGAAGTAAACTCTGAGACAGACTTCGTTGCAAAGAATGAGAAATTCCAGGCTTATGTAGCTCAGGTTGCCGAGGCTGCTATGGAAACAAGCGCTGCTACAACCGAAGAATTCCTGGCTCAGCCATGGAAATTCGATACAACCAAAACTGTACAGGAAGCTCTGGCAGGACAGGTTGCTGTTATCGGCGAGAACCTTCAGATCAGAAGATTCGCTAAAGTTTCTGAAGAGAACGGTTTCGTTGCTTCTTACACACATATGGGTGGAAAGATCGGCGTTTTAGTAGACGTTGAGACAGATGTGATCAACGATGCTGTAAAAGAAATGGCTAAGAATGTAGCTATGCAGGCTGCAGCTCTGAAACCGCTGTACACCAACAGAAACGAAGTTTCTCAGGAGTACATCGATCATGAGAAAGAAATCCTTACAGTAGCTGCTAAGAACGAAAAACCAGACGCTAATGAGAAGATCATCAACGGTATGGTTATGGGACGTATCAACAAAGAGCTGAAAGAGATCTGCCTCTTAGACCAGGTATACGTAAAAGCAGAAGACGGAAAACAGTCTGTTGCAAAATACGTAGAAGAAGTTGCTAAGGCAAACGGCGCAAAGATCGCAATCAAATCTTTTGTACGTTTCGAGACAGGCGAAGGTATCGAAAAGAAAGAAGAGAACTTTGCTGAGGAAGTTGCAAAACAGATGAATATGTAATGCAGATTTTGCATTGAAATTCTGAAAGAAAAACCCTTATGAGTGGTGATTTTACACCATTTGTAAGGGTTTTTATAGTATAATAAGAATTCCGATTTTAGAGGGGGAAAAAGACCTGGCGTTTATCAAATATATTAAAACCCGGGGTGAGATTCAAAGAGACAGTATTCAGCTTGCCGCAGGAAAGATAGACGTAAATGGCTCCGTCAGGGGAAGAATCGCGCGCAAATAATCCTATTATCGATATTTTCATCATAATGGTCTTTAAAAACCCACTTTTTTATAAGTTCCATATAGATTTTAAAAGGCTGATACCGCTTTTTGTCCGAAATATTGTTTCCAACGTACGACTGACAGCTTCTTTTGAAAAATGTTCTTCTGCCATATTAACCAGAAAATCTGCTTCTACCAGAATCTGGTGATCCATATCCTGAATATTTGAATAGGTGTGATGGTGTCCGATCAGCCAGCAGACTCGATCAGTCAATTCCTTTTCTGCCCCGGCTTCGTCTAACAGCTTTCTGGCTTCGGCGGGGCCTTCTATTTCCTGATATTTTCCGGCACTGCTGTGGTATTTTTCTTCGCTGATCTTGATACCGATATCATGGAGAAGAGCGGCCGTTTCCAGTATTTCCTGGATATCGGGATCCAGACCCTCCAGTTTTCCGATGACTGCGGCATATCCATATACTTTCATGAAATGTTCTATTCTTCGGATATCACCTCTGTCATAGGCAATCATTTTTTCCGTAATCTGTGAGATCTTATCTGTCATTTGATTTTACTCCTTCTGCTGAAAAAATAAAAGGCGGCGGAACCTTTGATCCGTCGCCTTTGACTCTCTTATCTTACCATTGAAAAAACAAGATTTCAAGGAAAAAGAAAAAATTTTATGATACTATAGATAAAAAGAGAAGAAAGGAGAAGGTATGATTTATATTACTGGTGATACTCATGGAAATTGGATGAGACGTTTAAACAGACGGGCTTTTCCGGAACAACGTAATATGACCAGAGAAGATTTTGTGATCATATGCGGAGATTTCGGAATTTGGGATGACTCAAAGGAAGAGAGATATAATCTTAACTGGCTGGAGGGAAAATCCTTCACTACTTTATTTGTAGATGGAAATCACGAAAATTTTGATCTTCTGAATGGATATCCTATTTCCGAATGGCATGGGGGAAAGATCCGTGTGATACGGCCTCACATTTTCCATTTAATGCGGGGACAGGTGTTTGATATTGGAGGAAAAAGATTTTTTACTTTTGGCGGCGCATGCAGTCATGATATGAAGGATGGAATTCTTGAAATAGGTGACCCGAGAATTAAACGATGGAGGAATAGTTGGCAAAGAAGGTTCCGGATCAATCATATATCGTGGTGGAAGGAAGAGATGCCCACAGAAGAGGAGATGAAAGAAGGAGATAAAAATTTAGAGAGAGTAAATAATAAAGTAGATTTTATTGTTTCCCATTGCGGCGCGACAAGCAGTATTGCCTTACATTCTATGGGGGAATATAAACCGGATATTCTTACAGATTATTTTGAAAAGATCCGCAGCAGAGTAGAGTTTCAAAAGTGGTATATGGGGCATTATCATAAGGACTATGATATAAACGGAAAAGAAACCATTTTGTATGAGCAGGTCATAAAGATTCTGTAGAAACCAATAAGGATACAAAATTATGCAAAGCGGTGATTTGCATATGCAAAATGGATATGGTTATAATTCTGAGGATAAATATTACTTTAGAAATATATGATAAATATCATATTTATATTGAATAAATACATTTATTATTATATAATTATAGCAGTAAATTCTATAAAGGAGGATACCATGACTAAGTATTATGAGAAGTACAAAAAGGGATTTTTAGAGCTGTTTTTTTTAAAGATTCTGTCCGAGGAAGACCTCTATGGATATGAACTTGCAGATCTTGTGAATCATCTGTCCGGAAAGATCATATCTATTTCAGCTGGAAATATGTATCCGGTTCTTTATAAACTGGAAGAAAAGGGGTATATTGAAAGCTATGAAAAAATTGTCGGAAAACGTATGAAACGAGTGTATTACCATCTTACAGAAGAAGGGAAAAAGGAGTTCCAGCAAATGATGGAGGACTATAAAAAATTTGAAAATGCGGCAAACTCCATTATTAATTTTCAGAAAGGGCAATTAAAGAAAGAAGACAACGAAGATTTCCCGTCTGATTGAATATATCAGAGATGTCAGCAGTTTACTCTTCAAAATGCCGGAAAACCGGAATTGTCCACCAGTTCGCCCAGAACTTCAGAAAGTTTTACATTTAGTTCTTCTTCCAGCCGCTGCATAGACTGGTTCTCCTTTTTGGCATTATATCGCAGGATTTAGAAAACTCGGTAGAAAAAGACAGAAAAGTGTTATATGATAGTAGAGCATATAAAAGGTTTTATTTATTGTCATTAAGAAAGAAGGCATTCTATTATGTGGCTTTTATTTGCAGCAGGATCTGCTTTTTTTGCAGGGGTGACTTCCATCCTGGCAAAATGCGGGATCCGAAGGACGGACTCTACAGTGGCTACTGCCGTGCGCACTGGGGTGATCCTGATTTTTTCCTGGATCATGGTGTTTATCGCCGGATCCTGGAATCAGATTTTTTCCGTAAAGGGAAGCACTCTGGTTTTCCTGATCCTGTCAGGGGCAGCAACCGGGGCTTCCTGGCTGTGCTATTTTAAGGCCCTTCAGCTTGGGGATATCAACAAGGTAGTCCCTCTGGACAAATCCAGTACGGTCCTTACTATCCTCTTGGCATTGATCTTTCTGGGGGAGGGGATCTCCTGGGAAAAGGCTGGGGCAGTCCTGGTTATCGCTCTGGGGATTTTTCTGATGATCGAGAAAAAGGACAGTCAGGGAGAAGGGAAAAAGGCAGGTATGGGCTGGTTTTTCTACGGGGCCGGTTCTGCGGTTTTTGCCAGTCTTACGGCGATCCTGGGGAAGATCGGGATCTCTGATATTGAGTCCAATCTGGGAACGGCCATCCGTACCTGTGTCGTCCTGGTCATGGCCTGGCTTATGGTAGGGGTCCAGGGAAAGGGAAAAGAGATCCGGAAGATCCCGGGAAAAGAACTGGCCTTTATCTGCCTGTCCAGCGTGGCCACAGGAGCCTCCTGGCTGTGCTACTGGAGAGCCCTCCAGGAAGGACCTGCCAGTATCGTGGCTCCGGTGGATAAGCTCAGCGTGCTGGTAACAGTGATCTTCTCCTATTTTGTCTTTGGAGAAAAGCTGGGACGCAAAGAAGCTCTTGGGCTTGCCCTGCTTACAGGGGGAACCGTTGTAATGGCTCTGCTGGGATAAGGTTCCATGAAAGAATACGGAATACATCCGGAAGCCTGGGGACCTTTTGCAAAGAGACTAAATCACGACGGTCCCGGATTTACCAGAGCCTATCACGGCATGAAAATCCATGAGTAATGAGAAATTTGAATAATTCGGATATTTTTTAGGATGGTCAGCTTTCGCCGGCCATCCTTTTTTTATAATTGGTTCCCCATTCTTCCATGGCGTCCAGGATAGGGCGCATAGATTCGCCCAGAGGGGAAAGGGCATATTCTACTCTCGGCGGCACTTCCGGATAAACCGTTCTGGTAATGATCCCGTCTTCTTCCATAGCCCGGAGGCTGTCTGTAAGGACCTTCTGGCTGATACCCTCTAAATCTCTGCGGAGCTCGTTAAAGCGCCAGGGGCGCGCCATGAGATTCCGCAGTATCAATAATTTCCATTTACTGCCTATAAGCTGGACCGTTGTAGCCACAGGACAGGCAGGCAATTCTTCTTTTGTCAGCATTTATCTGTCACCTCATTCCGATAGTTTAAAATAGAATGTTACATTCTGATTATAGTGTAAGATCCCTTTTTTGCCAAGAAAGAAAAATCAGGCAGGCAACATGGCTGGTTATTGCTTCCTGCCGGCAGCTACCGAAGTGGAACGCAGATCTGCCGCCGGGAGACAGAGATAGTTACTTTTTGGTAACTAAGTAATAGATTTGTGCGTACTTTTT
>ERZ1643249.1957-NODE-1957-length-19878-cov-6.068405_pt1 | contig 19878 bp, 14 predicted proteins | sample MGYA00579263_ERZ1643249 | MGnify/ENA primary metagenome ERZ1643249 (study PRJEB29033, sample SAMEA4952264) | chicken gut metagenome | biome: Broiler Chicken; feature: Gastrointestinal Tract; material: Caecum | place: Ireland | collected 2018 | study: Broiler... | reverse complement strand
CGATGATGCGGCCGCGGCCGTAGGCGTCCGGCAGGCCGGTCAGCAGGCCGACGTGGCGCGCCTCGCGCACGTCCTTGGTATAGGCGGAGAACACGCCGTCGTTATGCGTCTTGTGGTATTTGAACTCCTCCTCGATCTGGGGGGAGACCTCGTAGCCGTAGGCCTTGCACGCCTCGCGCACCATGCGCATGCCGCCGAACGGGTTGCAGGCGCGCTTTAAGGGTTCGTCGGTCTGCAGGCCGACGATGATCTCGTTGTCCTTGTCCAGATAACCCGGACCAAATGCGGTGATGGTGATAACGGTTTCCGTGTCGATATTGCGCACGCCGCCCTTGTCGCGCTCCTCCGCGAGCAGCGCGTCGAATTTTTCGCGCAGCGCAGTGGTGCGTGCGGTCGGGGGCGCAAGGAAGGCGCCGTCGCTGTCGTACGGGGTGTAGTTTTTCTGAATGAAGTCGCGGACGTTGATCTCATCCTGCCAAACGCCGCCGTTGAAGGTGTTCCATGCGTTCATGTTTTGTTCTCCTCCTGTTTTCTGGCTGAACTGTCCTTTTTTGGCAAACAAAAAAGGACAGTATCGCTTTTTTGCGACACTGCCCAGACGGTCGGCATTTATTGCGGAACCCCTGCTCCCCGGTGGTTTGCGCTCCACCTTTGTCCGTCAGTTGCAGGGAATCTGTCTGCATTAAGGATACCACGAAGGACGGATGCAGGGCAACTGCCGAATCGCACAAAATTTTCGCTCTGAAACAGCTCCTCACTGGGAAAGCAGTCAAAAAAGGAATGGTTGAGCAGAGGTTGGACAAAACATACAAAAAGCATCTTCACAAGCGGGGGAAAAAGGGGTATGATAAACATAATAAATATGCAGGAGGCGATCTTATGAAAATCGGTATGCTGACAAGCGGCGGCGACTGTCAGGGCCTGAACTCTGCGCTGCGCGGCGTGGCCAAGACGCTGTACAACGAGCTGGGCAACAAGGTGACCATTTATGGCATCCGGGACGGCTACCGCGGCCTGATCGAGGGCGACTACCATGTGATGAGCCCCAAGGATTTCTCGGATATCCTGACGCTGGGCGGCACCATTCTCGGCACCTCGCGCCAGCCGTTCAAGGAAATGCAGAAAGCGGAAGAGGACAGTGAAGAGACCAAGCTGGAAAAAATGCTCAAAACGGTCCGCGACGAGGGCTTTGACTGCCTTGTCATCCTGGGCGGAAACGGTACGCATAAGACGGCCAATTTACTCTCTCAGAACGGTGTGAATGTGGTCACGCTTCCCAAGACGATCGATAACGATATCTGGGGCACAGAGATGACATTCGGTTTCCAGTCTGCAATGGATATCGCCTCCACGGTTATTGACTCCATCCACTCGACCGCATTCTCCCATTCGCGCGTGTTTATTGTCGAAGTCATGGGACATAAGGCCGGATGGCTGACGCTGTACGCGGGCATCGCGTCCGGCGCAGATATTATTGTTATCCCGGAGATTCCGTACAGCGCGAAGGCGATTGCGAAGGCGATCCAGAAGCGCGAGCAGAGCGGCAAGCGTTTTTCCATTATTGCTGTGGCGGAAGGCGCGATCAGCCAGGAAGAAGCAAAGATGAGCAAAAAGGAGTTCAAGGCGGCGCGCGAGAAGATGACCTATCCTTCGATTTCGTACCGCATTGCGGACGAGCTTAAGGAGCTGACCGGCCAGGAGATCCGCGTTACCATCCCGGGCCATTATCAGCGCGGCGGCGCGCCCTGCCCGGCGGATCGTCTGCTGACCAGCCGTCTGGGCGCAGCAGCGGCGCAGCTGATCGAACAGAAGAAATACGGATATATGGTCGCAGTACAGGACGACAAGATCGTCCCCGTGCCGCTCTCCGAGGTTGCGGGCAAGCTCAAGACCGTCCCGCCTGACGGCGAGGTCGTCCGCGCGGCGCGCGCGCTCGGCCTGTCCATGGGGGACTGAACTGACATAACGAAAATCAACCGGCTGCCAGGAAAACTGGCAGCCGGTTTTTTGTATGACGGTATGGCTGCGGCTTATTCGCTGAAGATGTAGCGGTTTCGTCCCTGCTGTTTCGCAAGATAGAGCAGCCGGTCGGCCTTTTTATAGAGTTCTTCGAGCGGCGCCGGGTGGGAAATAATGAGCACACCGATACTGCAGGTCAGGCTGGAAGCTTCGCTGCTGAGCGTGTCGATCCGTCTGGCGAATTGATCAAGATTTTCCTCCAACTGCTGGCGCGGAACCGGCTTATCGATCAGAATGGCGAATTCGTCGCCTCCCAGCCGGCCGATCAGCCCAATAGGAGAAAAAATCTCTCGCAGGCATTTGGCAATGTCATGTAAGACACGGTCCCCTTCGGGATGGCCGAATTCATCATTGATCTGCTTGAACCAGTCCACGTCCACCATGATGAAATAGCCATAACAGGCGGCTTGACGATTCGTCTCGGCCAGCATGCTTTCCCCTCGCTGGAAAAAACTCCGCCGGTTCCACACACCGGTGAGCGTATCCAGGCGTATTTCATACTCCACACAGGTGTGCCATCTGCGGTTGAATACCTGGAATACCGTCAGCAGGAACATCAGTGCCAGTATGCCGATTAAAAACTGCGCCTGGAGCAGAACCAGGTCGTAAACGGTTTCATCAGAGACGGCGATCCCTTTCTGCACCAGCATGTACCGGATGCGTCCTACAAAATAGACGGTTACCGCGCAGGCAATGCAAAACTCAGTGGTGATAAAGATAGCTAGCGGCCGGTTTCGGTAAGTCTCTGTGAGCCGGAGGTTCTTTACCATACTCATACGCTGCACAAAACGTTTATAAGAGCGCGTGCGCAGCGCGCACCGGCAGCCCCAGATGATTGCGGCGGTTATAAGAAGGGAAAGTAAATTGCTGGGGGAAAAGAACCCCTGGAATACATCGGCTACCCCATAGCCCAGCTCCGGAAACAGTAAGGCCATACAGCCATACACGAGGGCGGAGTGCATTGTCCTGCCGAAAAAGGAAATGATACAGATCCACAGGTCCGGATGGCGGCTGTGCTTTTTAGCCAGCGCATACAGAAAACCGGATATAAAACCGAACAGGGCGCGCATCCCTACACTGAGGATAATGCTGTTGACCGGATGGCCGCTCATCAGTGGGGAAAATACCTGGTCGCCGGCCATTACATAGCTTGCAGAAGCTTTCCCCATACTGATCAGGCCGAATACAACACCCACTGCAGTGGACTCGGCGGGTCCCATCAGAACACCTGCAATCAGGATCGGAATATACGCAAAGGTGATAGAGATCGGTTCAATATGGATATATCCCAGGAAGGACTCGGATACAAGAATTTCAATGGCGATTATGGTACCCAGTATATACCATTTTGTGCTGTTGTCTTTGAAAAAATCAAATTTATTATTCACTGGCTTGCCTCTTTTCTGTTTTGCCGGCCCGAAGCCGTAGCGCTGCTGGGGGCCGGTACGGGGGATCAGAAATAATAATGTTTGCTCAAAGAACGCGACAGGCTATACTTGCCAACCGAAAGCTCACTCGCGTTGCACCGATCCATCATATCCTTGATATAACTGAGCAGAAAACCGTTATATTTCACTTCAACCACCACTAGGCCGGGATCAAACAGCGGGTTTTGAAGAAGATGGGGCGAGAAAATATCAAAACAGCTTTCAGTACCGGTTATATGGTGGTCATACGTGATACGGATTTTGTTTTCTTTCGCGATATACGCCTTCCTGCGATATTCTACGACCGATTTGGGACGATAGGCGTGCATCTGCAGCATCGCAAAACATTCCGCAGCAAATGGCTCGGCATACTGCAGCAGAACGCTGTACTCACCGCGGATCAGGCGCTGCGCATCCGTGCGGGACATACGGAGCGAGCGCTTGCGCTGCGAATCACCCTGTTTCTGCTTCATTTCCAGTACGGCGAAATCCGCATCCGGAGAATAGCAGCGCAGCCGCATCTTGCGGCGCAGCTCAATGCCGTCTTCTTTTTCGTGGAAGTCTCGGTCATCGGGCGTATCAAAATACAGTGAACGGATCATATACCCGCTGCCGCAGTTGTGCTTATCCTCATGGAGGATCTGCGACAGGACATGGGTGTCACGGTACATTTGTTCCAGGTTGATAAGGTATTTGCGCTCTTTCCGCAGCACTTCATTCATGAGAGGGAGGCTCCTTGCTGTTGTTTGGTTCTTCAGCTGCAGTGCAGGGCAGACACCGCAGTTTGCCGCCGTTATAGGCCTGCTGTTCAAAATCCGCTACGGGCATGGGGCGGAAGAAAACAAAGCCCTGCACAACATCGCAGCCCATCCTGCGCAGCGCGCTGACCTGCTCTGTCTGCTCGATCCCTTCAGCTACTGTATGGATATGCAGCTGTTGCGCCAGATTTAGGATGGAGGATACAATCAAGCGGCCTTTACCGCCGTCCGGTACATTTCCGGCAAAAAAGCTCCGGTCCAGCTTGATGACGTCGATATCCAGGTCCTTGAGCAGGCCAAGTGAAGAATAACCCGCCCCGAAATCATCCAGCGAACAGCGGAAGCCGAGCTGATGCATTTCCTGTACGAACTTTTGCATCCATGCCGTATTTTCCATGAAAATGCTTTCTGTCAGCTCCAGTTCAATGCTGGAAGGTGCGACACCATAGCGTTCGCAGATCGCACGATATTGCTGCAGCAGGTCGGGAATAGACAGATTTTGCCGCGACAGGTTTACGGATATGACGCAAGTTTCCCGGCTTTCCTGCTGCCAGCGCTGCAGCAGCAGGCAGACCTGTTCAAACATAAAATGGTCAAGTCGACTGATCATTTTTGCCTTTTCCAAAATAGGGATGAAGATCCCGGGCGATAACATGCCCTTTTCGGGATGGTTCCATCGTATCAGTGCCTCCGCGCCGCTGATACAGCCGTCGGACAGGCGCACCTTGGGCTGCAGATATACCTCAAATGCACCGCTGCGGAGGGAGGACGGCATATCGCTGATAAGTTCACGCTCAAGCTTTTGCTCCTGCATCTTTTCTTCGCGATAAAACGAACATTCCTGTCCATCCCGGTATTTCCGGGCAAGGTTGGCGCTTTCTTCCATCCAGGCGAGATTGCGGCTGCAATCATGGATCAGATACACGCCGGCACGCAGCTCGAACCGGTAGCTTCCGTTATCCAATCCGGTAAAGGCTTCGGCGTTGCGTTTGAGGCCCGACAGCCTGCGGGTGATTGCATCCCGGTCCTGCGTCTGAAGCAAAATATAAAAAATATCTGCGGAACTGCGCGCCGCAATTTCGCCCGGCTGCAGCATGTTCCTGATTTGTGCAAAGACATGACGGAGTACGGCATCGCCGGCCTGTGCACCATAAATATTGTTGAGAAAGGTAAAATCCGCGATATCCACCGATACTATGGACCAGGCAGCATCCGATGATTTCAGTATCTGTTCTGCTTCCAGCCGGAATCGAAGCTCATTCCAGCCGCCGGTTATCTCATCCATAAAAGCAATATCGGTCAAACGCCGGGTGTGTTTCCGCTGCAAAATGACAAGAAAGCCCCCGACACTTACCAAAAGCAATATGGTGACAAGCGTCAGCACCAGATTTTGCATTGTCAGATCCTCTATGCCGGCATTCAGCACGGAGGCGGGGATCACAGTGAAAACACACCAGTCTGAGAAGGAGAGCGGCTCATAACTGAGCAGCAGGCTTTCGCCGCTGCGCGAAGGGAAGGAGAGGGTACCGCTTTGGCCAGTACGCAGGTCTGCCCGCATTTTTTCAAACAGCTGCGGTACTTCGGCATATTCTGTCCCGGCATAGGATGCGGCGATTTCGTCAAAAAAGTTCTGTTCAATCTGCGATGTGATAACGGTGCCCTGCCGGGTGATGGTGAGTGTCAGCGCCTGGCCGTCAAAGCTGTTGTTGCTGAGCAGTTCCTTCAGCAGCTCGTTTCCCTTTTCCCCGATGATCACCGAAGTATCCTGATCAGCGTGATCCGCAGTGAAATATACAACCATGCTCTTCCCGGGGATCGCAATCAGCTGGGCCTGCCCCTGCTGCAGCAAGTCGCGGTCCAGCACATACTGCCCGCCATAGTGCTGCCGGAGCCATGCCTCGGCCTGGTCGAAATCACTAACCAGGTGCAGGCTGTTAAAATTGGAAAAGTCCGCAAGATCTGTCAGATAGCGTTCCCTTTCCTCCGGTTCGATTTCCAGCGCGCCGTTGCGGATCAGACGCAGCATCTCCAGCGAATTTTGGATCTGGGTTTCGATGTGCTCATGCAGCTGGTAGGTGATATCGATCAGATACTGCTTGGTGCGTCCGCGTGACTGTTCGTAGATATGAAGGGAATTCTGAAGGAACACCCAGGACAGCGCCAGTATGACTGCGCCGAATAAGACCGCCAGTATCCGCTGGCTGCGGCGGCGTTTTGAATACTTCTTTTCCATTGGTTCCTCCTGAAATGCGGTTTTCTGGACTTGTATCAGGGCTGGCCATGCTCATCTTTCCGCGTGGCAACCGGTTATAACGATGCCTGGACTGCGGTTTGTATGCCCGGTATATTCCTAAACGCGGAAAGAGCAGAAGCGGGTCGCATACATCGGCGAACAATGCTTCCGGCGCAGCCAAAGAGGGGAACTACATGGCCACAGCAGGGCAGCGGATTCGTCGGAATTAGCCGCGGGCGTCCGTCTCAGAATGTCCGGTTGATGTCCGGAACTGCTTGATGATCTTTTGCGCAGACTGCTCCGCAGGCATAGGGCGGGAGAAGTAAAAGCCCTGCAGCACATCACAGCCGAGCTGCTGCAGTACTTGCGCCTGCACTGCCTGCTCTACGCCTTCGGCGAGAATGGTCAGGCCGAGTTCGTGTCCCGCCTGCACCATGGCGTTCAGGATAGAGCGGCCCTGCGGGGTAGAGATGTTTTCCACCAGATATTTATCCAGCTTCAATCCGTCCATGTCGGATTCCTGCAGATCGTGGAAGGAAGAAAAGCCCACGCCGAAATCATCAAACAATACGCGCACGCCGAATGCACGCATTTCCCGGATATGGGCATCCATCTGGGTCTGATCCCGGCTTTTTTCGCTTTCGGTAACCTCGAAAACCAGTAGTTCACGGGAAAAACGATAGCGGGAGATAATTTCTTTGCATTTCTCTACAAAGCTGGCAGAGGTGATCGTGCTGCGGGCAAAGTTACAGGAGATAAAGAAATTCTGCACGCCGTTCCGGCCAAGCATTTCGAGAAAAGCACAGACCTTTTCGAGACAGTAATAATCCAGCCTGCTGACCAGTCCCTCCCGCTCCATCAACGGCACAAACTGCCCCGGCAGCAGCAGGCCTTTCCGGTTATGCTGCCAGCGTGCCAGCATTTCGCCGCCCACTATTTCGAAGTTGGAGGCGTTGACATAAAACTGGAGATAGATCCGGAACTGCTCCTGTCGGAACCCTTCGCTGACATCTGCCAGCAGCTGCCGCTCCTCTTCAAAGGCCCGGCAGACATCCTGTGAGCAGAGACGCAGGCCTTCCCCTTCGCGGCAGGCAAGACGTGCGCATTGTTCCGCGTAAAACAGCGCCAGATTCAGATCGTGGTCGCCGGGCTGCAGGGAATACAGACCTGCCGCTGCATCCAGCGGGTAAATATTCCCGCCTTCGTCGGTAAAGGCACGGATCTGTTCCAGCACGGACAGCGCCCATTCTCTGGCTTTTTGCGTGGTTCCGGCCAGAATCACGGCAGCAATACCAGCATTTGACGCCGTAGCAGCAGCGCTGCCGGGACCGAGACGTGCCCGGAGAACGGCAGACGCGTGGCGCCGCATTGCAGTGGCGGCCATGTGTCCTCCGAGCCGCTCGACGTGTCCGAGATCCAGATAAAAATAAACAACATGGTAAAGGACACGGTTTTTGTCATGAACAAAGGCAGGAAAACGGCGCTGCAGGTATTCCATGGTATCCAAACCGGTTTCCGGATCAATGGAACGAAAGCGTTCAGCCTGCCGCAGCTGCCTGCGGAACCGGCGTACAGATAATGCCAGTGCTGCCAGCAGCAGGCAGACCGTAAGGCCCAGCCCTATGGAGACAGGCAGCAGGGAAACGGACTGCGGGCTTTGGGAAACAGACTGCAGCATAGCCCCGGTCCATTCGGGCTGTGTTACCCCGGACAGATAGGAGCGCAGTGCCTGCACAAAGTCCTCTGGAGCCGAATCCGTGAAAATAAGAGAATATGTGACCGTTTGGCCGTCGATTTCTGCTTGGAACAGAGTGACCTGTTCTGCGCCGGATACCGCTTCCCGGTCCGTACAGCCGGAGACAGCGTCGACCTGCTTGTTCTCTGCCAGCTCCGCCCGGCGGTCGGTTGCGCCGGGCTGGTAATACTGCAGGTCGTAGCCGCTTTCCTGTGCAAACTGCGCCAGTACGGAAGGGATCGCTCCCTGATAGGTGCCTGCATCCGGGTCATAGTATTCCAGCGGGTACAGATCCGGATTGCCCGCGATGTAAATCAGACCGCCTGCGCTCACATTGCGTCCTCCTGCTCCTGGGCTTTCTGGAACAGTGTCAGATTCTCAGCCGGCGAATCGGATGCCAGCTGTTCTGCTTTCTGCGATGCATCCGCAGCAGCCTGCTGAAAGACCTGCAGCATTTCCTGCAAAAAGCTGCGCAATTCCGTGATCTTCCCCCGATACTGTTCCAACGCAGCCATCTCAGCGCGCAAGGTTTCCTGTATTTTTTCGCGCGCCTCCAGTTCCTGGCTGCGTGTTTCCGCTTTCATGCGTTCCGCGCAGGCCTGCGCCTCCAGCAGGGCATCGGAGATCATATCTTGATGCTTCCTTGCTTGCGAAAGCTCGGCCTGCATGCGGCGCAGTTCCTCCTCCAGCTCGTCCACACGTTTCCGGTATTGCTGCAGCTGCTGCTCGGCAGATGCGGTTTGTTCCTGCAGCCTGTGGGAGTAAGTTTCCTCCTGCTCGGCGATATACTGAAAAACACTCTCCTTTTTATAGCCCCAAAAGCCTTTTTTCATTTCGTCTATCCGCATATATATCCCTCCTTCAAGACTCATTTGAACTCGATTTTTTGCCGCTCGATTTTGCCCCATTCGTCCTTTTTCTGCCGGTAGCCAATCAATGCTGTGATGCGCACCCACGCCAGGATAAACCGCAGGCAGGATACTTCAACGATGCACAGGCCAATGGCCTTGAGCATGTCCGTGATATGAAGCTTGAGATCCACTGTATGCACACGGGCGAAAAAGGCCGAGAGTGAAAGAACCGCGGAATAAACCACATAAATACCGAAGAATAAAATCATGAACGGAACATTGATCAGCCCCACCGCAAAGGCCAGCAGGGTGGCGAAAATACCGAATACTTCGATATAAGGGGAATACAGCTCATAGATCAGGAAGTAGAAATACGAGATAAAGCTTACAGCACCGTATTTTGGATTCCCCAGAATATTGCGGTGTTTCATCATGCTCTGAAACAGGCCGATATGCCAGCGGCGGCGCTGCTTACACAGGTCGCGCAGCCGTTCCGGAACTTGCGTCCAGCAGATCGCATCGGTCACATAGCGGATGCGGTAGGGGATACCGTGTTCGCGGCAGAAGACATGCAGCTTGACGACCAGTTCCATGTCTTCTCCCATGGTATTGTGGTCGTACCCGCCGGCATCGATCACCAGATTTTTCTGAAACAGGCCGAATGCGCCTGAAATAATAATATTTCCATTAAACTGGTCGAACAGGATGCGTGATGCCAGGAAGGACCGGTCGTACTCGAGCACCTGCATGCAGGCGATCAGGTTATTCGGCATCCGGTAGCGGATGACCGTGCCCTGTTCGATTTCCGCCCCGTTGCAGGGACGCACGGAGCCGCCAACGGCGATAACATTGTCGCTCTCGAGGACAGGCCGCACGATTTTGTCCAGCGAATCACGCTGCAGCACGGAATCAGCATCAATACACAGGAAATAAGGGTAGCCCGATACATTGATACCCATGTTCAGCGCGTCCGCCTTGCCGCCGTTCTTTTTGCGCACAAGGGTGATCGGCACTTTCCAGCTGCGTGTCTCATAGACCGCTTCCTGCGGCTGGCAGGCAATGCGCTGCTGGATCGGCCGGTCTATGCGCCGCATGCCAAATGCATGCTGGACCGTCTCGCTTGTCCGGTCAGAGGAACCATCATCCACGACGATGATCTCATACAGCCGGTAATCCAGCGCGAGCAGGGAACGGATGGTTGCCTCTATGGTCACTTCTTCGTTGTACGCCGGTACAATAACCGATACCGGCACATAATAATCGTTGGACAGCTCGTTTTTCAGCGCGTTGCGCCGCTTTGCCGCATACAGTGTGGATGATCCCACGGTGACGGACAGAAACAGAAAACTCGCATAGCCCACCATGTATAGGATAAAAAAGAATTCCACGCAGCGCAGGAATAATTGAATGAAATCCCTCATACCAGTAGTGTCTCCTCCTGCTGACGCCTGCTCTCCAGGCGGTACGCCAGCATTTCGCGTGCATAGCGGTCTCCTGGCCCAACGGCAGCCAGCATTTCTTCATAGGTCATCCCATGCGACTCGAGGCTGATGGCCGCATTGTAGCGCACGTACCAGTTCGAGCTGTGTATGGCGCGCACAAGCGCTGCATCCACGTCTTCCCCCGTGTAATTGGAAAGCGCTGTCGCGCTGATTGCGGCATATTCCCAGTTCAGCTCATCCGGGCTGGACACAAATTCCAAAAGCGGCTGTTTGGCCGGCAGGTAATAGTAGCGGCCAAAATAGCGGATTGCCGCAAGGCGCAGCTCCTTATCTGTTTTGGGATCAAGCATGATGCCCAGCATCTGCTCGCAATACGCCCCGCTGTTGAAACGTATGTAATCCAGCAGCGCCCGCTTTGTCCCATTGGAAAAACGGTCAAACCGTTCCCAGACCAGCCGGATTAATTCCGCATGGTTCCCGGTGAAGGAGAGCAGGGTTTCTACCAGCACCTTGGCATGCAGGAAGCTGCTCTGCCGGTCGCAGTACAGCAGGGTATCCACAATGGTTTCCGCGCTGCCGAAAGCGCAGAGCGCCTTCAGCGCATTGACGCGGCAGTACAGGCTGTCGCGGGACGTAAAAGTAACAAGAATGCGTTGTATTTCATCTATCGGCATCTGACGCAAAATACGGTTCTGCGCCAAAAAATAACAGAAAAATGCCGCCTGAGTGTTTTCACGCCTGCGGTATTTGGTGGCGAGGTACAAGATGGTCGGCTCGATCTGATGCAGATAAGACTCTACTGCGGCGTCCTGCCGCGGCAATGCTTCCAGCGCGCGGTCGTATGCGAGCAGATTGCTTACACGGGAAAGCCTGCGGTTGAGGAAGGCAAGGTGGCGCGTCTTTACGGGCTGCCCTGCCCGGATGTGCTGCATCTGGTCGCTTACCGCGCGCGAAAAAAAGCTGACGCGCTGGTCCAGCTTTCGGTCGCCCAAACGCAGATATAAACTATAAACGATGTTAAAGGCCAGCATGCTCAGGCAGACCAGCCCGTAGAAATATAACAGGATCTCGGTTCCCAAGCCGCTTTCCCCCTTTTTTACCGGCCGCTATGCGGCGGTCCATAAATTTTGCAGCATGTAGTAGGATTCCTTCAGCCGCTCGTGATAGGTGACATCCGTACCCCAGCCCTCCAGTGAGAAAGGAGCGGTGCGGATCCGGGTACCGGCTGCAGCTGCTGTGGAGAATCCCACATACATCTCGTCGATCTGGATATATTCAACGCCAAAGTTTTCATAGTAATCATCATGGATCTTGCGCTCCGCGGGATCGCCGAAATTCAGCATCTGCCAGGGGATGCGGATTTCCACCCCTTTTTCAGTGAACATGAAGTCCGCCAAAGAATCGAAATCTGCAGATGCCGGATTGGTATTGCCGTAGCGCAGCTTACCGGTCTCATAGGTGACTGCGGGGTACCATTCTCCGATCGGGACAGGGTCCTGGCGCTGCACCATCAAGTTGATGGTCCGGAAAACCGGGGAACTGGCGGAACGGATCTCGTCATAGGCATCCGCGCGGCCAAGCTCATAGGCGTGCATCGCCCATAAGATCTCATAGCGTTCCTGCACCAAGACACGGCTGTTGTCCCGTCCGTCGATACAAATCACAAAATCACACGCCCGGTCAAAGGAAACGCCGTAGTTTTCACAATATGTGCTGCCGAGGGAAGAGAGGGTGTCGATCGGAATGTACAGGATATCCTGCCCGGGGTCGAACGCATCTGCCTGCACAAAAAAGTACAGATATTTTTCGTCATACTGCATAGACAGGCTGCCTTGCTCATTTTCCAGCACAATATCCGCCTGTGTCCATTCGGATGCGTCTCCGTCCACATAGCAGGATCGTGTCTGCTCTCCGAGATAAAACTCCATCAGGCCATAGCCCTGCCCGTCCGATTGTGCATCCTGCCAGACCGGCATGACCGAATCCAGCGTCGCATAGCCGGTGTTCCAGGTGCGGCGGTTCCACACATCCTGCCAGGTAGAGATAAACACACCCGCCCAGCCGGCATTCGTGGCATCCTGCCAGACACGGATGAGCGACTCGCCCTGCTGCTGTTCGGTCAGGGGATCCTGTCCCTCATACAGTGCTGCGCGCGAGGTGGAAAAGCCATAGCCTGCTGCAATGACCGGCATGGTGTGATATTGTCCAAGCAGGTTCAGGTAGCCGTGGTAAATATCCGAGGTATCCAGCGCATCCAGTATACCGGACAGCTCTGCCTTCTGCTGGTCGGAAAGATACTGCACAAACTCCGGGTTAATATAACTCAGCCGGTACGCTGCATAATAGCCGGACTGCAGCTCCTGCGTTGGCAGAATATTTTCGGCATCAATCTGGTTGTATTTGAAAAAGCGGGTGGAATACAGATAGCTGTATTCAAATGGATCGTTGTTGGCGTCGTTGACAAAACCGATCAGACGCTGGGTTCTATACTTTGCCGTCTCGTATCCAGTGATCTGATCCATCACCTGCGCTATGGCCGCTTCAAAGCGGGACGCATCCGGCCCGGTGGTAAAGTAAGTGCCCATATAAGAGGAGGGATAGGTGGTGCTGTTGTTGGTATAAGCGATGTTGCCGCTGTCCCATTCGCTGCCCACGAGATAGCCCACCACCCATTCGGAGACATCCCAGCGGTAAAAACCGGTGCCGCTGGTATCGCCCGGGCTGACAATCCGGTTCCCGTGGATAACGTCCACCACGGCCCTGCCGTTTTTCAGCAGCAGGCCGAAGAAATCCGAATCATAAACATCCTCCGCGCCGTAGTTGGCAGCGTCCGATACCTGCAGGCCCTGCAGCAGGTACAGCGGATCATCATGTGTCATATTATAGGTATAAAAAGCGCTGTAAAAATCGTCGTCCATCAGCGTATAGGCGCGGATGGTGTTGGCGCCCATGGCGCCGATCTGCTCAAACCAGCGCAGGTAATCTTCCTCCTCCGGGGCGAAATCCATGGGCGGCTCGCCCGGCAGGTTGGAGGATACATCCACACCGCGTATCCGCATGCTTTCCCAAGCGCCTGCACCTGCCTGGCGCTGGATCTCAGTTCCCTGTGTGCGGAACAGCACAGTAACCGGCGTATCCGGGTTCAGGTCAATATACAGGCCGAAATAAAGGGATGCGTACCAGGTACCGCCTGCCAGCAGCAGGACAGCGCAGACTATAATAATAAACCGTTTCATTGCAGACCCCTTATCCCAGCCATTGCGAGGCGTTTTTGGACGGATGGCAATACTGGTAAAGCGTATCGATGTGCTCATCCAGCCATTCCGCGCGGGAGAGCATATAGCCCTCCATACGGCCGATGGCGTCCTCATAGCTGCTTGCGTTTGCTTCCGCCAGAGTCTGCTCCTCATCGGGGATGCGATATTGGTTGAAGGACAGATTGGTGGGATCATAGCTGTAACCCCACACCTCGTCGTTTCGCTCGATCGCAGGACCAAGAAAGTCGATCACCTCTTGGATATAGTTGAGAAGGTATTCATCTGACAGGATTCCCTCCCGCAGCTGACGGTAGCGGCCAATTACGCGTTCGACAAAATCTTCGCTTGTTATCAGCCGTCCGTACCAGCCGCGGTTGGCCAGCAGGAAGCCGCGGCGGGAAAGGTCGATGAAGAAATTATTCAGCACGTTGTTATAGTCCCATACCGGGCCCATGTGCAGCGTACCGCGGATATCGCGGTAGAGATAGGTGGAGCGGGAGAACGCATCGTTCACTGCAAGGAACTCCTGCAAAATGTAGTAATCGACAAAGGAGTCCACATCCAGTTCGCTTTGATAATCATAAGTACCAGTCACCATATCGGAGGAATACAGGCCGCGCTCAATGCGGCTGACATCCCGCTGGATATAGCCGACCACATCTTCCGAGAGGTACTCTTTTTGTGGATATAATATAGAAAAACCGGTCCGGGAAACTTCGCTGAACTCAGTCTGGTGGGTGTACCAGGTATAATTCTCCAAATAGACATCGGCGCTGTTCTGGTCTGCAGGCGTACCTACGGCGTCCAGCTGCAGAAGATAACTGGTAGCGGTCGAGCCTTCCTCATAATCGCTCAGATCGACCCGGTACTCGTCCTCCTTGATGGTTTCCATCAGCACATAGACGCCTTGGTATTCGCCGTTGAGAATCAGTTCACAGAACCGGACATTGGGCGCATAGCCCATCACCTCGGCGGAAATATTCATCCACATGTAATTGCGGAGCAGTGTCTTATCCAGAAATGGGCCATGCAGCGCCCAGTCGTTGTCCGGGTTCATGCCGAGCAGCGGCAGGTCATTGCCGCTTGCAGCCGCATTGTCCTCGACCAACTTGATGCGGTAGCTTTTTTTGTCAAAGTTTCGCGAACTGTTGCCGCGGATGCGGAAGAGCGCCCGGCTGCTTTGGTCCGCCGGATCGGAGGCGTGGTGCCACTCGCCCTCGGCCTCAACGGTTTCGATGGTCACCAGGATCTCGCTTGCGCCGGATTCTGTGGTTGTGTATCCGAGGATGGACTCGCCGTTTTCCGGATCAAAGATGATCTCGCCGGGGATATACTGTCCCGCAGTATCAATGCGGATCAGCGGCAGGTGGGTGCAGAGCTCCATGCCGTCACAGGTGCACTCCGTTTCCGGCAGTTGGTAGCTGCGGTGCTGGTGGATGCGGTTTTGACTGTTGTCCTGATCCAGTGCAGTAGCCGCAAAGGAGCAGAAGAACATCAATGCCATCATGGCGAACCCCATTATTTTGTAGCGCATTGCGTTCTCCTTTCCAGTGCGGCTGCTGAGGGCGGTCAGCTGCTGATCTCGTCGCTCTGCATGACAATATTGAAGTATTCGATATTGCCGATCTCGTAAACCGCATCGGTAATGCTTTTTTGACCGGGCGGCTGCTTGCGGGAGTCCAGATAGCGTGCATTGAGTTCATAAATCAATTCAATACTGCTCTCTGTGGTGTTCTTCACACGTAAAATCGCCCTGCGCGCATAATACTGGAAAATCAGAGCCTCAATTTTTTCCTCATTGATGCGGGCTGTGCGCATAATCAGCAAGGCGCGGTTATCGTTCCGGATGCGGCCAAACAAAAGAAGCACCAGAAAAACTACAGCGCTGCCAGCAGCGGCGATCAGATAATCGCCCGAGCCGCAGCAGATGCCCACAACGATCGCCCAGAAGATGTAGACGGTATCGCGCGAATCCTTAATCGCCGTGCGGAAACGGACGATGGACAGCGCGCCCACCATGCCGAGCGACAGCGCGATATTATTGCCGATTACGATCATAACTGTGGTGGTAATAACGGCCAGCGCCACCAGCGATACATTGAACTTTTTGCTGTACACGCTGCCGTTGTGGGACAGGCGGTAAGAAAGGAAAATAAAACCGCCGATTACGGCGGAAACCGCAAGCCGCAGCAGGATGGACTCCGCAGTGAGTTCGCCTGTGGATTCCAGAAGCTGCATCAAATATTCTCTCATTACCTTAGTGTTCTCCCCCTTATCTGTTTTGTAATGGCGCGGCCGCGCGCCCGTAGGCGCAGGTAATGCGCTCGTTCAGGGCAGAGACCGGCAACTGATCTGCTTTGCGGATCCCGCCTGTTCGGTCAACTGGTGACCATGATAAATCCGAAAGTGCATGTTGAAAGCGGAGTAGTATTATATAATTTTATCATAAAAATATGTTATCCACAATAGTCTGCATATAAGGATTCATGGGCCGGCGGTTAATCAGGGGTGAAAATGTAATAACGTCCCTTGCCGAGCCGTTTTGCTTGATACAATGCATGGTCTGCCAGCTCATAGAGCTTCCGGTATGCGACATCGGGGTGTGCTGTCCGGCAGATACCGATGCTGCAGCAGGCATGCACCGGTTCGTCCCGCCACTGCAGGCTGACGAGAGACTGGATCAGCTGCCGGCTTGCGGCTTCAGGGCGTGCGGCGGCTGGGCCATACAGCGCTACGGCAAATTCGTCCCCGCCGACACGGCCGATCCCCGCGGCATCCGGAAAGGCGGACTGCAATGCCTCTGCCGTCTGTTCAATGACATAGTCGCCGCATAAGTGTCCGAATAAGTCGTTGATACGCTTAAAGTTATCTAAATCAATCAGCAAAAGCGCAAAGGCATCCGACGAGCCGGCGTTCCGGATGGCCAGCTCTGTATGGCTTTGAAAGGCTGTTTTATTGAGCAGGCCTGTAAGCGGGTCTTTTTGCGACATTGCCTGCAGCTGGGCATTGGCATTTTCAAGCGCCCGGCGCTGGGAGATGATAGTAGAAAGATTGTGCATGTCAGTTAATGAGACGGCCAGCGCAACAATGGTGCTGAAGGTCAGATTGATGATATCCCCGCTCGTCATATTGGAGTGGGAAAGAAGCAGGAACAATACATAGGTCAGAACATAGGCGGTGATGCTGAAAGCCGCCGGCATGTGTATAAAAACTGCCAACGCAAGCACTGCCGTGACAAAAACGCCGGTGCCTCCGAAAGGATCCCGCATGAGGTCATAGGAATTGAGCAGTGCATGCCACAGAAAAAAGAAGAATACGGAACCATACTGTACGGCCTGCTGCAGCCGTGCAGAACGCTGCCGAAGAAGGCGGTCCAGCAACAGGTAAAGGGCTGCGGAAAGCAGCAGCGCGCAGTACAGCCCGAAATAGATCCGGTTGTTGACCGAATCCAGACCAGATCGGGACCAGAAAAGCACGCGGGCAATGTTAAACAGCTCCATGAAAAAAATCATGATACAGATCAAAAAAAGCGAACGCCGGTTTTTCAGGAAAGCATCCTGCCGCAATTCCGGTCTGATTTCCGGCGGTGCAGACAAAAATTTCAGTATAGACTGCTTCATAAGACATTCCTCTCCACGGTTGCAGATTTCCATTTGAGCCGGATCACGGCACAGCTGCATTTTGTTTTGTTGAAAAAAAGTATTAAATAATATTTTATATTATAATGAACGGTGAGGGTGCGGGGAAGTGCAGTTGCAAAATTTGTTCATATATGCGCAAAATTCATCATGATTCGACGGCGCGGACACGCGATTTCCGGTCTGGATGAAGACGGTCTGCCTGAAAAGATGGATCCTTTCTGGAAAAATTGCATTTCGGTGCGGGCAGAGGGTGCTTGACGTAGGGATGGTTTCGTGATATCGTCAAAATAAAAATACCAGGATAAAAAAGGATTTATTTCTGAAGATAAAATGGATGATAAAGGAGAAACACGCAATGCTGAAAATTGCCGCCTGCGACGATGAATCGGCACAGTTGGAACAAATGGAAAGGATGCTGCAAGACTATTTCCGGGCGCGGCCGGCGCTTCCGGGCCGAATCAGCGTGTTTTCAGACAGCCGCACACTGCTGTCCCGCGTCAGGGAACAGGGTGGCTTTGACCTGTATATTCTGGATATTATCATGCCGGGGCTGAATGGTATCCAGACAGGCATGGAATTGCGCAAAATGGGCGACGGCGGCGAAATTATTTACCTGACCACATCCAGCGAATACGCAGTGGACAGCTATATGGCGCGGGCTTTTTTCTATCTGATCAAGCCGGTAACCGAGAAAAAACTGTTTGGCTTGCTGGATGAAGCAGCAGAGAAGCTGCAGCAGCGCCGAAGCAGGGGGATTTTAGTGATGACGCCAGACGGGCCGAGACATATTCGGATGGATCATATTCTGTATGCGGAACGGATCGGACGGCGTGTGCGGTACTACTGCACGGATGGAACAGTGGATACGCAGACGATCCGCTGCACGTTCCGTGATGCAGTCCATCCGCTGACGGAAGAACGGCGATTCTGCATGTGCGGGGCCAGCTTCCTGGTGAATATGGAGCATGTTACCGGCGTGGATGGCCGGGAGGCACTTCTGGACAATGGCGGGAGGCTGATACTGCCGCGCAGTGCGTCTTCATTTAAGGATAACTGGGGCAGATTCTGGCTGGAGGAAGATTCTGGATGTCCGATTGGGTAAGATTGTTCATTATGCTCTATATGACAGTGGTGGGCCTGTCGATGGGAGCCGCTTTCGTAGAGAGCCGTTTTTCACGATGCCGAACCGTATGGATTGTCTGCAGCGCTATAATAATGATCAGTGCATTGGTTGTACTGGTGTATCTGGAGGCGGGAATCGATACCCTGGTGCAGGCATATCCGCTGATTGTCCATTTGCCGTCCCTGCTGCTTTTTATGCTGCTCAGCAGTATCCGCGGATGGCGTCTGGTCTTTCAAATTTTCTCTGCGGTATTGTTTTGCAACCTGATCCACCATGGGGGAGGGCTGATTTTTTATCTGACCGGACAGCAGTTCTGGTCGCTGCTGTCTGCATATCTCCTGCTTACTGCCGGTATGTTCTGGTTTTTAATGCGCTGGCTTCGCCCGCTGTTCTACCGCGTCTGTCTGCTGCTGAACCGCGGGTGGTGGATGATGTGCCTGATCATTGCCATGTACTACTGGATTGGCATATATCTGATCCCCGGATATGTGGGGGAGTCGCTGAGCAGTACGATGCTGAAACCGGCGATATCCTGCCTCATGATCGGGTTTTACGCGGTGCTGATGGTTTTCCTTTCCCTGGTGCAGCGGGAGGAGGAAGCCCGGCACGATGCGCAAATGTTTTCCATGCAGGTTTCCGCACTGCAGAAGCGTATGGATGCGATCCGCGGAGCGGAAGAAATGGTTCGGGTGGAGCGGCACGACCTGCGCCACAGACTGCTGACCGTGGGTGAGCTGGTGAAAAAGGGCAAAACCCGGGCTGCCCTGGATTTTATCGGGCTGTCTGAACAGCGGCTGAACGAGAAAAAAACAGAGCATTGGTGCCGGCCGCCCGTGATGGATGCGGTATTTACAGCCTATTTGGAAGAGGCAAAGCAGCAGAAGATCCGGACAGATGTCCGCATCGCGCTGCCGGATTCCCTTCCGGTAGCAGAAGGGGAATTTGCCATTGTGCTGGCTAACGCGCTGGAAAATGCGATCCATGCCTGCCTGGAACTGCCGGAGGACGAAAGAAGGCTGCAATGCAGGGTGATTGCCCATCCGCAGCTGATGATGGAGATAAAAAATACCTGTGCGGGGACTGTAAGGCTGGACGCCCGCGGCATGCCCGGGCCCAGTAAGGCCGGGCATGGATGGGGAACCCAGTCGATTGCTGCATTTTGCAGGAAATACCGGGCATCCTGCCAGTATGAAACCAGGGACGGCTGGTTCATCCTGCGGATCGTATTATAGGAACTGAAGTGTTTTGGACAGAAATATTCTCCGGAAAGCGCTGCTTACGGATCCTTCGGCTGCTTTCTGCGCTGGATCGCTATATATGGTATATGCGGATCAAAAACAGAACGGAAGGCTGCCCTGTCTGGTCAGCCTTCCGTTCTGTTTTCAGGTATTC
>ERZ1643249.1956-NODE-1956-length-19879-cov-18.843220_pt1 | contig 19879 bp, 17 predicted proteins | sample MGYA00579263_ERZ1643249 | MGnify/ENA primary metagenome ERZ1643249 (study PRJEB29033, sample SAMEA4952264) | chicken gut metagenome | biome: Broiler Chicken; feature: Gastrointestinal Tract; material: Caecum | place: Ireland | collected 2018 | study: Broiler... | reverse complement strand
AATCGTGTGAGGTCAAAAGCCTCCGGAGGTTCAAATCCTCTTCTCCGCGCCAAACGGGGCAAAAATGAGCGTTTTTGCCCCGTTTTTCTTCATTTTTGGGGTATTTTTTGAGCTTAATTTTGCGTTTTTAGCATGGTTTGGGGAGTAAATTGGGGAGTAAAACGCCTCGATTTGCTCCTCTTTTTTTATGTAATAAAGACAACTTTGCTCATCTGCTCTTTCATGAACTCGTCGTCAAAGTGCGTGTAGACCCTGCCGACAAGCCGCTCCGGGCTGTCGCCCATCCATATGTCAACGATATCGGGGCGGACATACTTTTGGCATATTGTAGCAAATGTATGGCGCAAACTGTATGCTGTCAGCTCGTTCGGAAGCAACGCCGCGATTGATTTCGATACCCACTGCGCGCAGCCCGGCAACTTCAGCGGAAGGGAGAAGTCTATATATTCCCGTCCCTGTTCAGGTACGGGAATTTTTTTATACTCAATTTTCCCGCCTTTACGTTTGCGGTTGCGGCAAATTAAGAAACCGTTTTCAAAATGAGCCTCATCGTCAAGCTCGCACGGCCGCACGCCGAAGAAGTACAACACATAAACCGTCTGCCTTATTTTCTCATGCTTTGCTTTCTGAACGGTTGTTAAAAACTCTTTGATTTTGGCTGTGGTTAAGCTCCTGCGGCTTTTGCGCTCTGCCCGCTTAAAAGGTATCAGCGTAACGGGGTTGTGGCTTATAACGGCGTTTAACAGCGCGTATTTAAATATCGAGTTAAGCAGTATGCGCATATCTTCATACAGGCGCGGGCGGTCGGCAAATTCCTGCATAAACTTGTTGAGTTCGGCAGTTCTTATCGATTTTATATCCTTTGAAAGGAGCGCCTTTGAAAAGTAGAGGCTTGCATAGCGCTTATACATTTCCCATGTATGATCGACGACTTTACCTTTTTTATAAGCGAGCCATTCGTCCGTCATCTGACCGAAAGTAATTGCCTTCGGCTTTTTAGGTTCGTCGAGCTTAGTGGTGGCCTCGGCAAACATTTTCTTTGCTGTCTTTAGATTCTTATTTGATACGCTTATGTTATATCCGTTGCGTCGGTATCTGATTTCATAAAAGAAACCAGACTTCCCGCTCGGGCGCTTGATTATATGCGCAACGCAGCCGTTTGCGATAAATTCTTTTTTAAACGTTTTCGACATGCCTTTAATCTCCTCGTCGGTGAATTTAATGGTTGCCGAAATCGCTTGTCTTTTACTTGCGGGTGTTCCCGCAGTTTTCTCAATCTCCATGGCCTTTATGATTGTGGCGTTCAGGTCGCTGGCGAGCTGTATAATCTCTCCGCGTTCGCGCGCAAGCATAAGCATGGAGGAGATAGCTAATAAATCGTCAGAAAGTTTACCTGCCATACTAAAAATCTCCTTACCAATATAAACATTTGTTTGTAATCTATATTATAAGGGTTTAATATGACAAATTTTGCACATTTAAAAAATTTTTTACTTCTTTTTTTTGGAAATTTCAGCACTTTTTTGCAAAAGAGTGGTGATGGTGTCCAAATATTCCTGGCCGCCAGCCTCTAAAAGCTCGCTGCGCAGCTCCAGCCATTCCCATTCGTCTGCGGAAAGTTTTACGGAGTGTGAGCCTACGCCTTGAGCTTTTTCCTCATCAGTCCATTCCGGTTCCTTACTTAAACCGAGTGCACGCTCAAGGGCTTGCATTGTATCATTCCGAGGGTTTTTTACAACGCCAAATAGAATCTTTTCAACGGTGCTTTGAGCTAAGCCAGCTTTAACTGCAAGTTCAGCAACAGAAAGTTTTTGACGTTTACGTTCATCATTTAATTTTTCTACTTCCATATTTCACTCCTTTGCAAAATATTTGCTTGATTTCATTGTAAAAAAAAACTCCATATTTTGCAAGATTTTGAGTGAAAAACTCTTGACAAACACCAAACTTGGAGTTATAATTGACCCGTAAAACGCCATTAATGGAGTTAATATAAGGAGCAGCAAATGTATAAAGTCTACATTTTCGGGGTACGTGGCTCAGAACACATTGACAGTTTTGAAACATTGAAAGAATCGATTGATTTTGCTAAATCTCATTGGATAGGTTTTGATAAGGTCACAGACGATAATGGCGAAGTGGTTTACAACGCAATTTACAGGAATGACTTTGATGAAATCTATCTTGAATTAAAGTTGTAATGGAGATTAGTCATGCCGAGATATAAACCGATGGTAGAACTGAAAAAGCGCCGTAAGTCGCTTGGGCTTAACCAAACACAACTCGCGGAAAGGGCGGGAGTTTCGCAAAACACGCGGGGGTGCAGGAAAATTTTGTTCTCTCCTGTGCCCGTGTTTCCGCACATTCCGGTCTGCGCGTTGTGTTCAGTAAAGAGGCGTCATTCGTTGCGGCAAACGGCTCTTATGCTGATGGCGCAATCGACCTGAAGAACAACCGTATCATCATTAACCCTGAGGCAAAGAGCAGGTCGGGTGAAAGTATTCTCATTCATGAGCTTACTCACGCGATCTATAACGATACCGACGGCACTTTGACTGTTGCCGAGGGACTCGAGACCATGAAAGAGGCCGAAAAGGAAAAGATACGCAAGCGTTATTCGGCTATCGGGCAGGGCAGTGCATTGGAGGTAAGTGACGAGATAAACGCACATTTTGCCGAGCAGACACTCTCTAACAAAAATATCCTTGAGAGACTTATAGAAAAGAAAGCTACTCTCAAGGATAAAATACTCGGCTTTTTCAAGAAGGCACGTACGGACTACAAGGGCGATGAAAAGCTCACAGGGGCGGCCTCTCGGCTCTATCGGCAGTATAAAACACTATTCGATGAGTTTTCCGCGCGCAATCAGCGGAGCTTGGGCTTGGAAAATGCCTCCGCAGAAGCGCGGGCACAGGTAAAGTCAATTCGGTTCTCGCTCATGAATAATCGCTCTTTTGAGGAAAATGTACAAGGCATTCTTACGATGAGCGACACAGACGCACGGGCAAACGCAGCAGCGGGCAATTTCGTTTCAGTCATGAAAAACACTCCCGACGTCATTCTCAACAACGTAGAGGGTGCACAAGATTTGGAAGTGATTATCCGTTTTGACGCGCTATATCTCGCCTCGCGTGCAGACGGTGTTCTCGACGGGCATTATCATGACCTCGGAGCAGAAATTACGAAGAGACTGCCTGACCTTATCTCTGATCCCGACGCAATAGTGCGCATGGATAACGGACGACTGAATATCTTTGCAGAAATGAAAACTGATAAGGGGAGCAGCGGTATTATTGCCATTGAGCTGAATACAGTCAAGGATATCAATTCAAAGTACAGCAAGTATAACCTTGTAGTGTCAGCGTTCTCTGCTAAAGATAATTACGTGCGCAATATCTTGCAGAAACGCGCTGAGCGTGTCGAGTACATGAAAAAAGACCTTTCGCAAGTTAATCACCAACTGTATGAGTGGTTGGCAATTGTTAACGAAAGGTCTAACGGTAGTTTAACTACCACTAACAGTATATCGCAAAATACAGAAAATGTCAACCCTGAATCGCAAAATGGCAGAAAATATGCTCTACCAGAGACCGAACAGTCTGCCGTCGATTTGTTCGGGCACACTTATAGTTGGTCGGAAACAGGTTATATACTGACTGATGGCTCGCGTCTTGATTTTTCGGGCAGACACGAGGGCGGAAGAGGGGGCTACCGTTCGGTTGATCATTTAACAGATAAATTTCAACTTGTATTTATCTTATAGCTAATCTTTAATTGAGGGCAATAGACAATAATAATTATTAGTGGAGGACATTTAATGACTTATGCGGAGCGTGAAGCGATATTTTCAAAAGAGTATATATCAACAAAAGAGCTTGCTGCACTTTTTGGCATGAATATATCAACGGCAAGCACATTTTTGCAAACTATAAAGCGCAGAGTAGGTGATCGCCTCGGTATAAGGGGTAAAATACATATTCAAGACTATCTTGATTTTTTCAATTTGGATGGTTCATCACAACGATATTCAAAACTTATAGAGGAATAGATTATTTGCATATAAATTAGTATAAAAAGCTAATTTGCATAGTACTATGCGTGATATAATCAACATAAAACTGACATGTTTGAGCTGAACACATCACAAAAAAGGCGCGCTTCCCGTGCATTTATATGGTTTACGCTATATTATGCCCTGCTCATATTCAACGCGGTCTACCTTGCCAAAATTGAGGATATTACGGGCGCAAACGTTGTTCTGGTTTTTTTGCCGCTCATTATTCTTGCGATATCCGCGGAGAGTATGTCTGAAAAGATGAGCGGAGAACGCATAAATCTGCAGCCGTGGGCGGGCATGGATTTTGGTGCAAAAGTGTTTGCATACATCTTCGGACAACTGATTTACCGCTTTCCGCAAGATGAGGCGCTTACAGTTGCAATGTGGGTGCTGGTTGCGCTCTGGATGGTCGTATCGCTCGCAATGGAAATACCTATGTTAGTAAAGTCAAGCGGGCGCCCCTTAAAACCCAGGTAAGAGATATGGCCGACCAAAATAAATAATTTTTATTATGCCGCCTGTGCGTTTGAGTTGTGCGCGGGCGGTGTATAATTTTAAGTAAGAGTAAAAAATTAATTCTTCAAAAGAGGTTTAATATGGATAAGAAAAGGCTTGAAAAGTACGCCGAACTTATTGTAAAGTCCGGCTTAAATGTGCAAAAAGGGCAGGAGGTCGTTGTTAGGTGTGGTCTCGATCAGCCTGAATTTGTTGCGATGGTTGTCGAGGAGCTTTATAAGGCAGGTGCAGAGCGCGTAACAATGGAGTGGGATTACATGCCCGTAACAAAACTCGCCTATGAGTATCGTTCGCTTGAGTCGCTCTCTGAATTTACGGAGATAGCCGAGGCAAAATTAAAGCGTAGAGCAGATAAATTTTCGTGCCTTTTGTGGCTGGACTCCGAAGACCCTGACGGGCTCAACGGTACCGACCACGAAAAGATAGCAAGGGCGCGCATGGCACAGTATCCGTTTATAAAACCCTACAACGATGCCATTGAAAATAAATACCAGTGGTGTATTGCCGCCGTTCCCGGAAAGGAGTGGGCGGAGAAGGTATTTCCCGGTCTGCCCGCAGACGAGGCTGTCGAAAAGCTGTGGGAGGCCATTTTGGACGCCTCACGCGTGGACGACGACCCTGTGGCCGCATGGGACAGACACAACAAGACTTTAAAAGAGAGATGTGCATTTCTCAACGAGCATCGCTTTGACTATTTGGAATACAAGAGCTCAAACGGAACTGATTTTAAAGTTTGGCTCAATGAAAAGGGGCTTTTCCTCGGCGGTGCAGAGAAGAATCTGAACAACAATATATGGTATAACCCCAATATACCCAGCGAAGAAGTATTTACTTCGCCCCTTAGCGGTAAGGCAGAGGGAAAAGTAGTTGCTACGAAGCCCCTTTCCTATCAGGGTAAACTTATCGAAAATTTCTGGGTGGAATTCAAGGACGGTAAGGTGGTTAAAACGGGAGCCGAAAAGAACGGCGACCTGTTGGACCAGATGGTAAAGATGGATGAGGGGGCGAGCCGCCTTGGGGAATGCGCGCTTATCGCGTACGATTCGCCCATAAACAACACGGGCATACTCTTCTATAACACTTTGTTCGACGAGAATGCGTCCTGTCATCTCGCTCTTGGCAGAGGTTTTACGAACTGCCTTGAGGGCTATGAAAATCTTACATTTGAGCAGTGCACCGCAATGGGAGTGAACGACTCAATGATTCATGTTGATTTCATGATAGGCAGCAAGGATATGTCTATTGTCGGTGTTATGAAGAACGGCACGCGCATACAGATCTTCAAAGACGGCAACTGGGCGATATGATCGAGGCTTCAGATTTATTGAAATTATATGAAACAGAGTGGTGGCGTGCGGTCAACGACCGCACGCCACCACTCTATATTGAAATTTATTTTTTAGTTTTATATCAAGTACTATGTGTAATATAATCACTAAAAATAGTATCGCAATTTAAATACAAAACCACCCGTGAGTGAAATTTGATAGCTTATCTTTGGGAACAATGGAAGATAAGTCCTATGGTTCCGGGGCCGCAGTGGGCGGCTATGACTGGGCCTACGGGCTGGACGGTTACGTCTGCATTGAAACGGGTACGCATAGTTTCCGCCAGAGTGTTGGCATACTCTTCGCAGTCTGCCTGAAGGATAAATACCTTGTATTTATCAAGTTCGCTTCCCTTTTCTTCAGCATATTCCACCAGCTTAGAAATAGCGTTCCTGAAGCCTCTGGCCTTGGAAATGCTCACAATCTTGCCCTCTTCGTCGAAATAGAGTATGGGTTTTATGTTTAGAAGTCCGCCAACGACCTTTGTTGCTGCCGAAATCCTGCCGCCGCGGTGCAGATACGTGAGGTCGTCCACGGCAAAGTAGGTGGCAGTGTGGGGTATAAGCTCGTCGAGGTAGGCGTCAAGTTCTTCCATAGTGGCGCCTTCGCGTTTTTTCAATGCAGCGTAGTATGTAACGAAGCCGCTGCCGAGTGAAATCGTTTTGGCGTCTTTTGTCATGATGCGCCTTTCTGGATACTTTTCTTTTAAAGTTGCAATGGCCGCGTCCATCGCGTTGAACGTCGCGCTCATCTTGTGCGAAAACGTAACGTAATAGATATCTTCGCCGCGCGCAAGCACGGGCTCAAAGTATTCAATGTAGCTGTATTCATTGAGGGCGGATGTTTTTGGAACGGCGCCTGCCCGCATCTGGTCGAGGAAGGCCTTGAAATCTGTTTTTTCGCCCATATCGTAGAAATATTCTTTACCGCCTATCGTATAGGGCATACGGATGACGTTTAAGCCGAGTTCTGCGACGGTGGTGTACCAAAGTTCGCAGTTTGAATCGCAAAATAACTGATACATTTTTTAATCTCCTGAAAATAGTCTGTGTTATGAGGAAGCTAGCCGAGCGCTAATAGCTTGAACCAGCCCCCAAAGGGCGAGCCTTGATTTCTCAAAACAGCGGACACCCGCTGCTTTGCAAGGCGAGATGAGTGAGCGCATAGTGCATAGCGCAAACGGTGACCGAGCAAGGCGCATTTGCCTTACGCCTTGCGAGAAAGATTGCTGCAGATGCGAGGCAAAGCACGCAGACAATACAACTCTCAAAGGGCTCCCGCAAAAAAAAGTTTTTGCGGGAAGAGGAGATACTTGCGTTTAAGGCGCAGCACAACATTTATGTTGCGCTGCGCAAAATGCGCAAAGTATCGACGAGGCAAGGGCTTTAACACAGCAGATGTTGTGATATGCCCGCTTTAAATCAGGTTTAAGCTTTTAACAATCGGCTACCTTATCTTTGTCCACAAAGAAGAAGGTAAATTCGCCGCTTAAACAAGGCTTGCCGTTTACCGTGCCTTCCGCCTTGATCACATAGCACGAGGCTATGCTGCGTTTCAGTTCGCATGTAAATTCGACGGTGTCTCCTGGACGAACGGGTGTTTTGAAGCGCACGTTATTCATTCCCGCAAAGAGGGGAAGTCTTTCGCCGAGCTGGCCCGCCATCATCGCACACGACGACTGCGATGCCATTTCGCAGAGAATGACGCCGGGAACGACGGGGGTGCCGGGAAAGTGTCCCTGCAAAAAGAATTCGTCGCCGCGCACGGTATAGCGCCCGTGCGATTTGCCTTCTTCGTCGCAGTATGCCTCGTCCACGAGCAGCATGGGCTCGCGGTGGGGCAGTATCTGTTTAATTTCGTCTCTGTTCATTTGATCCACCTTATTTTATGTATTTATTTGCGCCTGCAAGAACTTCTTCCGCCTGCGCGGTAATTTCTTTAAGTATATCTTCGCAGGACTGCTCCTTTTTTACGAGTCCGGCTACTTCTCCGCACATAAACACGCCGTTAGCATCGTCACCCTCTGTTACAGCTTTTCTGAGCGCGCCTGTGCCGAACTGACTGAGTTGCTCATCGGTGATCGACGCATCCTTTTCCATTTCGGCGAATTTGCGTGAAAATGGTGTTTTTAGCGAACGTATGGGATGTCCGAGCCTTCTGCCGCTCACCATAGTTGCGGTATCTCCGGCTTTGAGTACTTTAGCTTTGAAATTTGGATGAATGTTGCATTCCTTTGCAACGAGGAACCGTGTGCCCATCTGTATGCCTTCTGCCCCGAGCATAAGCGCTGCGGCGTAACCCCTGCCGTCGGCAATTCCTCCCGCGGCGATGACGGGGATATCCACGCCGTCGGCAACCTGAGGTATGAGCGCCATTGTGTTGGCCTCGCCTATGTGTCCGCCCGATTCGCCTCCTTCGGCTATTACTGCGGCCGCGCCGCGCTTCGCTACCATCTGTGCAAGAGCCACGGACGCTACTACCGGGATGACATTTATTCCCGCTTCAGTCCACTTTTTCATATAAGTTAGGGGATTGCCGGCGCCCGTTGTGACAACGGGGACGTGCTCTTCAACGATTACGTCGGCAACTTCGGCAGCGTGCGGACTCATGAGCATTACATTTACGGCAAAGGGTTTATCGCACTTTTCGCGCAATTTTCGTATTTCGGCGCGCAACTGTTCGCCGTCCATATTCATGCCCGCGATAATACCAAGTCCGCCCGCGTTGGATACGGCTGATGCGAGCGAAGCGTCGGCCACCCAGGCCATGCCGCCCTGAAAGATGGGATAACGTATGCCGAGCAACTCTGTAATTCTCGTTTTTATCAAAGTAAGATCTCCTTTAAATTTATTTGGGTGGCGCGGAAAAGTGCCGCGTTCCCGTTTGACCATTATATTTATTATAATGATTAACAGAAGTTAAGTCAAGACAAGAAAACTAATCGATAATTTGCGGAATACGGTCAATAATTTCAGATGATGTTGAGTACATAAAATTTTAAATAGTGCGTCTCGTCGGCGCAAAGCAGGGAAGGGTGATCGGGAGCCTGCGTCTTGATTTCCACGCTCTTGACGACCCGGCCGCTCTCCTTTGCCGCCTCCGCGAGCATTCTTTCGAATAATGTTGCTGTCATGTAGTGCGAGCATGAGCAGGTTATCAAAAACCCGCCGCTCCCCACAAGTTTCATTCCCTGTAGATTTATGTCTTTATATCCGCGGTAGGCGTCCTTCACTTCGGCTGCGCTTTTGCAAAAGGCGGGAGGGTCAAGGATTACCAGGTCAAACTTTCTGCCGCTTCGTCTGAAGAAACGCAGAAGTTCAAAGGCGTCGCCGCACACTGTATCAATGTTTTCAAGCCCGTTCAGCCGCGCGTTTCTCATCACGTTGTCGAGCGCCGCCTGCGAGATGTCGCATGCGGTGACGTGTTTTGCGACCGTGGCACAGTTCAATGAAAAGCCGCCGCTGTTGCAGAAGCAGTCTAAAACCTCGCCGCCCGCGGCATATCTGCGCGCGGCAAATCTGTTTTCCTTCTGGTCCAAAAAGTAGCCCGTCTTCTGCCCGTTCTTTATATCGACGAGCATCTTCAGCCCGTTCTCTTCTATCTCGGCAATGTCGGGCACTTCGCCGTATAAAACGCCCTTTACCTCGGATAGACCCTCCTTTTTTCTGAGGGCCACGTCGCTCCGTTCGAATATTCCTCTGGGCCTGAATATCTCAACAAGGCAGTCGGTTATCATGGCTTTGCGCATATCGATACCCAAGGAGAGGCACTGAACGGAAAGGTAGTCGCCGTATTTATCCACTATGAGCGCGGGCAGATTATCGGCTTCTGCAAATACAACGCGGCAGCAGTTTTCATAGCCGAGCTTCCTGCGGTAATCCCATGCGGCTCGCAGACGGTTCAGATAAAACTGCCTGTCATCCGTTTCGTCGCCGCGGATAAATATGCGTACTAAAATTTTTGAGGCGTGGTTTATGTAGCCTTTGCCTATAAAACGGCCGTCGTATGAAAACACCGAGGCGAGCGAGCCGTTTTTGTCCTTTCCTTCGATACGCGCCACCTCGTTTGCATATACCCAGCTGTGTCCGGCCGCAATTCTCTTTTCTTCGTTCTTTTTTAAATAAATCTCGTAAGCCATACTTAAAGTTTATCAAAACGCGGCTCCAAATGCAAATATAAATCAAATATAATTGCTTTTTAGACGCTTAAATGTTATAATTTCGGCGATATGAAGAAGCTTTTGAAGTATCTTGCAAGTTATAAAATGGAGAGCATACTTGCGCCGCTTTTCAAATTTCTCGAAGCCTGCTTCGAGCTTATAGTTCCGCTGGTCGTATCTTCGATTATAGATAACGGAATAAAGGGCGGCATGGGAGCGGGCTATGTCGGCTGGATGTGCGCAATACTTGTGGCTTTGGGCGCGGTGGGGCTTGTGAGCGCCGTGTTTGCGCAATACTTCGCCGCAAAGGCGGCGGCAGGCTTTGCAAAGCACCTGCGGCACGACCTGTTCAACAAGATGCAGAGCCTCTCTTATGCCGAGATAGACGGGCTGGGCACCTCGCGCATGATAACGCGCATGACGAGCGACGTAAACCAGGTGCAGAACGGCGTAAACATGGTTCTGCGCCTGTTTATGCGTTCGCCCGTGATAGTATTCGGCGCCATGATATGCGCCTTCATCATCGACGCGCTCGCCGGCGGAATATTTGCCATAGCAATAGTAATTCTGTGCGTGATAGTATTCGGTATACTTTTGATAACCATTCCTCTGTACAGAAGGGTGCAGTGCAATCTCGACGTTATAACCACTTATACGCGCGAATCGCTGACGGGCTCGCGCGTGATACGCGCCTTCTGCAACGAGGACAAGGAGATAGCGGCATACAACAAAAAAAATTCCGAGCTGAAGCGCTCGCAGACGATTGCGGGCAGGGTCTCGGCGCTCATGAATCCTCTCACATACGCCGTTATAAATGTAGCCATAATCGTGCTCATATACACGGGCGCGCTCAAGGTCGAAAGCAACGTACTTACCACGGGCGAGGTGGTGGCGCTGTATAACTACATGTCGCAGATACTTGTTGAGCTTATAAAACTCGCCAACCTGATAATAACGGTCACAAAATCTTTCGCTTGCGCCGGCAGGCTGAGCGAGGTACTTGAAATGCAGTCTTCGCTCGTCCGCGGCTCTTCTGAAAGGACGGAGGGGCTGCCCTACATAAAGTTTGACAACGTTTCAATGAAATACTCTTCAGACGCCGGCTATGCACTCACTTCGGTCAGTTTCACGGCCGAAAGAGGGGATACGATCGGTGTTATAGGCGGCACGGGCTCTGGCAAAACTACGCTTGTAAACCTCATTCCACACTTCTACGACGCCAGCGAAGGCGCGGTGTATATCGACGGAATAAACGTAAACGGTTATGACGACAATACTATACGCAAGAAATGCGGCGTGGTGCCGCAGAGGGCCGTACTATTCAATGGCACTATAGCCGAAAATCTGCGCTGGGGCAAACCCGACGCAACAGACGGTGAGCTCATGGAGGCTGTTGAAGCCGCCCAGGCGGGCGACGTTATAAAGTCGAAGCGCATGGGACTTGAAGAGCGTGTGGAGCAAGGTGGTTTGAATTTTTCGGGCGGACAGCGCCAGAGACTAACTATCGCGCGTGCTCTCGTTCGCAAGCCGGAAATACTCATTCTTGACGACAGCGCCTCCGCGCTCGACTATGCGACGGACGCAAAGCTCAGGCACTCTTTAAAGCAACTCGACTATAAGCCCACGGTGTTCATAGTATCGCAGCGCACGTCGTCGATACGTCACGCCGATAAGATAATAGTGCTCGATCACGGCAATGTGGCCGGCATAGGTACTCATGAGGAGCTGCTTGAAAAATGCGAGCTCTACCGCGAGATACACTACTCGCAATTTGAAAGGAAGGAGGCCTGACGATGCGTACTCCTAACCAGAAGCAGACGATAAAGCGCATATTCAAACAGCTCAAAAGCTATGTGCCGCTCATAATACTTTCAGTGGTGATGGCGCTCATAACCGTCGCGGGCAATCTCGTCGCGCCAATATTCTTCGGCGACGCGATAAACTGCATAATAGACAGCGAAAATATCTACTGGGACGAAATATTCTTTTACTTTGCGTTAGTAGGCATTTCGATAGCCGTGACCTGCCTTTCGCAGTGGCTTCTGAACATAATAAACAATAAGATCACCTATTCGGTGACGGCCGATATACGAAGGGAGGTGTTCGAGCACATACAGCGCCTGCCCCTGAAATACCTCGATGCGCATCCGTACGGCGACATCGTGAGCAGAAATATCGCCGACGTCGACCAGTTTGCCGACGGCCTACTGATGGGCTTCACACAGTTCTTTACGGGCGTCATGACTATTGTGGGCGCGCTCGTAATGATGTTCGTGTATAACTGGATAATAGCTATTGCCGTGTTCGTTTTAACGCCGCTCTCGCTGTTTATTGCAAAGTTCATATCCACCAAGACCTATAAACTCTTCCGCAAAAACTCGGCCATAAGGGGCGAACAGACGGCGTTTATCGACGAGATGGTGGGCAATTTAAAGGTGGTGCAGGCCTTCTCGCACGAGGGTGAAAACACAGAAAAATTTGACGAGATAAACGAGCGGCTCACAAAGTCTTCGCAGGATGCGACCTTCTATTCGTCCCTGCCCAACCCAACGACGAGGTTTGTAAACGCTCTCGTATATGCAGCGGTTGCGCTCGCGGGCGCGCTGACCATAATATTTGCCCTACCTCTGCCGTTTGTGTTTGATGTGGGCAGGCTCACAACGCTTTTAAGTTATGCCAACCAATATACAAAGCCGTTCAACGAGATCACAGGCGTCATAACAGAACTACAGAACGCTATTGCATGCGCGGGCAGGATTTATGAGCTTATCGACGAACCTGCGCAGACCCCCGACAGGGTGGACGCTGCAGAGATTGAGAAAGTAAGGGGCGAAGTTTCGTTCAGAGATGTAAGCTTTTCCTACTCTGAAGAGCGCAAGCTCATCGAAAATTTAAATATTTCGGCAAAGGCCGGCCAGCGCATCGCTATTGTCGGCCCCACGGGCTGCGGCAAGACCACCATAATAAACCTTTTGATGCGCTTCTATGACGTGGACGGAGGTTCGATATCCGTCGACGGCAAGGACGTGCGCGACATAACGCGCCGTTCCCTGCGCAAAAATTACGGCATGGTGTTGCAGGACACATGGCTGAAGAGCGGCACGATAAAACAGAATATTGCCATGGGCAAGCCCGACGCCACCGACGAGGAGATAATCGACGCGGCCAAGCGCGCTCATTCGCATAAGTTTATAATGCAGCTCGAAAACGGCTATGATACCGTGATCTCGGAGGACGGCGGCAACCTGTCGCAGGGGCAGAAACAGCTTCTGTGCATAACGCGAATAATGCTCTCGCTCCCGCCCATGCTCATTCTGGACGAGGCGACGTCGTCCATCGATACGCGCACGGAGATGCAGATACAGGAGGCGTTTTCGCAGATGATGGAGGGCAGGACGAGCTTTATAGTCGCGCACAGGCTTTCCACCGTAAAAAACGCCGACCTCATACTCGTCATGAAGGACGGCAAGATAATAGAGCAGGGCAGGCACGACGAGCTAATTGCCCTCGGCGGATTTTATAATAAACTGTACAACAGCCAGTTCGCCGTTTGACGGACTGCCGCAAAATGTGTATAATATAGTCTGTTGAAGGCCTTTCGCGGCATAAAACGCGCCTGTTTGGCGGGTGCGAGCCTTCGGCGGCCAGACAATATCGGAGAAATCAATGCTTCAGGTAAATAACGTATCGCTGCAGTACGGCAGCAAAAAACTTTTTGAGGATGTAAACCTCAAATTCACAAAGGGCAATTGCTATGGCATAATAGGAGCCAACGGCGCTGGTAAATCGACGTTTTTGAAGATTCTGAGCGGCGAAGTTGAGCCCAACAAGGGCGAGGTCACGCTCGATAAGACAGAGAGAATGTCAGTTCTCCAGCAGAACCAGAATGCGTTCGACAATGTAACTGTCCTGCGCGCGGTGATGCTCGGCCACCAAAGGCTGGTCCGCATAATGGACGAAAAGGACGCACTCTATGCAAAGGCCGACTTTTCAGAGGAGGACGGCGTGCGCGCCAGCGAGCTCGAGGCTGAATTTGCCGAGCTTGGCGGATGGGATGCCGAGTATGAGGCCCAAACTCTTTTGAACGAGCTTGATATTCCCGAGGAGTATCACAATATGCTTATGGCCGACCTTGACGCAAAGAGAAAGGTGAAGGTGCTGCTCGCCCAGGCGCTGTTCGGCAATCCCGACGTGCTTCTTTTGGACGAGCCCACAAACAACCTTGATATTAAAACTGTGCGTTGGTTGGAGAACTACCTGCTCGACTTTGAAAATACCATAATCATAGTTTCGCACAACAGACACTTTTTGAATAAAGTGTGCACACACATTTGCGACGTCGACTACGGCAAGATAAATATGATGCTCGGCAACTATGATTTCTGGTACCAGACCAGCCAGCTCCTCGCGCGCCAGCAGCGCGATCAGAACAAGAAAAACGAGCAGAGAGCAAAAGAATTGCAGGAATTTATCGCCCGCTTTGCGGCGAACGCCTCAAAGTCACGACAGGCGACATCCCGTAAAAAGGAGCTTGAAAAACTCACCATATCCGACTTCAAACCTTCGCTCAGGAAGTACCCCTATATCGACTTCAAGTACGAGAAAGAGCTCGGCAATGACATTCTCATGGTGGAAAACCTCACCAAGAAGGGATACTTCGAAAATGTGTCGTTCACCGTGCAGAGGGACGACAAGATATGCGTTGTGTCTGACAAGAGCACGACGATTTCCATGCTGTACGACATTCTGATGGGTAAAGTTCAGCCAGACGAAGGCACGGTGAAGTGGGGCAAGACGGTAACTGCCTCGTACTTCCCCGAAAACAACAACGAGTACTTCCAGAATTGTGAACTCACGCTTGTACAGTGGCTCAGTCAGTTTTCAAAGGACCACTATGAGGAGTATCTGCGCGGCTGGCTCGGCCGAATGCTCTTTTCGGGCGAAGAGGCGTTAAAACAGGCAAAAGTGCTCTCAGGCGGCGAAAAGGTCAGGTGTATGCTTGCCAAAATGATGCTTGAGAGCGGCAACTTCCTTATTTTTGACGAGCCTACGAACCATCTTGACCTTGAGAGCATAACGGCGCTCAACAACGGAATGAAGAACTTCAAGGGGTGTATGTTGTTTACTTCACACGACCAGGAGCTCATGAACACCGTAGGTAACCGTGTGATAGAGATAAACGGCACAAAGACATTCGACAAGAATATGACTTACGATGAATATATCGATCTTGTCACACAATGATATACTGTTTAATTCTTCGTATTATTTGATATTATTGTAAAATAATAGCGGAGAGCATACTGTTCAAAGCGAAAAAGAACTATAGTTCTGAAAAAGGCAGCCATTTTATGGTTGCCTTTTTTACATCAAAATTTAATCATTTTGACCGCAGTGGAGGCTGGATCCGGCTAAATATTTCTAAAAATTGTCTGTTCGACAGGTTTAACTAAAATGTACACAGTCATACTGAATGAGTTTTTAACAATAATCGACATTATTCTTTAATATTAAACAATATTTGTAAATATAAATAATGAATATTTTACAAAATTACTTTACAAATGTCATTTTACATAGTATAATCGTATCAGTCAAACAAATTGTGACAATATATTTATTCGGAGGTTAAATTGTGAAGGCGGCAAATATTGTTATCCTTGAAAGCAATGAAGAATTCATGGATGAGCTTAAGAACTATTTTGACAATAAGGGTGGGTACAATGTCTGTGCAACCACAGGCAGCGGCAGTACCGGCATTGAGTACATAAATGCATACAAGCCTGACATTGTTATTCTTAATCTTGTACTGAGCGGGCGCGACGGTTTCAGTGTGCTCGATTACATAAAAAATAATTGTCCGGAGTGCCGTACGATCGTGATATCAAATTTCTCGGATGAAAAGATAATTAATTCTGCAATCGATCACGGCGCGAAGTATTACTTTGTCAAACCTGTCGATCCGCAGAGCGTTGCCGAGAGAGTGAACGACATTTTAAGCGAACGCACCGTGGAATACAAAGTGGCTGCTGATGTAAAAGCCAAACGCAGGGTGGCTTCGCTTGACGAGAAGATAAGCAATATATTCATTTCGATAGGTATTCCTCCGCATATAAAGGGATATGTGTACCTGCGCGAGGGTATCAAAATGGCGATCGAAAATCCCTCGGTGATCAATAATGTGACAAAGGAGCTATATCCGAATATCGGCAAAAAGTTTGATACGACGGCAAGTAAAGTGGAGCGCGCCATACGGCATGCTATAGAGGTTGCGTGGAACCGCGGAAGGGTGGACGCAATTAATGCGATATTCGGCGTGAGAGTGTATATCGGCAGTGAGCGGCCCACAAACAGCGAATTTATTGCGCTTGTGGCCGATAAGCTTATTCTGGAAGAACTTTTGTAATTTATTGACTATGACAAATTTTAATAGTTTGCGAAGTACTACGTGTGGCGTAATTGATCACAGTTCAACGATTTTTTGTCAGTTATTTCTGAATGCAGGGTGCGGGCGTATTGCCCGCCCCTGCGTTTTTAAAAATAACGGCAAATCGCTTGATTTTTAAAGATTTGTATTATATAATTTAGTTGCTTGCCGCTGTGGTGGAATTGGCAGACGCGCTGGACTCAAAATCCTGTGGTAGCGATACCGTATCGGTTCGACCCCGATCAGCGGCACCAAAGAAGCGCCCCTTAGGGTGCCTTTCATAGAGAATAAAGCCCTAACGGAGCAGCGGCGTAGTTTACGGACTATGCCGCTTTTCCGTTTTGGGGAATTTAAGTTGTTACAGCGTTTCGGACGGAATCGCGCCCACGCAATTGTAAATGATTTCTACTTTCTGTCTGCGTACCCCGTCTATGTTCTCTGCCTGATGCACAATTACTTTTTCTACGAACTCACGCACGATTTCGGGCGTGAGTTTTTCTATCTCCGTGTATCGTTTCACCATGCGCATAAATTTCGCCGCATTGTCCGTTTCTTTCTTTGCCGCAGAGATTTCCGCCCGCAGTTTGGAGACGCGCTCTGTTAGAGTTTGCTGTTCCTGTTCGTATGCTTTGCTCATTCTCGCAAACCGCTCCTGCGTTATCGCTCCGCTTATCTTGTCCTCGTAAAGTGTCTGGATAATGCGGTCGAGCGCGGCGATGCGTTTCTCCGCTTCTTCGCATTCTTTCGCCTTTGCAGCCAACGCTTTTTTTGTCTCTTTGCTCTGCACGGAAGAAAGCATTTCAGCGAATTGCTTTTCGTTCGCTCTCGCCGAGGCGAGTACCCTCTGCAAATCCGTAAGGACAAGATGCTCCACGGCTTCCACGGTGATCTGATGCGAAGTACACAGGTGCTTGGTTTTCTTGCGGTAGGTGGAACAGTTGAAGTAGTCTTTCTGTTTGCTCTTCGAGCAGCGGCAAAGGTACATCTTCTTTCCGCAGTCCGCACAGTACACAAGTCCCGAAAACACGCTCATTTCGCCCATTCGCGTAGGTCTGCGTTTCGCCTGCCGTATCCGCTGCACCGTTTCGTAGGTGTCCTCGTCGATGATCGCTTCGTGCGTGTTTTTGAAGATTACCCACTCCTCGCGCGGCAGCCGTACTTTCTTCTTGCATTTGTACGAACGCTTTTTTGTCGTGAAGTTGACCGTATGCCCGCAGTAACTCAGGTTTTCAAGAATATGCTTTACCGCCTCGGTATTCCATATGTTCGGCGATTGCATCTGCAGCGAAGTAGCGGGCAGCCCGTGTTTGCGGTTATGTACCGTCGGCGTGTCTATTTTCCGTTCCGTGAGTATCCTCGCTATCTGCGTGGGGCCGTAGCCCTGCATGCACAGGGAGAATATTTCCTTTACGACTTGCGCCGCTTCTTCATCCGCGAGCCATTTCTGTTTATCCTGCTCGTCCTTTTTATACCCGTAGGGCGGGCAGGTACAGAGATGTTTCCCCGCGTTGCCTTTGGCTTTGAACACCGCGCGAACTTTCTTGCTCGTATCCTTCGCGTACCATTCGTTGATGATGTTCCGAAAGGGCGTGAAGTCGCTGTCCATTCCGCTTTGGTTGTCCACGCCGTCGTTTACAGCGATGAAGTGTACTCCGCACTCTGAAAAATAGACTTCCGTGTAGTATCCGACTTTCAGGTAATCCCTGCCCAGCCTCGACATGTCCTTGACGATGACCGTTCTGACTTTGCCCGCGTCTATGTCTTTGAGCAGTTCCTGAAAGCCCGGTCGGTTAAAGTTCGTGCCCGAATACCCGTCGTCGATATAGAACCGGATATTGGAATAGCCGTGTTCTTTCGCATACTTTTCTAAAATTGCCTTTTGGTTCCTGATGCTGTTGCTGTCGCCCTGCAGCTCGTCGTCTCTGCTCAGCCTGCCGTACAGGGCGGTTATTTCTTCTGGCTCACCTCCGTAAAATACAATGTCCTTATATTCTTCCGATAATGCCGTGTTATTCATGAGTTTCTCCTCCCGAATACACTTTATCGGACAAGTCCTTTATCAATAAGCGTTTGAGTTTCTGTTCCGCCGTAAATTTTGCGGCAGGGTTTTCGGTTACTTCTACGGTATATTCCGTCCCGCCGAATTTCTTTATATAACTATAACTGTATCTCTCTTTCAAATCTCCTTAATGTTTGTGTTTCCTCTCACCGGTTTCACAAAGCCCCTCTCCTTTATGAAAATCAATGTCCGCGGGGGCGGAGGGGGAGGCGTTTCAGCCTTGCCGACCCTTGCCGCGCGGACTTTCGTACCTGTTTCGGTTGTACGCCGGGTTGTTTCTTTGATTTCCTTTTTCAGGGCAGAATTAAGGTCGTTTCAATTCTACCAAATTCCGCGCGCTGAAGTCAAGCTCCCGGCTTATAAATTCATTTGTTCTCGTTTGCCCTTATCTTTACAGCAATGCTATGATCAGCACGATTGTCTGCGCAAGCAGAAGTACGGGCGTAGCCCAAAACAGAAACTTGTGGAAGCCGCTCTCTATCCGCATATCCTCGCGTTGCTTTTGAATTTGCTTTTCCGTCTTTTTCATTTCTTCCCGCGTTTCCGTCAATGCTTTGTCCGTGCTTGCAAGTATCTCTGCTTTCAGCTCATTTGCAGAAGTCAAAACCGCCTTTCTGACTTGCATTGCGATGCTTTCGTTCAGCCGCTCCGTCTTTGCCGCCGTCGCTTTGATTTCCCGCACGGCTTTCTCCGTCGTTTCCGTCAGCTCGAACTCCGTCATCGCTATATCCGAACGCATACCCTCGATGAGCTTGTTCTGCCGTTCTATCAAGCTGTTCGATCTCTCGTTCGATATCGCCAACGCTTCTTTCAGCAATGCTGTCTGAATTTCCTGCTTGTCCTTCTCGTTCATCTCCTGCAATCGCATAAGCGGCGCGGGCGTTCCGCCCGTGTCCTTTCTCTCCAATGAAATGTTCTATCGCCTCCTTTGAATAGTTTTCTCCGAGCCGCTTGCCGCGGATCGGCTTTTGTTTGTGCGGGTGCAGATAGGAAAAGTCTTTTCCGCTCCTCGTTATCTCCACGCCGTAAAGTTTCAGATGTTCCTCGAACTCTTCCGGCGTAGTTGCTGCTTGCCTACCTTCTTCGATTACTTCCCGCAATTCCTCTTTCCATGAAGTGCCGCCTTTGAGAATGATATGCCGCTCGTCGTTCGTTCGCTTGTTCTCCGCTTTCTTCCGAAAGTCTAACGAAGAAAATCCAAACTCTTCTCCGATCTCGTTCGCCATATCTTTCAGCCTCGTATAATCCGCGTCGTTAAAATGCAGTTTCTTCCCCGTGATAGGGTGGACGGCATTGACCACGATATGGCTGTGAACGGTCTGCGTATCCGTGT
>ERZ1643249.1955-NODE-1955-length-19884-cov-12.967321_pt1 | contig 19884 bp, 13 predicted proteins | sample MGYA00579263_ERZ1643249 | MGnify/ENA primary metagenome ERZ1643249 (study PRJEB29033, sample SAMEA4952264) | chicken gut metagenome | biome: Broiler Chicken; feature: Gastrointestinal Tract; material: Caecum | place: Ireland | collected 2018 | study: Broiler... | reverse complement strand
CAAATAGAATTACTTCAAATAATCAGGAACAAGATTTACAAAAAGTAGATACTACAGAATCTGATGGTAAGGATAAAGGATCTACTGAAGGAATAGAAATTGTAGATGTAAGTACAGATACTTTTAAAGCGTATTTGATGATTATAGATGATCCATCAAGGGTTGATCTTGTTACTGCAAAAGATGTAGGAACAGTTGGATCTACAACTTCACAAATTGTAGAGGATTATGGAGCAATAGCAGGAATAAATGCTGGCGGTATGGCAGACGATGCTGCTGGAAATGGTGGAGAGCCTACAGGACTTCTTATAACAAATGGCGAATATTATTCAGATGTAAATCCATATGATTATTTTAGTATGTGTGGCTTTACTCAAGATAATGTTTTATACGTTTCAGATTCTATAAATAAAGCATCAATTGATCAATTAAATTTAAGATGTGCAGTTTCTTTTGGACCAGTACTTATTGTAAATGGTGAACCAAGAATAAGTGGTGGTGGTGGTTGGGGAATTCAACCACGTACATGTATTGCACAAAGACAAGACGGAACAGTTTTGTTCTTAGTAATAGATGGAAGACAAACTGATAGTGTTGGTGCAACATTAAAAAATGCACAAGATATATTATTAAATTATGATGCATATAATGCATTTAATCTTGATGGTGGAGCATCTTCAACAATGGTATTTGATTCAAAACTTGTAAACAAACCTAGTGATATATTAGGTGAACGTTATGTTCCAACTGCATTTATAGTTAACTAATTATACATATGAAAAGAGGAGAATAATAATTATGAAAAAAATTTTGCTAAGACTATTTGTATGCATAGTTGTGGGAACTTTTATTACTGTTGGTGTTTTAAATGTTGTTGAAAACTTTTTATATAAGGTTACACAGTCAAGTTATTTAGAAGTTCAAACATATAGAACTAGTAGTCAATCAGAAATAAAAAGTACAGATTTAATATCTATACCAGAAAATGCTACACAATTACAGTTTTCATATAATAATAAATATTATGCATATTTAGAAGATGGAGTAATACATATAAATAATATAGATGATAAAAGTGAATATTGTACAATAAAAGAAGACGATCCTATATGTTATTATTATATGTTATACGACAAAAACTTAATAATGTATTTTATTGAAGATACAAGTGGATCATATACTACTTTGACATTAAGAACATTTGAGATTGCAACTCAAAGAACAACAGATTATAATGATTTTAATGTCACTAATTTCTCAAGAATAAAAGATATAACAATGTCTCCACTTATTAATATAATTTATATAAATGTAGAGACAAAGAGTGGCGTATCAACAAACAACATTGTATATAAAATAGATTTATTTAATTCTATGTCAAGAGTTAGATCTGGTGTAATTTTAAATAAAATAAGAATGATGCAACATATAGATAGATTATATTATGAAGATACAGATGGAGGAGTATATACATCTGGTGCTTCTGTAAATTACTTGTTTGGATATGCTGATGTAGAACTTATTGGAATAGATTCAAGACTTGAAAATGAAGATGATTATGAAACATTCTACTATTTAGACACAGAAACAAATGATAGAGTATATGTTGTAAGTGGTTCAAGATTAGTAGATACAATTTATTTGAGTGATACAGATGTAGTAACATCATATAATGAATATAATGATGTGTATTTGATATATCCTACATATATTTTAAATTTAACTGGAGAAAATCCATATAAAAGAGTAGCTAAATTATCAAAATATGTAACTTTTGAAGCAATTAAAGGAGATACAGTATATTTAAGAACAACAAATAATAAAATTATAACAACACCATTACTAGATAATTAAAGGAGAAAGAAATGATAGAGTTTATAGAAATACTTAAAGTAATATTTTTAGGAATTGTAGAAGGAATAACTGAATGGCTACCAATAAGTAGTACAGGACATATGATATTGGTAGATGCATTTATAAAAATGAATATATCAGAAGAATTTAAAGAATTTTTCTTGGTTGTAATACAACTTGGAGCGATACTTGCAGTAGTTGTGTTATATTTTAAAAAGTTATTTCCATTTGAACTTAAAAAAATAGATGGAAAAAATAAAATAGTATCTAATAAGGACACATGGATTTTATGGGGAAAAGTTTTAGTTGCTTGTGTTCCTGCAGGTATAATAGGATTATTATTTGATGATTTATTAGATCAATATTTATATAATCCTTTGACTGTTGCTTTAATGCTTATTATTTATGGTATATTATTTATAATAGTTGAAAATAAAAATAAAGGAAAAGAATCAAAAATCAATTCTCTAAAAGAGATAACTTTTAAAACTGCACTAATAATTGGGGTATTCCAAGTACTTGCATTAATACCTGGAACTTCAAGATCTGGTGCTACAATACTTGGTGCAATATTGATAGGTACATCAAGAAACATAGCTGCTGAATTTACATTTTTCTTAGCAATACCAGTTATGGTAGGTGCAAGTTTATATAAATTATTAAAATTTGTTATGAGTGGAGCAATAATTGCTGCAAATGAATATATAATACTTGCAGTTGGTATGATAACAGCATTTATAGTTTCAATACTTGCAATAAAATTCTTAATGAATTATATTAAGAAAAACGATTTCAAATCATTTGGTATATATAGAATAGTATTAGGTATATTAGTATTAGTAGCAGGTTTTGTGGGAATTATATAATGTTTAGAGACTCAAGACTTTAAGTTTTGGGTCTTTTTGTTGACTTTTTATATTTGAGGGTGTAATATTATCATATAAAAAGGAGATTGTTATGAAAAATAAAATATTAATTATGATTAGTTTTTTTTTTCTTATTTGCATTGCAAATTCAAATGTATATGCAAATACAAAGTTTAATGTGGAAAGAAAGTCATTAAAAATTTATGATAAATTAAATATAGCAGATATAATTACTACAGATAGTACTAATTTATCTTATAGCTCTTCAAATGAGGATGTAGCAACTATAGATAATAATGGAGTTATTACTACGCATTCACAGGGTGAATTTGAAATAACAGTAAATGATGAGAATTCTAGTGATACATGTACATTTTCATCAGGATATTTTGTTGGAATAGATGTCTCATCATTTAATAATAATGTAGATTGGCAAAAAGTAAAGTCTCAAGGAATAGATTTTGCAATGATAAGAGCTGCTTTTGGATGGTATGATGAGGTAGCTGATGCAGATGAAGAATATGATTTTCAATATGATAAGCAATTTATAAATAATATAAAGGGTGCATCCGAAAATAATGTATCTTTTGGTATATATCATTATGCATATGCCACAAATGTAGAAGAAGCAAAGATGGAAGCTGAATACGTATTAAATGCTATAAATAATTATGGTACAGAATATAAAGATAGTATGACACTTCCTATTGCTTATGATATAGAGGATGAGGCAATATTGAAGTTAAGTAAAAAAGAAATTACAGATATTGCAATAGCATTTTGTACACAAATATATGATGCTGGGTATACACCAATTATATATTCTAATACTAATGTATTTACTAAGTATTTAGACTTAGATAAACTAAATGCTATGGCATATAATTTTTGGTATTCTTGGTATGTAGATAATCCAGATTTTTCAGATAAGGTTACTATTTCATCTACAAATATTTCACCATTAATTTGGCAATATTCTAATTCTGGCTCTATAGAAGGTGCAACAAATGATCAAAATTTAACAGATTTAAATGTGATGTATATGAAAGATAGAGTAAAAATAGATATTGTAGAAGATGGACAAGTTATAGATACTATAGGAGCAGATAAAGGTACAAGTCTAGATGAAAAATACTATTCTTTTATACAGAGAAAGGGATATAATTTTATTGGATTTGAAACAGATAATGGAACTATCATAGATGATAATTATATATTCAATAATGATTGTACTTTAAATGCTATTTATGAAAAAATTTTAGTAGAGCGAATTGTTTTGGATAAGCAAGAGATTACATTTACAGATTATAATTCACAAAAATTAAATATAAGTAAAATATTACCAGAAGAAGCAGTTTTAGAAGCAAATGAGTTAGCTTTTAAAAGTAATAATGAATCAGTTGCAACTGTAAATGAAAGTGGTGAAATTATTCCAATATATAATGGTGAATGTAATATTATCTGTTATTTAAAGTCTAATGATAATGTATATGCAACATGTAAAATAATTGTAAATGGAATAGATTATAAAAAAGGAGATTCTAATAAAGATGGAGCAGTAAATTCAATAGATGCATCTTTGGTAATTGACATGTATAAGAATAATAGCCAAATAACACAAGAAGAATTAAATATAGCAGATATGAATAATGATGGAGCGATAAATTCATTAGATGCTTCTATAATTATCGACATGTATAAAAATAATATATAATTTATCTAAATAAAGTATAATTAAATTTCAAATTATACTTTATTATTTTTTTTATTTATTATATAATCAATTTAGAGGTAAAGTATATGATAATATATGATGATGTAAAGAAAAATACTAAAGTAGCAATTTTTTCTGAACAGCTTGATATATTAAAAGAAATAGTAGAATTATTATTAAATGAAAATTTTAACACAGAAGAATATATTGAATTGGATAAGCTCTTAAAAAATATACAAAAGCTAAAGATTGTTATTTTAATAGATTGTAATATTGATATAGTGCGAAGAGTTAGAGAAAAAAACAATAAAATTATAATAATAGCAGTTTGTAATAAAATAAGAAGATATAGTAAGACTATAAGAAGTGAGCTCGATATACAAAATATTACAGATATTGATGACATAAATTTTGAGCTTATGAAATATTTGCACTTAATATATCAAGAAGAAAAGGTAAAGTTTCAAAATTTTAAATCAGATATTGTTGCAAGCTTAGTAGACAGTATATCTCATAAAGTTCAATCTAATTTACTTATTATAGGAGCAAGTTTGGATGTAATAAAAATGATTGCAGAAGATGAGAAAATAACTAGAAGTGAAGAGAAAAAAGATGTATTAGAAAGCTTATATCAAAAAAACAATAAAGCACTTCAAAAGGCTAATATGCTTTTACAGCTTATGTCAGATGCAACTAACATTTCAAATGAGTCAATAATGCAATATGAAGATGTTATTACTCTTATAAATCTAATACTTGATGAATATATAAAGTCAAATAACATAGATTTTAATATAGAAGTAAAAATTAAAAGGGGAACTTATATTTGTGGTCCTTTAAATGATGTAATATTTATATTATGTAATACAATTAAGCAGATTGCTTCAAAGGGAAATAGTAAGATTAAGCTATGTATTAAAGAAGATGAAAATAAATGGTATTTTTTAATTAATATTGATAATATAGACTTTGATAAGGAAAATATAAGATCCTTAAATAATTATTTTATGTATTTGGAAGATGTTCAAGTAAAAGTTACACCTAAAAATGTAATAATAGAAATAAAGAAAATAAAGTAGAAAAGGAAAATTTATCCTTTTTTATTTTTTGTTTACATAAAATATTACAAGCAATTTACATAATTATTAAAAATATGTTGCAAAATATATTCTTATATGCTATAATCATATATGTATATAAAAAGGATGAATGTTAGATAAATATCTAGCTTATGTGTGTCAATAAAAATTTATTGGCAGATTTAATGTTCATGCTTTTTTTCAAAAAATTTTTATGAAAAGGAGGAATGGTTATGAAAACTGTTCAAGAATTTTGGCAGGACTTAGTAACAACTAAAAGTCTACTTTTTAGTTTCTTATCAGCTAATGTTGTAACTATGATATGTTCAGCATTCTTAAGTAATACTATAGTACTTTTATTGTTATTACAAGTTCTATTTGTAGGCTTTTTAATACTTTATTCAAAAGCATTAAAAGGATTTACAAAAATAGTAACAGCAATAGTAATGTTAGTTATACTAGTAACATTATTTGTTTGCAACAGTAAAAAACCAGAAGAGTATGCTGATTTACCAACTCAGCAAGAAACTCAACAAGAAGAACCTCAAGAAGAGGAAACTCAACCAGAAGAAAAGCAAGAAGAAGAAAAGACAGATCAAACTACTGTATCAAAAACATCATCATATAGTAAACCAAAGGCAGATCCTCAAAATGTAAGTGATACTTTAACAATAACTTATGGTGGTGGTGGAAGTACTCATAATAATATGACAACTGGATCTAAAAACGAAACTAATGGAGGAGATAATAGTGATTTTACAGGTCAATCAACTCAACCTAAAGATCCAATAGATACTACAGGAAAGGATGTAGTAGATGAAAATGAAGGTGTTGATTCTGTAACTGATACCGCAACAGAGGAAGAAAAAGACGAAGTAAATGACACAGATGGAAATACAGATGCAGATTGGAGTCAAATGCTTCCACCAAAGGAGGAAGACACAGATAAACCTCAAAGTGATGATGAGGATCCTTCAGAAGTAGAAGAGGAAGATCCACCAAAAGAGGATAAGCCAAATGATAATAATAATGATACTCAAACACCAGTAGATGATAATGATAAAGAAGAGGAAGGAAATACTTCTTTAGACACAGATAAAGAAGAAAAGCCTGAGGAAAGTAAACCTGAAGAAAGCAAACCAGAAGAAGATAAACCTCAAGAAGAACAAAATCCTTCTAAAGACGAAGAAGAAAATGATGAAGACCAAATAGAAGAAGATCTTCCAAAAGAAGATGTAAAAATAACATCTTTATCTGGTGATACTGCATATGCTGGAGACACTGTACAATTTAGAATATCTGGAGATATAAAAAGTGTTGAAGGCTTGGAGGGATTAAATTACACTTTGAAAAATGGATGTTTAACCATTAATACAGCTAAAGATGAAGCAACTGTTATAACACCTAAAGTAATTGGTGAAAATGGTTCAACTGCAATGACAAGTGTAACAATAACAGTTTTAAACTTTGAATAAATCTTTTGAAATTAGAGATAGGATAAAGTTTTATTCATAAGCTAGATAAAAGTATTAGTAAAAATTATCATTATTATTTAATAATTAGTTGTAACTAAACAAAATGATGGTAATGGCAATATATATTAAGTGTATATATATTAGTTATAAAGTGGTTTGATATTAAACTATGAAAATAGTTTAATAATGATTAATATATGTACATTTTTCTATTAATATAGAGATTATTAATAGTTGATTAATTATTACTATTATCTAAATATAATATAATATAATATAATTATTATATTATAATTATATATTTTAATAAATAAAAAGTAATTAAAAGTTATTATTATTATTATTATTATTATTATTATTTTACTATTAAGTAGAACTAAAAAAATCCCAAAATTGTTGGGATTCTTTTTTTACTTTAAAAAGGCAATTGTAACACCATAACTTCCTTCATAGTAACCACCAAGTCTATGCTCTTTTATATAAGGATTATTTTCTAAATATTTATGTACTTCTTTTCTTAAAATGCCACCTCTTTTTCCATGTATTATTTTAACTATTTTTACATTATTACATATTGCGTTGTCTATAAATTTATCTAAGTTTTCTAGAGCTTCATCCACAGTTTGATGTCTTATCATTATTTCATCTATTGGAGGAGAGAATACTTTTAAATTAACTGTTGTTTTAGGCACAATTTCTACTTTTTTATTTGTTTTAGTAATATTTGTTATATTTGTTTTTATATATTTATCATTTGCATATATAATTACTTTTTTACTTTCTAATTTTATTATTTTTCCTTCAATATTTGTATTATTTATTTTTACGTAATCATTTAGAGTATACATTTTTACCTCCACAAAACATAATAATTATATCATAAATTTTGAATATTTTAAATATTACGATATACAAAATATATTGAATATATAGCTTTTTTTTGATATAATTTATGAGTATGGAAGGATGAAATATGGTAAATAAAGAAAATATAAGAAATTTTAGTATAATAGCGCATATAGATCATGGTAAGTCTACACTTGCAGATAGACTTTTACAACTTACAGGTTCTGTAGATAGTAGAAAAATGCAAGAGCAACTTTTAGATAATATGGATATCGAGCGAGAAAGAGGTATTACTATAAAATCTCAAGCTGTTAGGATGAAATACAAGGCAAAAGATGGAAAAGAATATGTACTAAACTTAATCGATACGCCAGGGCACGTAGATTTTAATTATGAAGTGTCAAGGAGCCTTGCTGCATGTGAGGGAGCTGTTCTTGTTGTAGATGCAGCTCAAGGTGTTGAAGCTCAAACATTAGCTAATGTATATTTAGCACTAGATAACAATTTAGAAATATTACCAGTTATAAATAAAATAGATTTACCAAATGCTCGAGTAGATGATGTAAAAAAGGAAATAGAAGATGTAATAGGACTTGATACTGAGGGCATTCCTTGTATATCTGCTAAAACAGGACTTAATGTAGAAGAAGTTTTAGAACAAATTGTAACTAAAATACCCGCTCCAAAAGGTGATGATAATGCACCAGTAAAATGTTTAATATTTGATTCTGTTTATGATAATTATGAGGGAGCTATAGCTTTTGTAAGAGTTATGGATGGTGTGGTAAATAGAGGAGATAAAATAATTACGATGTCTAATGGAAAAGAATATGATGTTGTAAATATTGGATACTTTAAGCCTGGTGGGTATGTAAAAGCAGATAGATTATGTGCAGGAGAAGTTGGTTTTATTGCAGCTAGTATAAAAAATTTATCAGATATAAGAGTTGGAGATACAATTACTACAAAGGAAAATATGGCAGATAAACCACTTCATGGGTATAAAGAAGTAAAGTCAATGGTATATGCTGGAATATTTCCAGCTGATGGCTCGGATTACGAGGAGCTTAAAGAGGCAATTAATAAATTAAAACTAAATGATGCTTCACTTCAATATGAGCTTGAATCTTCATCGGCACTTGGACATGGATTTAGATGTGGCTTCTTAGGACTTTTACATATGGAGATAATAGTCGAAAGATTAGAAAGAGAATATAATTTAGATATTATAACTACAGCTCCATCAGTTATATATAAGGTATATAAAACAAATGGTGAGATAATTGAGTTATATAATCCATCTGATCTTCCTTCTCCTCAAGAAATAAGTTATATTGAGGAGCCTGTTGCAAAAACAGAAATAATAACACCTAAAGAATATGTTGGAAATGTAATGGAACTATGTCAAAGTCGTAGAGGCGATTATATAAATATGAAATATATAGATCAAAATCGTGTAATGCTTGAATATAATATGCCATTAAATGAGATAATATATGATTTTTTCAATAGTTTAAAGTCTAGAACTAGAGGATATGCTTCATTTGATTATGAAGTAACTTGTTATAAAAAATCTAATTTAGTAAAACTAGATATACTTTTAAATGGACAAATAGTAGATGCATTATCTTTTATTGTTAATAGACAAAATGCTGAATCAAGAGGAAGAAAGATGGCTGAAAAATTAAAGGAAATTATACCAAGGCAATTATTTGAAGTTCCAATTCAAGCAGCTATTGGTGGAAAAGTTATAGCAAGAGAAACAGTAAAGGCTATGAGAAAAGATGTTTTAGCAAAATGCTATGGTGGTGATATAACAAGAAAGAAAAAGCTTCTTGAAAAGCAAAAAGAGGGTAAAAAGAAAATGAGAAAGGTAGGCACTGTAGAGCTTCCACAAGATGCATTTATTACAGTATTAAAAATTGATGAATAGGTAGATATTTTAAATATCTACTTTTTTTGCATTTTTGGTTGAATAATTTTATATGTTATTATACAATTATTTTAAGTAGAGGTATGAATATGAGATTATTAAATAAGGTTTTAATAACATTTGTTTATTTTTTTGTTTTAAATTTATTTTTGTTTAGTATAAATGCACAAACTTATGATGGAGGATTTGGAAACTCTGGTGTAGAAGTTTTACCAGATGGTGAAGATGATAATTATGGAAATCAAATGCCGACAGAAACATTTACGTCTGGAGACTATGTATATATTAAAGACACATCTGGATTATATTTGGTTGAATATCACGGAAATGAAGATACAGTTTATGTTCCATCAAAGCTTGATGGTATAAATGTTGTTGGTATATATACTGAAACTTTTGCTTTTTCACCTGATATAAGAAAGGTAGTTATTCCAGAGGGGATAATATCTATATATGATGATGCGTTTCGTGGCTGTAGAAAATTAGAAGAAATAGATGTGGATGTCAATAACCAAGTATATGCATCAGAAGATGGAGTTTTGTATAGTAAAGACTATAAATATTTAGTTGTATGTCCACCTGGAAAAAATGGTGTTGTAAATGTAAACGAGAATACAATATATGTTTGTGATTATTCTTTTTTTACTTGTACTAATGTTACAGATATAAATATTCCTGAATCAGTTGAAGATTTAGGATTAGGGTGTTTTTACGAGACAGATTCATTAGAAAATATTAATATTTCTCCATATAATAAATACTATGTGGAAGAAGATGGAGTTGTATATAATAAAGCTAAAACAACACTTGTAAAATGTGTAGATACAAAAGATACATCAGTAACAATTCCAAATACTGTTGTAAATATAGCTAAATTTGCCTTTTATGAATGTAATGAGTTAAAAGGACCGTTAAAATTACCAGATAATTTGAAATTTATAGGAGAATATGCTTTTTTCAATTGTGAATCTTTAGATACTGATCTAGAATTTCCAGATACTTTAGATACAATAGAGCAACGTGCTTTTTATGGTTGTAAAAGTTTAAGAAGTATAAAATTAAATGAAGGTTTGGAAACAATTCCTAATTTTTGCTTTGCTTATTGCGAATCATTACAAGATATAGTAATTCCTGATAGTGTAGAAACTATAGATGAAAATGCCTTTTTTTATTGTATAAATGTTAGATCTTTAGATTTAGGAGAGGGCATACAAACTATATCAAATTGGGCTTTTGATTATTTACTTTCTTTAGAAGGAGATTTAATCATACCAGACAGTGTACTTTCTATAGGAGATGCAGCATTTTTTAATTGTAACTCATTAGATGGTTATATAATTATAGGTGATAATGTAAAAAGAGTAGGTGAAAGTTCTTTTTATAAGGCAGAAAATGTAAAGGGAATTATATTTAAAGGAGAGTTACCATATATTACTGAAAATAGTTTTTTAAAACCAGACGTAAAATATTATTATTTAAGTGATAAGAATGGCTTTGAAGAGGCTTTAGATGGAAAAGATATTAGTGTATATAATCTAAAACCAATTGTGAATTATATAATAGATGATGAAGTATATAAGTCTGTAATGTTAGATAGTTATGGATTAAGTGTATCAGAATTTGAGGAGTTACAAAAGGATGGATATGAATTTGAAGGATGGTATTATGATAGAACATTTAACGAAAAATATGACTTTAGTGATATTATAATGAAAGATACAAATTTATATGCTAAATATACATCTAGAAATACTATATTATTTTCTAAAGATGAAACGATTATAGAAAAAGGGAAAAGTGAACAGATTGAATTTACATATGATTTAGAAGAAGGACTAACAGTAAATGATATAGCATGGAAGAGCTCAGATGAAAATGTTGTAAAGGTAGAGAGTAATGGAAAAATTACTGCTATTGATAAAGGAGAAGCTTTAGTTACAGCTACTTGTAAGAATTATACAGCTACTATGAAAGTAATTGTTTGGAAAGATGAAAATAAAATTAATATAGAAAATGAAACATTAAGTTTAGTAATAGATGATACATATAAATTAAATTATACTTATCATTTATTAAATGATGCAACACAAGATGATATAGTGTGGTCAAGTTCAAATGAAGACGTTGTAACAGTAGATAATCATGGAAATGTAATTGCTATAAGTGATGGAGTGGCAACTATTACAGCATCTTACCAAGATGCAAGCGATAGTATAGAAGTAACAGTATTAAAGAAAAATAGCTTAGATATTCAAGTTACTGAATTAGTATTGCAAGTAGGAAACACATTAGATATAACATATGGTTATTACTTCAATGATGGTGCGACAAGTGATGATATCATATGGACATCCTCTAATACAAATGTGGCAAGAGTTGAAAATGGTAGAGTTATTGCAAAACTTGATGGAGATACTACAATAACTGCAAAATATAAAGATGTATCTGCAAGTGTCGAAGTTCATGTGGTAAAACCAGATGAAATAGAATTTTATGATGATATATTAGAATTAGATTTAAATCAAAGTGGGTATGAATTTTTATACAAATGGTATTCATATAACAGTACACAAGAAGATTTTGTATGGTCAAGCGCAAATGAAGATGTAGCAACAGTAGAAAATGGAATATTAAACATAAAATCTGTTGGAGAAACTATAATAACTGTAAGATGTGGTCAAGCAAGCGATACTATAATATTGAAAGTGACTCTACCAGATACTTTAGAATTTAATTCAGATTATGAAATTATTAGATTTAAACAGAATGAAGAGATTAATTTAGATATAAGTTATTATTTTAAAGACGGATCACAACAGGATGATATAGAATATATAAGTGATAATTTATCAGTTATAAAAGTAGAAAATAATAAACTTATACAAAAGGGAATAGGAAAAGCAAATATTACAGCAAAGTATAAAGATTTAGAAGATACAATTAGTATTGAGATTATAGATGAAGATCATATATCATTTAAAGATATTGGATATATTTTAAATATTAATGATGAATTAGATTTGAGCTATGATTATTATATTTATGGAGAAGAAGATCCTAAAATAGAGTTTAAATCGTCAAATGAAGATATTGTATACGTAGATAGTAATGGACATTTAATAGCATTGGCACAAGGAGAAGTAAGTATTACAGCATCATATAAAGATATATCAGCAAGTATAGAAGTTTTTGTTAGTGATGGAAGTTATATTATAGGTGATGTAAACCAAGATAAAGCAGTAAATTCAATTGATGCTTCCATGGTTATTGATTTATATAAAAACAACTCTAACGATGTTTTGCTTAGGATTTTGGCAGACGTCAATAAAGACGGAGCTGTAAACTCACTTGATTCATCCTTAATTATTGATATGTATAAAAATAATAATATGTAGGAGGAGATGTTATGGGAAAAATTAAAAAAATTTTAGTATTTTTAACTATATTCAGTATTGTTTTTCTACCGTTAAATGTATACATAGCTGTTGATGAAGAATATGAAGAGTATGATGATGAAAGAGCAGGAGTAATTGAAAATTATATAATCGAAAAAAATAATGATGGTAACAATACATATACTATAACAGGATATGATAGTCCAGTATACACTAATATTATTCCTGGAGAAATTGATGGAAAAATTATAACTAGAATAGCAGATGGAGCTTTTAAAGATTTAAAACAAATAGCTGGGCAGGTAAAATTACCAGATTCAATAGTATATATTGGAGAAGAAGCTTTTTCAGGATGTACAAGTTTAGTTAGAGTAAGGTTTGGAGAAAATTTAGAAGAAATTGGAAATTCATGTTTTAGTAATTGCACTAACTTAAATTCAATAACATATAATGACAAGCTAAAGTATATAGGAGATAATGTTTTTGAAAATTGCAGAGGCTTTAACGGAGCATATATGCAAATACCAGAGAGTGTAGAAAGTATAGGAAATAATGTCTTTGCAAGTACAAGCATTGATTTAATTATATTTAATTCAAAAAATGCACCTGAGATAAAAGAAAATACTTTTTATAGATGCAGAAATTTAAAAATAAGAACACCTAATATATCAGAGGGATATACTGATGAAAATAATTGGCCAATGGATAAAGTAATATCTACTTTATTTGGTGATGCTAATAATGACGGTGCAGTAAATTCTATAGATGCATCTTTAGTAATAGATAGGTATAAAAACAATACTATAGTAGAAGATGATCGATATGTTATAGATATGAACTATGATAGAACTGTAAACTCTGTAGATGCATCTATTATAATAGACATGTATAAGAATAATACTTAATATTTAGGTCTTAATAATATTTAGATTATTAAGACCTATTTTAATAATTTTGGTATTAAATTCATTAGACTTGTTAAAAAAATAAAAATGGTACTAAATATGATCAAAACAAATAGCAAACTTTGAAGATTAATAATTTGAAATGGTAATAAATTAATTATGAATAAAGATGTAAATAAGCATATAAGTGGTTTTATAACCCATTCTAAATATCTAAACTGTATGTTTGCTTTTTTTAATATTTTATCTATACTCATAAGGCCATTTATGTATTCACTTACATACAATACTAATATATATCCAAATGTGCCAAGAAAAGGTATACCAAAATATATTAGAGTAATTGATATCAAAAGGTCTATTATATTTATTTTCATTACGCCAACTTGAAGATCAAGTCCTTTAAGCATACTATCTGCAATAGAATCTATATACATAATGCAGATAATTGGAGTTAGAATTTTTACATAATATGCAACTTCATGATTGCTATATAGCTTAAAACATATAATATCAGCAGATATATATATTATAAAAGATATATATAGTGATAAAAATATAGTAATCTTAAATATTTTTTGAGTTATATTTTTTATTTTTTCTACATTATTAGATGCAAAATATCTTGAATACTCTGGCAAAATAAGGGACGAAAAACTATTAATAAAAATACTTGGCATGAGTATAAATGGAAGTGATATTCCATGAATAATTCCATATCTTGAAAGTGCATATTCATATGAGTAACCATATGATTGTAATCTTATTGGTATAAGAGTATGTTTGAGTGTGGAAAGTCCAGAACGTATAAATGATGTAAAAGATATTGGAGCACTTATTCTAAATATATTTTTTATTATTTTTAGCTTATTTTCATTTTTATCTATTGTATATGATTTTACATCTTTTTTATATAATATAAATGCATAAATAAAAGAAGTAAATTCTGATAAGAATATACTTAATGTTAAACATTTATATGTGGGAAAATTAATATATAAAAGGGTTACTATTGAAAATGTTTTTACTATATGAGTTAAAAATTCTGTTATAATTGGTTTATTTGTTTCTCTTAAAGCATTAAAATAGCCACAAAAGCAAGATGTTAATGCTATAAATGGTAATGATAATGCAAGAATAATTATTACATTAGGATCAATTATATTGTTTAGTAATATGGATGCTAATTTATCTTTAAATAGTATAGTAAAAATACATACACTCACAGATATAATTGCACAAAACTTACAAGCAAGTTTTGAAGAGCAGGCAATAGATGAATCTTTTTTTAAAATATCATTTTCAGATACTATTTTGGTTATTGCAAGAGGTATACCAAATAAAGATACAGTAACTAAAAAATTAAAAAAATTCATAATTAATGAGTAAGAACCAAGTACTGTTGTTCCTATTTTATTTGTAATATATATATTTGTAAGCATTTCAACTACATTAATAATAAGAGTAGAGAAAGTTAGTAATAAAAAGTTTTTAAAAAATTTGGACTTTATTATTGTCATAAATTATCTAATGTATTAAATGTGTACCCTTGATTTTCTAATGTAGTTAAAAATTCATCTAGTATTTCCATGTTAGTTTTGGATGTTGAGTGAAGAAGTATAATTGCACCATTATGCACTCTTTTAAACAAAGTGGATAAAGCTTTTTCGTGTGATGGTTGATTATCTCTTTCCCAGTCTACATAAGCAACAGACCAAAATATTGTCTTATATCCAAGATTTTGTGCATCTTGCAAATTTTGAGTATTATATACTCCTTGTGGAGGTCTATAGAATTTTTTCATGTCTTGACCTGTTATTTGTTTATATTGTTCTTCTACTGGTTGTATCTGACTCTTAAATTCTTCTAAAGTAGACATCTTTGACATATCTGGATGCGTTTTGGTGTGATTTCCAACTATATGACCTTCTTCATACATTCTTTTTACAGTATCTGGGTTAGAAGAAAAATAATTACCTACAATAAAAAAGGCGGCCTTTACATTATGCTTTTTTAAAGTATCTAAAATATTTTCTGTATATCCAGCTTCATATCCAACATCAAAAGTAAGATATATTTCTTTTTTAGTTTTATCTCCCATAAAATATGCATTATATTTACTTAGCTCTTCACCAGATGCGTTTCCTATTGGTGGCTCATTTTCAGCTTGAAATGATAATCCCCATGAAGTGTTAGATGATGCAAAGACAATGCAAGATATAGTAAATATAGATATTAAAGTAATAATCATTAAAGATAAAAATAAGTTCTTTTTTGTTATAATATAATACATTTTATCACCTTAGTTAATTATATTAAAAAGAAAATAAAATATTATATTTAATTCTAATATAATTGTTAATTATAATTATTTATGCTAAAATATGAATGTAGTAGGAGGAAGAAATATGTATATATATGTTTTAAGACATGGTTTAACTGATTGGAATATTCAAAGAAAATTATTATCTGTAACAGATGTAGATCTAAATGATATAGGTATAGAACAGTGTGAAGCAGCAAAAAAGTTGGTTGAAAATTTAGGTTATGATTTTGTTTTTTGTTCACCAAAACTTAGAACAAAACATACTGCTCAAATTGTAAATGTTCAAAATAAGCCAATAATATATGATAAAAGACTTATAGAAAGAGATGCTAAAAGCATAGAAGGAATTAATGTAGATGATTTTGATTATAGAGCTTATTGGACTTTAGGAAAAGACGAATACAAGGATAGTGAAACAATTGAAGAGTGTAAAAAAAGAGTATATGAATTTCTAGATGAATTAAAAAAAGAGTATGATGGAAAAAATATTTTAATAGTTACTCATAACGGAATATGCAGAATTATAAATACATATTTTAATGGATTCCCTAAAAGAGGAGATATTTTTGATATAGGTCAAAAAAATGCACAATTAAAAATGTATAAATTAAAATAAAAAAGAGGTTCACTTTAATTTAAGTGAGCCTTTAAATTAATATATTTTTTTTCTTATCACAATTTTTACCAATATTACATAAAGAAAAATATTCACCGTTATAAGTATATCCATTTAGTGTTTCTTTTGAAGTGGATAATGTCATTTCACTAATTTCACTTATATCATCATTCCACTTATTTTTCCCAATTAGTCCATTATAATTTAATATATTTAAAGATACATTTGCTCCAATATTTTGAACATTTTCTATTAAATAATCAACTTTTTTTATTTTATATAGCTTATTAAAACTTGCATCTCTTTTTTTATAGTTAAAAATATTTGTATGTATTAATATATTTTTTTTGTTAATAAGAGCAATTTTTCCATCTATACAAAAGAAAAACCATTTATTATCTGAATTATCCAGTATTAAAATACTATTTTTTTCTTTTATTTTTATTGGATTTGTTTTTATGTTTGTGATATATAATGTGTTTTTTTCAAAGAAATTAATTATTTTTGTATAGTAATCTGTATCTATTGTTTTTTTAATTTCTTTTATGTATTTTTGCTTTTCATCATTACTTAACTGCTCAAGAAATTTTGTCATTTTTACCTCCTTGGAAAATTATATCAGATAAGATTCTAAAAGTCAAATTCAATTATATAGTGGACATAAAAAATACAACTTGAAATTTTAGTTATACTATAATATAATAATTATATTTGAAGGGTGTTATTATGAAAATAATTGGAAAAGTTGCAACTATAATTTTTAAAAATGACAAAAATAATTGGACAGTATTATTATTAAAACAAAATAAAGATTTTATTACTTGTGTTGGTGAAACGGATGAAATAGAAGTAGATGATGAAATAGAGCTTGAGGGAGATATGGTATCGCATAAAGTATATGGTGAGCAATTTAAATTTATATCATATAAAAAAGTGCTACCGCAAACTACATCAGCACTTATATCATATATTGCAGATAATATTTCAGGAGTTGGTAAGAAAACTGCTAAAAATATTGTTGATGAATTTGGAGATGATACTGTTAATGTAATTAGATTTTCTATGGATAGATTATATGGTATAAAAGGACTTAATACAGAAAAAATAGAAAGACTTAATGAATTCTTTAATACTGAGTGGGAAAAATGGAATACCATAGAATATTTAAGTCAGTTTCAAATATCTACAGTCATTGCAAATAGAATATATCAAGCAGTAGGAAAAGATACAATAGATATTATAAAGGAAAATCCATATAGCTTACTTGGATTTGTAAAGTCATTAGATTTTAAAGTTGTAGATGAAATTGGGAAAAAGACTGGAATTTCTTTAAATAATCCAGATAGATTAGATAATGGAATAATCTATGCTATTAATAAAATAACAGAATTTGGGCATACATGCGTTGAAAAAGAAAATTTATTAAATTATTGTGTTGAACTTTTAAAAGTAGATGATGCAGACATATCACAAGCTATAACAAGGCTTGTATTATCTGAAAAGCTGTTTATTGAAAAGATTAATATGCAAGATTATGTTTTTAGACAAAGTATGTATTTAGCAGAAGAAAATATTGCCAAAAGTGTGATTGAACATACAAGATTTAATGTAGAAAAGACAGATACAGAAAAGTTAATAAATAAAGTGTGTAAAAATACAGATATAATTTTATCTGATGAGCAAAAAAAAGCAGTAGATACGTGTTTAAATAATATGATAGCTATTGTAACTGGTGGACCTGGTACTGGTAAAACTACAATAATAAAATGTATAATAGATATTTTAGAAGAGAAAAAGAAAAATTATGTTTTATGTGCACCAACAGGAAGAGCTGCAAAGCGTATTACGCAGACAACAGGTAAAGAGGCAAAAACTCTACATAGACTACTTGAAATATCTAAAGTAGACGATAGTGATATAGACATGTTTTATGAATATAAAGTAAAACAGGTAGAAGATGATGTAGTAATTATTGATGAAGCATCTATGATAGATCTTATGATGATGAATAATTTAGTTAAGGGAATAAAACCTACAACACAGCTAATTATAGTAGGAGATGTAAATCAGCTTCCATCTGTAGGACCCGGAAGTATACTAAAAGATATAATTGCATCTGATGTAGTACCTACAGTAGAGCTTAAACAAATTTATAGACAGAGTGCCAAAAGTGATATTATAGTTAATGCTCACAGAGTAAATGATGGATTATATCCAGAATTTAGAAATAAAGATACAGATTTATTCTTTATTTCTACCACATCTGTAGAAGAAACAATAGATCAAATAGAGTCTTTGATAGCACATAGGCTTAAAACATTTGCAAAGTTAGATGTATTAAAAGATTTACAAATACTTACTCCAATGAAAAAGACAGAACTTGGAACTATTGAATTAAATGAAAAAATTCAGAATATACTTAATCCAGAAAGTATGGATAGAAACCAAATAGAATATGTATCAAAAATTTTTAGAGAGGGAGATAAGGTGATGCAAATTGTAAATAATTATGATAAGAAATATTCAATAGAAGGAAAATTTTTTGAAGGAATCTATAATGGAGATATAGGATATATTAGGAATATAGACAAAAAAGAAGAAAAGTTATATGTAGAATTTGACGATAATAGACTTGTTGAATATGAATTTGATGAACTTGAGCAACTTGAACATTCTTATGCTATAACAATACATAAATCTCAAGGAAGTGAGTTCGATTATGTTATTTTGCCAATATTTACTGGATATAAAAAATTACTAACAAGAAATTTACTTTATACAGCTATGACAAGAGCTAAAAAGATGCTTGTAATAGTTGGCAATAGAAATGTAGTAAATTATATGGTAGATAATTTAGATTCTAAAAATAGAAAAA